>Ga0307516_10002304_pt1 | contig 25732 bp, 21 predicted proteins | sample 19_EM_MG_FD_203310 | JGI IMG/M metagenome (GOLD analysis project Ga0307516, IMG submission 203310) | Populus trichocarpa ectomycorrhiza microbial communities from riparian zone in the Pacific Northwest, United States - 19_EM | ecosystem: Host-associated > Plants > Roots > Unclassified | place...
GTCGGCAGGCTGCCCTGGGTCCATGCGGCGGTGAAGTTGTCCAGGGTCAGCGGCCCGCCCAGGCTGAAATACCCGTACCGGTCGGTGGCGGCCTTGGGCCGCAGCGAGGTGTAGAGCGTCCACAGCAGCGGCACCAGCCACATCGCGGACATGACCAGCAGGAACAGGTGCGTTCCGAAGCGTCTGCCGGCCACCATCAGTCCGCCCTCCGGAACGTACGGATCAGGTAGGTCACGATCGGGATCAGCGAGACCACGAGCAGGATCACCGCCAGCGCCGAGCCGACGCCGAGCACCTGCCCCTCGCCGGAGAGGTTCTGGATGACCAGCACGCTGAGCAGTTCCAGGCCGTTGGTGCCGTGGTTGATGACGTAGACGATGTCGAAGGCCCGCAGCGCCTCGATCAGCGTGATCACCACGATCACGATGTTGATCGGCCGCATCGCGGGGAAGATCACCCGGCGGAAGGTCTGCCGGGCGTTGGCGCCGTCGAGCGCCGCGGCCTCGCGCAGGCTCGGGTCGATGCCCTTCAGCCCGGCCAGGTACAGCACCATGATGTAACCGGCGTGCCGCCAGGCGGTCGCGACCATCGCGGCCCACAGGTTCACCCGCGGGTCGCCGAACCAGTCGACGGCCTCCGGCCCGCCCGCGGTGCCCAGCACGTTGTTGAGCAGGCCCTCGTTGCGGGCGTACACGAGCTGCCAGATGACGCCGACCAGCACCAGCGAGAGCATGACCGGGGTGAAGAAGATGCTCTGGTAGATCCGGCTGCCCTTGATCTTCTGGTCCAGCAGCACGGCCAGCAGCAGCCCGATCGGGGTCGCCACCAGGGCGAGGAAAACCAGCCAGAGCACGTTGTGCCAGACGGCCGGCCAGAACGGCGGATAGTCCTCGACGACGAAGCGGTAGTTGTCCCACCCGGTCGGCCGGAGGTCGGACAGGGCCAGGCCGTTCCAGCGGGCGAACGACAGGGCGATCGAGGCGAGCGTCGGGATCCAGATGAGGACGGCCTGGATCAGCGTGGGTACGCCGATCATCAGGCCGAGCACCACGCGGTCCCGGCCCGTCAGCCGCCGCACCCGGCGGGCGCGCGTGCGGGACACGGGCGGCGCGGCGGGCGCGGCGGTCCTCGGCGGAGCGGAGGTCTGGGTCATGAGCTGACCTAGGCGGCGGCGTACAGGGATTTGGCCTGGGACTCCAGGCTCGCGGTGTCGACCTTGCCGTCCTTCAGGAAGCCCTGCAGGGCGGGAATCATCACGTTGGTGGCCATGGCGGGCAGCGCGTCACGGTCGAAGAACTGGCTGACCTTCTTCGATCCGGCGATCAGCTCGGCGGCCTTCCGCTGGATCGGGGAGAAGCCCGAGATGTCGGCGTCGGCGGCGGTCTGCAGGTTGCTGGGGTCCTTCGTGGCGTACGCGTCCTGCCCGGCCCCGGAGCCGAAGAACGCCAGCATGTCCTTGGCCATCGGGTTTTCGCCGCCCCGGGTCGACAGCACCCAGCCGTCGATCGGCGCCTCGACGGCGTCGCGGCCCTCCACGGCGACCTCCGGGAACGGGAAGAAGTCCAGATCGTCGGCGATCGCTTTGTCGGTGATCTCCTGCAGCACGAACGAGCCGATCAGGAACATGCCGGACTTGCTGGTCGCCAGGTTGCGGGCGGCCTGCTGCCAGGTGGCGCCGAGCGCCCCGGTGTCCTGGTACGGCAGCAGCGCCTTCCAGGTGTCGAAGACCGCCTTGACCTTGGGGGTGTTCCAGGACTCCTGGTGCGCGCACAGGTCGACGTGGAACTGGTAGCCGTTGACGCGCATGTTGAGGTAGTCGAACGTGCCCATGGCCGGCCAGCCGTCCTTGTCGCCGAACGCGATCGGGCTGATGCCGTCCTTCTTCATGGTGGCGCAGAGCGCGAGCAACTGGTCGAAGGTCGTGGGGACCTGATATCCCCGCTGCTTCCACAGGCTCCTGCGGTAGAAGACGGCCCACGGATAGTTGTAGTTGGGCACCAGGAACTTCTTGCCCTGGAACGACGACGCGTCGGTGACTCCGGCCCCGAAGTTCGCGCCGACCTTCGCCCAGACGTCGTCCACCGGCGCGAGCAGCCCCTTGGCCGCGTAGTAGCGCATCCGGTAGCCGGCGAACCAGGTGACCGCGTCCTCCGGGTTCGCCTGCAGGTAGCTGCTGATGTTGTTGACGAGGCGTTCGCGCGGCATCACGTTCATCCGTACGGTCGCGCCGGACTTCTGCTGGAAGGCGTCGGCCATGGCCTGCACCGCGGACTTCGGCACCGGGTCGGCCAGGCCGGAGCCGATCGAGGTGCCCTTGCCGTCCGGCCCGGCGGGCGGGGCGCCGCCGCTGCAGGCGGCGAGGATCGGGATCGCGCCGAGGGCCCCGGCGCCGGCGAGCAGGGTTCGTCTGGAGGTACGGACATTCATCACGATGACTCCACTGTGATCGGTGTTTCGCTGAGCCGGACGAGCACGCTGGCGCGATCGCCGGGCGGGAGATCACCCGGGCCGGCGGTGGTGGGGTTCGAAAGGTGCCAGGCGCATCTGGAGTCCTCGGGTTACGCGTCGATGTCGCAGCGGTAACGGACTGCGCCGACGGTAGGACGGGACATGCAGATAAATCAATACTTGACGAAGTTAATTATTAGCCCTAGCTTTCCCGGCATGACTGCTGTGGACGATGACGCGGCTCTGGCGGAATCCCCGGCCGCGGCGGCGATCCTGACCGCCCTGGTCATCGAGGGACCGCAGAGCCGGGTCAGCCTGGCCCGCCGGCTCGGGCTGTCGTCGGCGGCGGTCACCAAGGCCGCCCGCCCCCTGCTGGACGCCGGCTACCTGACCGAACACGCCGCCACCGAACGCACCGGCCCGGGCGCCGGCCGCCCGGCCAGCCCGCTGTCGGTGCGGTCCGACCGGGAGTTCTTCGTCGGCGTCAAACTCACCGGCGACGAGCTGATCGGCGTGGTGTGCGACCTCACCGCGCAGGTGCGTGCCGTCGCGCACCGGCCGCTGCCCGACCCCGAGCCCGGCAAGGTCATCGCCGAGATCGCCGCCCTGGTGGACGAGTTGCTCGGCGGCCACCCGGACTACCGGTCGCGCACCGGGCGCCTCGGCCTGGCGGTCTCCGGCGACGTCGACCGCAGCACCGGGCTGGTGCGGTATTCGCCGTTCCTGCGCTGGCACGACGTTCCCCTGGCCAAGCTCGCCGCGGCCGCCACCGGCCTGGTGGTCACCGTGGACAACGACGTCAAGGCGCTGACCACGGCCGAGCACTGGTTCGGCGAGGGGGCCGGGGCGGACTCGTTCGCGCTGGTCACCGTCGGCACCGGAATAGGGTGCGGGCTGGTCGTCAACGGGCGCCCGGTCTCGGGCTCGCACGGGGTGGCCGGCGAGATCGGGCACCTCAGCGTCGACGCCACCGGACCGCTGTGCCACTGCGGCGGGCGCGGCTGCATCGAGGCGATCGCCGGCACCGGTCCGATCGTCGCCGCGGCGCAGGCGGTCACCGGCCGCGACGCGCTCACCATCGACGACGCCGTCGCGCTCGCCCGGGGCGGCGACGCGCGCGTTGCCGCGATCTTCGCCCGTGCGGGCGAGGCCATCGGGCTGGGCATCGCCGCGGTGGCCAACCTGGTCGGTCCGGCCCGGATCGTGGTCTCCGGCGAGGGACTGTCCGCGTACGACCTGTTCGAGCCGCACATCCGCGCGGGCTTCGAACGGCAGGCGTTCGGCGCCGCCGCCGACTGCCCGCTGTCCATCCGGCCCCTGCCGTTCGAGGAATGGGCGCGCGGGGCCGCCGCCGTCAGCATCCAGTCCCGCGTCGTCCGTACCTCCTAGCCTTCGAGGAGATCCCCCCGATGAGATCCACCGTCCTCGGTGCCGGCCTGGCGCTCGTCCTCGCCGCCGCCGGCGCCACCCCGGCCGGCGCCGCCGGCCCCGCGCCCAAGCCCACCCCCACCGTCGTGCCTCCCGGCACGATCACCCCCGACACCACCGCGCGACCCGCCGTGGCCTCCGGCGTCGCCGACACGCCCCTGATGGGCTGGTCCAGCTGGAGCCTGCAGTCCACCAACCGGCCGGGCGTCAATCCCACCGGCCTGGGCAGCTGGCTCACCGAGGCGAGCCTGCTGCGGCAGGTGGACGCCCTGGCTGCCAAGCTCAAGCCGTACGGATACCAGTACGTCAACATCGACGCGGGCTGGTCGCGCGACTTCGACTGGAACACGCTGCACTTCGACGGCAACGCCCGGGAGATCGCATCGCCGGCGCGTTTCCCGCACGGCATGGAGTACGTCGCCGACTACATCCACGCCAAGGGCCTCAAGGCCGGCATCTACCTCGCGGTCGGCCTCGACAAGACGGCGTACGCGGGTGGCACCGTGCCGATCCACGGCGCGCCGGGCTGCACCACCGGCGACATCGTCTACCCCGACCTGCGCACCACGAACGGCTGGGACAGCTCCTACAAGATCGACTTTGGCGACCCGTGCGCCGCGAAGTACATCGACTCGCAGGCCGCGCTGATCGCCGAGTGGGGGTTCGACTTCCTCAAGCTCGACGGCGTCGGCCCCGGGTCGTTCCGCAGCGGCGACAACTACAACAACGTTGCGGACGTGCAGGCGTGGAAGGCCGCCATCGCCAGGACCGGCCGGCCGATCCGCTTCCTGCTCTCCTGGTCGCTCGACCGCGGGCACGCCGCCGACTGGCAGGCCAACGCCAACGGCTGGCGCATCGACACCGACGTCGAGTGCTACTGCGACACCCTCGTCACCTGGAACAACTCGGTGAAGATCCGCTGGGACGACGCACCGGCCTGGACCCCGTGGGCCGGACCGGGCGGCTGGAACGACCTGGACGCGCTCGACGTCGGCAACGGCGAGATGGACGGGCTGACCAAGGAAGAAAGGCGCTCCTACGCCACGCTGTGGGCGATCTCGGCGGCGCCGCTCTACACCGGCGACGACCTGACCCGGCTCGACGAGTTCGGGCTCTCGCTGCTCACCAACCGCGAGGTCATCGCCATCGACCAGCAGGGCATCCCGGCGCGCCCGGTGACCCCGGCCGGCTCCGCCCAGGTATGGGGCGCGGCCAACAAGGACGGCTCGTACACCGTCGCGCTGTTCAACCTGGGGTCGTTCCCGGCCGAGGTCACCGCGGCCTGGACCAGCTTCGGCTTCACCGGCAGGGCCGCGGTCCGCGACGTCTGGGCCGGCAAGAACATCGGCCTCCAGGACGGCGGCATCTCGGCGACCCTGCCGTCCCACGGCACGAAGCTCTACCGGGTGACGCCGCGCGGGACGAAGCCGGCCACCACGTCCTACGAGGCCGAGAGCCCGGCGAACGCGACGGTGCTCGGCGCCGCCCCGGCCGACTGCACCGGCTGCTCCGGCGGCAAGAAGATCGGCAACCTGACCAACGGCGGGGCGCTGCAGTTCCGGAACATCACGGTGAGCCGCGGCGGGACCTACCAGGTCAACATCCGCTACGTCAGCGGCGATCCCCGCTCGGCCACCGTATCCGCCAACGGGACGACGCCGAGGACCGTCGCCTTCCCGCCCAGCGGCGGCTGGAACATCCCGGCAACCGCCACCGTGCCGCTCTACCTGCACGCGGGCCGCAACACTGTGGAACTCGACAGCAGCGCGACCGGGTATTCACCGGACGTCGACCGGATCGAGGTGCCGGCAACGCCCCGCTGACCGGGGTGGGCGGCTCTTTCCAGGCTAGGCTCTCCGCATGGCAGCGGACCGGGTCAGCCGGAGTCGAGCCGCGGGCTTCGCCGTCGTGGCTGCGAGCTACCTCATAGCCGGCCTCGCCGCGTGGGCCGTGGTCGCTGCCCGCCCGGGCCAGCACCCGCTGCTGCTCACGTTCTCCGCCGACCTCGTCGCCACCGTCGTGGTGTTCGCCGCGAGCACGGTGGTCGCCAACGCGAGCCTCTACGATCCTTATTGGAGTGTCGCACCGGCCGTGATCGTCGTCGGGTGGGTGCTCTGGCAGACCGGCGCCGACCCCACCGCGCTCACCGGCCGCCAGGCGTCCGTAGTCCTGCTGGTGCTCGCCTGGGCGATCCGGCTGACCGCCAACTGGGCGTCATCCTGGCAGGGCCTGCACCACGAGGACTGGCGCTACGTGCAGATGCGCGAGGAACGCCCGCGCTGGCTGCCGTGGTGGCTGGTCAACCTCACCGGCATCCAGCTCATGCCCACGCTGGTCGTCTTCGCCGGCCTGCTCCCGGTCTGGCCCGCAGTGACGGCGACCGGGAAGCCGTGGGGCCTCGTGGACATCGCCGCCATCGTCGTGACCGGCGCCGCCATCGCCGTCGAGGCCGTCGCGGATCGGCAGCTGCGCCGGTTCGCGCGCGACCCCGCCACCCGGGGCCAGATCCTCGATCGGGGGCTGTGGCGCTATTCGCGTCACCCGAACTACCTCGGCGAAATCGGCTTCTGGTGGGGAATGTGGCTCTTCGGCCTGTCCGCCGCCCCGTCCTGGTGGTGGACCGTGCTCGGCCCGATCGCCATGGTCCTGCTCTTCACGTTCGTCAGCGTGCCCATGATGGACCGCAGGTCCGTGAACCGCCGCCCGTCCTACGCCGACCACATGCGCCGCGTGCCCGCCCTCCTCCCCCGAAAACCCCGCCCCACGTAGCGTCACCGGCCGGCCGGTGACTTCTGGCGCGCGAGCCGCGCGTCGCGCACGCGCAGGCTCAGCGTCGCCAGATCCAGCAGAGGAGTGGCTACGCCGAGAGCCCGGGCCCGGATGGTGAGGTCGCCGAAGATCTGCTCGGCCTCGATCGGCCGCCCGGCGACGAGATCCCGGTAGAGCGAGGCCGTGTCGGTCGAGCCGGGCCGGGTCATGAACGCCACGATGTCCCGCATCGCGTGCTCGGAAACCGGATGCCCGGCCGCCGCCGAAACCGCCGCCGCCTCAGCGGCGATGGCCGGACCGAGCCGGTCGCCGCCCTCGGCCGCCACCGCTTCGCCGACCGATCCGCGTACCAGGGTGTTGAGGGCGCCGAGCGTGCTGATGAAGACCCACTTGTGCCACATCGCGGCACGGATGTCCGGGGAGACAGCGACCTCGAAGCCGGCGCCCAACAACACGGACTCGATGCCGCGCACGCGCTCGGAGACGCCGCCCGCCTGCTCGCCGATGACCATGTCGGCCGGCGGCGCGAGCCGCACGATATCGCCGTTGTCGGCCACGGCGGTGATCACGCGGGCCACGCCGCCGAGCACCGCCGCCGGCCCGAACGCCTCGTTCAGCGCGTCCATGTGCGCCATTCCGTTCAGGAACGGCACCACGGTGGTCTCGGCGCCGACGGCTCGGCTCATGTCCTCGATCGCCGCCGGGAGGGTCATCGCCTTGACCGAGACGAAGACCAGGTCGTAGTCGGCGTCGAGATCCGGCGCGGTGACCAGACGCGGCGTCAGCACCGTCTCAGCGCCCAGGCCGGTGATCCGCAGGCCGCGCTCGCGCAGCACCTCCGCGCGCCGCGGCCGGACAAGGAAGGTGACGTTCCGACCGGCCTCCTGAAGCCGGGCGCCGAAATAGCCACCGGTTGCGCCCGCGCCCACCACGAGAATCCTCATGGTCCGCGACGTTACTGGTTCAGCTAGTAACGCGGAAGCGGCGCCCGTGTGACGTCAGTTACCCGTTGAACCGGTACCATCGGAGGCATGATCCTGGAGGAGGAGGCGGCGTTCCGGTTCGTCGCCGGGCAGCCGTCGGTGGATTTCACCGGCACCCTCGGCAAGCGCTGGCGCGATCCCGCCGTGGAACGCATCCCCACGCCGGCCGACCTCGGGCGCTGGTTCGCCGAGTCCGGCCTGACCGCCGCGCCGGTGCAGGCTTCGCCGGCCGACCTGCGACACGCGCACCAGTTGCGCGAGGCGCTCTATCGCCTGATGCGTGGGCCGGTCTTCGACGAGCGGCCGGCCGCCACGGATCTGGAGCTCGTCAACCGCTGGGCCGCGCGGACGCCGCCTGCCCTCGCGCTGCACGCGGACCGAGCGCGCCTGACCACAAGCCTGGTCGAGCCGACCGCGACCGGACTGCTGGCGCTGCTCGCCCGGGACGGCGTCGAGGTCCTCGGCGGCCCGCTCGGCGGACGGATCCGCGAGTGCTCCGGCCAGACGTGCACCCTGCTCTATGTCGACACCTCGCGGGCGGGCAGCCGGCGCTGGTGCTCGATGGAGACCTGCGGCAGCCGGGACAAGATGGCGCGCTACCGCCGCCGCGCCCCCTGATCCGCCACCGAGAGACGGCGGGTCGCCGTGCCCGTAGGCTCCCGATCAGGAGGCCAATCATGAGAATAGGTGTGCTCGGTGCCGCCCGGATCACCCCGACCGCGTTGATCAAGCCGGCACGGATCGTCGACGGCGTCGAGGTCGCCGCCGTCGCCGCCCGCGACCGCAGCCGGGCTGAGGCGTTCGCCGCCCGCTGGGGCGTGCCCACTGTGCACGACTCCTACGCCGATCTGCTGGCCGACCCGTCGCTGGACGCCGTCTACGTTCCGCTGCCCAACGGCCTGCACGCGCAGTGGACCCAGGCCGCCGTCGAGGCCGGCAAGCACGTGCTGTGCGAGAAGCCGTTCACCGCGAACGCGGCACAGGCACGCCAGGTGGCGGCCGCCGCCGAGGCCACCGGCCTGGTGGTCATGGAGGCGTTCCACTACCGCTATCACCCGGTCGCCCGGCGGATGGCCGAACTGGCCCACGGCGGCGACCTGGGCCGGATCCAGCGGGTGGAGACGGCGATGTGCTTCCCCCTGCCCGCCTTCTCCGACATCCGGTACAACTTCGGCCTCGCCGGCGGCGCGCTGATGGACGCCGGCTGCTACGCCGTGCACTGCCTGCGCCTGCTCGCCACCGGCGAACCCACCGTGACCACCGCGAAGGCCCTGACCAGCAAGCGGGACGGCCGCATCGACCGGGCGATGACCGCGCAGTTCAGCCTCCCCGGCGGCGCGACCGGGCGCATCCACGCCTCGATGTGGTCCGCGACCCTGCTGCGCATCCAGGCGAAGGTCATCGGCGATCGCGGCACGATGACCGTCATCAACCCCTTCGCTCCGCAATTGTGGTCCCGCTTCACTGTGGAGATCGACGGCCGACGCCGGCGCGAGCGCTTCGACAGCGAAGCCACCTACGTCCACCAACTGCGCGCCTTCGCCGCCGCCGTTCGGGGAGAACCCACGAATCTCACCCCACCGTCGGACTCGATCGCCACGATGTCACTCATCGACGACATCTACGCCGCGGCCGCTCTCCCCCTGCGCGCCTGACCGGCGGCTCTTGATTTTTGTCCGGCGGTCGTTCAACACCAGGGACCCCGCACCCGTCGTAGGGGACGTGAGTGTCTCGATGGACGGAGCGCGGATGAGTGGACGCAGGCGCCAGCTGATAGTCGGGTTACCCACTGTCGGAGTGCTATTGGCCGCGCTGAGTGTGGCCGGCGTCGGCGTCGCGGGGGAAAGCCGGAGCGGCTCGGCTACCGCCGTCGCCCCGTCGCTGCTTCCGGCCGGGCGGGCGTACACGGTGACGCTGTTGACCGGGGACGTGGTGACGGTGCGAGGCGCGTCGTCGGGCTGCCCGGAGGTGAGCGTCCGCCCGGCAGGCGCGAGCGGCGTGCTGAACCGCAGCTGTGGTCCCGACGGGCATGTGCGGGTGCTGCCGGCCAGGGTCGCCGCGCTGGTCGGTGAGGTGCTGGACCCGGCTCTGTTCGACGTGACGGCGCTGATCCTCGACGGCTATGACGACGCGCGTACCAGGGATCTGCCGCTCATCGTCCGGCCCGGCGGCGAAGGCCGCCGGCTGACCGCCGACCCCGCCGTCGCCGGCCTGACGGGCACCCGCGCGCTGCCCAGCATCGCGGCCGTCTCGGGCCGGCGCCCGAAGGCGACGGGCGCGGAGCTCCTCCGGTCGCTATCGGCCCGCACGGCGACCGCGAGCGCGTCCGGCCCGCCGCCGAAGGTGTGGCTGGACCGGCGCGTACGGGCGACACTCGCCCCCGAAACCGGCTCCGACCGGCTGGACCACAACCTGAGCCAGATCGCCGCGCCGCAGGCGTGGAACGCCGGGTACAGCGGCACGGGTGCCACGGTCGCGGTGCTGGACACCGGCGTCGACGCCACCCACCCGGACCTCGCGGGCCGGATCGCGGAGAAGATGGACTTCACGGTCGACGGCGGCGACGCGGGCGACCACTTCGGCCACGGCACCCACGTGGCGGCCACGATCGCGGGCACCGGCGCCGCGTCGGGCGGCGCGCGGAAGGGCGTGGCGCCGGGCGCGCGGCTCGTCGTGGGCAAGGTGCTCGACGACTACGGTGACGGCACCACATCGCAGGTGATAGCCGGGATGGAATGGGCCGCGAGCCGGGCCGCCGTGGTGAACATGAGCCTCGGCGGGGGCGCGAGCGACGGCACCGACCCGTTGTCGCTCGCCCTGGACGCACTCACCAAACAGACCGGCGCGCTGTTCGTGGTCGCCGCCGGCAACGACGGTCCCGTCGACGGGAGCGTGGCCACGCCGGGCAGCGCCGCCACCGCGCTCACCGTCGGCGCGGTCGACGCCGACGACGCGCTCGCCGACTTCTCCAGCCGTGGACCGCTGGTCAACACCCGCGCCGCGAAGCCCGAACTGGTCGCGCCGGGCGTGGACATCGTCGCCGCACGCGCGGCCGGCACCTCGATGGGCCGGCTGATCGACGCGCGCTACGTGGCCGCGTCCGGCACGTCGATGGCCACCCCGCACGTCGCCGGCGCGGCCGCGGTCCTCGCCCAGCGCCACCCCGGCTGGAAGGCCGGGCAGCTCAAGGCCGCGCTCGTCGGCGCGGCCGACCCGGTCGCCGGCGGTGACGCGTACGCCGTCGGCTCGGGGCGGCTCAACGTCGCCCGGGGCCTGTCCGGGGTGCTCAGCACCCAGCCGGTGATCGACCTGGGCACCCTTCCGTTTCCGCAGTCCGGGACGGCCGAGGCGAAGCTGGGGTGGGTCAACACCGGCGCCGGCCCGGCGGCAGTCTCCCTCGGCGTCGCCGTGACCGACCACAATGGCGTCGCCGCACCGGCCGGCGCCGCGTCCCTCTCGGACAGTCGGTTCCGGCTCGCCGCAGGCGCCGCGGGCGGCGCCGGCCTGCGCCTCGACCGCGCCGCGTTCGCGGCCCGCCCCGGCCTGTACACGGCCGTCGTCACGGCACGCGTCGGCGGTGCGGTGGCCTCGCGTACGCCGGTGGCCTTCTACGTCGAGCCGCCCAGTTACGACCTCACCGTCGAGACCACCGCGATTCCGGGCACCCCGGACGGTGCGGCGGCAGCCATCTTCACGGCGGTGGTCAATATCGACGATCCGGCCCTGTACGCCGACTTCCCGATGGACGACCCCGGCGACACGCTCACGTTCCGGGTGCCCGCCGGCCGGTACAGCGTCATGGCCTCCTTCTGGTCATGGGCCGACGGCGACGAGCGCACGGCCATGGCCGGCGACCCGGACCTGGACGTCTCGGAAGACACGTCGTTGAGGCTTGACGTCTCGCGGGCCGAGCGGCTCACGGCGAGCGTCGACGGCGTCGCCACCGAGGCCACCTCGGCCGGCCTCACCTACGTCCAGATGCCACGGCGCGGCCCCGGCTGGACCGACCTCGCGTACGCCTGGGGCGACGCGGCCGAGAACGTGTTCGTGGCCCCGAACAGCGGGACCAGCGCCGGGACCTTCCAGGCGTACGCCGCCTTCGGCCTCGAGGCGCCCGGCACCGCGCAAAGCCCATACCGCTACGACCTCATCCACCCGTACGCCAACGGCATTCCGAGCGATCCGGCGTACCGGGTCACCGCCGCCGAGCAAGCCACCCTCGCGCGGATCGACCAGCACTTCAACCAGCTCGACATCCCGGACTCCGGCACCCGCCACAACCGGAAGTCGTTCACCGCGGACGGCGTGGCACTCTTCGAGGACAGCACCGGCCCGCTCTCCGGCGACCGCACCGACTACGTGTCGTCCGCCTTCGCCTGGACGGACCTGGCGGGCTGGAGCGGGGCGTACGCCCAGGAAGCGCCGACGCAGTACGCGCCCGGCAGCCGGCAGGACAAGGTGTGGCTGCGGCAGCCGCTGCACTCCGACTGGTACGACAACCCGGCCCGCGCCGGAACCGGATGCAGACACCCGGCACCGACGCGCACCAGCGGCAATCTGCACATCGAACTCAACTCGCTGACCGACCGGCACGAGCGGTCCGACTGTCTGGACCCGGTCGACCCCGCGGGCGACATCAAGCGCACACTGACCCTCCAGCGCAACGGACGGACCGTGGGCGAGGTCGACAGTTCGGCCGCCGATTTCGCCGTCCCACGCCAGGCCGGCGACTACCGGCTGTCCTACGACCTCGACGCCAGCGCCGTGCTGCCGGTCTCGACCAGGGTCAGCACCTCCTGGACGTTCCGGTCGGCCGCCCCGAAGGGCACCGGCAGCATCCCGCTGCCGCTGCTGTCGGTGGACTACGCCCTGCCGCTGGACACGGCGAACCACCCCACCGCATCCGGCACCGCGACCTTCACCGTCAACCAGGCACGCGGCGTTCGAGCGCAAGCCATCGGCGCGTTCGGGCTGTCGGTGTCCCTCGACCACGGCGCCACCTGGCAAGCCGTGCCCACCAACCGCACCGGCGACGGCACGTACCGCGCCCACCTGCCCCAACCCGCCGCCGGCCAGGCGGTCTCACTGCGGGTAACGGCGCAGGGCAACGCCGGCAGCGGCGTCAAGCAGACGATCATCGACGCGTACCGGGCGCGGCCGGTTCCCAGAGCAGGAGCTGGCGGTGGTGGCTGAAGCCGTTGCGCAGGTAGAAGTCGACCGCGCGGCGGCCGGAGTGGACGGTCACGTGCAACAGGTCCCGGCTACGGGCCTCGGCCAGGATCGCGGCCATCAGCGCGGCGCCGACACCCTGGTTGCGGTGCTCCTCGCGGACCATGACCGACTGGACGTCGCCGTACCGCCGATCCAGCGACCCGTTGCCGGGCACCCGTTCCGCGACGAGCAGCCAGGCAGAGCCGACCACGCACCCGTCGACCTCGGCGACGAACGGCAGGTGCGTCTCCGCATGGGCGGCCACCCAGCCGGCGAACGCGGCGAGCACGTCCGGTTCGATGCCCCGCAGCTCGGCGAGCGCCGCCACATCCGCAACCCCGGCCATCCGCACGATCACCCGGCGAAGTCTAGGGCGGTGTGTCGCCTCGCGGGCATGCGCGCGTGGATGTGGGCAGGGCGCATACTGGCGGTGACCGCGAGTGAGTTGCGTACAGAACCAGTGACTACGTGCTTAGCCGTTGATGCCGACAAGACACGGACGGGCACAGATGTCAGATTTCACCACCATGGCCGATCTCATCCGGGACTGCGTGCCTCGCGAGGAGTTCCAGCGTGCCGTCCTCAGCGGGACCGCGCACGGCGCGCAGAACCCGTGGCGCCGCGTCGTCATCCGTAAGGTGACGCTGCGCGACGCGGTGCAGACCCAGGTCACCTGGCACACCGACAAGACGGCGATGACCCGCAACTACCCGGACGCCGAGGCAGTCGTTGTGGAATTGGTCGATGTGCCGTTCCGCAACGCCCACATCGAGTTGCGAGCGGCCACCATCGAGGCGCGCCTCGCCAAACGCGGCAAGCTGCTCATCTCCGAGCGCGCCGAGGCCAACACCGCGGCTTTGGCACACGACCGCCAACGAGATCGCCTCATCCCGCCGGACGCCGCCTTCCTGGAGGTCCTCGGCGTCAGCCACGACGGCGCGGTCAAACCGACCGGGCAGCGCAAGTACCGGCAGATCAACGAGTTCATCCGGATCCTGAGCGCCACCCTGAACGCCGGGCCGGCGCTGACCGGGCCCCTGCGGATTTTGGACCTCGGCTGCGGCAACGCCTACCTGACCTTCGCCACCGCGCACCACCTGCGCGAAAGCGGCGTCGCCTGCACCGTGGTCGGGGTTGACCGGGATGGTGAAACGACCAACCGGAACAACGAGCGCGCGCACCGGCTCGGCTGGCAGGACCACCTGACCTTCACGTCCTCGCTGATCGAGCACTACGTCCCGGCCGAGGCACCGGACCTGGTCATCTCGCTGCACGCCTGCGACACCGCCACCGACGACGTGCTCGCGCTCGCCGTGGAGCACGACGCGACGCACCTGCTCGCCTCGCCGTGCTGCCACCATGACCTGCAGCGACAGCTACGACCGCAGGCGATGCCGACCGGCTTTCGTGACCTCGCCCGCGACGGCGTCCTCAAGGAGCAGTTGGGTGACGTGATGACTGACGCGCTCCGGGCATCGTTGTTGCGCATGGTCGGCTACAAGGTCGACGTCATCACCTTCGTCCCGGTCGAGCACACGCCCCGCAACAACCTGATCCGTGCGACCAGGACCCCCGGACGTGACACCGCGGACGCCGAGGCCGCTGTCCGCGCGCTCGCCGCGATGTTCGACGTCCGGCCGCGACTGGCCGAGTTGCTCGCGCACCGCATCCCCGCCGACCTGTTCACGGATGCCGATCAGTTGACCGTCGCCGTGCCTCAAGCTCATCGTTGAGCTTCTCCAGCTTCGTCCGCCGCGTCTCCCGGGTGTGCTCCAGGATGACCACCAGGACGACCGACACGGCCACGCCGAGGATCGCCGCCGCGACGGCGGCGACCACCCGGGCGTCGGCGCCGAACCAGTGCTGACGCCACGCCGACAGCGTGACGAACAACCAGGTGGCCAGGCTGACCGGGTAGACGACCATCGTGGGCAGCAGCTCGCTGACCACCTTGTGGACGGCTGCCGGGCGATCCCGGAACGAGCCGCGGATCTCCAGATCATGCTCGATCAGCTGGGCCCGATGGATGTAGTGGGCGCACTTCTCGACGCCGTGCAACTCGTAGAAGTAGAAACAGACCGTCGCCACCATGCCGAAGACGCCGACCGGAATCGCGACGCCGGCGGAGCTGTCGACGTCACTGTTTCTCAGAAACACGAGGATGCCGGTGCCGGTGGCCAGCGGCAGCAGAGCCAGGAGCTTCAGGCGCAGATCGTCGATGGCCCGGTAGTTGTTGCCCAGCTCGGCATAAACCGCCAGGGCGTTGGCCTTGCTCGGTTGGTCAGCCATGGCACCTCCCCGGCTCAGGTCACCATTCTCGGCCGCGTACCGCGCCCGCGTCACCGCCGCCCGCTGTCGGATCAACAGCAGGCCCGGGTGGTGAGGAAGTCACCAGGGGATGACGCCGTCGTCGTTGCAGAATGAGCCGGTCGGGCCGCCGTCGGGCAGCGTGGCGAGCCGGATCGCGGTGGCCGCGGCCGCCCGCGGTGGACGCCCTTGGAAGCCGGTGAAATCGGTCGCGACCAGGCCCGGGCAGGCGGCGTTGATGAGAATGGCCGTGCCGGCGAACTGCCGTGCGTAGTGCACGGTGACGGCGTTGAGGTACGACTTCGTCGGCGAGTAGGCCGCCATGATCGGGCCGACTTCGATGGCCGGGTCCGCCTGCCAGGTCACCGATCCGACGCTGCTGGAGATGTTGACGATGCGCGGCGACGCCGAGCGCCGCACGAACGGCAGCATCGCGTTGGTCACCCGGATGACGCCATAGACGTTGGTCTCCACGACCTCGCGGACGACGTCGAGGTCGAGCGTGGTGGGATCCTGCGCCCATCCCGGGCCAGTCTCCCCCGAAATGCCGGCGTTGTTGACGAGAGCGTCCAGGCGTCCGCCCGCACGTTCGATCAGTTCCGCGGCCTCGGTGACGCTCTGGTCGCTGGTGACGTCCAGCGGGACCGCGAACGCGTCCACCCCGGCGGCGTGCAGAGTCTTGACGGCCGCCTCGCCCCGGGCCTTGTCGCGGGCACCCACCGCCACGCGGTAGCCCCTCGCGCCCAGCCCTGCCGCGATCTCGTAGCCGAGTCCCTTGTTCGCGCCGGTCACCAGCGCGGTCTTCGTGTCGCTCATGACCTTGATGCTGCCGCGCCGGCGAGCGGTGTCCCAACACCGATCGGGTGCGCTGTCATACCCGCCCGGTATCACCGCAGTATCGTGGCGCGGTGCACACGCTGGAGACCCGCGAGCTCAGATACTTCGTCACCGTCGCCGAGGAGCTGCACTTCAGCCGGGCGGCCGAGCGCCTCGGCATCGCCCAGCCGCCCCTGTCCCGCGCGATTCAGCAGCTCGAACGGCGCCTCGGTGTCACCCTGCTCGACCGCAACCGCCGCGGCGTCACCCTCACCGGTGCGGGTCAGGTGCTGCTCGGCGAGGCCCGCGCCATCCTGGACGGGGCCGACGCGGCCGCCCGCCGCACCCGTCGCGCCGCATCCGCCACGAACCGCCTGATGCTGGCGACGAAGGCCGGGTCGAATCACGAGCTGTTGCGGAAGCTGCTTGACGCCCACGCCGCCGAGCCCGGCGCGGCCGAGATCGAGGTGCTGCTGTGCGGGATGGGCGACCAGGCGCGGATGTTGCGCGACGGCCGCGCCGACGTGGCGCTCATGCAGCGGCCCTTCGACGCCCTCGCCGGGTTCGACACCGAAGACCTGCTGACCGAGCAGCAGGTCGCCATCCTGCCCGCGGCGCATCCCCTCGCCGCGCGCACGTCGCTGACCATGGCTGACATCAGCGAGGTAGCGGACCTACCGGTCGCCCGCTGGCCCCGTCAGGACGGCACCTACGAGCCCGGCCCGGGCCCCGAGATCCACGACCAGTCGCAACTGGCGCAGCTGATCGCCCTCGGGCACACCGTCGGCGTCATCTGTGCCTCCGCGCGATCCTGGCTGTGGAGCGCGCACGTCGCCGTTCCCCTGACCGACGCGACGCACGTCACCACCGTTCTCGCCTGGCCGCCGCACAGCCGCTCCCCGGCCGTCGCCGGGCTCGTCCGCACCGCGGCCCGGCTGTAACGGTGGATCCGCCGGGTCTGCCGTTCCCATAGACTCCCGTGATGGCGATCTCCTACGACGACTGGCTCGCCGGCGGGCGCCGCGTCCAGTTGCCCCGGCTCGGCCACGCCGTGTTCGTCCGGCTGGACGGGCCCGTCGACGGACCGGTCGTGACGCTGCTGCACGGGTTCCCCACCTCGTCGTACGACTGGGCCGGCGTCGTGCCGGCGCTGACCGCGGCCGGGTGGCGGGTGCTCAGCCTCGATTTCCTCGGCTTCGGCGAGTCGGACAAGCCGACCCGCCACCGGTACGCGATCACGGAGCAGACCGACCTCGTTGAAGAGGTATGGCAACTCCAGGGAATCGACCGGTCGGCGGTCGTCGCGCACAACTACGCGGTGTGCGTGGCGCAGGAGTTGCTCGGCCGGGCCGGGGAGAGGCCCACGGCGGTGACCGTCGACGGGGTGGTGTTCCTCAACGGCGCCGTCTACCCCGACCTGCACCAGCCGCTGCGGGTCCAGCGGCTGCTCCGTTCCCCGGCCGGGCCGCTGCTCGCCCGCGTGCTCTCCGAGCGGGTCCTCGCTCGGAGCCTCGCGACGATCTGCGCCAAGCCGCTCGAGCCGGCCGTCGTGCACGACCTGTGGCGAGCCGTCGCCGGCCGGAACGGGAAGGCCACGTACCACCGCCTCCTGCACTACATCGACGACCGCAAGGTCTCGGGCGAGCGCTGGGTGTCGGCGATGGAGTCCGCGGCCGTGCCGCTCTCCTTCGTCTGGGGGCCGCGGGACCCGGTGTCCGGCGGGCATGTGTTGGCCCGGCTCCGGGAGCGGCTGCCCGGCGCCGATTTCGCGGTGTTCGACGACGTCGGTCACTATCCGCAGCTGGAGGCGCCCGAGCGGGTCGGCCCGGCCCTCGCTGGGCTGCTCGGCGGTCGTTAGCCCGACCTTCGGGGCCGCGCGACCAAGCCGGAAGATCCGCCAGCCCGGGGTCAGCGTTCCAGGATGGCGACCAGGCCCTGCCCGCCGGCGGCGCAGATGGAGATCAGGCCGCGGCCCGAGCCCTTCTCGGCGAGCAGCTTGGCCAGGTTCGCCACGATCCGGCCGCCGGTGGCGGCGAACGGGTGACCGGCGGCCAGCGACGATCCGTTGACGTTGAGCTTGGCCCGGTCGATCGGGCCGGGCGGGGCGTCCAGGCCGAGGCGTTCCTTGGCGAACTCCGGCGACTCCCAGGCGGCCAGGGTGGCCAGCACCTGCGCGGCGAACGCCTCGTGGATCTCGTAGTAGTCGAAGTCCTGCAGGGTCAGGCCGCGGCGGGCCAGCATCCGGGGCACCGCGTACGCGGGCGCCATCAGCAGGCCCTCGTCGCCGTGCACGAAGTCGACCGCCGCGGTCTCGCAGTCGGTGAAGTAGGCCAGCACCGGCAGCGAGCGCTCCTGCGCCCACTCCTCGGAGGCCAGCAGCACGGTGGACGCGCCGTCGGTCAGCGGCGACGAGTTGCCCGCGGTCATGGTGGCGTGGCCGGCCTCCGGGCCGTGGACGCCGAAGACCGGCTTGAGGGCGGCGAGCCGTTCCGGGCTGGTGTCGGGGCGCAGGTTCTCGTCGCGGGTCAGCCCCAGATACGGCGTGATCAGATCGTCGAAGAAGCCCCGGTCGTACGCGGCGGCGAGGCGGTGGTGCGAGGCGAGCGCCAGGGCGTCCTGCGACTCGCGGTCGATGTTCCAGCGCCGGGCGGTGAGCGCGGTGTGCTCGCCCATCGACAGGCCGGTGCGCGGCTCGGCGTTGCGGGGAATCTCCGGGCGGAACGGCTGCTGGGGGCGGAGCTTGGCGGCGGCCTTAAGCCGGGCGCCGAGGCTACGGGCCCGGTTGAGCTCCAGCAGCGCCCGTCGCATGTCCTCGTTGAGCTGCAGCGGCGCGTCCGAGGTGGTGTCCACCCCGGCGGCGATGCCGACCTCGAGCTGACCCAGCGCGATCTTGTTGGCGACCGCGATGACGGTTTCGAGCCCGGTGCCGCAGGCCTGCTGGATGTCGTACGCCGGGGTGCGGGGGTCCAGGCGGGAGCCGAGGACGACCTCCCGGGTGAGGTTGAAGTCGCGCGAGTGCTTGAGCACCGCGCCGGCAACCACCTCGCCGACCCGCTGCCCGGCCAGCCCGTAGCGGGCGACCAGCCCGTCCAGGGCGGCGGTCAGCATGTCCTGGTTGCCGGCGTGGGCGTACCGGCTGCCGGACCGGGCGAACGGGATCCGGTTCCCACCCAGGACGGCAACGCGGCGCGTGTTCTGCATGACACTCCTCCGGGAGTTGTCAGTAATCTACTGATGAGTAGGTTACTCACATGGGTGACAGATACGCGAGCTTCGCTAATTCCGATCTTGGCCGGACCGTCGTGCGGCGGCTGGGGCTGCCCGATCCGCCCCGGTTGCGGCGCCATGACCCGAATGCACCGCTCACGCCCGGACCGGTGCTGCTGGGTGCGGCACCCGGCGGGCGGCTGGCCTGCCCGGTCCGCGAACTGCTCGGCCGGGCCGCCGTCGAGGTGAGTGGCGCCGCCGAGGACGGCGCCCGCTACGGCGCGCTGATCTTCGACGCCACCGGGATCGCCGACTCGGCCGGGCTGCGGGCGCTCTACGACTTCTTCCACCCGGCGGCCCGCTCCGTGCTCGGCTCCGGCCGGGTGATCGTGCTGGGCACCGCGCCCGAGACGTGCGGCTCGCCGCGGGAGGCGACCGCGCAGCGCGCGCTGGAAGGTCTGGTCCGGAGCATCGGCAAGGAATTCGGCCGCGGTGTCACCGCTCAGCTCGTCTACGTGGCGCCGGGCGGCGAGGAGGCGACCGAATCGACGCTGCGCTTCCTGCTCAGCGGCCGTTCGGCGTACGTGTCGGGCCAGGTGATCCGGGTCGGCGCCGGCGCGGTGACCGCGCCGGACGACTGGGCCCGCCCGCTGGCCGGCAAGGTCGCCCTGATCACGGGCGCGGCGCGCGGCATCGGGGCGGCCACGGCGCGCGTGCTCGCCCGCGACGGCGCCGAGGTGATCGCGCTCGACGTGCCGGCCGCCGGCGAGGATCTCGCCGGGGTGGCCAACGAGGTACGCGGCCGGGCCCTGCAACTCGACCTGACCGCGCCGGACGCCGCCGAGCGACTGGCCGCCCATCTGAGCCGCGGTGTGGATGTCGTGGTGCACAACGCGGGTATCACCCGCGACAAGACGCTCGCCCGGATGGACGCCGCGCGGTGGGACTCGGTGCTCGCCGTCAACCTGTCCGGCCCGGAGCGGATCAACGACCTCCTGGTGGAGCGCGAGCTGATCCGCGACGGCGGCCGGATCGTCGGCGTCTCCTCGATCGCGGGCATCGCCGGCAACCGCGGGCAGACCAACTACGCCACCTCCAAGGCGGGCGTGATCGGCCTGGTGCAGTCGGGCGCCCCGGTGCTGGCCGGTGGCGGCATCACGATCAACGCGGTGGCGCCGGGCTTCATCGAGACCGCGATGACCGCCCGGATGCCGGTGCTGCTGCGCGAGGCCGGCCGCCGGATGAACAGCATGGCGCAGGGCGGCCTGCCGGTCGACGTGGCGGAGACCGTCGCCTGGTTCGCCTCGCCCGGCTCCGGCACGGTCTCCGGCAACGTGGTCCGGGTCTGCGGCCAGAGCCTGCTGGGAGCGTGAGATCCAGTGACTGTCGTTGATCTCACCGGGAGGCCGGGCAGCTCGTACGCCCGGGTCGCGCTCGGCCTGCTCCCCCGCCGCCGTGGCGCGACGCTGCCCGACCGGGAGGTGATCCGCCGGGCCGCGACCGTCGACCGCGAGCACCTCGCCCGCTACGACCGGGTGTGCGGCTTCCGGCTCTCCGACGCGCTGCCGGCCACCTATCCGCACGTGCTGGCCGCCCCGCTCGCGATGCGGTTGATGTCCGCTTCCGACTTCCCGTTCCCGCTCGCCGGGCTGGTGCACGTCGCCAACCGCATCACGGTGCGCCGGCCGATCGACGCCGGGAGCCGGCTGGACCTGTCGGCGCGCGCGGCCGGCCTGCGAGCACACCACCGCGGTCAGCAGTTCGACGTCGTCACCGCAGCGACCGTCGACGGCGAGGAGGTCTGGCGCGGCGTGTCCACGTACCTCCGGAGGGAAGGTCGGGGTGAGCGGCGCGATCAGGGCGACCAACCGCCCGGGCCGGCCGCCGCCGCACGCTGGCGGGTCCCGGCGCGGGTGGGTCCCGACTACGCCGCCGTCTCCGGCGACCACAACCCGATACACACCTCGCGGCTGGGCGCGTACCTGTTCGGCTTCCCGCGCCCGATCGCGCACGGGATGTGGAGCAAGGCGCGCTGCCTGGCCGCGCTGGAGGGCCGGCTGCCGGCGGCGTACACCGTGGACGTCGCGTTCAAGCTGCCGATCCTGCTGCCGGCGACGGTCGGCTTCGCCGCGGCGCGGACGGCCGATGGTTGGGACTTCACCGTGCGCTCGGCGGGCTCGGGCCGCCCGCACCTGGCCGGATCGATCACCGAATAGCGCGGCTCAGGGCTTCCAGACGTCGCCGCGGAGCAGTTGGGCGGCGCCCAGCCAGGCGACGTTCATCAGCCGGCCCGCGGCCTGGTCCGGGTCGGCCTCCGGGTGGTCGGCCAGCCAGTCGGCGAGCGATTCCCCGGCGCCGACCAGGGCGTACGCGCTGACCTCCAGATCGGTGCCGTGGGCCTGCCGGCCCTCGGCCCGCACCGCCCGGTCGAGCATGCCCGCGACCACGTCGACGATGCGCCGGCGCATGGCGGCCAGCTCGGTGGCGAACGGCTCCTGCCCGCGGGCCTGCCGGTAGAGCACCGCCCAGCCGTCGCGGTGTGCGCCGACGAAGGTGAAGAACGCCCGCAGGCCCGCCCACAGCTGCTCGTTCAGGCCGAGGGCGGGGTCGACCACGGCGGAGATCGCCTCCATCAGCCGGGTGGCCTCCCGGTGCAGACAGGCGACGAACAGCTCTTCCTTGGTGCCCAGGTAGGCGTACACCATGGGTTTGGAGACCCCCGCGACCTCGGCGATCTCGTCCATCGAGGCGGCGTGGAAGCCACGCCGGGAGAAGACCCGCACCGCGGCGTCAAGGACCTGCTGCTCACGGACCTGGCGGGGCAGCCGTTTGAAGGTACGGGCGGTCGACACCCTTGTCAGCGTACTCAACTCCCCCGTAAGTTAACGCACGAGTAGGTTTCACTAAATGGAGGCTGATCCGCCTTGGAGTTCTGGCTTGATCTGAACGAGGAGCAGCGCGACCTGCGCGAGTGGGTGCACGGCTTCGCCGAGGGCGTCGTCCGCCCGGCCGCCGCCGAGTGGGACGAGCGCGAAGAAATGCCGTGGCCGGTGATCCAGGAAGCGGCGAAGATCGGCCTCTACGGCTTCGAGTTCCTGATCAACACGTGGTCCGACCCGACCGGCCTGTCGCTGCCGCTGACGAACGAGGAGCTGTTCTGGGGCGACGGCGGCATCGGCATGGCGATCTCCGGCACCGCCCTCGCGGTCGCCGCGATCTACGGCTCCGGCACCCCCGAGCAGCTGGTCGAGTGGGTGCCGCAGTGCTTCGGCGACACGGCCGACCCGAAGGTCGGCGCGTTCTGCACCACCGAGCCGGAGGCCGGCTCGGACGTCGGCGCGATGCGCACCCGGGCGGTCTACGACGAGGCCAAGGACGAGTGGGTCCTGAACGGGCAGAAGGCGTACGCCACCAACGGCGGCATCGCCGAGATCCACGTGGTCACCGCCTCGATCGACCCGGAACTCGGCACGCGCGGCCAGGCCGCGTTCATCGTCCCGCCCGGCACGCCGGGCCTGGTCGGCACCAGGAAACTCAAGAAACTCGGCCTGCGGGCCTCGCACACCGCCGACGTCTTCCTCGACGACGTACGGGTGCCCGGAAGCTGCCTGCTGGGCGGCAAGGAGGCGCTCGACGAGCGGCTGGCCCGCGCCCGCTCGGGGCAGCGGGCGACCCGGCAGGCAGCCATGCGCACGTTCGAGCTGTCCCGCCCGGCGGTCGCCGCCCAGGCGATCGGCATCGCGCGGGCCGCCTACGAGTACTCGCTCGAATACGCCAAGACCCGGGTGCAGTTCGGCCGGCCGATCATCGAGAACCAGGCGATCGCGTTCGCCCTCGCCGACATGCGGACCGAGATCGACGCCGCCCGGCTGCTGGTCTGGCGGGCCGCCTGGATGGGCCGCAACGATCGGCCGTTCACCGCCGGCGAGGGCTCGATGTCCAAGCTGAAGGCCGGCGAGGTGGCCGTCGCGGCGACCGAGAAGGCGGTGCAGATCCTCGGCGGCGCCGGCTACCTGCGCGATCATCCGGTCGAGCGGATGTACCGGGACGCCAAGATCTACACCATCTTCGAGGGCACGTCCGAGATCCAGCGGCTGGTCATCTCCCGGGCGATCTCCGGCATGCCGATCCGCTGACCCCGCTTCGTGGAGGTGTACGGCATGGCCGTCCCGTTCCTCGTCGCCACGATGGCCCGGCGCGGACTACTCCGTCCCGGCCCGCCGGCCGACGTGATCCGGCAGTTCGCCGCCCTGCGCCGGTGGGGCTTCGGCCTCGCCGGCGAGCTCCGGCAGGCCGCCGCCCGCGACCCCGGCCGGGTCGCCGTCATCGACGAGCACCGCGCGGTGACCTACCACGAGCTGCTCCAGCGGGCCGAACGCCTGGCCCGCGGGCTGCGCGACCTCGGCGTCGGGCCCGGCGACCGGGTCGGGCTGCTCTGCCGCAACTCCGCCGGCATGATCGAGACCCTGGTCGCGGTGACCACGCTCGGCGCCGACGCGGTGCTGGTCAACACCGGGATGTCCGGGCCCCAACTGGCCGGCGTCGCCCGGGAGCAGCGACTCCGGACGGTGATCCACGACGACGAGTTCGAGCTGCCGGAGGGTCTCGACGGCATCGGCGAGGCACGGCGCGACGAGCTGATCGGCGCGGCCTCACCCGGCGAACTGCCACCGCCGGGGCGCCCGGGACGGACGATCGTGCTGACCTCGGGCACCACCGGCGTGCCCAAGGGTGCCCTCCGGCGTACGCCCGGCGGCTTCGGCCCGCTGTGCTCGATGATCGACCGGATTCCGCTGCGGGCCGGCGAGCGCGTGCTGATCGCCGCGCCGCTGTTCCACACCTGGGGCTACGCCGGGCTGCAGATCGCCCTGGCGCTGCGGGCCACCATCGTGGTGCGCCGCCGCTTCGAGCCGGCCACCGCGCTGGCCGCGCTGGTGCGCGAGGAGTGCACCGCGATGATCGCCGTACCGGTGATGCTGCAGCAGCTGATGGAGCTGGCGCCGGAAGGGCCCCGGCCGCCGCTGCGGGTGGTCGCCGTCAGCGGGTCCGCCCTGCCCGGCGGTCTGGCGACCCGGTTCATGGACCGGTACGGCGACGTCCTCTACAACGTGTACGGCTCCACCGAGGTCTCCTGGGCGTCCATCGCCACCCCGGCCGACCTGCGGGCCGCGCCGAACACGGCGGGCCGCCCGCCGCACGGCACCCGGGCCGAGGTGCTCGACGAGGCCGGGCGGCCGCTGCCCGCCGGGACGGTCGGGCGGCTGTTCGTCGGCAACGAGATGCTCTTCGAGGGTTACACCAGCGGCGCCTCCCGGGAACGGCAGGACGGCCTGTTGGCCACCGGCGACCTCGGCCACGTCGACGCGGCCGGGCGGGTCTTCGTCGACGGCCGCGAGGACGACATGATCGTGTCCGGCGGCGAGAACGTCTTCCCCGCCGAGGTGGAGAACCTGCTCGCCGACCTCCCCCAGGTCCGCGAGGTGGCGGTGGTCGGCGTGCCCGATGACGAGTACGGTCAGCGACTGGCCGCGTACCTGGTGCTGCATCCCGGCGAGATCCTCGGCCTGGAGGGGGTCCGCGACCACGTGCGCAGCCATCTGGCCCGCTTCTGCGTACCGCGCGACGTGGTGTTCCTGACGTCGCTGCCACGCAACGCGACCGGCAAGGTGCTGACCCGCGACCTGCCGCGCTGAGCCGACGGGTACCTTGTTGCGGTGCTTTCTGCGGGAGTCGTACTCAGCGGCCGATATCAGCTGAACGAGCGGGTTGCCGCCGGCGGTATGGGCGAGGTCTGGCGCTGCACCGACGTGCTGCTCCGGCGCGAGGTCGCGGTCAAGCTGCTGCTGCCGGCATTGATCTCCGACGCGGAGTTCATCGCCCGGTTCCGCACCGAGGCGCGGATGATGGCCGCGCTGCGACACCAGGGCATCGTCCAGGTGTACGACTACGGCGAAGAGGCGGAGGTCGGCAGCGACCGCCTGGACTACCTCGTCATGGAGTACATCGAGGGCGCGCCGCTGTCCCAGTGGATCAAGTCGATCGGCCGGCTCGGCGTCGCGGAAACCCTCTCCGTGGTGGCGCAGGCCGCGCAGGCGCTGCACGTCGCACACAGCGCCGGCATCGTGCACCGCGACGTCAAGCCGAGCAACCTGCTGGTCCGGCCGGACGGCGTCATCGTCCTGGTCGACTTCGGCGTGGCCCGCTCCGCCGACGTCACCGGCCTCACCGGCACCAACGTGGTCCTGGGCACCGCGCACTACATGGCGCCCGAGCAGGCCACCGGGCAGCCCGTCTCGGCGGAGACGGACATCTACGCGCTCGGCGCGGTGGCGTACTGCTGCCTGACCGGCCGGCCGCCGTTCATCGGCGACAACCCGCTGCATGTGGTGGCCCAGCATCTGCAGGGTGCGCCGCCCGCGCTGCCGGCGGAGATCCCGGCGGCGGTGGCGGCTCTGGTGGGCCGGGCGCTGGCCAAGGATCCAGCCGCGCGGTACCCGAGTGCTGCGGTCTTCGCCGAGGCCGCCCGCGCCGCGCAGAGCGATCCGCCGGCCGGCAACCAGGCC
>Ga0307516_10002305_pt1 | contig 25713 bp, 31 predicted proteins | sample 19_EM_MG_FD_203310 | JGI IMG/M metagenome (GOLD analysis project Ga0307516, IMG submission 203310) | Populus trichocarpa ectomycorrhiza microbial communities from riparian zone in the Pacific Northwest, United States - 19_EM | ecosystem: Host-associated > Plants > Roots > Unclassified | place...
AGATGTGCCATTTCAGATGCTCACCAGAACACGGAATGCTTCCGTTTCGCGGTATATGAGGATGCATGCGAATACCTGAGAAGAGCTTCCATGTGTCAGCGTCCAAGACGACCGATAGCAAGAAGGAGTGGGCATTGTCCATGAACCCGGGGCCATCACATTAGTTGTAACTTGACCAACAAGGAGACCCTTGTGGTACTGAATGCATAAGAAAGACGATGGGATAGTAAGAATTGAGGGCATTATGTAAACAACAGGCTGGACCGAAAATCACTTTGCCCTAGCAAGTCTACACCATCTAGATTAGATACCACATTATAATTCACCATAAAAAGTGAACGTGATGTTTATTTTTCAGACTTTGCCGAGTCATTCATTCCCCATCCTTGCCACCCAGACTCCAGAGAGACTAAGAATGTTTAAACTTTAAGTACCTGGGTGGGTGTACGATGCAGTTCTTCTGTTACTTCCAGTGTTACGTTTAAAGGAGAATGCTGAAGATCTCTTTTAGCGGGAAGAGTGGCTCCGTACATTTCGGAGTCGTATTTAGGTTTACTTGCGTTTCAACCGATACCTGTAATCCAACATCCAGGTATTCCCACATCCATCTCGCACAAGTACAAGTCCATCTCTCCACTCACATGGAGACAGATGCATATCCAAACGCAGAACCCTCCAGCCCCCGCGCCACAAGTGTAAACTGCTGAGCCGCATCTCTGGTCCTCTTCAATGACCGCGACCTATATATCGTCATGAATATCCGAGGGCATAAAAGATGAACAATAGGACGCACTGCATCACAGCTTTCACGAACTTTTCCTTCACCTCCGCCGTCGCTTTTGAGGGAATAAAGTCGTCCTGCCGATAGCCAACATCAACATCCAGTCTATAAACATCATCAAGAACACTTACAGCGAACAATATCTCCCTCATCCACGCAACAGCTACCGCCCCGCCCGCACCTCCACCTCCTCCAGTCCCTCCGCCTGCTCTTGCCAGTAACGTCCCAAGCAGATCTATCAAGTTCTGAACGACGCTGATAATCTCGACATCAGACGAAGAAGCCCAACAACAAGCAGATAAAACTCGACTCACCTCCTAGGAGCGACACTCGCAAACCCTTCCAGCACCGCACGAACAATCCTTCTCCCATGCACCTGCATCAATTGCTCCTTGTCCTGAGCCAGATCTGCGTGCAGAGACGTCCGTTGGATGAACACGGACTGTAGATGACCAATCAACACAGATCCAGTGAACCTCCGAAAAGCTCAACCCACCAAAAAGGCACACGCCGACACCAAGGAATACCGTTCTTGCAACGCCAGAGCTGCAATGGCACACGTCATGAGCGCATCAAGCGCACCCGGAGGTAGACGGTAAAACGATCTCGTAAAGTCTTGCGCAGTCTGTTTTTTTTTAAAACCCTCCTCAATCAGTTCATCACCACCAGAGCCAAGAAACACCACAACTCACTCTATCCATACACGCAAAGAACTCTTGTACAATGTCCGGGTTCTGCGAAACCATTCAGCAAATCTTCACCCCCCAAAGACATAGAGAAAAACATACACTCTCCATCGCCCCAGGAGCACTCAACGCTCCCAACGTGCACTCCAACAAGATAGGCAACGCCCCACCCACAATCGCCTCCGCCTCCGGTGTCGGCCCCGTCTTCACACTCGCCCCACTTGCCCCAATCGGCGGCGGAGCATTCAGCTGCGCTATCAGAATCGCAGCCAGCGCAAGCCACACCCCCGTCAACTGCTTCCTCGCCGCAACGCACACAAGCTCCAGCAGTGGTCCAGGCGAAAGTGAGATCAGCGTCGCATCGTTCGGCAGCGCCGTGATCGATTTAAACAGGTCACTTATGGCCTACGACAACGTTGCTGTTAGGGACCAGACAAAGGAGAGCGAAGAAGAACCACTCACGAGCCCAACAGCAGCGTCGTTGCTCCACATCTCCACGATGCCTCTCATCGCCAGCTCAATCGTGCTTCGCAGCTTGACGACCCTCTCTTCCGCCCTCGCACGAGTCATCTCCTCCATCTTGGCCGGTGCCTCGTGGTCGTCTTCCGAAAAGAGGAGCAAGCCTTCCGTAGAACGTGTCAGGCCTTTCGCAACACCAGAAAGGGTCTCCAGCTGGTGCACTGCCAGCATGCGTGCTTCATCAGGGAGCTGTATTCCCAACAGTTTAAGTCCAAGCAACGAAACATACCACAAATCAAACAACTCACCGCGGCGGAGGACGCCAACGCTTCGTGAAGCTTCTGAACGATGGGGTTGACGACGGCCTAACTCAGCATTCGTCAACAAACCCAGCAAACACGATATTTGCACACTTCACCTCTATCGGCTGAATCTCCTCCATAGGCGACAATGCCTGTATCACACTCGCAATCGACTGGACGACCTTTCCCTTTTCCGAATCCTACAAAAAGGACAACACTGCATTCAGCTCCACCCACAAACAAACGCAAACGAACAAAGAGGCACGCACAGGAATGCTCCCCAACGCCGCATGCAGCTGCGCAAAAGCCCCAATCTGCGGCGCCAGCACCTTCCTGTTCGCGTCGCACAAGTTCCTCAACGCGTTCGCAGCCTGGAGGCACAAAGCAGGATCTGTCAGCGCCGACGCAACGTACGTCAATACGCTCATCAGGAGCGCAGAGGATTCAGAAGCGGGCTGGCTAGCAAACCACGAAGAATATGCGCCTGGGGGAAGGAATAGAGAAGATTTCCCATCAGATGTATGCGGACACCGGGATGTTCAGCCAAGACGCACCGATGAATCCCAACGTCGTCCGCCGCATCCGACTGTGTCCTGCAGAAGGTAACCGCCCCAAGATGTCTTGGCTGAACAGCTGGGCGAGCTGCGGAGGGGTTTTGGCAAAATCAAGGGCTTCTTGTATGGCGGCGATGCAATGGAGGGTTGCTTCGATTTCCTGTTGATTGAAGTGTGATGAGGTTGTTACTCTGGAATGTATGCTAGTCACGAACCTGCCAACCATCACTCTCTTGCCTGGAAGCGAGACGTTGAGCAATGTCGTCAATGTAGTACTGGAGCATGTCGTCCCGAATGACATAGTACCTACAAAGTGTCGTGAGTACCGCACATAGACGGGGAGATGAGGCCTAGATAATTACGCGTTGATGAGAGTATCTCCCACATCTCTCCGATACCTGAATCGTCATCCCCGAAACCATAAGCAATCACATCCGAATTACAGCAAGGCAACGTACACTTGGAACTTGTCAACCTGATCTTGATATCACATATCAGCAATCCAACACTTTAACCATAAAAGGAACACCACAAACCTTTCGACCACCCACTCCCTTTGGCTGGGAATGCCACCTTCCTCCTCAACACGGTGACAAGCTGCCTGTAGACCGCCTTGGCCATCACAACCTGCTCCTCCTGCCCTTTTGCGTCCCGCAGATCTACCTCGTCTTCCTCCTCAGGAACAGTGTAATCAGTGCTCCACAACGCCTCCTGGAAGAGATACCAGAAGCCAAGCGTCATCTCGCTCTCCTCCTCGTCAACGCCATAATACCCCGGCAGTCCAGTGTACTCGAGCAAGAGACGTAGGAACGTCTGGGTCAGGTGACCTTTTGTCTTCATCACCGCATCAGCGAGATGTTGGACTCCCGATGGGGAAGGTAGTGGTTGCTGAGAATGGGAATGGGCACTTGAACCAGGGCCAGGGGACGGCGTCGGTGTGGGGGGTACGATTGGGTGTATATATGCGGTGGAGACGATGTGGAGGGCGAGGTACGAGGTGGAGTGGTCCCCGAGCGCGACGAGGAGCTTGCAGAGGGACCGGGAAACCTCGTCGACGATCCCGGATGTGAGCGTGAGCTCGACGATGTGCCCGCCGGTTGTGTCGAGCCAGAGGAGAAGGGGTTCGGTAAGGACGCGGCTGCCAGAGCCGTCGGAGAGGGCGGACTTGGACATGAGCTCTTGAAGTGCATCGGATGCGGCGATGCAGGAATCGGGGTGGGTTGCAAAGAGGTCGAGGAGGGAGATGAGGGAGGCGATGAGAGGAGTGATGTCGCTAGGAGGGGTTGGGGACGGCTGGAAAGGGAGTAGGAGCATGCGTACCTGGATGGGATGAGAGACATCCAGGCTTGAAGAAGACGTAGGGCCGAAGGGATGTTTTGAGAGGATTCAAGAGATGATCGCACAGCCTGTACGACTATTGAGGCAGCGTCCGAGAGGGACTGGTGCATTTGCGCTCTGAAAGCGGGTCAAGAGTGACTGCCAGCATTGAACAGAACGACTCACTTGCTCGGGCCAAGCAGGTCAGCATTGCTCCCCTCTTCAGCTGCGATGGACAAAAAGTCGTGGATGTGTTCGGGCGGCGCATTACTGCCGGAGAATGCCATGACGCATCCGATGATCCAGTCCGGCCAACGTGTCGGGCGTCCCGGCACAAGTTTGAGTGCCAAAGAAGTGAGCTGCAGAAAAAGGCGTTCTCGTAGGGCCTTCCATGGAGTGAATACGTGGCCTACCGCTACAAAGAGTTTCCGCAGGATGAATTTGCTCCGTCCAATGGCCATGGAGTGTGCTGTGAGCTGGACCATGAGGTCTCGGAGGGCGACAGCATGATCTGGCGGAAAGCAGTCCCTGGGGGTGGGATGAGTCAACCATCGCCAGCAGGGCAGCCGCAGGAGGGACGTGGGTACATGTGGTCCCCGAACGATCAGCCAATCGCAGCAGCCGCTCGTTTCCCATTGAGGTGCCTGCTCCGGACCTCGACAAACGACGGACCCTGCACTCACCAGTCTCTCGCAATCTTCACCTGCGCCGTATGCGCCCCAAAAAACTGCACGTTCGGGTCCTGATGTTCCAGCAACGGGATCACCAGCCCCCACGCCTCCGGCCGTTTCTGCAGCTCAAACAGCTCGTGTTGCAGCCTCTTGAGGTCTTCCGGGGTCGCCGAGGCCATTGGAGGCGCGTAGGCTTGCTGGATCAGCTAAAAGACGGGCGATGAGAATCTCTCAAATGCGAGCTGGTGACCTGACTGACTTCTGCGGCGCGTTGGATGTCAAATGGCGAAAGAGAAGGCAGAAAGCTGGTGTCGACGGTCATAATGTTGGCCGTCTCGAGGGAGGAGAATGGAGATACAGAGTCGATCGAGGAGGTCGTGGTCGTGGGCACACTCAATGCTGTTGCGCGCGGACTGACTACTCATCCAAACTTTGCATTGACCTTGTTCCCAATCTATACGAACCTCTTCAATCTGATTTCAAAACGAAAGCCACCCTTTCTTCGTCGGACCCAACCACGAACACCTCAAAGTTCCTCCTAAATTCTAATAGTCTCGCCAGAGATAAGCATTATACGGTGACGACCCCGCCAACTCTTTCGAAATTTCGAATGCATCTGAATTGGGTCTATTACACAGGTCTGCTTGCATGCATCATTCCCAAAAACACTGTCCGTTTCTGCGGTGCCTTATCAAGAAAGAGTAGCGACAGGCAGGTACTAGTAACCCCCTTCGACTTCTCGAACTATTCTGCCCAGATGCCGTTAATACTCAGCCAGGTGTTGATCCCCTCTTCGAGTCCGGTGACGATGGACAAATCACCCAAATCTCGCGGCATTTTCGATGCTCGGGATCAGATGCCACCAACACTTGTTCACTATCGGATACGTCCAGCTCTGATAGACCTGCCGACACCGATGACCCCGGATTACTGCCAGGGTTGCCTGCCTGCTCTTGCGGGCTCCACGGAGCGTCTGGACGCGGTCAAAGTTAATGGACCGCGACGGCGCGGGCTGAAGATATGTTTGAGTCATCCTTTCCGCGGCACCGGCACAAATTGATTCCCTGATACTAAGTATATCGACAAAGAGTACTTAATTGATCCCCTCGAAATGTCACTAAAACAACCGCCATGTGTTCGCAATGCAGAGTTCATCCATCAATCAGTGATGAGATTCAAGATCGCTGCCATCGCGGCGCACATACTTCGATGCGTGGTTCGGTCTCTGTATTCAACTGCAACGTCTGATGAACGAGGCTCGGTAAACCTGCGTCCACAGCCTGTTTGTCCGCGAAGAACGCAAATAATCATCCCTCGGAACCTGAACCCGAGTCAGACGACAAATTGAGTCATAGTCTATGTTTAACCCAGCACTTGACAGGCAATGCCCTAGATCACCCGTACTATAAAAAACAGATGGGCGAGGGCGCCTTTCTCCCAACAGGTCTACGCACTACCATTACCGCTACCCAACCCCCCAACTCAAAGCCCAACCCCCCATTCCAAGATGTCTTCCAAATCACGCCTCTCTACCTCTACCTCTACCTCATATGAGAATCTCATAGACTCCAAACCTCCAAAGAACTACGAGCTGGCTTTTGCAAGCCTCGCATCGTCATACGGATTCAACGGCGGCGCGCCGTCGTTGCCCCCGCCTCAGAAAACCAAAGCCTCCAAGGATAGCCCGTTCCCAAAGTCCTCCCCGCCGGCGTCATCGGGGAACACAAACCCACATCCGAAAAAGGACTACCAAAGGGCTTTCGGGTTCTTATCTTCGCGATATGGGTTCGGCGGCCACACACCGTCGACAAAGTAGTTTTCTTTTCTCCACCCTTGAAAGACTCAGCCCTGATGGTAAGCAACCTTCCGCACACTCATCTACCACAGGATTTCCAAAGCTAACGTCAAATCACAGGCACTTACCCGCTAGTTCTGCAAAGTTGAACGATACCATAGGACCGGCACGACGATGTGTATCAAACATTCGTACCCTACACTTATGCTTTCATCTTGCGGGGGAAAGGGACGGTCACGACGAGATGTATCGAACATTCGTACCCTATACTTATACCCGCATCTCACGGGGAAAGCCATAAGTCACCCTCTACGCTATTTTGAGGGTTGTACCCCTGTACTACTGACATGGATCTACTCCTAATCCATTTTGCATAACCAACATAAATTCGAAGGCACACAAATCGGTCCCTCCTTCCCAGACGCTGCCAAATGGGTAGAGAAAAATGGGCGGTCCTTCAAGTTGTGCGTTGTCTAAATGGAATGTCCCAGCGCATCGTTTCAAGAGAAATGGCCCGCTAGAAATTAATCTTCGAGCCCCCCACCAGCACGATTATGTGAGAGATCGAGCTGAACCTCCAAATTCATCATTTTCTTGTGTCGGACGGAAAAGAGACTCCTCGTTTCAGTGTCTGTCCGTCGGAAATCCTCTCATACTTGATAAGATGTCCGAGTCCATTATCATTGTTGTTGAACCCCCCTCACTCGGAAAGCTTTGGTCTGTAATCATCCCCCCACGACTGTTATCATTCACCCCGACTCAGATGTAGTGCACGATCACGATGTCCTCTGTGAGGACTCGGCCCCAGGTGGCGCGGGGGGAGTGCCTGGCACGATTTGACAGATGTCAGTGACTCAGTAGGCGGAGTAAAACGGTCCGGGTGAGAGATAGGAGGTCTCGAGAGACGGAGTGACCCTCGTTGAAGGATAGTTTTTGTAGCCCCCAAGTTCGTCAAATCTGTCGACGATTTCCAGAGGCAGTCCAGGTATCAGTGACAAGTGCGAGAAGCGTAACTCCGTTATCGGCTCAATGTTTCGGCCTTTTACCGTGAGCGCGAGAGGCCCGTTTTCCAGTTACCGCTGTACATGTGGAGAGTCTGCGCGTGATCTTTTCAATTACCTCTTCTTGCAGAGATAGTCCGGCAGGCAGCCCAGTTTCGCCGATGCCATAGCTGGACCGCGTGTCGTGAACCTTATTGAGTGGCGCATTTGGTTAACCTTCCGACCAAGAGATTATTGTCAAGATCCCAGGAACTGTGAGCTCTCAAACTTTGGCGTGAGTCACTACGGAAACAGGCACACACCTTGTGTTAGTACCTCAGTGTCAGTACACCTCTCGAGATCTCCCTTCGGAGTTAAGGACCCTATGTTCGCGCCGTAAAGGTCGCAAGAAATGCTAGCACTGCCTTGAATCTCTTTCATTGACCGGTGACGGATGCAACCGTCACTTTGTCCCCTAGGCCCGGAAGTATAATATTCCCAGACATACAACCCCAACGCCTACTCCAGTATCACTCCTCTCGGTGATCATCTCCATATCCTCTCGCAATCCCACTCCTTCCCTCCTCCAAGACACTCGGCTCATCCTCCCCAAGACGCATCTCTAGTCCTTGGTAGCCTCTCGCGTGTAGAAATTGCGCTGCCAGATGAATTAATATTTAAACGGTTCAAGTTGCAAGGATGAAACATTTAAACGCACCGGCAGCACTATCAGGAAGCCTCGCCACCGCGCTGTCTTGATTTCGCAAGACCAGCGCCGAGGCAGAGTCAGGTCGGGATCTGACGTCAGGTAACGATTCTGCAGCGCCGAGGAACACAAGATTCAGATATGAGTTAGCTTCAGGAGTCATCTTAGGCCAGCAAAAAAGCCTCACCCTCTCCATACCGCTTAGCATGCCGATATGTTCCCGTCACCAAAGAAAAGATAGGGCGATCTGGATCATTTTCTCCCTCGTGTTCATCACATTTATTCCCACTCTCGGGAGCTTGGTCTGCTTTTTTGTACAGAAAAAAGAATCAATCCTCGAAACAAAAAAGCCTGATGACTAAACCCAGCACTTACCATGTTCCCTCAACAACTGCTCAAAATCCAACACGTACTTCCCAGTCCAGCTCTGCTCCGATCTCAAGGCCATTTCAAGCTCGTACGGCGTTACTATCGGTTTAAAAAAGTCCTGACATTAACTCATCACATCAGCCCTCCTAAAACACCATCGAGAGGCGAGACAGTCAGACCTTGGAATCGATAAGACTATTCTCAGGACACGCCACAAGCACGAAACATTCAATCTCCAAAAAGTTCGCCAGCTTTGACGGGTTAAGCTTGCCCACACTGATCGTGTAGCTCTTCTTCCGGTTGCGGGCCAGAAGCGTCCGGAGGTGCTTGATCAGCGGGAGGTAGGATGCTATACGTAAGTCTAAGGTGTAGGCAAGAAAGTTTTCAAGGCAGAGGAAACACACCGACACCGAGAGTACCAACGAGGATCCCGAAGACGTCTGCGTCCCGCGCTTTTTGAACGGCAACGTACCGCCGCATGAGGAGTTTATTGGTTCGTGAGGATTCGAGCCGAGTTACGTCGGTGAGGGGGTTGTAGGAATATACCTTGAAGAGCGGAATAAGCGAGGGTGAAAGGCAGCGATACGGTGACATACATCGGAGAGACCATTGGTCATGAGAAGGTTCGTCAGCCCCAGACTCTCGCCGCCGATATAAACGGTGGCGATATTCTGGGAGATCGGAAGTTCATGGGAGGCGGACGAGTTCTCGAGCGGCACGTCTGATGGTGGCTGTTTACTCTGTTCTGGCGGAGACTGGGAGGAAGAGGGATTTCGTGGTTTCGAGCTCGTGGGTATAGTGTTATATAGGACCGAAATTCCGAACGATTCAAAGGCTGATTTAAATTCCTTATACATATCCCCTGATCCAACAGAGGGTGAGATAAGGTGTGACTTTCAAGAAGACAACAACGTACCAGCTCGATGCGTATATGCGACATCATGCCTCAAAATTACGGCAATTGGCCTCCCAGTCCCTTCGTTCGAATGGAAGGACGTGGTGCGGACCTTAAAAAACTCCAGAACGCTCGCAACGCAGCGATCGGGGTCGATTTTCTTCTTTCCAAATACATAGATCACAGGAAGTCGAGAAGTCCTGTCACGAAATACAAGCCTTCAGTACCCCCGTCCGCTGAACGAAAGAAAGGAACGCACTGTGTCATACACGCATACCCATAATGAACCATGGCATCCGCATCGACATGCTGTGCCGCAACCTCATCCACGCAACAACTTCCGAGCCCAAGTCAAGGAGAATAGGATGACGTCAGCGCATGGCCCTAGTCACACAGAAGGGACCCACGTACCTGCCATAAGAGGTGTCCGCAAGTACATACAACTCGGGTCCCGCTCCAATCCTGCCCTTCAACCGTCGATATATTGGTACAGAGACGTGTAAAAGTTCATCTGGAAATTGGAGAGCTATCTGGGAACCTCCTCAGGACCGCATAAGCATCGAGGGCACAACCACAAAAGGGGAAGAAACCCTCATTACCCGCTTATAATCACCGCCAACGATCTCAGCCGCAGTTCGCTCGATCTCGTAAAAATCCTCGAACTCGGAGGGCGAAAGCTGGTTTGCGGTTGTGTCGAGTTGGACGTCGATGGTCCGTGCGATTGCATCTTCTCCAGATGCTGCAAATGCGGTCGTTTCTCCTGACATAGATGATGGTACGGAGGGCGAGATCTGAGCTGTGGCTGTGCAAACCAAAGATTCAGAAATCCTCATGTTCACTTGCAGCCGGTATTATGATGTCTTTTCGCGCACAAGATGTGTTCAGACCATCTGAAAAGCACTAGAATGACAGGAGAAACTTTGAATCGCACAGCTCCCTTGTTGGACTGTCGGAACCAACAAACGCGTTGGTCCTTCAGGTGATCGCACTTTGGGCTTTTGTGATGTCAATTACGCAGTAAGTAGTCGAGAAAGAGAGCCTGAGAGTGAGTGGGTGACAACAGTAACTAATGACATAGAGTGATGATCTTTTTGCATTTGGAGTGCCGTAATCGTACAGTGAAGAAATGACGTGAAAAGGCAAAAGGGGGAGGATGGGGTGAAAGATGGACCGAAGCAAATTAATCGAAAAGACCAAACCCTGCAAAACCTTCAGTATCTGGAGCGCGACAATCAGCCAAGTTAGCACGAACCATGTGGTCGTCCGACTCGTTCTCTTTATTTTCCTCCTCCCTTGGTGCCTCGGCAGCAGCGGCAACACCACCACCTCCGCCCGATTCGACATTCAAGAAAAGGTCTTTCACGTTCTTTCGTGCTTTGGCGAGAAGGGTTGCCCAGACTGATTCGAGCCCAACACTGGTGGCGTTTGTTAGTGTAATGATCTTGTCGGGCTGGAGCACTATGAGTAAGATAATAAGTTATAAAGGGGAGACATACGGTGATTTCAATGCAATCGTCTGCAAGGATGAGGGCGGCGTATGTGTAGGCGAATTCTACAGATGCCTATACGAGAATCTCGCCAGTTAGTTGATCGTCATCTGACACCGTGGTGCCTCATCCACCTCATAACGGGTTTTGAAGAGAACAAAAACCACAGCGGAGCCTCGATGAGCGGGAAAATTCCTGGGATGTTGAGAAACTCGGACGTCAGCCACGCGTCCAAACAACCCAAATCTGGTCATTATTTGCCACCATCCGAAAACCGACGGCATTGACTTTTGTTCACAGATGTTCCCGACAGCAGCACGGCTGTCGAAAGCCTCCCGGCGACCACTGACGCCGAAGCGGGGGAACAAGGACTACTATAAGGGTCAGTCTAACCGTCATCCTTGGGAAGCCTGTTGTCTCAAGGACTGGAACATGAAGGTACACGCCAGGCTTTCTTGCCAGGCGGCCTACGCACTGGTGCACCGGGAAAGCACGTCGTCGGGGGCAAGGCAAAATATAGGCTTATAGACGAGAAAGTCCGGGTTTTCGTTGCGCCGCCTTTAGAGCAGATTATAAGCTCTCCGGTGAGTCGATCGATCATGCTTGTCAATACATATGTTACACATCATTCACTTTTCCAGCTCAAGCCATATGTCGGAATTGGTGTCCGCCTCACGCAGTCTGAATCTCGTGGCGTATTTGGCCGCTTCCCCGGTCCACGCGGTCTGACGCCTGAACATTTCCTCAAAGTTGCTCGAAACTACACGCGCCCAAAAGAGCTTGAAGCTATGCCCCCTCCCGGCCATCAGGCTAAAAATGTTGTTGGTGTTGAAGCAGAGAAATTTACAGAACGGGAGGTCGTAAGGTCGTAATGAAAGCCGCACGTCATTTATACAAAGTATTTCCTGATATTTTCCGTCCGTGTTGGCCGTGGCTGATACCCCTCCACCAGTATACATTTGTCCTTACTAGGAAATAGGGAATAAAATCCACACCGGCAATCGATTAGGTCGAGCCACATGATATGCCCCTACGTCCAGTTCACCAGTCGCCTATAGGAACCACGGAGACTGATCTTCCGCTTGGAAATGAGAGCTCTTTCGCCGAAATACTCCATTGTTGCCATAAGTTGAGTCGCCTGGTGTGTCGAGTGCCGATCAGTTCGTCTATATGGGCTTCCGCCGCTATGTCTATGTTTTAGTGCCTCCGTCACTCTTTGTCAGTCTAAATACATATTGTGCCCATGCGACCGTCAACGTATCAGATGAAAAGACCTAAGGTTCAACATTTCAATCCCGTGTCCCTATCTTGGTAGTACGGCTTTGTCGGCCATTATCGGGCCGCAGTTGCTTCCAGTGTCCACCATGCGGACGACGTCGCTTGCAGGATGCCGCAGTGGTCACAAGACTTGCTCTTATCTCTCATCATCTATCTGGAGAGGAACGTATAACCTTCTTCGTATTCCAAGAGGGATTGGACAACAGGTGAACCTATCGCGCCAACTTAACTCATGGTTGAATAGACGTGCTGGCAGAGATACCATGCCGACATCAATATATGAACGCTTAACAGAGATCCCTGTCCCTTCTTCCGCTTATTTCCAAGGATCTGAGGGTATGTAGTGTTCGATTTCAGCGCAATTCAACTACTTGATGCTTCAATCTCAACAGCAATTCAACTCACATCGTCATTTCTCGACCACACGAGGAACACAAACCGTTCGATCAATACCACCCTCATTGTGACGGACGCGTCGGTCACTGCCCTTCCGCAGCAACGCGACAGTACGGTTGTGGGTCATGTTCTTTCACCGTCTCAAGCCAGGTCCGCGGTCTTGCGTGAAGTCACGGAGAATTCGAAACCCAAGCGATACGTAGAAATCTGGAATCACAATGCACTGGAGGCCATGATCGACGTGTCAGATGCACATGGCGCGTTTTACACCGATGGTGAGTTCACTTCATACTAATAATCACTTTAGTTCTTCACTAGACAAACCTGAAACAGGCCATCTCGCCTCGTTATCATTCTCATCATCAGAGGCGTCCATTGTCTACGTCGCCGAAGGAAACCCTCCTAAGGACAGCGGGGACTCTTTCCACAAGTTCCGCTTCAAACCGCACTTTGGTGAAGGTATCGTCGGAAAGAAGGACCCTACCATCTTTGTATTTTCCTGGTCTAACCCTCCAGAGGGAGAATCCGTCCGTAAACTCAAGTCGCTCTCCATAATTGCATCTGCACTTTTCGCGCAGCCTGTCTTCTCTTCTGATGAGAGGATAATTTACGCAACCGGGTATGAATACACGCTCGATCATCGCCTGCTTGGAATCAAATATTGCTATAATCGTCCTTCGGGTATATGGGAAATAACACTTCCTCCACCGATAGAGGACAAGGACAATGCCGCAGAGGATTCGGTTTCTGTGACCTGTTCTGCAAGGAAACTCACTTCATCCAACATCTCCTGCCGTTCTCCCCGGCTGCTCTCCGAGAACGGGAAACATACACTGTTCTGGCTTTCGGGGTTGACCGGAGGACCTCATGCTGCGACCTCACTCCTATACTCTCTCGACATAACCTCTGCATCAGGCCCAAAAACTGCCGACTCTCCTCTCGTAGACTTCGTATTTGACCCTGCCAATGGCGCGTTTCCGGGCTTATATCCTGACTACTACCTTCCACTATCGCCGTTTATCCGCCCATCAGGTTCAGCCGTTCCGTACATCATTACCCACTCCATCTGGGGTTCTCGTTCAACGGTGCTTCTCATATCCACCACTGATGGGAAGGTGAAAGACCTGACACCCGATGACGGCACATTGTACAGCTGGACTGTGCTCAACACCGACGGAGGATCGCGCGTGATCTGCAAGAGGAGTACCCCCACGAGTCCATCTGAGCTACTTCTAGGTGAAGTGGACGCTTCGGGAGAAGTCAAGTGGAGAGTCATTCACAAGCCTTTTGTTTCTTCTGATGGTTCGTATCAATTTTGAAGGGTTAGCCCGCTTCGTTTTGTGATACTGATCTGGGGATAAGTGCAAAAAATCTTATCCGGTCTGACCGCTTCCGTCGTTCCGATCCCTGGACGTTCCCCGGTGGAAACCATCGTGATCAAGTCATCCAAACCTTTCGATTCGGAAGAAATTCCTCCTTGTATCACGGGTCCTCACGGCGGGCCACACAGCACAAGCCTAACCACATTTTCCCCCCTCACACTTGCTCTTGCTCTCGAGGGATGTAAGTTTTTCTGCCCCTTCACGAACGCGATATCATAAAGTTCTGATTCCATCGTACCAGACACAATTTCTTCGCCAAATTACACTGGCTCTCTTGGGTTTGGGGAGACAGCCGTGCGTGCTCTTCCTGGGAACTGTGGAACTCTCGATGTCGAAGACTGTATTGCCTGCGTTCGACACCTCATCAAGCTCGGCATATCGGTGGAGGGCAAAGGAAAACAATTCATCTTCGGAGGAAGCCATGGTGGGTTCCTCACAGCACATCGTGAGTACCTTTCCCCTTCACTCCATCACTTTCGAGTCATCGGTATAATATACTGACGATCCCAGTGATCGGCCAATACCCGGATATGTTCACTGCAGCCGTCATGCGCAACCCCGTGATATCCGCCAGCGAAATGACCTCTACTGACATACCAGATTGGTACTATGCAGAGTTCGGGCTTCCATACCCACTCTTCTCCTCGCCTTCTCACACTGAATCTCCGCCCTCCACCCCTCGTGCAGCACCCCCGACCATCTCTGCCGAGACATTCGTGAAAATTCACCAAGCCTCTCCTATCGCGCATGTTCACAAGGTCCGCGCGGCTGTGCTGCTCTTGATTGGATCTGTCGATCTGAGGGTGGCTCCGAGGCAAGGGATTGAATATTATCATGCGTTGAAGGGGCGTAGGAACTCGGCGCTGGGTCCCGGGGGTCTGGGCACAACGGGGCAAGGGGAGGTGGAGCTGCTTATTTTCGACGGAGAAAGTCATCCTTTGGAAGGCGTTGAAGCTGGAAGAGTTGGGTGGGAGGCTGCGCGTGAGTTTCTGGCGAAGGCGAAGAAGGCGGCGGAGAAAGCCTGAAGAGACGCTCCTCACTTCTGGGTTTTCCTTATCCGGACGGTCATTGAGCTCGTGTAGTCCTGCCTCGGCAACTCATACTGAATTTATACTCTCCCAGCAGCGTTTTCCTCCAACCATGTTTTTCGAAAACTTCTTTTAACTTGCCCAGGCAGCCAGGTCAAAGGACTTCCGATGTTGCTACACTGATATAAGTACGGTTATTACACTCAGACACCTATTTTCTGGGGCACATACAAGCAACTACAGAGCTGAAATACACACAATCACAGGACGTCCAAGGAAAGAACATAAGTAAGGGAGTCTCGGAAGGCTAAGACTCGGGTGGGTGGGCGACGAAGAAAGTCGCACGGCCAACACTGTCGAGAGTTGGGTCAGCGGGACGGGATCTCTGAGCGCAAGGATCCCACTTACCTGTCGAGAGTTGGGTGAGCGGGTAAGAGATCCGGGGTAGTCTCGGGCAGAGTGGTCAGTCATGCGTGTGTGGCACGTGACCACGTGAGCCTTTCGCGTGCATGTTGGCCTCGCTCGGTGCAGATTGGACTCGTGTAAACTCAGTTTAAACACACTATATAAAGAGGAACCACATCATGAAGTTTCACATCGACTTCACCTCTGGATATGTCTTGACCTTGGGGAACAGATCCACACATCCATCACGCAGAACGTCAAGACCTTTGTCCCCGAAATACCTCGCTCCTTCATAGCTCCAGTACATGTTGGCTGGCGGCCAGTTCCCCAAATGGAAAATATGATCAGAAACTGCGTTATCCACCTCAACGCCGAAAGATGGGACTTTGTCGAGAAGGCCAATGAATTTGCGTTGGATCTCGCGGTGATATTCGTGTGCCCGATTCATCGCCCCTTGGACATCGAGGTCGCACTCCCGCATCAGGACCGTTATAAGGTTTCGACGAACCTCTTCTACGGCCTGTTCAATGTTGTATGATAACATGTCCTGAAATGAAGCAGCGAATTACATGCCGTGGCTCGGGTTAGAAGACCATAACTACTGACATTGTCGATCGTGATCAGGTCGAGGATGTGACCCTGCATTTCTTTGATGACAGGATGGTAGTATGCCTCGTCTGGGATGTTTAACCCGATTTCGCCAACGAAAAACAGCGATCTGCCGCCAATGTTAGGCCTGCGCATTTCAAGATATCCTTCAAGTGGTGTAACAATGTCGTTCTCGCGGTCCTGGGCATGGTCTACGTTAGTTTCTAAATATTTCGTGAACGCCTCAAAGAAGTGCCTCGCCGCGCTCGGAGTGGCAATCTTCAATGCGCGTTCCCAGAAGCTGCAAATAAAAAGATAAGCTGCCAGCCGCAAGCGCATGCGTATAGCATGACAAACTCTTTGACGATGCGACCGAGTGCGTCCTCGCCTTCTGGTCGTGGTTTGTCTGGGTTGTTTAGCGCGTCAATCATGATGTCTATCAGCCCCCGAACGACGGATACAGATTCGATGTCTGTCTGGTCATCAATGATGAAGTAGAGATACATGAGATCGCTGGCGATGCGCAATTGCTCTGGAATATGAAAGACGATGAGTTTTCGTATTCTCCGATCCATCAGGCTCGACGAACCTTTCGATGCGGTCGGAGCCGCCAGGGCTGCTAGAAGGCCTATAGCGGTTCTCTGAGCAAGGAAAATGGAACAAGTCCTATAGGGGTTACGCACCGGTCCTGGAATCCTCAATATTGTACTCCCATTGGGAGTTAGCTCGGATGGGGGTTGGGAAAGTCCTGAGCCAGGCCTTGGTCTGCTCGTCGACTTCTTTCGCGTGAGGATTGACCAGGCGGCGCCATGGCCATCTACTCATTGTGTCAGGAATGCGCAATTTCTTTTGCTGTTGGGAGTTATCCTCGAGTGCAGTGGCCATAGGTAGGAATTGGAGGAGGTGTATCCGTGGCAGTCATTTTATAGAGGTAGTAGGGGTCGGATCATCCTGGGTGACTTTCCGTAAGGACCTAAGGTTTCTGAGTTTCGCGACTTCTAGTCAGAATTGCTAATTCAACCAATGAACAAGCGAGGTCATGGGATGATTGAGAGGATGCCGAGGCTCACCTTTGCCGATAGTCATCAATCTTAGTGCCTAACTGGCTCGGCCATGAGCAGCTGAGCGCGGTGTCCTCTTTCGGAGTTTTGTGACGACTTTTTCTTCCAGAATCGTGCTGAGCCTGAGTCATGGGATGTGATGTAAGGTTCATGGTGTACACTGTATCTGGCGCGACCTAGTCCATGAGAGAGTGCTTTGGTGAGCTTAGGCCCGACCTCCTTATGCCTTACTTAGGTAGCACGGCCAACGTCACTTCCTGCTAATAAGGTGATCATTTTCTTTTTCTGGTGGCGAAAGACGGATTATTCGTGGTTTCCCTTCTTTTTTAGTGGGTTGAGATGGTCGCCGTATTGCTGCCGTGCGGGCTTTGGATAGGATAGATTAACCTGATGGGGTTCTGACTAGGAACAGAGCGAGGGCTCAGCATTCAACGAGGGCCTGCATGACATACGATCACCATTGTGACCAAACGTACGGCAGTCACCGGGGTGGCCAGTTTTCCCAGTCGGAGTTGAAAAGTCGGTATGTAACTAAATTAGGACCCATTATAAGTAATTGTGACCTCAGACAAACGAAACGCGGAGCAAGATTGGATGCACAGGGATTATCCCGACTCTAAGGATGGCAGATGGGTGACCGGGCACCCTTCATCCCCAACATGGCTTACACAGTTGCTTCCAGCTCGTCAAGTCATCGCCCAAGGGCCTATACAAAACTCCGTACATACTCCCACCAAGATTGTGTAGGTGGTGCGGGCAAACCATCTGAACTTCCAACGCTGTTCTCAACCCTCTGGTTCTTTCCGTCATAATGATTGTCGATTTTCGATGAAGTTTCCAACACCCAGGTCTTGTTGTCTTTGATGGTCCAGCTGGGTCGAGGGGTCGCGAAATAGTCCTTGATCAGCTTCCTCAGAACTCTTTGGGACTCCTGAAACTCCGTATCGTACATGTGACCACCACCCTCCTTTCGTTTTCCCCTAGTCGACGTAACACACGCGTGCCCATCAAACGACATGCCGCTCTGGGAGAAGTCGGCTTCGTTCTCCGCCCACCACGCATCCATCGGCAGTTCATTTTCGAGACCAGTGATCACGATAAAGATGGGAACCTTGCCCTGGCAAATAGTTCCATGAACAAGGTCGTAATTGTCCTTCAAACTCGGTCGGAATCGCGTTGCCCGAAAACAATAGACAAGGAGGGCGATCCCTTCCCTCAACGCGCCTACAAGACCCTGGAGGTTTTGCATGGCTACCTTTGCAGGCACGGTTCCTCTCACCGCTTCGTTCAATCCGGCTGTATCCCACAGCCTCATGCACTGTCCATCGACGGATGTGATGAACGACTCAAAGCTTGACGTTTTCCCGTCTGCCGCATTTGAAGTCCCCGCATCGTCGCTATTCATCAACATGTTGATCACCGAACTCTTCCCCGCCCCTGTTTCACCGAAAAATAGGATATTCGGTTTCTGGCTATCATGATGTATCGGCTTGATCGTAGGAGCGTCATCTCCAGTGCCTATGGAGGTCTCGCTAGATGTATCTGGCGTTTCTTCAACGATTGGACTCAGGGCAACGACCATAGCGAGTTCAGACCCTCGGCTCTCGGAGATCGATAGGGGAGGGTCGTCCGTGTTGGGATCTGGTGTTATACCGCCAACAGATGTCTCTGTGATTTCTGCCCGGGTTGAATTCAACGGTACTCGGATAGATAGCGTGCTCCCGCTCGTTGTATCTGGTATTTCTTCAACGATTGGACTCAGGTTGACGACCAAAGTAAGTTCAGACCCTCGGCTCTCGGAGATCAAAGGGGGAGGGTCGTCCATGTTGGGAATTTCGCCAACAGGTGTCTCTTTGATTTCTGCCCGAGTTGAATTGGACGGTCCTCGGAGAGATTGTCTGGAATCTGTGTTTACAGGGAGAACTTCCTTGTCAATTACATTGCGTACGATCGCCGGAGGATTGGTGGGGGAGTCCTCAGTCAGGTTGGTCGGCGCAGGAGCTGTGATGATGCTTCCTTGAGAAGAACTTGAAGGGTCGATCAACTGTTCGGGAGTTATGGGGAGCTCTGGGTCTAACGCAACCTCCGCCATCGGTAAGAGACCGGTTTGACCGGCAGAGCGTGGGGGGTCATCGGAAGTGGGTACGAGGACGACGGTTGAAGGAACATTCCCCAATTCAGAACTGAGTTCTTCCGACACCGCCCCGTTAACTTCGGATACGGGAGGCTCTCTGGGGAGGATCAAGTTGGCTGCGGTGTCGTCGTCTAAAGTGGGTCCTGTGGTTAAAGGGTCGGTAGCAGAGGGGATTGGCTTCGTCGTTAATGACAGGGCATCATCGCTTGTCGAGTTACTGGGTTCATCCCCAGATGCAGTGAATGTTGTTTGAATATCTGCAGTTGCCTGGCTGGCAGCAACCACTTCTCGACCATCTCCCGACCCTTTCTCCAATCCGTAGTCGTCTTTGGAGACTAGGACGCCGCTCATTGAAGAGTTTCGGCGTTGATCTCGGTGACCATTTGGGAGTGGGGACGATCCAAAGGTCAGATCGTCAATGGAAGACGACGGAGACGCAGTGCGGCCTACATTCATCAAGGACGACTGGGGGGAGGCAGTTCGAGTGGAAAGTCGCTTTCTAAGTTGAGAAGTAGGCATAGTCGAGGGGGTGAATGGCCGTGTCGTGTTATTGCGTGATTTGTCCAGAGTCGTAGTGCTACCTTGGCGTCTCAAAACGTCCTGCGGCGCCGTCATGGCTCTTGCAGGCTTGATTCTAGTTCCTGGTGGCAGCAGTTTATCCTTCGAATCGCTTCTACGCAGTGAAAACGACCAGTCGGGCATCTTCTAGTTCTTGATTGGTTAATTCGACAACTCTAATAAGAATGGCGGGTTAACTTACGGTGAGGGTGATGCTAAGCTTTGTACTGAGTGTCGACGTTGACAGTTTGGATGGTGGTGGTGGTCAGCTCGTCAATTACGGTCCTCGTTTATGTCTTTGTATCGAACTTGAGGTGGTCAAGAGGTGGTTGACGCCTGCGGGCCAGATTGGGTTGGTATAACACATGTAGTGCGTGAGGGCATCTTGAAACATGCAGAAACGCGTTTTCTATGTCCCCGTTTCGCATCTTCACTCCGCAGCGATGGCAGCAACCTATCAAGTAAACCGGAGACAAGGTCTAGTGCTAACGGCCACTGGCAGGACTCCAGATCTTGATCGCATCACATTGTGTGCCTGAATCGGCCCGATTTCCGACACTGAGTATGTGATGCTGGGTCTGAAAGAATACGCACGTATGACTGCCAGTGGTGATAAGGACTTTTTCTTGTGGAAAACACTACATGGGATTCTCGTACACAGAACAAGTCCATTAGTAACTATGGTAAGTCGTCGACGCCAATGAGGTTACATTAGATATATCCGAAAAGATGTAGTACGTATAGCATACAAGTTGGGGGCACCTCGCTCCATTTATCCCCAACAGTGCTTCCATCTCGTCAAGTAAAGGGCCTATACAAACTCTGTACATACTCCCACCAAGGTTGTGTCGGTGGTGCGGGCGAACCGTCTGAACCTCCATCGTTGGTCTGAACCCACCGGTTCCCTCCATCATCATAATAGTTGTCGATTTTCGCTGAAGTCTCCGCCGCCCAGGTCTTGTTATCTTCAATGGTCCAACTAGGTCGAGGCTTCGCGAAATAGTCCTTGATCAACTTCCTCAGAACTAACTGGGACTCCTGAAACTCCGTATCGTACATGTGACCACCCTCCCTTTGCTTTCCCTTTGTGGACGTAACGCACGCGTGCCCATCGAACGACATGCCATTCAGGGAGAAGTCGGCCTCGTTCTGCTCCCACCATTCATTCATCGGTACTTGATTTTCAAGACCAGTGACCACGAGAAAGACGGGAACCTTGCCCTGGCAAATCGTTCCATGAACAAGATCGTGATTGTCCTTCAAATTCTGTCGGAATCGCGTTGCCCGAACGCAATAGACGAGGAGAGAAATCCCTTCCTTCACCTCGCCGACAAGATCCCGAAGGTTTTGCATGGCTACCTTTGCAGGCACGGTTCCTCTCTCCGCTTCGTTCAATCCCGCTGTATCCCACAACTTCACGGGCTGTCCATCGATTGTTGTGGTAAACGACTCGGGGTTTGACGTCTTCCCGTCTGCCGCATTTGACGTCCCTGCAAAGTCGCTACCCACCAACATGTTGATCACCGAACTCTTCCCCGCGCCTGTTTCACCGAAGAATAGGATATTCAGTATCTGGCCGTCATCATGCATCGGCTTGGTCCGGGGGGCGTCATGGTCAGTTCCTATGGGTGTCTCCCTCGTTGGGTCTGGGGTTTCTTCTGCGATTGGACTCAGGGCGATGGTCATGTGGAGGTCTGGCCCCCGGCTCTGGGACACCTGCGCGGGAGGGTCGTCCGCGTTGGAATCTGGTGTTACGTCGGCAACAGGTATCTCTGCGATCTTTGCTCGGGAAGATTTGGATGGTGCCTGGGGAGATGGCGTCAAATTGGGTTCTACAGGGAAACCTATCGAGACGCTCTCTTTGTCAGACTCAGAGCCCAGGGCGTTGGACGTTACATCGCATACGATTGCCGGAGGATTAGTGGGAGTTTCCTTAATCAGGACCGTTGGCTCGGTCGCCACTGGAGCTGTGATGCTGCTTCCCGGAGAAGAACTTGAAGGGCCGGTCGGCCGTGCGGCAGTTATAAGGAGCTGTGGGGCTAACGCGACCTCCGTCACCGATGGTACATCGGGTTGAGCGGTGGAGCTTGGAGGGTCATCGAAATTAGTTACGAGTACGATGGGAGAAGGGACATCGCCTAACCCAGCGCTAAGGTCCTCTGACACAGTCTCGTTGTCATCAGATGTCAGGGTCTCTCCAGAAGGAATCAGGTTCGCTACGGCGTTGCCGTCGAAGGTGGTGTCTGGGGTTAAGGCACCAGTCGCAGCCGGTAATGAAGGGGCATCATGGGTTGTGGTGTTACTGGGCTGATCCCCAGATTCAGTGAGTGTTGCTTGAATGTCTGCGGTTGTCTGTCTGGTAGCAACCATTTCTCGATCATCTCCCGACCCCTTCTCGAATACCGCGTCGTCTTTGGAGACGAGAATACTGCTCGTCGACGAGTTTCGGCGTTGATCGACAAGATCTTTGGGTGGTGGGGACGATCCGATGGTCGCATCGTCAATGGAAGATGACGGCGACGCAGTGCGCCCTCCACTCATCAAGGATTGCTGAGAGGGAGCTCGAGTAAATATTTGCTTGGCAAATCGAAAAGCACGATTTTTAGGCATCGTCGAGGAGGTGAATGAGCGTGTCAAAGTTGTAGTGCTACCTTGAACGTCCTGCGGCACGGTCGTAGCTCTTGAAGGCTTGGTTTTGGTCTCGGGTGGCAGACGTTTATCCTTCGAATCGCTTCTGCGCAGGTTTGAAAATGACCAGTCGGGCATATTCTATGTTCTTGATTGGTTAACCCAAAGGACTGTAATAAGAATGGTGGTTAACTTACGGTGAAGATAATACGAGGCCTTGTACTGAGTGTTGAGGGTTTGTATGATGGTGGTGATCAGCTCGTCCGTTGCAGTCCTCGTTTATGTCTTCCTGTGGAACTTGAATGGTGATAGACGACCAGATTGGGTTGGCACAACACGTGTAGTAGGTGAGGGCATCTGGAATAGCACGTTACGTGTCAGAAACACGTTCTCTATGTCCCCGTTTTGCATCTTCAATAATGTATCAAGTGAACCGGAGGCAAGGTGTATGAAACGTGTCCATACACGATGTGATCCTGATCGCATCACATGTAACCGAAGACTCCCGATTTCCGACATGGAGTGACGTAACTTCAATGTTAACCCACCATGCTTTTGGGTGGGACGTAAGAACTGCGGCAGCAGTGTGCCAAGATCGTCCCAGACTTACATCACGTTCTGCGGTGTGAAAAAGTGTCCCCTGCTGTAGGTGATGAAACAAACCAGGCTGCGGATGGCCAGGCAAATCACACGATGCATCGACTCCCTCTAAATATTAGATGGGACGACCGGTGGCCGCCAACTTGAACACTCGTCAAGTCGGGTCGAAAACCTACCCCGCTTATCACTGCCGTTTTTCCCCCTTTCTTCAAATGTAAGTACTGGAGCTTCCATAAAATTTCCATGTCGTTCAGATCTTTTGAAGGCGGTCCATGGGTCCAATTCCAAACATAGTCTTTTTTGGGGCCGCGGGTTCAGGCAAGAGCTCTATTATCAACATGGTCGCTGGGAAACAAGTAGCATCTGTGGCCAATGGTCTCAAAGGCTGTACCTTCGAATCCTCTTGCTATGAAGTCGACATCAACGGCTCGACGTTCAACCTCTGGGATACGGCCGGGTTGAACGAAGCCGTCACAGGCAAAGTTCCAGACGCGAAAGCCACCATTTCGCTCTTTCGCCTCCTGAAGAACCTCGATTCAGGTCTGAATCTCCTCGTCTTTTGTATGAAAGGACCGAGAGTGCAGGATGTGGCACCGATGAATTGGCGTCTATTTCATGAAATCATCTGCGATAGGAAGGTGCCCATCGTTATTGCAATCACTGGTCTCGAGCTGGAAGACCCTATGGATGCCTGGTGGGATGAGAACAGGGGCTCATTCGAGAGGCACGAGATGTTGTCGCAAGGCCACGCGTGTATCACTGCGGTGAGAGGGAAGGAGATCGCGCGCCGGGGGGTGCATCTGTTGGACTCGGAGTACAAAGAATCCAGGCAAAAACTGATGAAGCTCTTGAAGAAGTCGCATCTCAAAGACGCCTGGATGATGCCTCCGATCGAATGGTTTTCGACCATTTTCGAAAAGACGAAAGAGTATAGGTGGCGGCGATTCTTCTTCGGGTGGTATTCAGTGGAGAAGGTGACGGAAACCAAGGTGAAACGTCGGAATCTCCTCGACTTGGCAGAACGATGCGGGATGAAAGATGAAGATGCCGAAGCATTTGCGAAGATGTTATCGGATGCCTAATGTTCTACGTCTCCAGAGCAGAAATTTACTGTAACCCAACTCGATACTGTTTTGCGAGAGCCTGAGCAGAGAATACAAGAGGGGTGCACAGCTTGGCTGACACAAACGTCGCTAGCCGAGATTCTTACAGTAATGATACTGATAATCCGAGTCCATAATCGATGGATCCACCGTGTGCCAGGCATCCATGGGTGGATTCGACGTTCTTGGACCCCCAGCTGTGACGCCGTCGTTAATAGTAAACCCTGACAAGTATGGGTTGTCGATGCTTAATCACAGTATGACTACATTACGTAGCAGGAAGTGTTACGTCCCTCATTTTCTGGTTCCCCCTCCCCTTCAACGTTGGTCTCAACCCCCTGATTCTTTCCATCATAATAGTTGTCGATTTTCGACGAAGTCTCCAACTCCCAGGCCGTGTAGTCCTCAACAGCCCAACTGAGTCGAGGTGTCGCAAAATAGTCTTTGATCAACTTCCTCAGAACTCTCTGGGACTCCTGAAACTCCTGATCATACATGTGCCGACCACTACTCTCCTTTCGTTTCCCCCTGGTGGACGTAACACATGCATGCCCATCAAACGACATGCCTTTCCGGGAAAACTCCGCTTCGTTCTGTGCCCACCATGCATTCATCGGGACTTCGTTTTCGAGACCAGTGATCACGATAAAGACGGGAACCTTGCCCTGGCAAATCGTTCCATGAACAAGATCGTAATTTTCCTTCAAATTCGGTCGGAATCGCGTTGCCCGAATGCAATAGACGAGGAGGGCAATCCCTTCCCTCAACGCGCCTACAAGATGACGGAGATTTTGCATGGCTACCTTGGCAGGCACGGTTCCTTCCTCTACATCATTCAATCCGGCTGTATCCCACAACCTCACGGGCCGTTCATCGATTGATGTGAAAAACAACGCAAAGTTTGACGTCTTTGAAGTCACCCCAGCGTCTCTACCCATCAACATATCGATCACCGAACTCTTCCCCACGCCTGTTTCACCGAAGAATAGGATATTCGGTATCTGGACATCGTCATGCATCGGCTTGATTCGGGGAGCGTCATCGTTAGTGCCTGTGATCATGAGGGTCCTGCTCCTTCGAGTTTCTTCGGCAAATGGACTCGGGGCAACGATCATGAGGCACTGGGAGACCCATGCGGCCGGAGGATCGTGTGCATAGGGGTCTGATGTTGCGTAGGGATCTGGTGTTGGGTCGGCAACAGGTGTCTCTGTGATCTCCACTCGGGCTGACCTCGATGATGCGTCAAGAGATGGCGTCGAATCGGGTTCTAGAAGGAAACCTCGATCAAATACCGAGACGCTCTCTTCATTAAAGTCTAGGGCGTCGGACGTTATATCCCATACGATTGTCGGAGGATTTGTGAGAAGTTCCGTAGTCAGGGCAGTCGACTCGGTCGGCATTGGAGCTTTGATGCTGCTTCCCGGGGAAGAACTTGAAAGGCCGTTCAGCCATTCTGGATTTATCAGGAGCTCTGGGCCTATTGCGACTTCCATCGAAGGGAGATCGGTTTGAGGGTCATCGGAATTGGTTACGAGCGCGGCGGACAAAGG
>Ga0307516_10002306_pt1 | contig 25711 bp, 33 predicted proteins | sample 19_EM_MG_FD_203310 | JGI IMG/M metagenome (GOLD analysis project Ga0307516, IMG submission 203310) | Populus trichocarpa ectomycorrhiza microbial communities from riparian zone in the Pacific Northwest, United States - 19_EM | ecosystem: Host-associated > Plants > Roots > Unclassified | place...
TATTATGCTTATGCGCGTACCCGCTGCTTAGCATGGGGGAGTGTTGAACTCGGGAAGTTCGACCCGCCTTTATGGCATGCGCCTTACGGCCGCATTGTGTAATGGTGCCGTTAGAGGGCAGCCAGTAAATAGTCACGTGATCATATGTCACACATCAGTAACGTGTGAAATGTCACTCCTATGTTCGTATATATACCACATTAGGCGTGTGAATATGATCTAACACTTCTTGCTCTCTACTCTCACCATCCACTAAGCAACCCTCTCACCCTACCAGGTAAGTCATTGCGTCCTGTATGGCGCTGACCTCACGTCTGCTCAACACTTGGAAAGCCTATGTCATGTGTAGCCTGAGGGCGGGGCCACAGGTCAACTGGAGTTGGCTTGAGGTACTGCTATCCAGGTATGGGATTCTGTTGGAGAATCCTCGCCTCGCCGCCAACGTGAGGTACGCTTCCCCGTTCGTGCATCCGGAGTATCTTGACACTAGTTCTGACTGTTCGAAGGATTCCGGCGGTGGATTTCGTGTATAATTCCGACAGACTAGAAAGGATGTTTGTCAAGTGCCTCGCCGCCTTACCTAACCTCCACACCCTCGAGGTTGGTTGTATGCTGAAGGTTCAGGACCTTGGGTTCTCCGCAGCCATCCTGGGGGGAAGGAAGCTGCAGCTCCAGCAGGTCCGGAAGCTCATCTTGCCCCCCACGGCGCGTTTTTTGCTACGGTCTTGCCCGAACGTTGAGGATCTCACGTGCTGTGATATGGCACCCACTGAAGCTTTCCTCGAGTCTATTGTGGCAGGTGGGTTGAATCGTATCACGAAGCTTTCGATTTCGTGTCCGAAGGGGAGTGAGAGTCTTTGTTCGGGTGGGTCTACCTCGTTCCTCACTCATCATCGACGAGGCGACCTCATAGGAATACTCGCAGGGATGGCCAGGGCTTGTCCGGGGGTTCGTGAACTATCACTCGTGCATGTAAGCTCAACCTCCGTGACCCTCCTCCTTCGTGTCATTAATTCAAACCGTCGTTCACGTTCCTTGCCATCTCTCCGCGAAACAAGGCATTGGGATGGAGGGATTCCGGCATTCGCAGACCACAAAAATACATCTCCGCATTCAAAAACCTCTCGACAATCATACTCATACGTCGCCTTGGGAGTCGCTGGCGACCCGAGGACTACGCAAATTGGATGAATGAGCAATCGGACCCCATATGGGATCAAATCAAGGACCTAGCATTCAGCCAACTGAAGGGTTCTTCTGCCGGCGGTCTTAAAAATTTGAAGACCCTCACAGTGTGGGGTTGGGACAGGCCTGACTCCGGACCCGTGTTGGAGATGGAAGAGGTTGTTGTTTGAAACCACCGACGTTAGTTTGTGATACGTGGTGGCACTGGACTGTCGCGACTTTCCTCCCTGCGAAAGATATCCAGCATGTAGTTCCTGTATTTGCATACCAGACAAGTAATTTGTGGCCCATCGGAACTCTGTTGGCACTGCTAGTCGCTGTGTTCTTCCCCCCGTCTGATCGAGGTTGAGTTCTGGATTTGGACGCTGACTTGACCGTCTGCCCAACTGCCCTGACCGCATGCCTTCCAAATGAGAACTAAACTTTGAGCTTATGCCCGGCCCAACCCTCACCTTCATTTTGGCGGAGGCTTTTTTCAGCTCTTCCCGGATGCGCTGGACCTTTGTAGGTCCTTGCAAGGTTGATTTGATCGGATCCTTTTTGGGGATTCGCCCTTCCCAGCCGGATGTCGCGGACGCCACCCTTCTCGATGCATCTGACTTCGAATCTCGCCCGACCATTCCGACGCACACCCAGATGTCCCAAGAAAGAGATTGTTGTGCATGAGCGTATTGCGATCGTTCAAACCAGTCCAAGTAGGGATATCCTCCCACCCGCTTCCCATCCAGAACTGATCTGACTGAAATTGCTGCATCGACCTCTCATCCCTCGCACATTCCTGATGTCTCTACAGTATTCCGGTTACCGTACGAAATCTTCCAGGAGATCTTCCTCAATCTCCCCGTCCTCCCATGGGCGGAGGTGTATCACCGACATTTGAGCGAGGACACGGATTTGCGACCCGCCTCCAAGATGTTCTGGGAACGAGCGAGGGCCTTGTTGGCTTTAAGCGCGACATGTACAGCGATGCGACAGGTCGCCCTTATGGAGGCTTGGAGGGACTGCGTCATGTGTAGCCGGGGTGTGAGGTTCGGACCTCGCTTGGTGGTGGTGTCCTTCTGCAAGGTTTTGTTGGGGAATCCTAACCTCGCTTCCCACCTGAGGTGCGGCTCTTCGATTGCATATCCGAAACCTCCCAGCACTTGTTCTAACCGTTCGAAGGACTCTGGTGGTGGATTCCGTGAGCGGGACCTACCAAGGAGCGGAGCTCTTTATCGACTGTCTCACTGCCCTACAAAATCTCCGCACCTTCGAGATCACCTCCGCGTCGCAGTACAAAATCGTCAAGTACTTCGTGGACACCCTGAAGAAAAAGGAGACCCAGTTCCAGCAGATCCGGACGCTTGTATTGCCTGACGCGGTGCATTGGTTGTTGCGGTGCTGCCCGAACGTCGAGGATCTTACGTGCTGTACAGCACCCGGTATCGATTTTGTCGAGTCTCTTGTGGCAGGAGAGTTGAACCGTATCACGAAGCTTTCGGTTTTGTGTCCGAGTGGAAGCAGTATTTGGTGGAATTTGGATATTTGGTCCAGTACGATCCATTTCGTTTCTCGCTTGCTATCGTTGAGGCGAGCTTATAAGGGTTTTCAGAGATGGCTGGGACTTGTCCAAGGATCCGCGAGTTATCGGTTGTGCATGTAAGCCCGACATCCGTGACCCTCCTTTCTTCGAATCGCTGACACAAACATCGGTCACATTCCGTGCTATCCTCCACAAACAAGAAACACGAATGGGGGAGAGCTAGCTTCCTCGCGTTAAAACGATGCATCCCCGAGTTCAAAAACCTCTCGAGGATCACAATCATACATTGTGGTTGGGTGAGCGGGCAATCGGGGAAGCTGTGGAATGAGGTCAAGGGTCTGGCAATCAGCCAGTTAGAGGGTTCTTTGGCTGATGGTCCCAAAGCGGTGAAGACCATCATGGTACAGGTTGGGGGTGGGTTTGAACCCGTGTTTGAGATGGAAGAGATCGTTTTTTGAGACTGCCGCCATTGTTTTGTCGGATGTAGTATTTCTTGATTATTGTGATATCTCAGGACTCCGACAACTACAACTAACCACGGTCGGATGAGCAGACGTGAGAATTTCAGCAGCATTTCGGGGGTGTAACCCGGGGCCCCGAGTCGTCGTGACCAAATTGTTCACTTTGTGTGGTCCTCTTGGGGAACCCTCTGGAAACAACAGGTCAAATTCGAAGCGGTTGCAACCTTGGTCCATGTGCCCAGGGCGGTTTCGGTTCGATGTGCATCAACTTGTGATTTGGCGAGCACTCGAAGTACTTGGTCACGTCCGATCGAAGACAAGGTGACTTGTCTGAATGCTCGAGATTCAAAGCCCCTTCTCCCCGAAACTTGAAAACTCTCGAGTTTATCCTCTATTCCGGACTGCCAAAGCCTTATGTTGACTCTGGCGGGGGCGTGATGCGTTGGGCGCGTAGCGAGTTGATTTGATCGGACGCGGTTACCTATAACTCAAAGGCCGGAGATCCTTTCCGCAGGATGTCGCAGACCCCATCCTTCTCAACGCATCTGACCTCGCACCTTGTCCGATTCTGGCGCACATCTACGATACTCCTAAAGAGAAGGAGGGGTGCGGCTGCCCAAACCAGTCCCAGTGCGAATAGCTTCATCTCCGTCCCTCATCTACTCGGCGAACTGACTGACATTATCACATTGGCCTCTTACCCCCCACGCGTTTCCCCCACAGTATTCCAGTTACCATATGAGATCTTCCAGGAGATCTTCTCCTATCTTCCTGCCCTTCCATGGACGGAGATGTATCATCGACACCTAAGCGAGGACGAGTGGTCCCGACCCGCCTCCAGGATGTTCTGGGAGCGAGCAAAGACCTTACTGGCTTTGAGCACAACCTGTAGAACGATGCGGCACATGGTCCTTATGGAAGCTTGGAAGGTCTATGTCATGTGTAGCCCGAAGGCGCCGGTGAGATTCAGGCTTCGGGTCGTGGTGGTGCTGTCCCAATATCGGGTTTTGTTGGGGAACTCTCATCTCGCTGCCTGCGTGAGGTATAGTTCTCTGTATCTGTGTATGGAATACTCTGATACTAGGTCTGACCGTTCAAAGGACTCTGGTAGTGAATTTCGTGTCCGGTTCCGACAGAGTATGGACGCTCTTTGTCGAATGCCTCACCACCTTACCCAACCTCCACACCCTCGAGATCACCTCGATGTTGGATCGCAATGTCGAACTCTTTGTGACCACCCTGGAAAAGCATAAGCTCCGGCTTCGGCTCCAGCAGGTTCGGGCGCTCGTCTTGCCCGCCAAGACACATCGGTTGTTACGGTATTGCCCGAACGTTGATGATCTTACGTGTTGCGCTGCGACACCCGATGAAGCTTTCATCGACTCTCTCGTGACGGGTGGGTCAAACCATATAACGAAGCTTTCAGTTTTGTCTCCAGGGAGGAGGAGTATTCGGCTGCGTGGGGACATTTGGTCAAGTACAGTTTATTTCGTTTCTCACCCAGCGTCGACGTGAGCTCATAGGAATCCTGACAGGGGTTGCCAGGGCTTGTCCAGAGGTTCGCGAACTATCTATCGTGCATGTAAGCCTAGCCTCCGTGACCCTCCTTCGAGTCACTGACACAAACACTGGACACGTTCCATGCCATCCCTCCACAAAACAAGGTACGTGAATTGGAGGAATCTGGCCTTCCCAGGTTGAAACGATGGATCACCACATTCAAAAACCTCTCGACGATTATACTCATACATCGCATTGGGAAAGGCTGCCCCAAGGGTTATACGGGTTGGAGTTACGGGCGATCGGGGTTGCTGTGGAAAGAGGTCAAGGATTTGGCGATCCGCCAGTTGAGGCGTTCTTCGGCTGGGGGTACCAAAATGTTGAAGACCGTCACGGTATGGGTTGGGAATAGGTCCGAACCACTGTTGGAGATGGAGGAGATTGTTGTTTGAGGTCACAGGTGGTGGTTTGCCGGATGTAGTATTACTGGTCCGTTGTAACACCACCATTTTCGTGAAAGATATGCGGTGCTATTCTCGTGCTCGTACACCAGACCAAGAATCTGCGATCCCTCGGGACTCCGGTGGAATCAGAGTCGGAGGAGCAGACGCGGAAGCTTTTCCTGTGATGTGTCCGGTTTGATCGATCGCCCAACGCCGGCGTGGGCGCCTGATGGCATCCTTCTCGATGCATCCAACCTCATATCTCGCTCGACTCCGGCACGGGCCCACGACAGGCCGATGGAAAAAGAGGGATGCGGTAGTCGCTCAAACCAGTCCAAGTACGGGTATCTTCACATCCATTCCCCCCTCCACGGCGAACTGACCCTGACATCATTGCATCGCTCTCTCATCACTCATACGCCTCTGATACTTCCACAGTATTCCAGATACCGTGTGAGATTCTCCAAGAAATCGTTCTTAGTCTCCGCGTTCTCCCATGGACAGATGTGTATTGTCGGTACTTGCACTACAACAGGGGGTATCTGCCCATGTCTCGCTCGTTCTGGGAACGAACGAGGGCGCTACTGGCTCTGAGCGCGACGTGTAAACAGATGCGGGAAGCGGTCCTTATGGAGGCTTGGGGGTATTATGCCATATGTAGCGTGAGGCACGAACTTCAGACTGAGGCGGGATTCCTGTCCGGGTATAAGATCTTGTTGAAGAATCCTCGCCTCGCTGCCTACGTGAGGTATTGTACTCTGTTTGCTCGTATGCATATGGAATATCCTGACATGGTTTGACCGCCCAAAGAACTCTGGTGGTAAATTTCGTGGGTGGGTGCGAGAGAGTAACGGAACTCTTCGTCGAATGCCTCACCGTACTACCCGGCCTCCACACCCTCGAGATCGTCTCGTTACGGGAAACTCGGATCATCCGGTCCTTCGTGACCGCCATGAAGAAACGGGAGCCCAGGCTCCAGCTCCACCAGGTCCGGACGCTTATCGTGCCTCCCACCGCGCACCGGCTGCTACGTTGTTGCCCGAACGTCGAGGATCTTACGTGTTGTGATACGAGACCTGACAGGGATTTCGCCAAGTCCCTTGCAGCAGGTGGGCCGAACCGTGTCACCAAATTCTCGGTTTTGTGCCCGGCGGGAATGGACACCCGATTGATGAGGGATATTTGGTCAGGTATGGTCCGTTTCACTTCCCGCTCAACACCGGCGAGGCGAACTCACACGAACCCTCACAGGGATTGCTGAGGCTTGTCCTAGGATTCGTGAATTATCCTTCGTACCTGTAAGTCTGATGCCCACAAACCCCCCTTTTCGAGTTACTGACAACCAATTTCCATGCAATCCCTCTGCAAAACAAACAACGCAACGAAAGGAGGAAATCAACCTTCTCCCGCCAATGCACTGCGTCTCCGCGTTCGGAAACCTCTCGACGATACGACTCATTTCCTCCCCCAATGTCTTGGTATCGGACCCCGTGTGGAACGAGGCCAAGGACACGGCGATCAGACAGTTGGAGGGTTCTTTGGCTGACGGCCCCAAAACGTTGAAGACCATTGTGGTGGTTTCTTGTGTGTGGAATCGGGGTAACTTTGAGCCCGAGTTGGTGGTAGAAGAGACTGTCATTTGAGACTACCTGTACTGACTCGTCAGATATAGTACTACCGGACGCTGTGACATTTTTGTTTTTCTCATGCCAGCCGGCGACGGTTTGCCAGATGTGGTATTACTGGACCGTTGTAACATTATCATTTTTGTGAAAGATACACAGCGCCGTTTTCGGGCTCGTACACCAGGCGAAGAATCTGCGACCCGTTGGGACTCTGGCAGTGGGATCAGAGTTGGAGGAGCAGCTTCCCATGCGCCCGGTTTGATCGATGATCGATGATCGCCAGCGCTGCGGGCGACCGATGGCGTCTTTCTTGCCCATGCCACGCCGATGGAAAAAGAGGGGTGCGGTGGTCGCTCAGACCAGTCCAAGTGCGGGTATCTTCACATCCATTCCCCGTCCACAACCAACTGACCGCGACATCATTGTATCGCTCTCTCATCCTTCACGCCTCTGATACTTCCACAGTATTCAAGATACCGTATGAGATTTTCCAGGAGATCATTCTTAATCTCCCCGTTTGCCCATGGTCAGATATGTATTTTCGGCACTTGCGCTACAACAGTCTGTCGCTGCCCATGCCTCGCCCGTTCTGGGAACGAGCGAGGACGCTGCTGGCTCTTGGCGCAACATGTAAAGCAATGCGGCAGGCGGTCCTTATGGAGGCTTGGCGGGATTATGCCGTGTATGGGGTGAGGGATGGGCCTCAGATTAGGGTGGAATTACTGCCCGGGTGTGAGATCTTGTTGAAGAATTTTCACCTCGCTGCCTACGTGAGGTACGGTGCTTTGTTTGTTCATCTGGAATATCCTGACACGGTTTGACCGCCCAAAGAGCACTGGTAGTGAAGTTCATGGGTGGGACCAAGAAAGTGATGGAACTCTTCGTCAAATGCCTCACTGCACTACCAAACCTCCACACCCTGGAGATCGTCTCATTACAGGGGGCTCAAATCATCCGGTCCTTCGTGACCGCCCTGACGAGACGGGAGCCCAAGCTCCAGCAGGTCCGGACGCTTATCATGCCTCCCACAGCGCACCGGCTGCTGCATTATTGCCCGAACGTCCAGGATCTTACGTGTTGTGATTGGAAACCTGACAGGGATTTCGTCGATTCCCTTGCGGCAGGTGGGCCGAACCGTGTCACGAAGTTCTCGGTTTTGTGCGCAGCAGGAAAGGATACCCGGTTGATGAGGGACATTTGGCCTGGTATGGTTCACTTCCCGCTCAACATCGGTGAGGCGAACTCGCACAAATTCCCACAGTGATTGCTGAGGCTTGTCCTGGTATTCGCGAACTATCCTTCGTACCTGTAAACCTAATCCCCATGACAACCCCTTTTTCGAGTTACTGACAACCAATTTCCATGCCGTCCCTCCACAAAACAAACGACGCAAACGAAAGGAGAAACCCAATCTTTTCCCGTCAGGGCACTGCATCTTGTTCGGAAACCTCTCGACGATACGACTCATTTCCTCCCCCGATGTCTTGGCATCGGGCCATGCGTGGAATGAGGCCAAGGATATGGCAATCAGACAGTTGAAGGGTTCTTCGGCTGGCGGTCCCAAAAGGTTGAAGACCATCGTGGTGGTTTCTTATGTGTGGAAGGGAGATGACTTTGAACCCAAGTTGGTGGTGGAAGAGACTGTTGTTTGAGACCACCGGTGTTGACTCGTCAGGTATAGTATTACTGGACCTTGTGACATTTTGTTTTTCTCATGGGAGATATCCGGTCAACAGTTCTCGGGTTATACCAGGTGGGGAACCTGTGATCCCTTGGCACGGTGTCAGTCGGGGTCGGATTGACAGACGTGGGAATCTCAGTACCATCCTGCACCTCGGGGTCAACCGCTATTTGAGACCACCGGCATTGGTCTGTCAGGCCTGGTACTACCGGGCCGTTGTGACACTTTGTTCCTTCGAAAGGTGTACAGATAGTTCTCACGTTCATATGCCGGAGAATTTGTGAGTCCTCGGGACCCTGAAGATGCGGCCAATCGGAGGAGGGAGCGGAGGCTAAAAGTGCTTCGAGGAAGAGATACCATTTCTTCGGACCCCCCGGACCGCCTTAATACTGAAAATTGGCAGACACGAGTAACGGTTTGGTTGGTTGTCACGGGCGCATAACGGTCAACGTCGTTGGTGCACAGAATCAGTTAGTTATCCGGGGCTGTACGTATTTACTAAGTTCGCGACTGTCGTACAAGCAGCTCCATACAAGATCCTGTTCCCTGTTCACCCGCTTGCTATCGGTGGTCACCATCCTCTCAACCGCGGAGAGCGGCCGTCCCTGGAGGAATCGGTCCCGCACCAGGTCCTCAATGCTGTCCAATAGCTCACTATCCGGGAAAAAACCATCACTTCCAGAGGGTGGTCCCAGTTCCTCCGGGACCGCGAACCGTATGGTCTTCAATTGAGGCCCAAGCTGCTTCAGGTCGTCCAAAAACCCGCCATAGCAATCGGGGAAATGGCCGACGCCAATCTCGAGTGTGTGCACGTCCAACAATACCGGAACGAGCGTGGGGTCGCCGTGGTCACCATTACACTCAACCGGCTCACTGTCGTCGAGGCAAACATGACGTATGGTGGGTCTTGCGTATTCGGTAAACTTCTCCCAGGTTCTTGCGATGTCTCCTGAGGAGCATCTGACAGAGAACGTGATTCCGTCCCCTGTGGCATATAGCGTGTAATACCCGGCGCCATCCGACCCGATTCGAAGTGACGAGAGACGTTGGAGGGCGGGGACGCGAATGATGGTCGGCAACTTGTCGTCGGCGGGGCCGGCGCTTAACGACTTGAGGTTCGAAAGGCAGACAGGGGGGTCGATAGAGTCGCCCTCGAAACGGACGGACCCCAAGCCTAGCAATTCGAGAGAGTAGTTGTTCAGCAAAAACGACCGAAAGTCTTCCACACGTATCACATCTAACCAATCGCCTCTGTGTACGAAGGATGTCAGGTTGTTAACCCTCGCGGCCAAGCTGTCCCAGGGCCCCACGAAGGTTAGGGACCGCAATGTAGGGGCAAAGGGTGAGGCGGAGAACGGGCGATTGGCGTGCATCGTGTGGTCGTTCTTCCATGAGAGGGTAGTGAGTTGGGGAAAGGACAAGGTGAAAAACCAACATCTCCCCAATGCTAACTGCACTCTCTCCACCTTCTCCGCTCTCTCTACGATGGGCGTCAATATTCCATCGAAGTCGATGTCCAGCGCGTGAATGCGAATAGAGTGTTTGGTCTCAGTGAGAGACTCAAACTGGAAGTGCCGCTCGCATGGGTCGGATTCGTTGGGGAACAATCTTCCTGACCTCGCTTTTTTGCACATGCAATCTGGATAGACCCGGCCGAACATCCCAGCATCCACTGTGATATCCAACGCACCGGACTGGCTTCTCTCCAGGCACGCCTCGACGAAACTTCGACGATCCTTTCTTGTGATAAAGAGCACAGCCCATACTCGAGGCTGGTCAATCAACGCCACCCTCCAGAACCGGCAAACGTGCGTCAGGTTCAAGATGTCGTACAAGCTGTCTCGGGTGCGCGGAAGCGCGACCAGGTGGAAGATCTTGAGGAGAATCTCGATGGGGATGTCGTGGATGGGACTGCGTTTTAAGAGAGGTGGTGGGTTGTGTGGATGATACTGCAGGGGAGGTTCTAGGAGTGCCCCTGCTAGAGAGCTTCCCGTTCTCCCGGGCTGCATACCACTGGCATCAGTACCAAATCACGGACGAGTCTCTGGACATACGTCGTCGACCGGTGCGTTTCTTTGTTACGTGTCTTCGTTGAGTCGTGGTTTTGAACTAAATACGAGGGCCACCCACCTGTCATGACATGCAGCCTGGAGGAGAGGGGAGGCGCAAGTCCCAGCGCGGTTGCAGAGCGTGGGGTTCATCGGCACGTTGGTGTCAACGTCCACCGTTGCCGCCTGTTGGAACTTGTTATCGAAGGACACGACTCCTTGTTGTGGGTTGGACCGCGAATGTTAATGATGGTCAGGGGATGGAGGAATGTGGTCGAGCGCCTGCCCGCCTGATCGGGCCCTGATGCCGCGTGGGCGAGGGTATCCTTCTCGATGCATCCGACCTCGTATCTCGCCCGACTCCGGCACATGTCCACGACCCGCCGAAAGAAAAAGAAGGATGCGGTGGTCGTTCAAACCAGCCTAAGTACGTGTATCTTCACAATCATTCCCCGTCCACGGCGAACTGGCCATGACATTATTGCACCCTCTCTCATCCTCCATGCGCTTCCGATGTACTTCCGCAGTTTTTCAGTTACCATATGAGATTCTCCAGGAGATCATCCTTAATCTCCCCGTTCTTCCGTGGACGGAGGTGTATTGTCGGTACTTGGACAACAACCGGGGGCACCTGTGCATGCCTTGGCAGTTCTGGCAACGGACGAGGGCGTTGCTGGCTTTGAGCGCAACATGTAGGTCGATGCGGCAGGTGGTCCTTATGGAGGCTTGGGAGAGCTACGTCATGTGCAGGGTGGGGGGTGGACCTCTAACTGAGAAGGAGCTCCTGTCCCGATGTGAGATCTTGTTGAAGAATCCTCATCCCGCCGCATACGTGAGGTGCAGTCCTCTGTTTGTTCATCTGGAATACGACACGGTTTGACCGCCCAAAGAACTCTGGTGGTAGACTTCGTGGGTGGGACCAAGAGAGTGACGGAGCCCTTCGTCGAATGCCTCGCCGCCCTACCCAACCTCCACACCCTCGAGATCGTCTCATTGCGGGAGGCTCAAGTCTCCCAGTCCTTCGCGATCGCCCTGAGGAGACGGGAGCCCAAGCTCCAGCTCCAGCAGGTCCGGATGCTTATCGTGCCTCCCACAGCGCATCGGCTGCTGCGTTGTTGCCCGAACGTCGAGGATCTTACGTGTTGTGATTGGAAACCTGACAGGTATTTCGTCGAGTCCCTTGCAGCAGGTGGGCTGGACCGCGTCACGAAGTTCTCAGTTTTGTGCCCGGGGGGGCTGGATATCTGGTCGGATACTATTTGGTCAGGTGTGGTCTATTTCATTTCCCGCTCACCATCAGTGAGGTTACTCACACAAATCTCGCAGGGATTGCCGAGGCTTGTCCGGGTATTCGCGAATTATCCGTCCTACCCGTAAGTCTATTTCCACAACCTCCTTTCTTCCGAGTTACCGACATAGCATCAACCAATTTCCGTGCCGTCCCCCCACAAAACAAACAACACAAACGGAAGAAGAGAGTCAACCTTCCCACTTTAACGCACTGCATCTCCGCGTTCGGAAACCTCTCGACGATACGACTCATTTCCTGCCCATATGTCTTGATACCAGACTCCAGGTGGAACGAGGCCAAGGATCTGGCGATCAGACAGTTGAAGGGTTCTCCAGCTGACGGTCCCAAAAGGCTGAAGACCATGGTGCTGCTTCCTGGCATGTGGACTTTGGGTGGCTATGAACCCGAGTTGGTAGTGGAAGAGATTGTTGTCTGAGACTACCAGCGTTGGCTTGTCGGATGCAGTATAACTGGAAGTTGTGACAATTCGTTTTTCTCATGGGAGATATCCAGTCCGCGGTTCTCATATCATACCGGGCGAATAATCTGTAATCCCTTGGGACGGCTATAGGTCGGGGACGGATTGACAGACGTGGGAATCTCAGCACCATCCTGCGCTTCGGGGTCGACCAGGGTGGAGGTTTGGACGACCGTTGTTTGAAACCACCGGCGCTGGTTCGTCAGGCTTGGTACCACTGGACCGTTGTGACACATTCTTGCAAAAGATAGAGGTTTTGGTGAGTATGTCTCCGGACGAAGAGACGTGGAAGATGAGGTCAAGGATCTGGACGTTACCAGCGTCTTAGATTTCAAACCCGGCGGAAGGAAGACCTGTTGGCGGGAGTAATGCGGGGTAATTGTTATCTGGCGTTGCCGTATCTAATCTTGCCTCGAGGCGGAACATCCGAAACTCGGCTCCGTTCGAACTTGGAGACCAGCCAAGGGCAGGGAAAGCTGAACGGGCAGTGGGTCTGGTCACGTGACTTTCTACAGCTTTGGAGACGGGTTAAGCTCGGAAATCCCGACCGCATCGTACGATTCATGATTCCACGTCTCTTCGTCCGGAGACATACTCACCCCACACGTTTCGCAGTGGGGACGGCCACGCAACTCTCCTATGCAAAAGGAGCCAATACCCCACCACTTTCGAGCGAAACCTTGCCGTCGTTCTTCGAGAAGGAGCTGCTGGCAAAGTTTGCAACGAGACCTGCACTCGTATCGAGGCACGAGCCGGTTGGAGCTTCCGGATGCTTGAGGTGGTCTTATGAAGAGTTATGGAAACAGGTTAACGATCTCGCCCGGGGTCTCCTTGGACTAGGAGTGACGAAAGGAAGTCGTGTGGGAGTGGTCATGGGGAATAACAGGTACGGCATGCGCGGTCAATGAATTAATGAAGTGTTCAATCTCTAAACCCGCTGAATCCGCGCCGGAACAGCGCATATGCCCAACTTCAATGGGCTTGTTCAGTTATCGGGGCTATCATTGTCACGATAAATCCCGCGTATAGAGTCCACGAGTTGGTGAGTCGACTTCTTGCGAGCTGAAGCGCTGAGCCTCGATCCTAAACGCAGTTCATCGCAGATGGGGACATTGAATCGCGTCGGGGTTTCGCACTTGTTCCTGGTTCCGAACATCCGGACGTCAAAGTACTTGAGTTTGTTAGCCGAGGCCTGTCCTGAGGTCGCCAACTCACCAAAGGGCAATATACAAGCGGAGGAACTACCACACCTCAAGGTGAGCGGAAACTCGAACGCCTACCGCCACTCCCGGCTGACATCCAACCTAACAGTACATCATCGCCGTGGACAACGTCCATGACACGCAGCGGTTCCAAACAGAGTTGGAACATTGCAAATCCGCCCTCGACTTCCGTGAAATCCTCATCAGGGACCAAGGCTCATGGGAGGAACGAGAACGGAAGACACTACGGAAGTCATTGGATAAACATGACGTGATTAATTTGCAATTCACAAGGTAATCCCTCCCCCTGCCCGTCTCCTGCGTGAGGAACGGCGCACCAACCTGTTTTCTGTCCGCAGCGGAACCACGGGAAACCCAAAGGCGGTTTCGCTTACACATCACGGTCTGCTCAACAACGGCTTATCGATCGGTGACTGTATGCGCCTGACCGAGCAGGATGTGCTGTGTAATGTCCCACCTCTGTTCCACTGTTTTGATAAGTGCATTTCAAAACGCTCTCGATTCGATCGCCTAGCTCACGTTCGACTTTGGCGTATCTACGTTTGGTCCTAGGAAACCTCGCGGCGTTCACCCACGGATCCTGTGTCATCTACCCATCCGAAATCTTCGATCCAACGAAGATAGTGGATGCCCTCATGGCAGAAAAGTGTGTGGGGGTTCCTCCCGGTCTTAATTCCGACCCCTACTAACCGAATGAACTTCGGACTTGTATTTGCCAGGTGTACGGCCCTGCACGGTGTCCCGACTCACTTCCTGGGCGTGTTATCCGAATTGGAGAGTAGAAGAAACGGAGGGGAAGCCGTTGACCTCCGTAGACTTCGCACTGGGATCGCGTCCGGGTCACCTGTACCCACCGACCTCATGAAGCGGTTGATAGACCAAATGAACCTTACGGAGTTGACGGTTGCCTATGGAATGAGTTGAGTGATCGACTTGTCGTGCTTATCCTTCCCGCAACCCCTGCCACAAAGTGCATGCTTATCTGACCGACCTTTTCACTTTTAGCTGAAACCAGGTGAGCGATACCCTCCCCATTTGTCTTCGGTGTTCGGACCCTGAACCTTGTTTCCCCCTGTCTTGCCGTTACGCAGTCCCGTCTCGTTCCAGACGACTCCTGCGGATCCAATCATCAAACGAGTCGAAACCGTAGGAAAGGTCCTTCCCCACGTTACCACCAAAATCGTCGACGAGGACGGAAACACCGTACCGAGGGGAACACCGGGCGAGATCCTGGTCAAGGGCTACCTCGTACAGAAAGGGTGTGCTCGTCTCCGCTGCATACCAAGAAAGACGGGAGTTAATCTTCAATGGTTAGGTATTGGGGAGACGAAGAACAGACCAAAGCCGTGACGCGGATCGACGAAGAGGATGGACAGGTTTGGATGTGTACTGGTGATAAAGGGATGATGGACGAGGAGGGTTACGTTCGAAGTGAGTGCCTTAGTTATTCGAGCGGGCCGTGCTGACTCCAATTGTAGTTGTCGGAAGGTTAAAGGTAAAGCCGGCGTTGCGAGCTGAATTTCTTTGGTATCTGATCACTAACTTGTCCACGTGGTAGGACATGATCATTCGAGGCGGAGAGGTAAGTTTTATTCTAAGTAGGCCAGCGCCTCCTCATTAACCCCGCAATAAAACAGAATCTCTTCCCGGTCCAAATCGAGAACGTCCTCACCGCCTCCCCAGAAATCCGAGAAGCAGCGGTCGTCTCGGTTCCCGACGCCAAATACGGCGAGGTTGTTGGAGCGTGGATCGTCCTCGAGGGAGCGCACCGTGGTGAGATCAAGAAAGAGGATATCAGGAAGATCGTGAGCACAGAGATGAACCCCCAGGTGTGGACGGATTTAGTTTCAAGAGTGGTCGAAGCTGATCGTAGGTTTTAGAATGCTCCAGCATATGTTTGGTTCCTTGGAGATTCACGGATGGAAGGGTTGGTCGAGCAGAGTAAGGAAGGGCTTCCGAAGACTGCTAGCGGGAAGGTACAGAAACACACACTAAGAGCATGGAGTAAGGATCTTGCCTCCAGAGAATATGGAAGGGTTGGTTCATAGCAGGTTGGATGATGTATGATAGGATGTGTAATGGGTGTCACTGACTTGTATTGGTGATCCTCCGGTTGTTGAGCCTAGAATCTTGCTTTTTTTCAAGCCAAGATGTGAGCACTGAGAATTACATAATGTGGGTGAGGATAGTCTTTCCCTCAGGGTTGTGATTCCCAGTAGCTGTACTTATTTGGTGGTGAGGCTTTTGGTGAGTGAACTATAAGCAGGGCTGAGCAATGAGGTGGAAGGATGTCTAGATAGCTAAACATGAGACTCAGTGAGCAAAAGGTAAAGCAACACTCTCTTTATAACCTAACCTAGATAGACAAACATGAGACCAATCATAGAGTTAGATGGGGAATAAGAGGATAAATAATATATGGATACTGACCTCAGTGAGCAAGAAGTAAAGCAACACTGAGGAGAACAAGTGGCTGACCCATGGAATGAAAAAGGAAACTTATGTTACCATTAGTAAACATGGGTGTCAATCAAACAACATAATATGAACAGGGTACACACTCTACAAATCTCCACCACTAGAGTACATAATTGAAGTCCAAAATTAACACCTCTCCAGACTCATAACCAGCAGCCAGATACCGACCATCCCACTGTGAATTAACAGGCCTCACAAATCTCCCACCCAGCCGAAAAACACCCTTCCCAGTCACTATATTCTTAATCTTTGACAGGCACAGTGTTGGGTTATTAAGGTGGGGTAAGGGTGTGGTAGGCAATTGAATAGGCAGTGAGCCTGGGATCCCAAAATCCCACCCCTGGAGCTCCCCTATAGAGGAATGAACCCAAACTCTCAAACCATCCATAATGAGGGATCTGCGGAGTTGAGAATATTCAAGCTTCACCTCACTTATAAGCTCTCCTGTCAGTATAGACAGAGTTTGGATGGACTCCCATTGCAGGCAAAAAACTCTGGATCCATCACTTGATATCCTAACATCCTCAATATGTGGCAAAACTGCATCCACAATTTGTAGTTCCCCCATCTCCATATCCCAGATGTGAATCTTCTTCTCTACATGCCAAACAAAAGTTAACCTGCCATTTATCAGCCGGCTAGTTCCCCTATGATAGTCTTGGGCTGGGGTTTGGAAAGATGCCTTGCAGTGGCCAGTTGAGAGATCCCAGATGTTCACTACCCCATTGGAATCACCTGAGATGGTGATACCATCTTCTGCTTGAAGGGTGATGAACTTGATTGGAGCTGAAGCAAGGGGAGGTGTTTGATTGGTCATAACTTGGTCCATCAACAAGTCACCAATCTGCCAGAACCTGACTGATTCATCATAGGATGATGAGATCAGGGAGGAGGGGGAGGAAAATGCAAGGGAGGAAATATGATTGGCCTGTCCAACAAAAGTCTTGACAAGGTTGGGGTCTGAACTGGTGATGTCCCAAATGTTGATGGCAGTACCAGCAGCAACAGCTACAAACCTGCCACCAGGGAAGAGGCAGCAGCAACCAGAAAGTTGCCTAGAATCAAAGTGTTTAACTGCAGCAACCATCCCTTGACATAGCACAAGCTGAATCTGGTCCAAGGGGAAGGCAACACAAGAACCATCATGGGTAGGGTTGATTTGGTGACCACTGATGTTCCACTGCCACAGTATGCCACCAGATGTGGAGACAAAGCTTTGGGAGTCTGTGGGAGAGAAGTTAACATGGTCCACCTCTTCTTTTTGCTCTATAACATGACAACACTCCTTCATCTGAATGTCCCACAGGCGAATTGTTTTGTCTTTAGATGCCGAGATAATTATGGTGCAGTCTGCTGAGATAGAGACAGATCGAACAAAGCTGGTGTGGCCATCAAAGGTCTTGACCACCCCACCAGTCTGCATATCCCAGAGCTTAACAGTCTTATCATTACTCCCAGATACAAGGAATGTTCCATCTGATGAGAAGGTGAGAGATCTTACCCCCTGAGTGTGCCCAGAGAGAACAGCTGTCTGACTGCCTGTGATTCCACCAAGAATAGTGATGTCCCCAGTTTCACAACCAACTGCAATGGTATCTTTCCAGCATGCAATTGCCCATGGAGCAGCACCCAGTGTAACTGTGCGGAAACACACCCCCCATTGAGCTAGCAGCCCCTTCACTACCCTAACATTTTGTGAGAGTGCCACATTGTAGTACTTATGAAGCCAGGATGAGGAAGGGCAGAATGGGAGGGCAGAATGGTAGATCTGGGAAGGAGAGTCATGGATTATATCAAAGAATTCCAAAAGGAGACGCTGGCTGTCATTCACCCACTTGCAAGAACCTCCTGCCTGAACAGATGTGAATATGTATTTTATAAATGGGCACTTTGCACATAACTCACCAACATATACCATTGCTGTATATTATTGAGGGCATACACACAAACATCAAGGTTTTCCATGAGGCTGAGGGCCTCAATCCAAAACAGTAGGTGTACAGTGAAAAATTCATCAATTTTTTCCCACACTTCCTCAATGTTTGGGCCACTGCCTGGGATACCCATGAGGTGATTTGCCCAGAAGCAACACGCATACCCCAACACATCTCCAATGTAGGCCATCCTGCGTTCAGGAAGATCTTCAACCTCCCTAAGAGGGACATTATCATCCAGATTACAGATATTCTTCTTTAATCCTTTCTTCATCACATTCAAACATGAAAGTAGGATCTCTCTGTGATGAATTGAAGGATTTATAAAGAACCGGTGGTCTGTGCACCTTTTTGGGTCCATGAGGAAGTCTGGAAATGACTTGTGGAAGATACAAATAGGAGCATCCTTGCTCATTGGGACAATGAGGAGAGAGTGGAGGGGACGGAGAGTGGTGGAGATGCTGGGCACTCCTAAGAGGTCTGAGAGAGTCTCCACTGAGAGAGGATTAAACACAAGCAATATTGCCCCAACTACAGTCTTGAAACGGGAATGGAGTTCCTCATCATCCATGTCCACATCATCAACAGCTTGCATCAAGACCTGGGTATAGAGAATGTCAATCCCAGACCTTCCTTCATGAGAAGTGCATTGTGGAAGTGAGGTGATTCTGTTTAGCTGCTCCATTGGTGGGCGACCCTGAGATAACATGATAAACTTGACAACAGTGGAAGCATAGATAAAGAATCCGGCTGCCTTCCTGCACAGGATCTTGATATCAGATGAACTTGGCCAACCCTCTATCAAATTGCAGTCACTTCTGTTCTTGGCAAAGCTAGCCAACTGTGTGCAAAAGAACAGCTCAATATCACTGTCCACTACTTCAGGCTTGACCTCATGAAGCTTGAGGACTTCTGTGATGGGGACAAGTGACTCCAAGCGAAACCCAGAGCGAATTCTGGGTTCAGGCCGGCCAGTGATGAAGAACTTGACATTGGGGATCTTATCCACATGGCGTGACAGGATTGACAGGATGGCAGATGCAGGCTCCTCATCCTTGCACTCATCAAGGGCATCAACAATTATAAGGGTTGGAATGTTGGCAGCTTTGAGTGGACCAACAATCAGTTTCTCCATTTGTATACAGAGTGACTCTTGTCCAATATTGGGGTGTGTCTTCAAGACTTGGAGCACCTCCTTTTGAAAGAGTGGTTCCTGGTGGGCAAGTTGGAAGGCAAGTGTTGGGAAGATTGCCTGGAGGTTGCTCCTGTCCTCAAAGTCTCGTGAGCAGAAGAAACTTGCTCCTAGCTTTCCATCTGCAAAGCTTGTTTCTGCAAATGTTTGGGCAATGGTTGATTTTCCAGTCCCAGCCAGGCCATTCAGCCAGAAAACATGCTGGTCTGATTTGTCCATTAACCAATGTTCAATCTCCCAGAGGACCCCCTTCCTTGTTCCCCTCAGGCATCCCTGCCTGTTCCCACATTGGTACCCAGCACCTGTAGTGTGGTGCATTCCTTTGAGCAGGACAAGGTCTGTTGATTCCTATCCATTGGTTAGTCCACAAAGGTGAAAGGCAGGGGTGAGTTCTATACTCACAATGAGCAAACAACCCTTGTCATAGATATCTTGCTGTAATGAGGTCTGGCACAAGCCTCAGAGATGGCAAAATTGAATTGTGTGCAGGTACAAACCTGATATTCCATCATTGCCTCATGGATATCTTCTGCCAGACCACCAAGCTTCTCTGAATTCTGAACATTCAAGAAAAATCCTGCAACCTTCCCTTGATCTACCAGTGGTTCTAGTCCATGGAGAATTTCTTCTAGTTTCCTAACAAACCATGTTTGTCAGACTGAAATTTCAACCTGGAACTGTGTGAGGCTACCTTTTGAGGGTTTCCCTCCTCTCATGCTCCTTAACCTCACTCTCTGGAGCAAACTCGCGGAATGATTCCACAAGCCTCTCAATCCGAGGTATTAATGATGCAACTGTTTTCTGATTGGCTGTGGCTTGCTAAGGCAAATGTTAGGATTGTAGGCGGGATCGGGGAGATATATCATACATCATAGTGTTTGAGGAGAGCGGCGAGACCACTCGCCACAGATTTGAGTGGTAGGAAAACATCTGAGGACTCCTTCACCACATCGATGACCACCTTGGTGGAAGAATATGCGGCAGACATCCAACTCGACTCATTCTCGTTCGCAGCGCCCTGGTCAGTGGTGCGGTCCAAGGATTTTAAATGTTTGTCCTCCTGGGGAATGGATCGGGTGTGATCAGTGACGGCGGAGTTGTCTGTGTTGCGTAGCGAGATAGTCAGAACAGTCGCCCGAGACAACGCCTTTCACGTACCACCAGGTTCTTGACCAAGTAAGGCCGAAGGAACAGACGTTGACGGCATCGAGGATCCGATGGCGAGATCCGATTTCGCCCGAGGTAATACCGCTGGACCGGTCTCCCCTTCCTCGATGGGATCGGCCTCGCCCCTCGTTCTCCTTCGCGCTCGGCAATTCTTCCATGGCGTGGAGAGGAATTTTCGCATATCGGTGTTGGTTCAGCGCAGATGGTGGTACGATAAGTGGTTTAATCGCAAGCTAGCAAGGCACGTGTACCGTGCGGGTTCTGTAGACGCCCAACAGTTCCTCTCCAATCCATTAAAAACACGGGCGAGGAGTAGAAGGAACAAACGACAGATCATTTTCGTTCTGGATCCATATTGTGATACTCAAATACTACACAGAATAAGCCAATACCTGCGAATGAATGTACCTGCGAATGACTGTACCTGTGAATGAATGTACCTACAAATGAATGGCAGTCTGTTTTACAGTCGTCGACTTCTCGTGCCTTGCTCTGTCAGCGAACAAAGAGGCAGGTAATGAAACCTCATGATCCATCCCTTGGAGGCTTGGCAAGTACAGGCTAACTTGGCCTGCCGAGTCGTCACCGGCCGTGGTTTGCCGGATGTGGTATTACTGGACCGTTGTAAGATTCTCATTTTTTCGTGAATGTATGGCGTTGTTCTCCTGCCTCGTACACCAGGCGAGGAATCTGCGATCCCTCAGGGCTCTGACGACAGCTAACCGGACCCGTTGGAGGAGCCGAAGTGAGAATACGGAAGCTCTTACGGCTCCTGCCACTGATGCGCCCGGCTTGATCGTCCCTTATAATCTGATGGGACTTAGTCGTGGAGGGTTGTCTGTATCCCGGATGCTGCGGTTGAGTGTATCCTTCTCGATGCGCCTGACCTCGTATCTCGCCCGACCCCGGTACACGTCCACAACACGCCGGAGGAAAAAGAAGGGTGTGGTGGACGTTCAAACCAGCCTAAGTACGGGCATCTTCACATCTGGCATTCCCTGTCCACAGCGAACTGACCGTGGAATTATTGTATTGCTCTCTCACCCCTCATGCCCCTCCGGTGCTTCCACAGTATTCCAGTTACCGTATGAGATTTTTCAGCAGATCGTTCTTAATATCACCGTTCTTCCGTGGACGAAGGTGTATTGCCGGTACTTGCCCAACAAAAGGTGGTACCTGCCCATGCCGCGGAGGCTCTGGGAACGAACGAGGGCGTTGCTGGCCTTGAGCGCGACGTGCAGACTGATGCGACAGGCGGTCCTTATGGAGGCTTGGGAGAGCTACCCCATGTGCAGGGTGGGATATGATCCTCAAACTAAGACGAAGCTCCTGTCCCGATGTAAGCTATTGTTGGAGAATCCCCGCCTCGCTTCCTACATGAGGTGCAGTACTCTCTTTGTGCCTCTGGGATATCCTGACACGGTATTGACCGCCCAAAGAACTCTGGTGGTAGACTTCGCGGGTGGGAGCAAGAGAGTGACGGACCTCTTCGTCAAATGCCTCACCGCCCTACCCGGCCTCCACACCCTTGAGATCGTCTCATTGCGGGAGGCCCAAATCATCCAGTCATTGGCAACCGCCCTGAGGAAACGGGAACCCAAGCTCCAGCTCTGGCATGTCCGGACGCTTATCCTGCCCGGCAGGAGGGGATACGTGGTCGATAAGGGGCATTTGGTCAGGTATGGTCTGTTTCATTCCCGCTTGCCATCGGTGAGGTAAACTCACGCAAATTCTCACAGGGATAGCTGAGGCTTGTCCGGGTATTCGCGAAATATCCTTCGTACATGTAAGCCTAATCCACACGACCCCCTTTTCCCGAGTTGCTGACGACCAATTTCCTGTCCCTTCACAAAACAAACAACGCAAATGAAAGGGGATCACCGACTATCTCGGGTCAAGGGACTTCATCTCCACGTTCAAAAACCTCACAACGATCCGACTCATTTACTGTCCCAATGGTCCCGGATTGGACACCGTGTGGAACGAGACCAAGGATCTGGCAATCAGGTACTTGAAGGGATCATCGGCTGATGGTCCCAGAAAGTTGAAGACCGTCGTGCTGGTTTCTGGCTTGTGGGATTGGGGTAGCTTTGAACCCGGGTTTGTGGTGGAAGAGACCGTTGTTTGAGGCTACCGGTGTTAGCTCGTCAGATATAGCACTACTGGACGTTGTGCCTTTTTCTTTCCATGGGAGACATCATCCGGTCCACGGTTCTCGGAGTCGGATGGGCAGACGCAGGAATCCCAGTACCATCCTGCACTTCGGGGTAGGCCGGGGTGGTATTGCTTCTACTGTGACCTGGTCCCAACTCACAAACGCCACACGCGCGGCTTGTCGGTGTGCGCTTGGAACGACCGCTCTTTGAGTCCACCGGTGTTGGTTTGTCAGCACTGGTACCACAGGGCCGTTGTGACGCTTTATTCCCGCGAAAGATATACGTTCTCACGTTCGTACGCCAGAGGATTTGGTATTCTCCGGGACTCTGAAGGCGTGGCTAACCAGAGGGAGGAGCGGAGGCTTTTTTCTGATGCGCCGGACCTGATTGGGTCCTTCGACTGATCTGATCGGACCCTGTTGCCAAGGGTTAGAGGTCCTTTGTCCTGGCCCTGACGTTGTGGGTGAGCATACACTTCTCGATGCGCTTGACCTCGTATCTTTCCCGATTCCGGCACATCTCCACAGCGCGCCGAAGGAAAAAGAAGGATGCGGTGGTCGTTCAAACCAGTCCAAGTACGGGTATCCTCATACCCAACGCCCCCCCACCCACGGCGAACTGACTGATTCATCGCACCGCCCCCCATCCTTCATGCGCCTCCAATACCACAGTATTCCAGTTACCGCACGAGCTCCTTCAGGAGATCCTTCTTAATCTCCCCGTTCTTCGGTGGACGGGGTTGTATTTTCGATACCTGCACAACGACAGGCGTTACCATCTCCCTCTTCCCCGGACGTTCTGGCAACGAACGAAGGCGTTGCTGGCTTTGAGCGCAACATGTAGGCTGATGCGGCAGGCGGTCCTGATGGGGGCTTGGGGGGATTATGCTATGTGTAGGATGTTGTGGGGACATCCGACAGAGAGCGAACTCCTGTCCCGGTGCAGAAATTTGTTGGGGAATCCTCATCTCGTTTCCTACGTGAGGTACAGTGCTTCGTTTGCGTATCTGAGACATCCCGGTGTTAGTCCTGACCATCCGAAGGACTCTGATAGTAGACTTGGAGGATGGGACCGGCAGAGCGGCGAAACTCTTCGTCGAATGCCTCACTGTCCTACCCAACCTCCATACCCTTGAGATTGTCTCGATAGAAAGGGCCCGAGTCATCCGGTCCTTCACGACCGCCCTGAGGAAAAGGAGAAGGGGGCTCCAGCTTCAGCAGGTCCGGACGCTTGTCTTGCCCCCCACAGCGCATCGGCTGTTGTGGTGCTGCCCAAACGTCGAGGACCTTACGTGCTCCGCTTCGACGCCCGACGAAACTTTCGCCGAGTCTCTTGCGACAGGTGGGCTGAACCGTATCACAAAGTTTTCGGCTTTGTGTCCTGGGGGGAGGACTGCCAGGCCGATGGGGAGTATTTGGTCAAGTTGGGTCTATTTCTTTTCCCGCACACCATAGATGAGGTGAACTCACACGGATTCCCACAGGGATCGCAGAGGCTTGTCCTGGGATTCGTGAATTATCCATCGTGCACGTAAGCCTCAAACCTTTGGCCCTTATCCTCCGAATCACTGACGCAAACAACGCGAACAAAAGAATAGGGCGAACCTCCCCATGTCAAAACAATGCCTCATCACGCTCAAAAACCTCTCGACTATCCGACTCATTTATTTCCCCCTCCTAGGTGCCGAAGTCCCGCCATATTCACGTAATATATACCAGGGACCAAAGCTGAAGTGGAACGAGGTCAAGGATGTGGCGATCGGTCAATTGAGGCGTTCTTTGGCTGATGGTCCCAAAAGGTTGAAGGTTATGGTGTTATTGCCTCTTCCGTAGGTGGGGCTAACTGTGACCCTGAGTCCCAGCTGGTGGTGGAGGAGATCATTGTTTGAAACTACCTGCGTTGTGGCATTGTTTTTCTCGTGAAAGATATACAGTGGTTGGCTCTGTGGCGATGGCACGACTAATCAGGGTCTGAGCGGACGTGAGAATTTCAGCCCGTTCTTCGGTGCATTGGACCCTCCCTGCGTTTCGACCTGGGCCGTCGTGACCAAGTTCTTTTCTTTTCTTTTCTTTTGTGTGTATGGCTCTCGCGCCGAGAACGCTCAAAAGACGTTGTCGGAGTAAAATTGATCCCAACATCGATTCATCTGGCACTCGTGCTCGGGGGCTTCTCACCCCAGAACGGCTCCGTTCTGGAGTGCATCACCCTGTGGTTCAGCGGAGCATACCCTAGTTGGCCATGACACGCGCTGCGCCGCCTTCTCAATAGATCAGCGCATAATGGCATCTCCAGAACGCGCAGATAAGAAGAATCTAACGCAACGGAGAATCTAACGCAACGGAGAATCTAACGCAACGGAGAATCTACTGTAGAAGGAACGCACAGCTTCTACGTGGAGTGAACCTCATGACACAGGTGATAGAAAGATGACGTCTGGGGTTTCTGCAACTGTCCCAGGGAATCGACAAAGGCACGGAAGGTAACCGGTAACGCGTGGTCTGGGAGCAGTTATGGGATCAGATCTCCCAAGAGATTCTCCATAAACAATCGCGGCTATTGGAGGGGGATTGGCTAGGACAGTTTGGGATTGGTGGGTAACAAGACGCCGGTTCCTTGGTGACGTTACTTGAGTGGTGTGGTGCTCCTGCCAATCACAACTTACTGACATGTGTCTCGATTGAGCCATCGAAAGGGATCGGAATATCGAAAAACGAGGCATCCATAACAACCATGAACCAGGCGAAATGGAGCGATCCGCCAGTTACAGACGTCCTCTGGTCTCGGATGTTCAGGAACGGCACGATCCGCCCTGCAGATACTACAAGCGGTGGAGGGGACTCAAGTTGTTGTGTAGCGACGTAGTTATCTACAAGATGGAAGAGATGCCACCGTACAGATCTCGCGGCGGACTGGCCCAAGCTCGACAAGAGAGAGACGAGTTCAACCCGTCCTACGCTCTTCACAACGGTCTGGTCGAGGACCACCGATTGATCGCTCGATAGCGCAAACCACCCAACGGACTCGGCCGCCTCCCTTGATCACGGTTGAATCGTACGTTTGAATGATGAGGGGTGCCATCGTCTAAGTCGACCGTCAGCCAGGGGGGGAGACGTCACCATGATAACTCGTACCGGATCGTGACTTTCCATCCTCGCACAATGGCGCCCCGGTATAAAACTCCGGGAGGATGCTAGACTGGAATCCAGCGGGAGGGGGTCTTCGGATGGGGGGGGAGCGTTTTGGGGTGGCATCTCTAGGAGAATTCAAGCGATGTTCAACTGCAAGGTCCTGAGGGAAAAGTGCTTCCCGGGGGCAAACCCTATAAAC
>Ga0307516_10002307_pt1 | contig 25711 bp, 26 predicted proteins | sample 19_EM_MG_FD_203310 | JGI IMG/M metagenome (GOLD analysis project Ga0307516, IMG submission 203310) | Populus trichocarpa ectomycorrhiza microbial communities from riparian zone in the Pacific Northwest, United States - 19_EM | ecosystem: Host-associated > Plants > Roots > Unclassified | place...
GGTGCCCGCGGCCGCGGCGCGGGCCCGCGCCGCCGAGGACCGCGCCCGGGAGATCTCGCAGCGCGCCGAGACCCGCCGGGTCGAGTCCGAGCGCCACGCCGTCGAGACGGTCGAGAAGGCCCGCGCCCTGGCGGAGAAGACCGTCACCGAGGCGCGCTCCGAGTCGCAGCGGCTGCTCAGCGAGGCACGCACCGAGGCCGAGCTCACCACGCAGGCCGCCAAGCGCGATGTCGACGACCTCACCCGGCAGAAGGACGCCGTCACCAACCAGCTCGGCCAGATGCTCTCCGGGCTGTCCGGCCTGGTGCCGACGGTCGGCGCGGCGGCAAAGGCGGCCGAGGTCGTCAAGCAGGCCGAGGCCAAGCCCGACACCCCGGCGCAGCGCCCGGCCGAGACCGGCGACGCCGGCAAGCCCGAGGCGGCTGCCAAGACGAGCTGAGTCGTTCAACACTCGGTCCCCGGTTGCGCCACTCTTCGGTGTGCGCCACGGTTGATAGGACCGGGTCGGCTGTTGCGAAGACGTCTGCGGGCCGTACCGGAGGACTCCGGTACGGCCCGTTTGTTTCCGCAAGTAGCCTGAAGTACAGACAAACCGCAACCAGACGCCTAGTCCCGCCAGGTCGGTGTGTAACGACATGTCACGGGATGATGCGTATGTGAGGATGGAAAGCATGTCGCACGGCGGGGAAATCTTCGGTCTCGGTGGAGACGCAGCCTCCGAGCCCAGCTTCGAGACCGCCCTGCGGGGTTACGAGAAGAAGCAGGTCGAACGCTACGTAGCCCGGGCCGAGAACGAGATCGCCGCCCTCGCGAGCGAGCGGGAGCAGGCGTACTCGCAGATCCAGGCGATGGCCGGGCAGATCGACCGGCTTCAGCAGGAGGCCGCCCAGTCCCGCCGCCAGCCCGGGCCCAGCGAGGTCTCCTTCCGCCACCTCGGCCCCAAGGTGGAGGAGATCCTCGCCAAGGCCCAGGAGGTCGCCACCGACATCAAGAATTCCGCGACCGAGGACATCGCCGCCCGGCTCGCCGAGGCGGAGCGGATCCGCGCCGAGTCCGAGGCGCACGCCCACGACGGCATCCGGGATTTCGAGATCGCCCTGGCCGCCCGCCGGGCCGAGGAGGAGAAGGCCGACGCCGGCCGGCGCACCGCCGCCGAGAAGGCCGTCGCGAGCAGCCGCCAGGCCGCCGAGCAGCTACGCGCCGAGGCCGAGTCCACCCTCGCCCGGGCCCGCGCCGAGGCCCAGCAGCTCACCGAGCGCGCCGCGCAGGCGGTTCAGCAGCAGCGCGCCGAGGTTGAGGGCTACGTCAAGTCCACCCGGGTCCAGGCCGACCAGGAGATCAAGGCCCTGCGCGACAAGACCCAGCAGGAGGTGGCGAAGCAGCGCGCCGACGCCGACCGCGAGCGCGCCGAGCTGAAGGCCGCCACCGACCGCGAGGTCGGCCAGCGCCGCCAGCAGCTCACCCAGGAGCTGACCGAGATGCGCGCCAGCGCCGAGAAGCAGTGCGCCGACCTGCGCAGCGAGGCCGACAAGTATGCCGAGGAGGTTCTGCGCCGCTCGGACGAGCAGGCCACCGCGATCCGCAAGGAGATCGACGGCCAGCAGCACAAGATCGCCGCAGCCGGCCGGGAGCTGGCCGCCGCCCAGGCCAAGGTGGCCGAGGCGGAGAAGAAGGCCACCGACGCCGGCGAGCGGGCCCGGGTGGCCGAGCAGGAGGCGCAGCGGATCCAGCAGCGCCTGGCCGAGGTCAAGAAGGAGCTCGAACGCGAGCTGGTGCACGTGGAGGAGGCCAAGCGGGCCGGCGAGGCGGCCGAGCGCCGTGCCACCGAAGTCCGCCGCCAGGTGCAGCGGGAGGCCAAGCGCGTCGCCGAGCTGGCGTCCGCCGCCGTGCTCGCGGCCGCGGCCTCCCCGAACGACGAGTACGACGAGGAGCCACCGCGGGCCACGGCCGCGCCGGCCACACCCGCTCCCGTCGTCGCTACCGGGCAGGCCGCTGTCGCGCCGCAGACCGCCTCCCCGGTGACGTCGGCCGGCCAGCACGCCGCGCCGGAGCAGCCCCCGGCGAACGAGAAGGACGACAACGACGACAAGGACGAGGCGCCGCCGGCCAAGGTCACCGCCTCGGCCAAGGTCACCGCCCGCCCCGCCGGCCGGTAACCGGGTCGGCGTCGACGCGAGCTGACCGGCGGCGCGTCCCTCGGCGGGTAGCGGGTGTTGGCCCGTACCGATACATTGCCCGCCGGGAAGTCCGGTCGCCGCACCGGTGGTCCACCGCTGCCCGGGCCTCCCGCGTTCCCTGTGGAGGTGCCCGGTGACGGCCGACGAGCCCCGCCCGGCCGAGGCCGAAGATCCGGCACCGGCACCGGCACCGCCTGCGGCCGAGCCGCCCGCCGACGACCCACACGCCGACCGGCAGTTCGGCGCGCCCGGCCCCCGGCTGAACAGGCGTAACCCCTTCCTGGTCGGGCTGCTGGGCGGGCTGGGCCTGCTGACGGCGTACGGGATCTTCCTCGGCCTGCGCAACGCGGCGTCGATCCTGGTGCTCATCTTCGTCGCGATGTTCCTGGCGATCGGCCTGAACCCCGCCGTCACCCGGCTGCGCAGGTGGGGTCTGCCCCGCGGCCTGGCCGTCACGGTCATCGCGTTGACCGTCGTGTTGCTGCTCTGCGGTGGCGTGCTCGCGCTGGTGCCACCGCTGGTCACGCAGACCGGGCAGCTCATCGAGAACGTGCCGGGCTACATCGAGAGCCTGCAGCGCAACGAGGCCGTCCGCGATCTGGTCCAGCGCTACGACATCCTGAACAAGGTGCAAAGCGCCCTGGACGCGGGCACGGTCACCAACGCGCTGGGCGGCGTGGTCGGCGGCGCGAAGCTGCTCTTCGGCACGATCTTCAACGTGCTGACCGTGATCGTGCTGGTCATCTACTTCCTGGCGGCCTTCGACCGGATCAAGGAGAACGGATACGCCCTGGTCCCCCGGTCCCGGCGGCAGCGGGTGCGGCTGCTCACCGACGAGATCCTCGGCAAGGTCGGCGCGTACATGGTCGGCGCGATCGCGATCGCCGTGCTGGCCGGCGCTTGCACCTGGGTGTTCGCGGTGGTGGTCGGGCTGGCCTATCCGTTCGCGCTGGCGGTCGTGGTGGCCGTCTGCGACCTGATCCCGCAGATCGGCGCGACCCTCGGCGCGGTCATCGTCAGCCTGGTCGGGCTGGCCGACTCGCTGGGAACCGGCATCGCCTGCATCGTCTTCTTCCTGATCTACCAGCAGATCGAGAACTACCTGATCTACCCGAACGTGATGCGCCGCTCGGTGAAGGTCAGCGACGTGGCCGCCGTGACCGCCGCACTGCTCGGCGTGGGCCTGTTCGGCGTGATCGGCGCGCTGGTCGCCATCCCGATGGTGGCGGCGATCCAGCTGATCGCCCGCGAGGTCGTCTACCCGAGCATGGAGGATAAATAACAATCCTATTCCGGTACGGGCGCAGCAAAGTCGCGTGACACCGACCCGGCCGGATTGCCGGGCCAGGCCGTTGCGGGCGCGCCGGGCCGAAGACCTCGCCTCGTCCCCAACCCGGCCCTCGTGCGCGGAGTACCGTCGATCCCGGCGGCCCGGTCCAGCGCTCCGGCCGCCGCGCTGACCGCTACCGGGGATGTGACTTGATGTCCTCCGAGCCACACTTGGCCTTCGCCGAAGAACTCCGCCGCCTGCGTGCCCAGAGCGGCCTGTCGCTCCGCGAACTCGGCGCCCGCGTGGCCCACGGCAAGTCCTACCTCCAGGAGTTGGAGACAGGTCAGAAGCCGCCGAGCCTGGCCATCGCCCGCCGGCTGGACAAGGCGCTCGACGGCGGTGGCCGACTCGCGGCGGCACTACGTCCAGCCGGGCCGGACGACGCCGACTCCGAGGTCGAGGCCCTCGAACTGGCCCGGCGGGTGGCCGCCTCCGACGTCAGCAGCGACACCCTGGACCGGCTCGAACGCGCCGTCGACACGATGGCCATGGCATACGCCCGCACCCCGCCCGTCGACCTGTTGCCCCGGGTGCGTCGCCACCTGGACTACGTGTCGTCGCTCGTCGACGCCCGCAAGACCCTCGCCCAGCACAAACGGCTCGTCGTCGTAGGCGGCTGGCTCGCGCTGCTGCGCGCCACCTTGCACATCGACCTTCGGCAGGCCAACGCCGCCGACGCGCACCTGCATACCGCCGCATTACTCGCCGAGCAGTCGGAGCACGCCGAGATCGCCGCGTGGTGCCTGGAGACCAGGGCGTGGGACGTCCTGACGAAGGGCGACTACCGGCAAGCCCTTGAGCTGTCGCAGCAGGCCCAGGAGGTCGCACCGGAGGGGAGTTCGGCGTTCATCCAGGCGGCAGCCCAGGAAGGCCGGGCCTGGGCCCGGCTCGGCGACCGGGCCCGCACCCGAGACGCCCTCGGCCGGGTCGAACGCCTCGCATCGGCCCGGCCGGTGCCCGAACACCCCGAACACCACTACCAGTACGACCCGGCGAAGGCGCACTCATACGCGGCGACGACGCTGGCATGGGCGGGGGATCCGGCCGCCGAGGGCGTGGCCCGCAACGTGATCACCGAGCTGGAAACCGAGGGTGCCCGTCCGCGTCGGGTCGCCTCCGCGAACCTCGATCTCGGACTGGCGCTGCTGACGACCGACAAGCCGGACGAGGCTGCCGCCGCCGCGAGCCAGGCAATCCGCTCCGGTCGTGTCGTGGCCTCGAACTGGTGGCGTGCCTCCGAGGTGGTCACCAGCGTGGAGCGATCCGGCATCCCGGAAGCCCGTGACCTCCGGGACGAATACGAGGCGTTCCGCCCCGCCGAACCGTCCTGATATCTGCTGTCCGCACGTTTGCGGACAGGTGCGGCACCTGAGCGGACACCCGACCCCTTCACCGCTCGTGATCGCCCGGCCACGATCAGGGCAGGAGGTGGTGGACCGCTCAGCCCGTGAGGGCTCCCCCCATATGTCGGCCGCCACCTCCACTTGACGAGGGAGGCGCAATGCGAGCGCGCACGACCGCGCGACGACGCCGGACCACGGCGGCTCTGGTATGTGCCCTGCGGACGGCTCACCGGTCCAGCAGGCGAACCTGATGAGCGCGCCGACCACCTCGGTCAAGCCGAGACTGAGCATGCCGTGCTGGCTGGAACACAACGGCGCCGCGATCAAGACGCCCACGCGGAAAGCCGCCTGGCACGCCGACTGCCCGGACCCGATCCGGTGCCCATGCCCCGCCCACCCATCACGCGTTCCGGAACACCCGCGCCACTGAATCCCGGCCGCCAGAAAAAACACCGACCGGAGGAGTCGCCATGACCAACACCGCGAACGTCAGCCCCCTGGAGCCCACCGGATCGGCGCCGGTTCCGCTCGCTGGGATCGAGGAGATCCTCGGCCTGCTGGTCGAATTCAGCAGGGACTGGGTGCTGGAGCTCACCTTCCGCACCGACTTTCCCGAGCCGGCGGCCGAGCTCGCCCAAGGCGACATCTGGCTCCGCGATGACGTCGAAGCATGGATCAACGAACACGGCGACGCCCTGGCGGAAATGCTCCGACAACCCCGATGACCTGACCCAGTACGGCCGCCGGACGAGGCGCTGCGTCGAGTTCTTGGTAACCGGTGGCCCTCAGTAGGGCCAAAATCTACCAAGATCTATCAAAGCTTCCGATAGTTCCTCGGGCAAAGGGGACTTAATGGGGCTTTCTGCCTTCGACACTTAACCGGAGGCTTGCTGCCCCGGGCTCAGTCGGCCATGGGCTTGGGCACGGGCACGTCTGAGAAGGCGGACACCGTGCGGTCCGCGTACGCGTTCATGTCTCCGGAGGTCATCGGGCCGTCCCAGGTCCGCGGCAGCGGCACCGGCACGCCCGGGGCGACCCGCCGCACGATCTCGTCCAGCACCTTCTCCGCGTCGCCGACCCAGAGGTGCTTGGCGCCCGCCATCCCGACCACCTCGGCCTGCGGGATCGCCGCGAAGCGGGAGCGGGCCTCGGCCGGCCGCAGGTAGTCGTCGAACTCCGGCACCAGCGCGGTCAGCGGCTTGCCGTCGGCCGCCCAGGCGGCGAGGTGCTCCGGCGCGGAGAAGCGCAGCGGCGGGGACAGCAGGATCGCACCCGCGACCGCCGGGTCGAGCCCGTGCATCAGCGTCAGATCCGTGCCGAAGGACCAGCCGAGCAGCCAGATGTTCGGCAGGTCCTGGAACTCCGCATACTCGATCGCGGCCGCGACGTCGTAGCGCTCCCCGACGGCGGCGGAGAACTCACCCTCGCTGGTGCCGCGCACGCTGGCGGTGCCCCGGGTGTTGAAACGCAGCACCGCGATCCCGGCCAGCGCGGGCAGCCGCCAGGCCGCCTTGCGGAAGACGTGGCTGTCCATCATGCCGCCGTGGGTCGGCAGCGGGTGCAGGCAGACCAGGGTGGCCACGGGCTCGCCGGATTCCGGCCGGGCCAGCTCGCCGACCAGAGTGAGCCCGTCGGCGGTGTGCAGGTCGATGTCCTCGCGCCGGGCCGGCAGGACGGAGTTGGCACGGATCTGGTTGGTCACGCTGCCATCTTTACCCATAGCGCGGGGCGTTGCGTGAGCGCTCCACGCCGGGGCTGCGCCTGTCCCGCGCGCGCCAGCAGCCGGTGTGCCAGTGCCGCCGGTCGCTCTCGTCGCCCCGGTCGTCGACCGGCCAGGCCACGATGTGCGCGACGCCCGGACGGATCTCCTGCATGCAGCCGGGGCAGCGGTACGTCTTGGTGGCGGCGCCACCGAAGATCGACCGGACCATCCACTCGCCGTCCCGGTACTGCTGGACGCCCTCGATGCCCTTGCGGGCGCGCTCGTCACCCAGTGGCGTGGGCGCGGCGTCACGACGAGGGCGGTTGCGGCGAGGACTCACGACAATCAAGCGTACGTGTGAGGCACAGCACGCCGAATGCGACTTAGACTCGCGTTCATGACGGTTACCCGTACTCCCGGCATGCCCGTGGTCGAGGACGGCTTCCTCGTCTCGACCAGTCCTGCGACCGGCGCCGAGGCGGGCCGCGTCCCGATCTCCGACCAGAAGGCGGTCGAGGCGGCTGTCGCCCGCGCCCGGGAGGCCGGCGCCTGGTGGGCCGGCCTCAACTTCGACGGTCGCAAGATCCGGCTGTTGCGCTGGCGGGCGCTGCTCGCCCAGCGGATCGACGAGTTGGCCGCGCTCACCCACGCGGAGACCGGCAAGCCGCTCGCCGACGCCATCGTCGAGGCCACCGCGGCGATCGAGCACATCGACTGGGCGGCCCACAACGCCAAGCGCGTCCTGGGCCCCCGCCGGATGCGGACCCGCCTGCTGGTCGCCGAGCACTCGGGCCACCTGGAATACCAGCCGTACGGCGTGATCGGCGTGATCGGCCCGTGGAACTACCCGATCCTCACGCCGCTGGGCCCGATCAGCGGCGCGCTGGCCGCCGGCAATGCGGTCGTGCTCAAGCCCAGCGAGTACACCCCCGCGGTGGGCCAGTGGCTGGTCGACACCTTCGCCGAGATCGTCCCCGAGCAGCCCGTCCTGCAGGCCGTGCACGGCCTCGGCGACGTCGGCGCGGCGCTCTGCGGTGCCGGGGTCGGCAAGATCGCGTTCACCGGTTCCACGGCCACGGCGAAGAAGGTCATGGCCACCTGCGCGCAGACCCTGACCCCGGTGCTGCTCGAGGCCGGCGGCAAGGACGCGCTCATCGTGGACGCCGACGCGGACGTCGACGCGGCGGCCGAGGCCGCCGTCTGGGGCGCGATGACCAACGCCGGGCAGACGTGCATCGGCATCGAGCGGGTGTACGCGGTCGCGCCGGTCTACGACGCCTTCGTCGCGGCCGTGGTCGCCAAGGCCGGCAAGCTGCGCGTCGGCGAGGAGATCGGCCCGATCACCATGCCGGGTCAGATCGACATCATCCGGCGGCACATCGACGACGCGCTGGCCGGTGGGGGCCGGGCGTTGCTGGGCGGCGCCGACGCGGTGCAGCCGCCGCACGTGGCCCCGACCGTGCTGGTCGACGTGCCGGAGGATTCCGCCGCGATCCGCGAGGAGACCTTCGGGCCCACCGTGACCATCACCAGGGTGACCGACGCCGAGGAGGCGATCACCCTGGCCAACGCGCTGCCGTACGGGCTGGGCGGCGCGGTCTTCGGCAAGGCGAACGGGGTCCGGATCGCCCGCCGGCTGCACACCGGCATGGTCGCGGTGAACTCGACGCTGAGCTTCGTCGGGATGGGCTCCCTGCCGTTCGGCGGGGTCGGCGAGTCCGGCTTCGGGCGCATCCACGGCGAGGACGGGCTGCGCGAGTTCGGCCGGGCCAAGTCGATCACCGTACGCCGGGGACCGTCGCTGCTGCCCGCGATGACCTTCGAGCGCACTCCGGCACAGGTGCGGCGCATCGTAAAGGCGGTCAAGCTCCTGTACGGCCGCCGCCCCTGACACGGTTTCCACCCACCCGCCCTTAACCGGATGGTGAAGCTTGCTACTTTCACCCGGTGGATCAATCCGCGATCAAGGTCCGCGACCTGTCCGTCAGCTACGGCTCCACGCCGGTGCTGGTGGCGGTCCACCTAACCGTGCCGGTGGGCGCCGGCGTCTGCGTGACCGGCGAGAACGGCATCGGTAAGTCGACGTTGCTGCGCTGCGTCGCCAGCCTGCAGCGGGCCGACGCGGGTGAGATCAGGGTCTTCGGCCGGCCGCCCGGGTCCACACCGGAGTTCTGGCGGGCCGTGGTGACCACCGTGGAGCCCCCGACCTGGTATCCGGGCCTGACCGCCCGCGAGCACGCCGAGTTGGTCTGCCGGGCGCACGGCCTGGACCCGGCGGCGGCCGGGCTGGACGAGACGCTGGAGCGCTTCGGCATCGCCGGGCACGCCGACGCCATCCCGCCCTCGTTGTCGTCGGGGCAGAAGCAGCGCCTCACCCTGGCGCTGTCCCTGCTGCGACCGAGCCGGCTGCTGATCCTGGACGAGCCCGAGCAGCGGCTCGACCCCGAGGGCCGGGCCATGGTGGCCGGGCTGCTGCGCGACTACCTGGCCGCCGGCGGCACGGTGCTGATGGCCAGCCACGATGACGCGTTCGCCGCCGCGGCCGGCACCGGCATGGTGAGCATGGCGGACCTGCACGCCGTCGCCGCGCCATGACCGCCCCGGTCGCCGTCGCGGGCATCCGGCGCTGGGTGCGCCGCACCCAGTCCGCGCACCGCGACGGCCGCGAGACGCTCGGCAACGTCTACTTCGCCGCGTTGTTCGTGCTCATCGTCGGCGGCATGGTGCACAAGCAGATCGCCGCCGTCGTCTGGCCCGGCACCCCGAACGCGTCCCTGCTGGCCGGCGGCTCGCTGGTCCTGATCATCACCGGCGGCCTCTACCTGACGCTGCGCCGGCTCGGTCCGCTCGCATTGAGCCGTCCGGCGGCGTCCTGGCTGCTCACGGCCCCGGTCAGCCGGCGCAGGCTGCTGTTGCCGTCGCTCTGGGTGGCGCTGCTCGGCGCGGCCGTCGCGGGGGCCGTCGGCGGGCTGGCCGTCCTCGGGCACGTCGCCGCCCGGCCGGTGCCCGGCGCGGACGCGCTGCTGCCGCTGGTCGGCGCCCTGCTCGGCGGGGCGCTGCTGCTGGTCGCGCTGGGCGCGCAGGCCGACCGGTGGTGGTCGGCGTGGTCGGACAACGCGGCGTACCTGCTGATCGCGGTCGGGCTGGCCGGGCTGGTCGTCGACTCGGCCGTGGGCGCGCCGCGCGCGGATCAGGGATGGCCCGCCGAGCCGGTCGTGACCACGCTGGCCGGCGCGCTCGCGGTGGTCGTGATCGTGCTCCTGCTGCTGGCGGTACGCCGGCTCGCCGCGACCCCGAACGAGCGGATCATGGAGGCGGCCAAGACCTCCGGCACGCTGTTCGACTCGGCGTACGGCATGGAGCCGTCGTTCGTCACCGAGATGGTGGAGCGGCGCTACTGGGCTCGTCGCAAGCTGAGGTCACGACGGCTTTGGCGGCGGGTTCCTGTCCTGGTGGCGCAGGATCTGTTGCTGCTGCGCCGCCGGCCGCGACGGCTGCTCTGGGTGGCCGCCGCGACCACCCTGCCCGCGGCGCTGCTGGCGGACGCCCCCGGCTGGCTCCTCGGCCTCGCCGTGCTGATCGGCGGCCTGATGGCCGGCGGCGTGACGGCCGGCACGATCCGCACCGACGCCGGCAACCCGATGCTGCTGCGCCTGCTCGGCCTCAGCTCCCGCACGGCGATCAGCCAGCGGCTCTGGGTGCCCGGGGTGCTGTGCGGCCTCTGGTACGCGGCCACGCTGGGCCTGCTGCAGGGCCTCGGCGACCTGCCGGCCGGGCCGTGGTGGGCGCTGGGGCTGGCGCTGGGCCCGGTCGGCGCGGCGGCGACGATGCGCAAGTCGCGGGTCGGCTTCGTCGACAACGGGCTGACTCCGGTGGACACCCCGATGGGGTCCCTCTCCACCGGGCCGCTGATCAACGCCGTCGCCGGGCTGGACGTGCTGCTGCTCGGGCTGCCGACGATCGTGCAGCTCGCCCAGGGCGGCCCGCTGAGCTGGACCGGCGTGGTGGTGCAGGCCGCGGTGGCGGTGATCGGCGCGCGGGCCTACCTGAGCGCGACGACCGAGCCGGACCGGGTGGAGCTCAGCGGGAAGCGCTAGAACAGTGTCAGTTCGTTGCGTTCCATGCCGCGCAGCTTGTCGTAGTCGACGACCACGCAGCGGATGCCGCGGTCCGTGGCGAGCACCCGGGCCTGCGGCTTGATCTCCTGCGCGGCGAAGACACCCTGCACGGGCGCGAGCAGCGGGTCGCGGTTCATCAGCTCGAGATAGCGGGTGAGCTGCTCGACGCCGTCGATGTCGCCACGCCGCTTGATCTCCACCGCCACCGCGCCGCCGCCGGCGTCCCGGCAGAGCAGGTCGACCGGGCCGATCGCCGTCATGTACTCGCGGCGGACCAGGCTCCAGCCCTCGCCGAAGGTCGCCGGATGGGCGGCCAGCAACTCCTGCAGGTGCGCCTCGACGCCGTCCTTCACCAGGCCCGGGTCGACGCCCAGCTCGTACGAGGTGTCCTGGAAGATCTCCTCAAGGGTGATCCGCAGCTCCTCGCCGGCCTTGTTGACGACCTTCCACACCCCGGGCGCCTCCTGCAGCTTGCAGGGCGGGCTCATCCAGTTCAGCGGCTTGTAGGCCCGGTCGTCGGCGTGGATGGACACCGAACCGTCCGCCTTGACCATCAGGAGCCGGGTGGCCAACGGCAGGTGGGCGGAGAGTCGGCCGACGTAATCCACAGAGCATTTCGCAATGACCAGGCGCACCCGACGAGGGTAGCCTCCGCCGGATGCCGGGCGAGCGCGGCGGTGCCATGCTGAGTACGTGCTCGAAGCGCTCACCGGTACCGGCCTGGCGGCATCCGCCGGGCTGAATGCCTACATCCCCCTGCTCACCATGGGTCTGCTGGCCCGGTACACCGAGACCATCGACCTGCCCAGCGGCTGGCAGTGGCTCTCCAACGGCTGGGTCATCGGCATTCTCGCGGTGCTGCTCGCCGTCGAGGTGGTCGCCGACAAGATCCCGGTCGTCGACCACGTCAACGACCTCGTGCAGACCGTGGTCCGGCCGACCGCGGGCGGGCTGGCGTTCGGGGCCGGCTCGTCGTCCGAGACGGTCACCGTGTCCGACCCGGGCTCGTTCTTCGGCTCACACCAGTGGGTGCCGGTGGCGGCCGGTGTGGTCATCGCCCTCTGCGTGCACGGGGTCAAGGCCGCCTCCCGGCCGGTGGTGAACGCCACCACGGCCGGCCTGGGCGCGCCGGTGGCCAGCACCGCCGAGGATTTCGGCAGCGTGGTGTTGTCCCTGCTGGCGATCCTGCTGCCGGTGCTGGTCCTGCTCGCGGTCGTGCTGCTGGTGCTCGGCGGCTGGTGGGTGATCAGGCGACGCCGGCTGCGCAAGCGGGAACAGGGTCGTTTTGAGGGTGTTGAGACCCAGCGTCTGTTTGGTTGACTGCTTCGGTGCCCGCGATCGCCGTACCCGCCTTTGCCCTGACCTGGTGGCTGGGCTGCTATCTGGTGGGGCGTGACCCCACCCGGCCGCTGCTGTGGCGGGCGGGTGGCGCGCTGGTCGCGTACGCGATCGCGGTCGCGGCCTGGAGCCTCGCCCCCGGCTCCGGGATCGCGCAGCTGCTGCTCTGCGTGCCGGCGCTGTGCTGGGCCGGGGTGTCGGTGGGCCTGCTCCCGCCGAGCGCGCCGGAGCACCGCCAGGTCAACCGCGGCTGGCCGGTGCTCGTGCTGGTGTTCCTGGTGCTCGCCGCGGTGTTGCCGGGCGTGGGCAAGCTGGTCGCGCTGGCGCCGCTGGCGGGCAGCCTGGCGCTGCTGCTGCGCTATCGCGACCAGGCCCGCCCGGCCTCGCTGCCGTCGGCGCTGACCGCCGCCGCGGTCCTCTACACGCTCGGCCTGGTCGTGGTGCTGGGCCCGATCAACCTCGGGCCGCCCATCGTGGTGCTCGCCGCGATCGGTGTCGACCTGCTGCTGATGGGCTACCTGGTGGCGGTGGCCGACGCCGTCGACTCGGCCGAACGGCTGCTGCCCGACCTGCGCCGTGCCCTGCTCGCCGCGGTGCTGGCCGTGCTGCTCTGCGGCGGGCCGGCGGCGCTGACCATGCTGGCCGCCCCCGGCCTGGGCGCGGTGCAGGTGCTGCAGTTCGTGCTGCTGGCGGCGGTGCTGAGCGCGGTGGGCCTGGCCGGGCAGTTGCGCGCGGGCCTGGACCAGCTCGCCTTCGCCAAGGACGATCGGCTGCGGCTGAGCCGCAGCGTGTTGCTGCTCGCCGCGGACGCGCTGCCCCGGCGGCGCGAGCGGCACCAGATGCCCGCGCTGGACGCGGAGGAGTTCCGCCGGCTGACCCGCCGCGCGCTGGACGACTTCGGCGACGTGGGCCGGCTGCTGCGCAACCCGCTGGCCGAGTTGCCCGCCGTCGACCGCCGCCTGGCGGCCCGCGGGCCCGGGGCGGCCGACCAGCCGCTGGTCCGGGCCGCGGAGCTGCGGGCGGTGCTGGGTGAGCACGTGGCGCGGCTCCGGCCGGCCGGGGTGTTCGACACCACGGAGGAGTGGCGGTTCTTCAACGCGCTGTACTACTGCGGCGTCATGGGCCTGCGGCCGTACCAGCGTGGCCCGCAGCCCGAGGGCCTGGACCGGGACGCCCGGCGGGCCGTCGACTGGTTCCGCCGCTACGTGCCACGCCGCTCGCTGCACCGGTGGCAGGCCGAGGGCTCCGCCATGGTGGCCGCGCAGCTCTGGCGCGACCTGGTAGCCACCGATCCGCGCTGGCTGACCGGGGCGAGCGCGGCCACCCGCCGGCAACCCGTGCGGTGACGCTTCGGTAGCGACACGCGCCGCCTAAGTCAGCCAAGCACCTCAAACTGGTTAAAATCCCCCATCGTGGATTCCGGGGGGTGCAGTGGGTAGCCACCGCAACGCACTGGTCGCCGTCGTCCGGCAAGAGCTGGCCGAAGCGCGCGGCACCGCCCGGGCCGTGCTGGCCGCCGCCGAGTCGGCCCGCAGCGAGGCGCTGCGCCGCAAACAGCTGATCCGGGACGCCTATTCGACCTGCCTGGCACAGCTGGCCGAGGCGCGGGAGGCGGCCCGGGAGGACGTCCTGCGCCGGACCCGGGCCGAGGCCGGCCGGCTGGCCCGCGACGTCGAGTCGGTCGCCGCCCTGTACGCCTCCGGCGCGGCCGGCACGGCCTGGCGCTACTGGACGCCCACCGAGCCCGACCGGGTCACCCGTCCCGGGCTGCTGCGGATCGGCACGATCGGCTACGAACCCGGCGACGGCGAACGGCGGCTGCCCGCCCTGGTGCCGCTGCTCGACCACGCCCACGTCAACCTCGCCGGCGACCGGGCGGCCGCGGACGGCGTCATCTCCGGCCTGCTGCTGCGCGCCCTCGGCACCACCCGGCCCGGCGAGGTCCGGCTCACCGTCTACGACCCGGAGCAGCTCGGCGGGACGCTAGCCGCGTTCGCCCCGCTCGGCAACGCCGGGCTGCTCTCCTTCATCGGCCCCGGCGGGCTCGGCCCGATGCTCGACGACCTGGTGGAACAGATCTGCCGGGTCAACGAGACCGTGCTGGCGGGCGAGTACGCGTCCCTCGCCGAGCTCACCGCCGCGACGGCCGGCCCGCGCCCGGAACCGTGGCGCGTCATCGTGCTGCTCGCGGACGCCGAGCTGACCCCCGCCCAGCGGGCCCAGCTCGACCGGATCGCCCGGACGGGCGTGGCGTGCGGCGTGCACCTGGTGGTCCGCGGCCTGGACCTGGCGCCGCACCACACGGTGGAGCGCATCGAGGTCCGCCCGGAGGCGGCGACCTGCGACACCATCGGCGACCTGACGATCCGGCTCGATGCCGCACCGCCACCGGACCGGGTCGCCGGCTTCTGCCGGACGATGGCCGAGCGGCTGCGCCAGGGGCCGCCGCCCGCCCGCTTCGCCGACCTCGAGCCGGAGAAGCTCTGGGTCGAGTCGTCCGCGCACGGCCTGAGCGCGCCGATCGGGGACAGCACCGACGGCCCGCTGATCTCGGTGCCGCTCGGCGACGACCCGCCGCACGCGCTGATCGGCGGCCCGTCCGGCTCCGGCAAGACCAACCTGATCTACGCCTGGATCGGCTCGCTGGCCGCCCGGTACGGCCCCGAGGAGCTGGCGTTCTACCTGCTGGACTTCAAGGAGGGCGTGTCCTTCGCCCGGTTCGCGCCGGGCCCGCGCGACCCGAGCTGGCTGCCCCAGGTGCGCCTCGCCGGGATCAACGTCAACGGCGACCGGGAGTTCGGCCTGGCCCTGCTGCGCCACCTCGGCGAGGAGCTGCGCACCCGGGCCCAGGCCGCCAAGCGGTACGAGGCCTCGAAGCTGTCCGAGTTGCGCGCCGAGGACCCGGCCGGGCACTGGCCCCGGATCGTCGCCGTCATCGACGAGTTCCAGGTGCTGCTCGCCGGGCGCGACGCGCTCGCCGAGGAGGCCGTCACGCTGCTCGAGGACCTGGCCCGGCGCGGCCGTTCGCAGGGCATCCATCTCGTGCTGGCCAGCCAGGACGTCTCCGGCATCGAGGCGCTGTGGGGCCACTCCGGGCTGATCGGGCAGTTCACCCTGCGCGTCGCGCTGCCCAAGGCCCGGCGCATCCTGGCCGACACCAATCTGGCCGCGGCGGTCATCCCCCGCTTCCACGCGGTCGTCAACGCCGACTCCGGCGCCGCGGGCGCCAACCACGTCGTCCGGCTGCCGGATGCCGGCGACCGGCAGGCCTGGCGGACGCTGCAGCGCAAGCTCTGGCACCGCCGGCCGGACGCGTGCGTGCCGCCGCGGCTGTTCGACGGCGACGCGGTGCCGCGGCTGCCGGAGGCGTATCGGCCCGCGGGGCGGGTGCTGCACCCCGGCGCCGACATCGGCTCGTCACCGGGCGCGGTGCTGGGCGAGCGTATCGACGTGGCCGCCCGCCCGGCCCGGCTGCGGCTCGGCCGGATGCCCGGGCGCAACCTGGCGGTGCTCGGCACCCGCACCGGGGAGGCCTGCGACGTGCTCGCGGCGGCCGGGCTCTCGCTGGCCGCGCAGGGCCCGGCCCGGTTCAGCATCGTCTGTCTCGACCCCGGCGCGGAGCGCTCGGCCGCCCGGCTCGTCGCCGAGCTGCCCCAGGCCGACTGGTACGGCCATGCCGACCTCGACCAGTTCTTCGACGGCCTGGCGCCGGACGGCATCCCGCACTACGTCCTCGGGTATGCCCTGGACGCCGCCGGAGCGGGCTACCGGGACCGCTGGCGTGCCCTGCTGACCGACGGCCCCGAGCAGCGGATCCACGTCCTCGGCTGGTGGCGGTCCGTGCCCCGGCTGCGCGACGACCTCGGCGGCATCGGCGCGCGGCTGGACACCATCGGCGCGTGGGTGGCGCTCGACGTGCAGGGGCCCGAGCTGAGCCCGCTCTCCCCGCAACCCGGCGGCCCGGTCTGGTACCCACGGCCGCGGCGGGCGCTGTTCTTCGACCGCTCGGTGCACCGCCATCCGGAAGTGATCATCCCGTACGAGGTGAACAGTGACCACACGTGACCGCGACTACCAGCTGATGATGAGCGCGCTCGCCGATGTCGCCCGGCGGCGGGACGCGGCTCTCGCGGAGGCCGAGCAGGCGTACCAGACCAGCGCCGCGCAGGCCGCCGGGGAGCTGGCCCGGGCCGAGGGCGACGCGATCTCCGCCGACCGCTGGGCGGGCGCCGCCGCGGCGCAGGTGCTGGACGTGGACCGGGAGGCGGGCCGGCTCTGGGAGCAGCTGCGCCGGGCTCGGGGGATACGGGTACGGGCACTGGGCGAGCTGCCGGAGCCACTGTCCATCGAGGTGCTGCCCCGCACGGCGTTGGAGAGTGCACCGGATGACGCCGGCGCCGCGCTCCCGGCGCCGCGGCAGTCGGCCCGGACGTTGCTCGCCCGGGCGGCCGAGCGGATCGACGTGACCGTCCGCCCGGCCGTGCACCGCCCGCTGCCGCGCTGGGCGCTGCCGCTGCTGCCGGTGCTGGGCGCACTGCTGGCCGGCGTCTGCGGCCTGGTCGCGGCCGGGCTGGTGACCTTCGGGAGTACGGGGATCCCGGGCGGCGCCGTCCTGCGCGGGCTGGGCTGGCTGGCGTTCCTGGTGGCGCCGTCCGCGGGCGTACCGGTGGCGGCGGCCCTGTCGCACCGCAGGCTGCGCGCGCGGCTCGACATCGGCGGGATCGGCCTTACCCTGATCGGCGGGATGCTGGCGGCGACCGTCCTCTCAGTGACCTTCGCGTCCTCCCGCTGATCGCCGCCGCGCCCGATCCGGCCGTGCTCAGTACGTGTAGAAGCCCTTGCCGGTCTTGCGGCCCAGGTCGCCGGCCGTGACCATGCGCTGCAGCAACTCCGGCGGGAAGAACTTCTCGTCCGCGGTGTCGTGGTAGATGTTGGACGCCGCGTTGAGCATGACGTCGAGCCCGGTCAGGTCGACGGTGGCCAGCGGGCCCATGGCGTGCCCGAAGCCCAGCTTCATCACCGTGTCCAGGTCGGCGGCCGAAATCACGCCGGTCTCGACCAGCTTGATCGCCTCGACCAGCAGGGCCGAGAAGAGCCGGTTGGAGACGAAGCCGGCCACGTCCCGCTTGACCTCGACGCAGGTCTTGCCGACCTCCTCGGCGAAGTTGCGCGCGCTCGCCAGCGTCTCGTCCGAGGTCTGGTAGCCGCGGACCAGCTCGACCAGCTTCATCATCGGCACCGGCGAGAAGAAGTGGATGCCCACGACCGACTCGGGCCGGGACGTGACCGCCGCGATCTGGGTGATCGGGATGGCGGAGGTGTTGGTGCCGAGCACCGCACCGGGCTTGCAGATCTTGTCGAGCGCGCGGAAGACCTCGTGCTTGGCCTCCAGCTTCTCGAAGATCGCCTCGACCACCACGTCGGCGTCCGCCATCGCCTCCAGCTCGGTCGTCGTGGTGATGCGAGCGACCGCCGCCTCGGCCTCCTCGGCCGAGATCTTGCCCTTGGCGGCGAAGCGCCCCAGGGACTCCCGGATCGCCGCCACGCCGCGGCCCAGCGAGGCCTCGTCCAGGTCCCGAAGGGTGACCTGCCAACCGGCCTGGGCAGCCACCTGGGCGATGCCCGAACCCATCAGACCGGAGCCGATGACCGCGAGTCGACCCGCCATGAGTGTTCTCCTTCTCCACGTTGAGGTAACGCCGACAGCCTAGCCGCCCTGCTTAACGAAGCCTCAGGGCCTCGATAGGGGCAAATCCCGAGAAATCCCCCGCCCCCGGTGCCAGACTGTGCCCATGCCACCAAGCGACGGCTGGTACCTCCTCGGGCCGTTCATCGCCGTCGCACTCGTCGCGTTCCTCGGCGCGATCTTCTGGCGGATGGGCCTGCAATGGACCCAGGCCGGCGAGGACCCGCTCCGCGACATCTACGCGGGCCTGGCCATCTTCGGCGATGCCGAGGACTACGGCCTGCTCTGCCCGGCCGCGGCCACCGACGACCCGGACATCGCCGACGAGATCCGCACCCTGCTGGCGACCGCGGGCATCCGCTCGACCTCCGCGGTCCGCCCGGACGGGCGGCTGCTGGTGCTGGTCTTCCCGGAAGAGGTGGACGAGGCCCGCCGCCTGGTCGGCGGCTCCCCCGCCGTCTAGAACGATTGACGCGGTCTTATGTAGCATGCGCTCAAGGCGGAGAGCGGGGGCATGCCTTGACCATGGATTTTGCCGCGTATCGCCGCGGTGACACCAGCCGGTTCGTGACCAACCTCGAGGACGAGGTGCGCGGCACCCGTCCCGGTGCCCCCGTGCGCGGGCTTGATGCCATCGAGGGCTCGGATGCCTCCGGCACGGTCTATTGCGTGGTGGATCTGACCGGTGCGGTGCTCCAGGTCGGCATCACCGACGGCTGGTGGGACGAGGTCGGTGCACCCGGGGTGGCGCCGGCCGTTCTGCAGGCCTTGCAGCTCGCGCGCGAGAAAGCCGGCATCGCGAAACTGGTGCTGCTCCGGCATGGCCATCCTCTTCCCGCGCCCAGCCCGGCCGCGACCCACGCTGAGCCGGAGTCCGAGTACGACGACCAGGCCGGCCGGGTCGAGGCCGCGCGCCGGAAGATCGACCGGGCTTATGCCTCCCTGGCCGAGTCGGATCGCTTCATGCGGGCCATGAACAGTGGCGAGCGCCGGGATGTGGTCGGGCCGCGTGGCCTGTTCCGAGTGCATGTCGTCGGTGTCCGCGTGGTCGGTGCCTCGGTGGATGAGCATGGGCTGCGCGCGGATGACGCCGGTGACCTCGCCAACGATGCCCGCGAGGCGTTGCTCGCCGTCCGGGCATCGGCCGCCAACGTTGGGGAGAGATGATGGGCGATTACAACTGGTTCTCCGAGGAGACCGTCCAGGTCGCCACCGAGGGCCTGCGTGACGAGGCCAAGAAGTGGCACGGCCTGGCCGACCGGATGGCGTCTGTCGCCGCGCTCGCCGCCGGTCAGGGCCTTCAGCCGAGTGCCTTCTCGGTCATCGTCGACGGGCCGGTCGGCGGCGCCACCACCAGCGACCTCAACGGCGGCTACCAGAAGATGTTCGACTGGCTCAACGCCTTGTTCCAGCAGGGTGCCGTCCAGTTTGACGCGATGGCCGACGCTTTGAAGCAGAATGCCGACTGGTATGAGGACGCCGACGCGAACTCGGCGCAGAACTTCGACGAAATCGCTACGTCCTGACGCAACGGGAGAATTGTGAGCAATCCGCTACCTCCGGGCGCGACCGGCACCGATCAGACTTTCGCGCCCGCCCTGCTGGGGACCTTCCGTGACGGGGTCTCGGTGCTGGAGCAGGGGATCCAGCAGATCAAGGACGCCTGGAACGGCTTGATCAACGCGGTCAACGGCTTCATCCAGCGGGTCAACGACTATCTGGATGATCGGCATTTCTGGCAGAAGCCGTTCGACTGGCTCTTCGACGACCTCCAGGAGGGCTGCGAGAAGCTCAAGGCGGTGATCTCCCAGGTCCAGGAGAAGGTCAACTCGATCCTCGACACGGTGCAGAAATCGGTGAACGGCTCGTTCCCGGTCTTCTCCCTCTTCGAGGTCGGCATGGACTGGGGCACCAAGGTCAAGACCCCGCTCTCCGACATCAGCCCCGATCTGACCCCGTCCGGCAAGATCGACAGCTGGCGCGGGCCGGCCCACGAGACCTTCAAGACCCGGGTCCAGGATCAGGCCGACGCGATCGACGCCGTGGTCGGCAAGGTCACGGCCACCAGCACCTGGCTGTCCAGCGTGGCGGAGGCCAACGTCGACTTCGTCGCCGACCTGACCTCTCAGGTGTCGGACGTCGTGGCCACCCTCACCGCTGTCGGCGCCGACGTGGCCGAGGTCGCGGCGACCGACGTGGCGGGCGCGCTGCAGGCTTCGAATCACGCGTCCGAGGGCACCGGCCAGGCCGTTGCGCTGATCCTCAACTACCTCGCCAGCCTGGCGAGCCGCCTGGCCGGGGTGGTGGCCCAGATCAACGAGCTGGCCAACGAGTACGGCGATCACACCGGGCTTCCTCAGGGGCAGTGGCCGCAGGCAGTCAACGCATGAGAGGTCGGCTGATCGCGTGGGGGTTGGTGGCCGCGGCCGCCCTCGCCGGATGCTCGAGCCCTGACGTCTCCGGAATCGACTCGACGATCCCGACTCCGTCCGGCCCGGTGGCGTCCCGTTCGCTGCCGCCGATCACCCACAAGTGGAGCGTCGCCACCGTGAAATGCCCGGAGCTGACCGTCACCGCCGCCCAGCAGCTCAAGGTCGGCGGCAAGGGAACCGAGACCAGGTCCAGCGGGTCCGGGGATTTCAGCAGGATTGTCGAGTGTCGCTGGGGTCCGGAGGACCGGAGCGCCACCTCGGTGACCGCGAAGTTGTCGGTGTGGGCCAACCAGGCCGGCGCCGACGCAGGCTGGCAGACCGTCAGCTCCGCGCTCGTCAAGCCCGAGCCGCTGGCCGGGGTCGGCGAGGAGGCGTTCGTCTCTCAGCCGCTCGACCTGCGCGGCATTCAGGTCGACGTGCGCACCGGGAATGCCTACGCGACCATCCACCTGGTTCCCGCGACCGGTGCCGCCGGTGGCGACGCCGAGCTGCGCGGGGCCGCCGCGGCGATCGCCGGCGACATCATCGACGAGTTGGTGCCGGCGTGACGCTTCCTCGGCCACCCCGTGAGTTCATCGCTGAGGACGTCCTCTCCGGGCGTGCCAACGTCGACAACTTTCCCTTTCGCTACATCTTCCTGACGAGTGGAGACGCGGCCAGCTTTCGCGCCGGCCACGCCGGCCTCCTCGCCAGGGCGGATGTCGTCTTCACCGCGGTTGAGCTGTTGGAGACGCGTGGCTGGGAGTTCCTGCACGTTCTTGAGGGTGGCCAGGTCGCCTACCTGCGCCGGGCAGCTCGCTGAGCAGCCGGCTCAGAAGTCGAAGGTCGGCTCGGTGACCACCGCTCGCTCCACGTCCACGCCCAGGTTGGCCAGGTCCGCGACGAAGTCCGGGTAGCCGCGGTCGATGTGGTGGACCTCGCCGACCTCGGTGATGCCGTCGGCACACAGGCCGGCGATGACCAGCCCGGCACCCGCGCGGATGTCGGTGGCCCGCACCGGCGCGCCGGAGAGCCGCTCGCGGCCGTTCACCACGGCGTGGTGCCCGTCGGTGCGGATGTCCGCGCCCAGCCGGACCATCTCGTTCACGAACATGAAGCGGCCGTCGAAGATGTTCTCGGTGATCAGCGACGAGCCGGTGCTGACGGCGGCCAGGCCGATCGCCATCGGCAGCAGGTCGGTGGCGAAGCCCGGGTACGGCAGGGTCACGATGTCGATGGCCTTCGGGCGGTCGTCCATGCGTACCCGGAACTGGTTGTCGCCCGGCTCGACCACCGCGCCGGCCGAGACCAGCTTGTCCAGCGCGATCTCCAGGTAGGCCGGCCGGACGCCGTGCACGGTGACGTCGCCGCGGGTCATCGCGGCGCCGAAGGCCCAGGTGCCGCCGACGATCCGGTCGCCGACCGTGGTGTGCCGCACCGGCTTGAGCGCGTCCACACCCTCGATGGTCAGGGTCGAGGTGCCGGCGCCGGAGATGTGCGCGCCCATCGCGGTCAGCATGTCGCAGATGTCGACGATCTCCGGCTCGCGGGCCGCGTTGTCGATCTCCGTGACGCCCCGGGCCAGGACCGCGGCCATCAGCAGGTTCTCGGTGGCGCCGACGCTCGGGAAGTCCAGCCAGATCTTGCCGCCGCGCAGGCCGCCCGGGGCGTTGGCGATGACGAAGCCGTGCTCGCCGGAGATCTCGGCGCCCATCCGGGCCAGGCCGGCGACGTGCATGTCCAGGCCGCGCGAGCCGATCGCGTCGCCGCCCGGGTGCGCCACCCGGACGTAGCCGCGGCGGGCCAGCAGCGGGCCGAGCACGCAGATGGACGCGCGCAGCCGGCGCACCAGGTCGTAGTCGGTCTCGCTGCCCGGCTCGGCGGGCACGTCGATGATCGCCTCGCCGTTCGCCAGCGACACCTCGCAGCCCAGCCGGCGCAGCACCTCGGCCATGATCGCCACGTCGGTGATGCGCGGCACGTTCGCCACCACGCTGCGGCCCTCGGCGAGCAGGGCGACGGCCATGAGCTTGAGTGCGGAGTTCTTCGCGCCGCCCACACTGACATCACCGGACAGGCGGGCGCCGCCCTTGACTCTGATCACATCCACGCGGGCCATCGTATGGGGCGCGGCCACGTGCCTCCGTAGGGTGGGGGGCATGGCCGTGCATCTCACCCGCATTTACACCCGCACCGGCGACGCCGGTTCGACCCGCCTGGGCAACAACGAGCAGACCTCGAAGACCGATCCCCGGGTCGTGGCGTACGCGGACGCCGACGAGTGCAACGCGGCGATCGGGGTCGCGCTCGCGATGGGGGCGCTGGCCCCCGACGTGAAGAGCGTGCTGACCGCCGTACAGAACGATCTGTTCGATGTGGGCGCCGACCTGTGCAATCCGCTGGCCGAGGACCCGCCCTATCCGCCGCTGCGGATCACCGAGGCGTACGTGACCCGGCTCGAGGGCTGGTGCGACGAGTACAACGAGCAGTTGCCCGAGCTGGACTCCTTCGTGCTGCCGGGCGGGACGCCGGGTGCGGCCCTGCTGCACGTGGCCCGGACGGTCGCCCGCCGCGCGGAGCGCTCCGCCTGGGCGCTCTGCGAGATCGACCAGGAACGCACCTCGCCGCTGCCGGCCAAGTATCTGAACCGGCTCTCCGACCTGCTCTTCATCCTGGGCCGGACGGCCAACCCCGGCGGCGACGTCAAGTGGGTGCCGGGCGGGGCCTCTTGAGCCTGCACCACGTCGAGCTGTGGGTGCCCGACCTGACGGGCGCCCAGGGCCCCTGGGGATGGCTGCTGGGCGAGCTCGGGTGGCTGACCTACCAGGAATGGCCGCAGGGGCGCTCCTGGCGGCACGGCGATGTGTATCTGGTGCTGGAGCAGTCCGCGGCGCTGTCCGGCAGCGTGCACGACCGGCGGGCGCCGGGCCTGAACCATCTGGCCTTCACGGTGGCCGGCGAGGCGGAGGTGGACCGGCTCACCGCGGCCGCGCCCGGGCACGGCTGGTCGCTGATGTTCGCCGACCGGCATCCGCACGCGGGCGGCGCGCAGAGCTACGCGGCCTATCTTGAGGATGCCTGGGGCTACGAGGTGGAACTCTGCGCCGGAGCGCCCTGAGCGTCAGTGCTCGACGGGGCGCGGTGTGATCGTCGGACGAGGGGCCACGGACCCGGGTTGCCCCGGCGGTCCCGCCTCCAGCCAGGAGAGAAAGCCGGTCACCGTGGACTCGGCCATCGCGATCTCAAGCTCGGAGCTGCCGGTCGTGCAGAGCAGGATCACCCAGTGGCCCGGCATGGTCAGGCGTTCCGGGCCGGCGGGCAGCCGGCGGCGGCCGACCGACAGGGTGCGGCGGTTGAGCATCCGCTTCGGGCGGACGCCGAAGCTGAACATGCGGTGGAAGCGCAGCTCGTCACCGACGAACTGACCGATCCCCGTGGACCAGCCGCGGCCCGGCACCATCGTGCTGACCCGGACCTGGAGCCGAATGGTGCCGCCGCCGGCCATGAGCAGCCGGCGGCGGACGAAGACCGCGAGAAGAAAGACGAGCAGCGCGACGACGCAGATTCCGATGATCTCCAGAACCCGCATCGTCGGCGTCAGTGCGCGTCGGGGGTGGCGGGAGTGGCGCTCTCGGCGAGGACAGTCACGCCGTTTGCGTCGACGGAGAGGAAGCCGCCTGCCACGTCGTAGGTCAGCTGCTCGCCGCCGGCGAGTTTGACCCGCACCTGGGAGGGCTCCTTGAGCAGGCCGAGCAGCGGGGAGTGGCCGGGCAGGACACCGAGCTCACCCTCGGTGGTGCGCGCGACGACCATCTCGGCCTCGCCGGACCAGACCTTCTCCTCGACGGCGACGACCTGGACTTGCAATTGCTTGGCCACGCTGTCTCCTTGTAAAGCCTGCGGAACCGAATTAGGTGAAGTCTAAACGGCTGGGTGACATGCCGGTGCCTGGGGTGGCGACCGCCACTGCCGGCGGGTCAGAGTTTCTGGAGGAAGTCCGGGTGCTCGATCAGGAATGTCGAGACCGTGTCGTTCTGCACGGATGCGAAGAAGTCCTCGGCGCCGGGCTCGAGCGCCTCGCCGAGATAGTCCCCGTTCGTGATGAGACTCCGGCCGGGCAGCTTGACCAGCGTCATGTCGTCGGAGCGCAGGCCCTTGAGCGCCAGGCCCCAGTCGACGACCGTGTGGCCGTTGCCGTCGAAGATCAGCGTGTCGCCGGCCGCCTTCAGCACCTTGTCGAGCTTGATCGGGTTGGTGACCACGTTCTTGCTCAGCGCCTGCGAGGTCATCGCCTTGATGAACTGCTGCTGGTGGCGCTGGCGGTCGTAGTCACTGCGGGGCAGGCCGTAGCGCTGCCGGACGAAGTCCAGCGCCTCCCACCCCTCCAGGTGGTATGTGCCCTTCTTGTACGTCTTCTGTGGCCCGGTGTACGGGTGGTCGCATTTGCTGTTCTTCGGGCACTCGGCTTTGCGGGGCCGCGGCTTGCCGTCCGGCGCCAGGTGCTCCGACTTCACGTTCTGGTCGATCGTCATGGTGACGCCGCCCATCGCGTTGACGATCTTCTGGAAGCCGTTGAAGTTGATGATCGCGCCGGCATCGAACTTCTTGATGCCGGTCAGCTTGCCGACCGTCTTGGCGAGCAGGTCGAAGCCCTGTGCCGCGTCGTGCTTGCCGCCGCCGATCGAACTGCCGTACGACATCGCCGCGTTGATCTTCGCCGTGCCGCCGCGGAAGTTGGTCTTCGGGAAGGCCGGGATCTCGACGCGCAGGTCGCGCGGGATCGAGTAGAGATAGGCCTGCTTCAGCCCCTTGGGGATGTGCACGACGATGATCGAGTCGGACAGCGGCGCCGTGCTCTCGTTGCGCGGGTCGATGCCGACCAGCAGGATGTTCAGCGGCCCCTTGATGTCGCTGACCTTCTGCTTGGTGGCGCCGGAGGCGGCGTTGCCGAAGAGGTCCTTGGTCTCCACCGCGTTCGCGTAGCGCGCCACGAGCACCTGGCTCGTGATCAGCGCACCGCCGCTGAGGACCATCAGGACGCACCCGAAGATCGCGCAGAGCCGCGCCCACAACGGCGCGCGCCAGGCACTCTTCGGTTTTTTACTCTTCGCCACTCGATCCCCAAACATGCCGGTCGATGCCAACTGCGATCAACGGGCATGATCGCAGGGCTGTGCCATGAGCAGTGCCAAGAGTATCCGAACAACAGAAGAAACCTTCGCGTCCGAATACCGTCGCACTGCGAGGTCAAACGGACATAACGGGCATTCGGAAACGGATGAGCCGCGCCGGCAAATGCCGGCGCGGCCCGAGGGGATCCGCCAGGGATCAGCCCTTCATCAGCTCGTGTGCGTTCTTCTCGAGGTCCTCGAGGCCACCACACATGAAGAAGGCCTGCTCGGGGTAGTTGTCGTACTCCCCCTCGCTGATCTTCTTGAACGCCTCGATGGTCTCCTTCAGCGGGACCGTCGAGCCGGGAACGCCGGTGAACTGCTCGGCGGCGTACGTGTTCTGGGACAGGAAGCGCTCGATGCGGCGGGCCCGCTGCACTGTGACCTTGTCCTCCTCGGAGAGCTCGTCCATACCGAGGATGGCGATGATGTCCT
>Ga0307516_10002308_pt1 | contig 25696 bp, 29 predicted proteins | sample 19_EM_MG_FD_203310 | JGI IMG/M metagenome (GOLD analysis project Ga0307516, IMG submission 203310) | Populus trichocarpa ectomycorrhiza microbial communities from riparian zone in the Pacific Northwest, United States - 19_EM | ecosystem: Host-associated > Plants > Roots > Unclassified | place...
TTGCGGTTGACGACGAGTGGAAGTGACGGGCGGGTGGCCGGCTGGCCGAGATCGCGGGCTCGGGGGTGACCTCGGCCTCAGTGGACTTGCAGCCCTCCTTTTCTGGGGGTGTGAATAATCCAACTTGCTTGAACTGCTCGCGCTGACCCAATGATCCGTTGGCGGGGGCCGTTTTCGCGAAATGGGGAATAGAGGTGGTGAGTCGCTGCGACTGTCGCGACCGTATCTTGAACCTCCGTCTCGGTATGGTTGATGAGGTGGGGAATAATGGTCCATCCTTTGCACTTCTGGGGGAGACCGATAACGGCCTCGGCCGGCATCAGGACTTCGTGAGGCCCGTGATGGTATCCGTAAGATCGGGCTCCCACGACGCGGTGAGCGTGATCTAGAACGACTTTGCCGAGGGGGGAGGCGACGAGGAGGAGTCCGCGCTCTCTGCTGTAAGGTTGTGGGAGCAGGTTGTTGAGAATATACTGGCTTCGCGGGAAGATGTGGGGGCGGCGCAGGAGTAGAAGTGGATGTAGATGAACCTGGAAGGGAAGGGAGTTGGGAGGGAGGCGTTCCCTCCACCGATGGGGCATTGTCGATGGGAGTGATCACCGGTGAGGTCGTCTCGTGCTTTACTGAGTGATCGGCGAGGCGATTTGAAATCTTGACTTGTTGGGATAAATCTGGAGGAAGTCTTCCTGCTTCGGTGGTAGCGGGCACAAATGTGGGTGTATCGCGAGTCCTGTGGATCTTTAGGATTCCCGGGTGTTGCTCGGCAACAGCCTGGAGACTCGTTGGTGTATCGTCGGGGGTGATCCGGGGTGGGTCAGGGCCCGATGTTCCTTCGAGGGTGGACGACGGTCCTGTGGATGGAACTCCAGGCTCGGGGTGGTTATAATTCCTATACTTATCCTTCAAAGCGGTGGCCCTCCGCTCTTGGAAGATTCTCTGTTGTTCCTTCTCCATCTCTTGCTTCTCGGCCATGGCTTTGGCAGCAGCAGCTTCTGCCTCCTTCTGCCTCATCTCTTCTTCAGCCAACCTTCGTCGCTCGATAAGTTGATTTCTCCTGTCTTCGTGCTGTTTCCGAACTAGGGCCTCCCTCTCCTCGGCGAGAAGGCGCTCCTGCGCTTCCCTCCGCTGTGCTTCTTCGGCCTGGCGTTTCGTTTCTTCCTCGTCTCGTCTTCTTCGGTCTTCTTCAGCTAGTCGCCGCCGTTCTTCCTCTTCTAACCGGCGACGTTCTTCGGCCTGTGCGCGTTCTCGAGCCTGGATTTCATCCTGGCGCTGCTTTTCGGCTAACAAGGCTTCCTCCTTCCTGCGCAAATCCTCGAGTCGCTGGCGTTCGGCCTGTTGTTCCATTTCGATCCGGGCCTTCCGTTCCTCCTCCTGTTGGCGGATCCGCTCCAATTCCCTGGCTTTACGACGTTGTTCCGCTTCGAGATTCTTCCTGCGTTCGATCTTGGTCTCGGCACTCGCCTTCTTGGTTTCCAACCGGGCCTTCTCTTTGTCCACAAAGACGGTTGTCATCTGGATGGCCTCGTCTGTGAGCGACAATACGCGATCAAGCTGGGTTTTGGTTCGCGATAGAGCACGGGAAGTTTCTTCGTGACGGGTGAGGAGCTCTTCTCGCTCTGCGGTAAGGAGACGATGCAGGCTAGTGATTCTATCAAGGTCGCCGGACTCCCGGACGGCTTCGGACAATTCTGCGAATAAGGAAAGGGGAGATTGAGATGGGGAGGCGGGATCGACGTAGAGGTCGCTCATATCCGAATCTGGGGGTTCGTGTGTGTGGATTTCCAGGGCGACAGATGCTCGAGGCGACGAAGGATCGGCGTAAGGGACGTCCACTGCACCAGACAACTGCCTAGAAATGGAGGTCAAGCGTGATTCAGGACGCGCCAAAACGAGCTTGGACGAAGACGCTGAGATTGGGGAGGTGACAACGGGCTCCAAAATTCCCACATCTTGCGCTTGGGTGATGGTATGGCCCCGGTCTGCGCTTCCGCCAAACCTGTCCAAGAGGGATTTTCGGGGACCGGAGTGAAACGTACGATGATCATCAGGGGCCGTCGTCGCGGTATCCTCTGGCGCGGTGATGTCCATGTCGCTCAGCGCCGGGGACGGCGAGCGGTAATCAGGGGCTGGGCTCACGTCAGAGAACCGAGAGAGTAACGTAGGGGGTTGACCGATGTTCTTGAACTGGAAGGACGAGAATTCGAGACGGGAGGTGGGGAGCGATAAGCGACTCGTTTCGGGAATGGCGTCTGGCGGAGGTATCGGAAAAGTGGGTGATGTTGCGACCGTGAAAAAGCCGTTCATGAACCGTTCTTGACTTTCTGTAGTCTGTTCAACCCAATTTTCCGCGCAGGTAAGGGGAGGGGAGGGTCAACTGCGTACCTTGCGTTTGCTTGGTGGCCGCCGCGCTGTAACCTTGAGGGGGAAAAGTTGGGAAAGGGCAAAACAAGACCGGCGGTTAAATACCACCTGGCACCACGCCACACATTGTCACGGCAAACTCCGGACGTTCCCATCACAAAACAAACAGAAGGTTCTCGATTATTCGCATCGCTGGGCCGGGATACAATGTACCCCATGGATTGAAACACATCGGGACGAATAATATATGGGCAACCGGAAGTATCTAATCAACCCTGATTCTGCTGTACAGCCTCAGGACAGCCCAATAAGCCGCCAAGAACCCGATGGAACCTATGGGGAGTTCAACCGGGTGCTACGGTAGATCATGCTTCGGTTTCGCTCACCAGTCATCAGGAAAACCAGGACGGACATAAGAACGAGGTACCCAAGGTACAGCACGAACGAAGACCCAGAACTGGTCGAAATCTGTGTTAGCCAATAAACGATCCCGTAACCAAACACCCAAATGGCGCTCCCCCCGCCAGCAAGGAACGCGCGCCAGTGCCATCGATACTCTTCGGCACAGAGGACGAAGTATGTGAACAGAATGGTGATCGTTGCGGTGGTCAGTGCCACGACTCCTGCTGTGAGGGCCAGGAAACCAAAAGCGTAATACGCTTTCGAGGCAAACAAGCTAGACATGACGTAGTGCAACTCGACGGTGGCGGCGCCGAAGGGGAGAACCCCACTGAAAATTGTGGTTGCCTGAAGTAATGTGAGTTTCTGCCGACCTTCGGGGCTAGTAACTGGCGTACCCAGGTCCTCAAGTACCTGGGCTTCGGTGGAATTTGCCGTGGGATTGGGTTGACTCGAACCGGATGGCTGACTCCCTGCAAAAACGCCAATCAGGATCAGGATCTCCCGAAACACCAAACCGACACTTACCCCATGCTTCGCGCCGTAGTATGATCCAACCGCTGATAGTGGTGAGGAGATGCCGAACCAGAGGAATACGATCAACAGCAAGGTGCCGAACGGAACGGCTCCCGAGGAGCCTGCCATGATCAGGAATAGGTCCAACAGGAACACGATGGCGAATATCACGCTGGGCACCGGTTAGGTGAGTGATCAAGGTGTACGTGGGGAACCCACGTTGGCAGGATCGTAGCTGTCAAGAACGCCAATTTTCTCTTATCTGTGCCTCCCAAGGAGGCGTGCACCCGGCTGGCGATATAGCCACTCACTCTGCGACCCCAATGAATCAGTGAATGCACATTATGGCGAACGGACGAGATCTCTTACCCGCCAAAGAACGTCCAGCAAACCATCATAACAGTGGCGATGGAGCCTCGGTTTGATGGGGACAGAAATCCGAACAACGCGAACACTGTTCAAGTGTCAGGGCGCGCATGTCAGAAAGCCGCTGGCCCAACAGACCTAACGTGACGCCTGTCATAGCGCACAGTTGTGCACCGTTCCCCACAAACACCGAAAGCATCAGCGAATACCTTGGGGATCGGAAAACCTCCCCATGGACCAACTTCCAACCAAAATCTTCTTGAACGTCCTCCTGAGTAACCGTGAGGAGAGATCTTAATATCTACTGTAAGGCCATGCTCACGCTTAGGTCTATAGCGTTATACCGAGAAATCTAGTGGTGGTTGGATAATGTGCCACTTTCTGAGGATAAGAACTACTCACGTCTCGAGACACGGTTCTCAGGAGGATCATCGAAACCATAACGCACAGAAACACAACAAAGAATACGGAGTTGATCAAATTAAACCAGTCTAAGGAAAGGTATCAGTCCTCGTTTCACCAAGTCAGCCTGATCACAACATACGGATTTTGGGATCGAAGATGCGGAGATAATTGTCCCAACGCGTTGCCTGGACGTCCGTAAGTTCCGGGCATATGACAAAGCGTACCGCCTACATACCCACGGTGTACTGGATTCCTGCGCTTCAACGTGTTAGTGGTTACAAATCTCGATGAAGTTTCAGCGACCCACATTCCATGTAACCCTATATGTGTATGTAACAGTGTTTGGAGCATCCTCTTTCAGGAGTAATGGAGAAGCGTGTGAATCGCAGCTCACATCGCCAGTCTGTTCGCCACCACGACTAGGGAGTGACGTGAGGCGTTAACTCGGATCAGAACACCGAACACCAACCTTGACGGCCAAACTACAACTCCAACGACGCGGTGTGATCCGGGGACTGGGGTATGATATTCGAGGAGAATTTCGTAGTGGTTATTGAGCGCGGGGTTGGCATAGAATTCGCCATCGTCGACCCCGAGATTGAAACCCATGTCGTAAAAGACATCACCGGTTTTGTTGTCTACTTTTTTCTCGGCTGCGGGAAGTCCATCCACGAGCCAATTGAGCGCATAGTCCTCACGAATCCTCTCGTTGATAAACACGGAGTCTTCTGGAGGGATATCTGGTGAAGTGCATAGCCTTTTGCAAACGCCGCCGTCTTCGAGCATTTTTATCTTCACAAACGTCAGCCATGTCATCGTTGACGAGCAATGGACCCACGTCGAAGGGGGAATTGAATATCCGATCACCGAAGAGAATGGACCCAAGTCGCTCCGGTTGTGCCTTTGGGCCGCCCTCTGGTTGACAAAAGTGGAACGCGGGATTGTAGTAGTCGTCTGTCAGCGCGATGGTGAGTGGTGTAAAATATCATCGGTTCCGAACACGGACAGTTAATGAGGGATTTCTACGGACTGTCAGCACCGCTACGAGTGTCAACATTGCCTGCAAACGCACCAGTTTCGCGTGTTCTTCGTTAGCCAGCATCGGTGTCAGTGCGTTCACGAGCAGATCGACCTTCTCTCCAGGGTGGTAATCATGAGGGGCGGCTCCTGGAAGGTAGAACCCAGCCACATTGTTGACGAGCAGCGCGCAGCCGAGGGACAGTAGACTGAGTGCGGACATGGAGGGCGTTGCGGTTTGCCCAGTTCTCGGTGTCGTCCGCCGCACATCCGCCGGCGCCTCGTGTCTACGGGTCACGTGGGCCATCTAAAACCCCCGCCCTTGACGTCATCTGCCCGTCAGGTGAGGCTATGTTCCTCACCTCCTCGCGTTCAGGGACGTCAGTTCCCCACTGGCACCGGGGATCACACTGGATGCCATTTATCCCTCGTGAGCAACTTACGGTCCGTTGTTCCCCCATGCTAGAAATATCTCGGCGCCTGCGCGGTGCGGTTACCATCGAGAGAAACATCACGCGGTTGACCGTTCGATGTTCACAATTCCGACCCGCGCTCGCTGGCGGAGAGATGATCCTCAATCTATCAGCCCAGGCAACCCCAGCGTGGCTCAGCGTCTCTCTCCTTCTACCCTCGCGGATCCGTGTCATACAACAGTGCCTCCTACCTTGAGACCAAACGCGGACCATCACTCTGGCCTTGTGTGGCCAGTGAGCCGCTGCGCTCTCTTATAAACCGGGCGCGTTACTCAGGGTGCTCTTTACCCAATCACCCCGCCATGTCGCCCAGTCAGTTGCCGATCGAGATTATCGCCAGCGTTTGCAGTCAAGTCGCCCTGCATCAGCTGCCGGGGTTCATGCTCGTCAACAAGTCATTTCGCGACATCGCCGAAAAACGACTCTACGCTGTCCTAGACATGGATCTCTTCGACTCTCGACAGCGCGTACGGGCCACGAAATGCTTGCGTTCCCTCACCCAGAACCGGTTCGCTGCTGAAACCGTGAGGTGCATCACAGCGCGCGGGCTCGGCGTGGTCGACTACTCCTTGCGAGACCTCTTCGTTGAAGCGCTCAGGTGTACCACTGGCCTTTCAGCTCTAAATTTATTGCTGTTGGTCACCCCCGATACTCCACTATTCCCGGAACCTTTGGCCCCAGATTTCCTTCCACGACTTTCGGCCCTAAACGTGGACGACCCAGACACCCTCATTCAATTGGTCCCCGGGCGTCCTGTGGAAACGGTCCGAGCCGAGGGCACCATCCACGGGTCTTCTCTCGATCGTGTGGTGGCCGCGTTGTTTTCGTCGACCGGCTCAATCCAACACCTCCAAATCAAGTTAGACGCTACTGGCCAACACGACATCCTCGCGTCCTTTCTTCGCGTTGTTACAGAGGGGCCGTTCGGGGACCTGGTTAGCCTCGGCTTGCAGTTCGTTCTGCCTACACCCTCGCTTGCCTGGGAGCCACTACAGGTAATCACTTGTTTCATCTTCATTCAATAGTCGGCCTGACATCCTCGTTCCACAACGCAGACTCTCCTCGACTGCATGACATCGGCCCTCGTCCCACTCCACGCCTTGAAGGCAATCAGCCTGGTGACATTACCCGACCCGATGCTACCGCCTGATCGGATAGTTTCCTTAACCAGAGGCGTCACAGATATGATTTGGCGCAGGTTGCCGCATCTGGAGAGGATTGAGATACGATGGCACGGGTGGCTGAGAGACCCTGTCACCCACGAGTGGACGCCCATCCCGCAGAACAAGCTCTTGCGTCGGGATTGGATCTTCCGGGATCAGATCACCAGGCTTTGGAGTTAGTGCTTAAGTATGGAACCGGTGTTCCGCAAGTCCCTCGTTCCTGCAAGCTGATAAATCCAGTAGGTGACCGAGGCAACCGCATGGGGGAATCAGGTCCACGAGCTCTCACCTCGAGCGCCTGGCATACTCGGGGATGTGGGTACGATCCAACATGTGGGCGCAGCGAGTTGTCCGGTCAGGTTTACGCATTGGGGAGTTTCCGTCATTATGTGCACCATTGGTTCGGGAGTGTGGTACGGCTGTATTCTATTACTACTTTTACCCGAGGGCTAAAACTAGATGCCTGTGCGGCCCCGCCTTTATAATAGCAACCTTTTCGCCAAGTAGATCTTCAGGTTTCAAGACATAAAACGGGTCCTTGATCACCGTATTATTCAACCTCAAACCACCAGATTTTACTAGGCTTTTACCCGCCGCTAAGAAATGCCGTCGTGAGAAAGGGCGCGATTACACGAGATCAACAGTGAAAACCCACAAACAGAACCGAAAAAGGCCGTGGATGGTCCCATCTTGATAAAGGGCACTGAAAACATTTCATCCTTGTCGATGTGCACGAGCTTGGGGTCGGATTCAAGCGCGGACAGAAGGTCTGAAACGTTGATGGACGAGTAATCGCTATCAAAGAGAACCTTCGCGGCAGTTTGGGCATGCCTGACTGCGGACGCTGGAACCGCGATTGGGTAAATGAGACGCGGGCTGGGGACGTTGCAGGGACCAGCTTACGTCCATGGACCATCTCGGTTGTTTCCTCCGCCAGTACCTTTTGAGCGACCCGAAGGTGGGGCGTAATCTGGATCCCAGTTTTTGAGTGCTGTGTGTCATAAAATGGACTTGAGGTCGCTCCGCACCTTATGACGTTCCATAAGTTCGGCGATCTGTCCGAGTTCCAGCAGGGTGAACATCTTAAGCCACTGCTCAACTTGCTCGTCTGGGCATCTAATAAAGAACTGCCGAAGGTTAGGTGGTAGGGTTAAACGGGAACGCCGCAGAGACGAGTACCTGATAGAAATCTTGATAGCTGCTCAGGGACCTGTCTAACCAGACAGCAGTTCCAGTACTCTTGGAGAACTTGAGACCGGATGGATTTGTTAATAATGGGGTGGTAATCCCGTAGACCTTGTCTCGAGCCTCTGGCCCCTGGCCCGAATCGGCAATGCGATTGATCAGATCTACACCTGCTAAGATGTTTCCCCATTGGTCAGACCCGCCAACTTGGATGGTACATCCAAACGATCGATGGAGCTCCTGGAAGTCGTACGCCTGCAGGAGTTGGTATGTAAACTCGGTAAAAGATATACCCTCCTTAGAGTCCAGGCGAGCCCTAACACTACAAGCGACTGCAGCTGTGAACATGAAACGCGCTAGTGTGAAATGAGATAGGGGGAACGAACCTCTCGCGGCCCAACATCGTGTTGACCCTGGAGTGGTACCCCGCAACCCTTAAAAACTCCAATAAATTCATATCTTTATACCATTGGAAATTGTCCATTATTCCCGGGACGCTGGGTTTGACGTCAAAACATTTTAGACGCGTTGCAGCGTACGTCAAGGACCCTCGGAAGAAATTGGTGACCGCAGACGTTAACGTCGAGGCATTATCCTTTACCGAGGAGGTGGAGAGCAGAGGTCGTTCGGATAGCCGTCCTGATGGGTCCCCAATCCGTGCGGTTGCTCCTCCGATCTAGGGCAAAACGGAACACTCAGCAATCAAATTGCTTCCGACGCAGACAAACGATACGTACGAGTGGTATAACGTGATGTCCTCGCAAATGGAAATGCAAAAGAACCATCATGGGAATAAGGTGTCCGACGTGGAGTGCATTACTGGTGGGATCAATCCCACTGTATATTGTTTGAGGCGAACGCAGATGCTGACGAAGCGCATCGGGACTTGACGGAGGTTTGAGGGTCAGCAGACAAGATAGGCCTGTTGGTCACCCACCGAGTGATTTGGTCAACGAGTCCTCTACTCACGAGCTCGTCGAGCAGCTCGGACTTTGTGTGGTGTGGCCGCCCCATGTGACCGGCGATCACAATTCTGACACTGGAGACACGGCGCGAAGGGGCTCTCAATAGATGCGCCCTCATATTGCTGGCCCTAACAGTGGGGTATTTCTGACCCGGAGGGAGAGAGTGGATGTGTGGCCGTCGGACTTGGCGGAAGAGCGGAAAGGATGAGTGGGCTGGCACGCGTCGGGGTCGATCAAAGAAGGATGCCGCTGATCTCAATTTCCCACATCTTCAACGCCTTCCTTTTTCGACCCTTGCCTTATTCTCACCACTCCCGCGCGCCGCCGCCCTGTTTGGTTGAGTTTAAAGGATGCAGTTCGAAGTGCTCGCGACGTGTCACACGACCCGAGCGCGCGTGTCCAGGATGAAACTCGCCCGTAGGCTTTTAATATTGCCTTCATTCGCCGCTGAAGCGCTCTGAATATCGCAGATGGGGTTACCCCGTTGCCTACATTCATGCCGGTCGCCACTCAGGCGGCTATCAAGGGTCTGACTGCACAACAGATGGAGTCACTTGGAGTCACTCTGATCCTCAATAACACCTATCACCTTAATCTCCGCCCCGGAATCAAGATCCTCAACGAGGCGGGAGGAGCGCACAAATTCCAGGGGTGGAACAGAAACCTGCTAACGGTAATCCCACAATATCCTTTTGGGGAATCGGACTCAGCTTCGTAGGACAGTGGTGGCTTCCAACTCGTTTCTCTGAACAAATTTACAACGATCACCGAGGAAGGTGCACTCTTCCAGGACCCCTTCACTGGTGAACCCACCATGCTGACAGTAAGCTCTGGTACCAATGGGATCACTTGCTTCTAACGGATCCCCCGGTCAGCCAGAGGAAAGTATGTCAATCCAACACACCATCGGTAGCGACATCATGATGCAATTGGATGACGTGGTCTCAAGTCTCACCACCGGTCCGCGGGTCGGCGAAGCCATGGAACGTAGCGTCCGCTGGCTCGACCGATGCATAGAATTCCACCAAAAGTCTGGAAGGGATAAATTCCAAAACCTCTTCGCAATCGTCCAAGGTGGATTAGACCCTGAACTCCGGGAGCGATGTATCGAGCAGATGGTTCAACGGAAAGACAAAGTCGCGGGATTTGCCATCGGCGGCTTGAGCGGTGGGGAAGCAAAAGGTGGGAATGTCCACTGCCGTGCCAATATATATGCTTTCGCAAGTACATCTGACTCTTCTTAAGACACCTTCTGGAGAATGTAAGCGTTATCACGGGGCTCCCTTGGACCCGAGCTAACCGCTGCGTAGTATGAAGCAATGCGCCGATGGTTTACCCGCAGACCGTAATTACTTTTCTCCCTTCGGGGTGGTTTGCCTGCTTACGTTCGATGTGCTTCAGGTCCTAGGTATTCGATGGGGATCGGTTTCGCAGAGGGTGGGTTATCGATCAGCAAAATCCCAACCCCATGTTCCTGATCCGCAACCCGCAGACCTACTGGTCTGTGTAGCCTTGGGAGTTGACATGGTGCGCGCCTACGGATACTTTATCTGAGAAGAATACTTAAAACCTCACTCTCAGGCCGACTGCGTCTTCCCCACCCGCACAGCTCGCTTTGGTGTTGCCCTAACTTTCACCGGACCGCTCAACCTTAGTGAGTACCTGCTGCCAGATCGTTTGGCGGGCTGACATCTGACTGACCCGCTTTCCCCTGGATGTGTTCGTCAAGAACAGAACTAAAAAAACATTCGCATGATCTACAACCGATCGAGGGGGGTTGCCCATGTCCCACCTGCTCCAGCGGGACATCCCGGGCGCTACTTCACCACACCGTTACGATCGAGACCGCCGCTGCACACGGTACGCAAACGCCCACCCCGAGACGTCTCATCACCGAATCGCTCATCCCACGATAACCACACATAGCCGTGACCATGCATAATATCGTGTTCCAAGCTCGGCTGATGGGAGAGGCCAGGGACGCGATCCTAGCGGGGACATTCCCTGAGTATCTCAAGAAATTCTTTGCGGATTACTTCGGCAGCACTGGATATCCACAATGGTGTTGCGATGCACTCGAAAGCGTTGGGGTGGATCTGTTAGAAGGGTTGGATAATCCAAAGGTGGTTCCAGGTGACGGAGCTCGATGGGAGTATGCGTAGATGTGTCGGTAGGTACTGGAAGGGATATTAACGGCGCCCCTTCCCTTTACCCTTGTGGTTTGGTCGAGCATTCTTTGCCTTCCGGTGCTCAGCCACCTTCCTCGACTTCCTGATCTGATCCACCGTTTTGAGTTCCGTCTTGACCCTTCCGACCGTCTTCCCACCATACCTCTTCCCAAGTACATGCTTCTTACCCCCCTTCCTTGATTGCTGCCGCTGATCCTCACCCCCACCCGCGCCACCCACATCAGTTTCCTTCCTCTTTTGCTGTCTCGACTTCCTCTCGTAGTTCACGTGCGCCTTATCCAACTGCTTCGGCTCCGAGACCTTCCTATGGAGATACCTCTTCCCAGCCCGGTCCCCTTGACTGTTCTCGGTCTCTCCCACCCTAGGAAGGCCCTTCCTGTTCTTCGACTTCCACTCCTCGAACCGTCCGCTGCGATACGTAGCCGGGAGCTTGGCACCGCTCTCGGTTTTGACCAGCTTGACGTTGTCAGCCCCAACGCCGTCACCTTGGACGAACTTTTTCTTCTTCTTGTCCCAGGTCATCTGCTTTCGTTTCCTCTGATCCAGGAGCGCTTCGTCCCCTGCAAGGTCAAATGTAGCATTCCGGGCTTGTTCGACGAACGAAGCGCCGTCCCTAAGAGAGTACCTGGACGGGCACGAGATCAGACACACAGGAACGGGGTGTTGTGAGCATCGGCCCACCCTTTCTCTGTGTCAGCATCCTTCTGGACGTAAGGCATGTAGTACTCTGAGTCCTTGTAGTCATGGTTCCCTTTCTTATCTTTGTTTGAAGACGAGGTATCAAAGACCTCCTACACGCACATCAGCCGGGTGAGAGGAAGAGGGGGTTCATGGTAACGCACAGCAATATCATCTTCGCCTGCCATCGCGACCACCCGACTCGAGGACTCTTCCTCGTCCTCTTCGGGCTCCTCCTTCGGGACGGACGCAAGCACCGCCCGATTCACGGCCTTCTTCAAAGCCTTTCTCCGTTCTTTCATCAACGCAGCTGTGGTTTCGGTTCCCTTCCCCTTGTGAGCCTTGTGGGCAACCTCAAACACCGTTTCTACAGGGGTGAACGAATTGATGACCTTGAGCAACGCAGCGCGCTTCTCCTCCGAGGCTTGATCCTCAGAGACATTGACTCGAGGAACGCCCTCGGCTGACTTGTGGAAGAGTACAGGGTGGATCGGTGTCGACGTACTGATCAGCCCGTGTGATGTGGGATCCTTGGACATCTCCTTGGCCCGCTTGTAACTCGCCTGACTGGCTTTTCCCTTACTCCTCTCATACATTCCATGACCCTTCCGCATGATCTCCCGAAGTGACTGGATCGAGCTGTCTTCAGCGTCCAAGCTCTTGATCGATTCCAGTTCCTGGTCAATCGCGTCACGAGGGAACGGTCCCAGGACCAAGGAGTCGCTCCACGCCCTCGCATCTTCGTGAGAAACGCGGTGTTTAAGGGGTCGACCGAGGAAAAGTTGAAGATCAAGAAGATACGGAAGTTCTGGTGTGGTCAAGAACGACCACGCCCAACCTGTCCTTCCCGCCCTCGCCGTCCTACCAACTCGATGAACAAACACCCTCGCGCCGGTGGAAAAGTCGTAGTTCACGACGTTTTCCAGGACCGGAATATCGATACCGCGGGCAGCGACGTCCGTTACAACCAAGAGGTTGGTTATCCCTCGCCTGAATCTATCCATCTGGATCGAACGTGCTGTTTGGTCGAGAGTACCGTAGATCTGTGAGACGGAATAGCCGGCGGTGGTTAGAAGGACGGTGAGGTATTCGACATGATGTTTTGTAGCGACGAAGATGAGGGTTTGGTGGGGTGCAGCATATTGATTGACGGCTTTCCTCTTTCCCTTGCCATCGGGCCTTTCTTCTGGTTGGTTGGATCCCAGAGGCACACCGATTACATCTCGAAGCAGTACGAGAAGACACGCGTCTTTCTCAGCCTGCTTGACGGAAAAGAAAGACATCTTGAGGTCTGTGCTGATTTTTCCCTCTGCGTCGAGGCGGACAAGCTTCGGAGTCTGGAGGCCCGCTTTGGCAAACTCCACAAGAGATTTTGGAAGCGTGGCGGAAAAGAGGAGAGTCTGTCGAGTGGGGGGAAGGCGATGTATGATCTCCGTCAGTGCCGTCTCGAAGCCCATCTCGAAAAGTCGATCGGCCTCGTCGAAGACAACATATTGGACAGACTTGAGGTCCAAATTCATCTCGACGATGAGATGCAACAGTCGACCAGGTGTCGCGATTATACTATGGAAATTTCAGGGACGAGGGCGAGTTGCGCGTCGTAGTGAAAACACTCACACGTCTGGGTTGTTTGATATCATCTCAAACTGCTCATCCATCCCTTCACCGCCAACGACCAACGCCCATCGTAGACTCTGGCCCCTAGAACTCGCCGCTTCAGTCTGATTATCCCCCGCATGATCCCCCTCTCCAGAGTGCCATTTCCTAACGAGCTCCTTCCCGACTTTTAAAATTTGCAGGGCTAATTCTCTGGTCGGCAGCAAGATCAAAGCACGTGCACCAAAGGCAGTGGAGTGTCTTCCTCCCAAGCGCTGAGCGAGGGGTATCATATATGCGAGAGATTTTCCGGAACCTGTGCGAGCCATCCCGACAAGGTCCTGGGGAGGGTCAGCGAGAAGTAGGGGAATTGAGAGTCGCTGGATGGGTGTTGGCACTCTGAATCCTTGGAGTGTCAGGGAACGTAACAGAGATGAGTGTAGACCTAAGCAGAGGGTCTCAGCCCAGAGGAACAATGGAGAGCAAGAAGGATCACGCTCACCCATGCTTTGGAAGCTTCCTCCGCCCACTTCGCCTTTCGTAATCTTGGCCTTTCCCTTAACCTTCTTAACCACCTGTGTGCCCTCCTTCACGTCGCGTTTCGCCGTGGCCTGACGAATAATCTCTTGCAAATCATCATCATCATCTTCGCTCGCCCCAAGAATTTGACTTTCGGACCCAGAAATCCGTCGTTTCTTCTTGCCGGTCAGAGCAGCGAAGATATCGGGTTCCTGGTCACCATCAGAAGGAACTTCAAGGAACGAGTCCTCTTCTTCATCTGTCGGATCCGGTCGAGGGCGTTTCGGCATACAGGCGGAATGAGGATGGATGATTTTTCGATCGGCGTTCCCACGGCTGCTGCCCTTCTGCTGAGTCGATTATCGCGGGGCGGCAGTACTGGCCCTTGGTAACAACCGCCTCACCCCCGCTGGTAAGACCCATTCTCTTGGCTGCCCCGCACATTATGCATTGGGGCTCACTGGGGCATAGTCAATGTGCCTTACCTCTTGGCTGTGACAGTGATAGCCACCGCATACCCCGAAATGCCATACATCAGCCGCTACCAATGTCGCTCGCAAGTGCTTGAGCGACAATATTGAGCTTTGGTACCCGGCCTCGAAATTGTGGAGCCAGTGGCTCTGCTGACGAGCTAGTGTCTTCCACGCTCATGGCTGATGGGAAACAAATATATGGGACAGCTCTGCGGACTGTATAAGAACCTCCCGGGGGTCCCACACCCTCCTCCCCTAGCACAACCCCACCCCTGTGGCAGAACCCTGCAGAACGGCTCCCAAACCGAGTTCTTTTGTAAAGCTGACAGGACCGAACTCTAGTTGATCTGCTGCTTACAGTACATAAGACATTCGGTCGTGGTTGGCTGGCGGCCATCTCGCTGATGAAACACCAGAGGACCATCACCCGAATCCTCCCCTTCCAGTCTTCACCATAGCCATGTATTGTTTCCCGAGCTCCCACAAGTCTACCGAGTCACGTTTCCCCTGTCTATCAGCGACCCTTACAGTCAGGAGTTTTGCACCTCTTGATGCTCTCGCTACACTCCTCATTTCGACAAAAAGCTGGGGTGCAAGACCTAGATGAAGGCGCACGGGCCTTCGGACTGACCAGGCGTGACTGTGTGTAGGTTTCCCATAGGGAAAGGCGCTTGGCAAGGAAGATCTCTAGACACCCTAGGCGACTGACGGAGACCCCGCCCAGTGGCATGTGATCCAGCGTGAAAGACGCGAGGTTGTCCATGTTCCTCCATAGTAATTCAGTGCGAACGGTCTGCAGGCGTAACTCGTGCAACGAAGAGAGGTCCCCGTCAAGGAGTGTGGGTATAGGATTGCGCAGTGGCAGTGGCCCGAGCCCACAGTCGGTCTCTATTTCCAACCTCTTGAGAAGGGGCGCGGGACAGGATTAGCGGAAGGTGAGGCCTTGAAGATCGTCCGGTGTTACCTCGATGGTAAGCCACCGGATAATGTCGGGGGTGAGCTCGAAGAAGGGGTCATAGCTAGGGAGAGAGTCTATCCTCACCGGTTGCAGCCCTGTGGAGCCAAGACCAAGCCAAGACTATGTGAGTCTTCGGATCATGGCGGGTCATTCGCACTCATCCTACGGAACCGATGATCATATCGATCACTGTCACAAGCAGTGCACCGCTCGGGTTGGGACTACCACATTTCACCTCTAAATATAGCCAGCGCTGTCGTACCTGCCGGGCCTGGGGCAAAGGTAGGCCTATTGGGCGACCTTACGTAGTCATCTCGCCAAAGAACACAGGGCGGGGGAATCAGTAAACTGGTCAAATTGCTGTGGGCGCTATGAATGCTGTGGCGATCGGTGCTGCGCGATCGCCACAGACATATCCACAGCAGCCCTTGGCTCCTCCTGGCTTGCTGGGCTCCTATGGAGGCTGGTATGCTGTAACCCACAGTGGTTTGTTCAGCCCACTGGGCTGGTGGATGGATTCAGGGGCGAGGGGGGTTGAAAACCATTACCCAGTATTCAGAGATCTATAGGACAAGCGTAGTAATTGTGTTCACTTATTTAAACATAAATGAAGGGGTGAGTGCGTATCACCAGGGGTACAAAGCGACGAGGGAAGAAAATAATTATCTGAGACGGCAGGGGTTCGTTATCGGGGTCTGCCACTTCACCAAAGCCGCCAATGTTCGAGATTGGGATGGTTTGGCGGTGTTGAGGAACAGGGGGGGGGCGGGAACAAGGATGTGACGTGGCCAGTGTGCCGGGGTGGTGCGCATTGGAGGGTTGGACGAAATGCCCCCACTGAGGCGGTGTGAGCGTTGAGATCCTACACGTGGGGTGATGTGGGAGGTGTTGGGGGCACTGGCCCTTTGGACCCCCGTCGAATTTTACGATCCGTCCGAGTGCCCTTCCTGGGGAGGTCGATTCCCATCCGAACTTTTCTTCCGGGGCGCCCCATTTCGTGTCCGATCTTTTGGCCCGGCCCGCCCAACAGACCTCCCCACCAATTTTCGGGGGTCCTTGGTCCTTTTCTTTGGAGATTTGGTGGGACGGGATAGGGTGGGAGGCGTTCAGGCTGACTACAGCAAGTTTCGAAACATAACTCTTGACGCGTGACGTGACGGTCCAAACTTCACGCTCAGCGCCACGATCTTTTTCTTGACTCGGATGCAGCGGGGGGCGACAGCTAATCGATAAACGCAAAACGAGAAACCAGGGCTGTGTCGCTGAAAAGCGGGTCCGCGCAGTATACCCCCCTGTTGTGTCTAGTGCCTCTGGAAAGCGTATAAATGTGAACCCAACTGGGCATAGGAAGCACCCCATCACAACGAGATGTTCCGCCCTGCTGGTCTCGCAACCTTCCTCGCTCTGGGCTTGCTCACAGAACGTGTGGTCGCCGTACCCGCACCCCGTGCCCCATCAGCTGTAAGTTTTCTCCTTCACTACTTCCTCGGTCTTCCTGAACTCCTTGGAGATTACTTGGGGTAGTTGTGGGAGTTTCGGTGTTGATTCCACGGACCCCAACCTGCAATGCGGAACCCTCGATGTCCCGATGGACTATCACGATAGATCCGCTGGACTGGCACACCTTGCGGTGGTCAAAATCGCTACGACCGTTTCGCCGAAGCTCGGTACCATCTTCTTCAATCCAGGTGATCCACTTCATCCATCGTTCACAGGCTTCCACTGATATCCCGTTTCTATAGGCGGACCTGGCGGTTCCGGGTTGCAATTTCTCCCACTAGTCGCCTCGATGCTCAACAAAGGTACTGGGGGCGGCTTTGACCTAGTCTCCTGGGATCCCAGGGGAGTAGGGCGGACGGTGTAGGTCCACCTCATTGTTCCAATGCGATTGGCTGACCGTACGTTATAACAAGCCCCGGAGAGGTCACCTGTTTCACTTCCTCAAGTGAAGACGCGGCATTCTGGGGGCCTAACACGGCGGCTCGGGGTATCAACGAGACCATCGCTGGAAAGTTCAACGACAAAGACTACAACGAACTGTACTCGCAAGCCGACAGGAACGAGCAGAAGTTCACTGACTTCGCGGCGCATTGTAAGAGCGCTCCCAGTGGACCAACGTTGAAGTACGTCGGGACTACTTCCACCGTTCGGGACCTTGTGTCGTTGGGAGACGCGATCGTGGGAGTGGGTGCACCAATCAACTACTGGGGGGTCTCTTATGGCACCGTGCTCGGATTCAACTTCATCAACAGTGAGTTGCCCCGACCTTTCTTGACCCCAATCACACCCCCTGACAAATATCTGGTTCTAGTGTTCCCTGACGTACGTTTGACTCTATTCGAATACCAAACGTCATACTGAGTGTATGTAGCGCGTTGGGCGCGTGGTCATAGATGGCGTAGTGGATCCGAAAATCTGGATGTCATACAAGGTAAATTTCAGTGCTCCCGAGGTAGAAGCCTTTTTTTCACCGAGATCACCAGCTTTTGGGCCCTTCGCTCTTGGATTCTGAGAAGACATACTCTGGCCTCACGGCTGGTTGCGCTGCGGCGGGGAAGGCCGGTTGTAAACTCCTCGAGTTTACTGGCGACAACGTCAGCGGGGACTTCATAAAGACTATGTTGAACGACGTTCACGATGTAATCGATATCCTTCCCAGACTGGTTAATCCAGCTCACTCTGTTTTCACTTTAGCTGGCCCTCCAGCTGTATCGTGGGGGGTTTACCCTTCCATTTCTTCCAAGTGACCTGAAGGGTACGGCTGCCGACTCCCACTCCTCCTAGAGCTCGGTTACTGACTCCACGACAGCTTATGTCCTTAACCTTTTGTGTGCCCCATTGACGTGGTCTGACCACGTGAACAACGAGCTCTTCCTGGTCACGGCTCTCGTTCTGCAAACCGCTAAAGCCAACAACGTCACACTCAGCGGAGGTCTCAAATACAATGTACCTTCCAAAAACCTCTCCGTCGACGGGGCTCTGCTGAGCTCAATCGGCGCAGCCCCCTCCCAGGGCTTGACTTCTTATGCTTTAGAGGCCATCTCCGGAGCGGACAACTTCAACGATGACGGTGTGACGATCAGGGACCTGTTTGACGCTATCGTGAGCGTTACTCGAACAGTTACCCCTTCGTGTACGTTTCCCATTCCTTACCCTTACCCGCCTCGTGTCTATTCGATTTACTGACGCGCCCCGAACACAAGTCGGAACCATCTGGGCTCTTGGGTACGTACGAGAGGATGCGGTTTCTGAGGGTGTGCTCTGACAATGGCCTCAGTTACGCTTCATATAAATGGCCCACCCGCTCCGTTGAACAGCTTCCCCCATACACCTCCACGAAGCTCAAGAACCAGGTTCTAGTCATCGGAAACGCTGTCAGTCCATCCCCCGAACTAAACCATCCACCGTGAGCCTGACACAACCCCACCCTCTAGGCTGACCCGATCACGCCATACGTGGGCGCGCAAAGTGCCGCAACAATCCTCGGCGACAATGCTTTCCTGCTCAAGCAAAACGGCTTCGGCCACACGAGCCTCGCTCAACCCTCGGTTTGCACTCAAGTCATCATGACCAATCATTTCGTAGGCTCCAAGGTTCGTGTTCCAAGTGTGCGCTGGTCGGGCGATTCGTAGTGATCGGTTTCATCGCGGGTTTTTAGCTTCCAGATGGACACAGCACCGAATGCGCCGTCGACAATCCTAATCTCTTCCCCGCCCTGAGCAATGCCACTGTAAAACGGTCGCCCCCCCTGCGTAGGATGTGGGGTTAGTGTCAGCCTGTTTTCCTATGCTCTTCCCTAACGAAAGAACGCTTCCTATGGACCTGATTCCCTGACTGCTTACTCTTTGTATTCGGACCCTTGTTCTTTAATAGTACGCGACCCTAATTAATATTCGATTGTACTAAGTATGATTCCACCTCAACCCGGTGACGACCCTCAGGGATCCGGTGAACGACTTGACCGCGATTCGGTACCGACGTTCCAAAAATGCAGGACGCGATCGACAAATAGGCCATAGTGGTACCAGCTAGCCCCAGGTTAGGGTAACGGGACGGAGATATGTCCTTGAGGTTCGGAGAAAGTCCCCGAATTTCACTGATTCCGAACCAAGCGCCTGGGACCGGTGGGCAGCCACAAGTCCACGTGGATGATATTCGATGCTCCTGAGATTGTTTGAAGCTGCCATGCGTAGAGTGTGTGGCGTGCGTAGGATGTACTAGGCGTCATCCGCCTTCGGGGAGTCCTCGACGAGCTGCAGCCGCAAACCTATACGATCGAATCCTTGATGCTCTCGAGGTCGTTTGGGGTCATCGCACGTAGAATGGAGGGGATGCTGTGTTGACTGGACGACGGAGGGCCGGAAGGGTACATACACAGCGTTTTCTCTGTATCCCAACAAAACCTTACCCGACACCCTTTGGCCGCTTCGATACGGTTCGGGACACTGAGAGCGCAAAGCTCAAAGTTGAGTTGCGACCACGATCGTCGCGTTGTGCTGTTGAAGGCATCCTGATCTCGAGTTGGTGGATGAGGAGGATAAATTGGATGCTGTCAAGGTGTTTCGATTTCGCGGTGCGGAGAATGGATGGGAGGACTGAGGGGACCAGGGGTGGTCGATTTTTCGATCTGCGTTCCCACGGCTGCTGACTTCCGGTGAGTCGATTGTCACAGTACCGGTCCTTCGTGACAACCGCTTCGCCTCCACTGGTAAGAGTCATTCCCCTGACCACCTCACACATCAGGGCTTACCAGGAGCGTGGCTAAGGTAAACGAGCGTGCCTTACCGCTTGGCTACAGCGACTCGGATACCCATCTAAACGCCGAACGAAGTTACATCGCAACCAAGCTGGGTCGTACTCCCCATCTCTCCCTCCGTCGTCATGACTACCGAATTTTCCCAAGAAATCGTGGACGAAATAATCGATCACGTCGCTGCTGATAAAACTGAAACGACAAGAGTCGTGTCGCTCCAAGGCTGCTCCTTGGTTTCGTCGCAATGGTTGTATCGCAGCCGAAAGTACCTTTTCCACGAGATGCGGTTTACGAATGTCCGCTTCTCGAAATGGTGCGATGCGGTTCGACCAGGGGATGGCGGACCTTCTCCCCACGTCGCCATCCTTGATTACCATGCCGGCTTCGACTTCACCGAAGCAAGACAACTCGCTCAACACCACCGCCATCTCTCTTCCTTCACAAACCTTCAGGAGTTCCACCTCCGCGCAACACCGGTCTACTGTTTCACCGAAGGGGAGCTTTCAATGTGTTTCAAACAGATGGGGCGCAGCGTTCGTTCGGTTTCCCTCCCAGCTTGCGAAATGACCGTCAACGAACTCGTGTCGTTCGTCCGTCACTTCGTCAAGCTCGAGCGACTGTCCATCATCGACCCCATCGCGCATAGCGCCGTACTCGACGATTCGGTGGAGTTTCCCACCCTCAGCGGGGTCCTGGAACTACAGTACTTGTTCGTCGGTCAGGGTAGATGGGACTTTGTTCACCAACTATCTCTGCTACCGCTCACATTCCATACCGTGGTTTTGGAGGCCATCCACATCAGCCTGTTGGCACCGATCAACGAGTTGCTAGCCACCTGTCGTGAGACCCTCAAAAGGGTCGACATCCGTGACCGTGCGTTCAGTTACTTCTAAAGACCCGTGGACGAGCGATTAGGGCTAACTCGTTGTGACACTTCAGACTACCTCAGGGGCATCAGCCTCACCGGTTGCGACGCCCTTCAAGAGATGCATCTCAACACGGAGGTCATCAACCACCTACCGTCCATTATTCGGACGGTGACTTCTCGTCAACTCAAGGACATCCGACTCGTCCTCTCGACATCATCACTCCAGGACCATTTCGATCACCTGGATGAATGGGAATTGATCGACACAGAGATATGCGCTCTCGTCGACAGGATCTGGCCAACCGGTCGGGAGGGTTGGAAGCTATCGGTGGGGTTCGTGATCACCTCAGATGTTGACTCCGGCGCGGTGGGGAAGTCTGCAGTGCGACTACTCTCAGCATCCAGCCAACATAAGTACATCACCGTCTTCACGGATATCGCAGCCGGTGCTCGACGCGTCTCTTTTCCTGAACACGTCCTTGAAAACACATCTATTTCGTCCGTCGGTCACTCTATTTATGCACGGGAACTTACGTAGTCACCTGTACATGCTCCCTGGCGATATATAAAAACACGTCCCCACGTGTGTTGAATTTCCGTGGCGGGGTGGAGCGGGGTTCCGCTTCCTCGTGTTGCTCGCGTGTTCGGCTCCAGGGCCACGACTCGTTGAACCGGCCATGATGTCTACAAAAATACACCAGCCGCTCGCAAGTGCTCGAGCGACAATATTGAGCCTTGCCTCGAAATTGTGGTAGCCGGTGACTCTGCTGACGAGTCGTTCTCAAATTCCGCACAGCTCCGAGTCAGCTTGTGTTTTCCACTCTCATGGCTGATGGTAAACTAATCTACGGAACGGCTCCTCGGGCCGTGTAGATACCCCTCAGATACCCCACACACTCTCCTAGCCCAACCACACCCCTGTGGCCGAACCCTGCAGGACGGCTCCCAGACCGAGTTCCTTTGTAAAGTGGACATAGAGATAGGAAGCGAAGTAGCATAAAAACGAGACGGATATCTGGTTGATCTGCTACTTACAGTACGTAAGAAATTCGGTTGTGCCACCTCCGGTGATGAAGTACCCACCAGAGAACCATCGCCCGAATCCTCCCCTTCTTGGTGCTCTCGCTATTACCATCGCTATCACACTCCTCATTTCGAACTTCGCCCTGTCAATGGGGCGGACCATAATATTTGACAAAAAGCTGGGGTGTGAGGCCCGGACGGAGGCGCGGGCCCCCGCACTGACGAAGCGTGGGTGTGTGTGGGTTCCCCATAGGGAAAGGCGCTTGGTAAGGGGGACCTTCAGAAACCCTGGGTTATGTCCATCCTTTGAAGGTAAGCTAGTGATACCAATCGGTCCGGAGGTTGAGGTTGCGGAGTGGAGTTCGGTTGTGCGGAGGTGAGGAGGACTTGCAAAGAAGTCGAGAAGGAGTCTGACGGAGACCCCGCCCGGTAGCGTGCGGCCCAACGTGAATGGCGCGGGGTTGACCATGTTCCTCCATGGTAATTCGGTGCGAGCGGTGTGCAGGCGTGCCTCGTGCAACGGAGAGATGTCCCGGTCAAGGAGAGAGTGTGTGAGTATAGGATTGTGCAGCGGCCCGAGCCCACAGTCGATCTCTGTCCAACCTTTTGAGAAGGGGCGCGGGACAGGGTTGGTGGGGGTGACGCCTCCTTGAAGATCGTCCGGTGTTACCTCGATGGTGAGGGGTGCAAGCCGCCGGATAATGTCGGGGGCGAATTCGACGAAGGGGTCATGGGGAGAGGCCACCTGCCCTGTATATCCCTTGGTGGGGGAGGTCTTTGAGCGGCCGGGGTAAAGCCTATGTTGTGGCAGTAAAAGTCGGTCCACAAAGGGGGACACAATACAAAGATCGCCCTCAAAGTGGGGACCTCGGGAAGAAGCCGGTTTAGAGGGGCGAGCCTGTTCTCCAAGGACCTCGGAAGCGTCCTGCTCAAGAACACCGAGCTAAAACCCCTCACGATCCAGTCACCATCCACACGATGGTTCCGTTTGTCGGTTCAACCTCGGCGACAGCATCCTCGATGTTGAAGACTCGACTTTAGTCGTCCGGCGCGACGTTTTCCGGCTCCCCGTATGTACCTCGTGCCAATAGCCACAACTTGTAGTACTTCCCTCGCCGCGCGTAGGTGTTGAGATAGGAGAGACGTGACTGGTAGGCATGATTGGGCGCAGGCACGAAGTCCAGATCTCGATCGGCGATCGTGGTTTGCGCTAGCCAATTGAAAACTCCACGCGCTACGGCGCGCTCATCTGTCGGCGTCCCGTTGCCAGGGGGTTGGCGATCGACCCTGGCTACCGTATTCGCCTCCGTATCCATACGGTTCCGCTTCCCAGACACCCAATAACCAAGTACCTCCACGGAAACCGGTACCAGACTCTGCGACTGCTGAGGGGCGCCGGTGAGTTGTGCCAGTCATCGATTCATTGATGTATCAACCCTAGTCAATTGCCTCATGATATCGTGACAGTTTTCACTTCAATGATCTAACTCCATTTGACAAACAACGCCAGACAGCCGCGTCAGTCTCGTCATGGAAAACGGGATGTGGGGATTCCCAGGATTCCCGACCTGACCCGGATGCCCAAAATCGGGTCGGGCCAACGTTGAAGGTCTGTACATACATAATTGAAACGACGTCAGGAAGAACGAGTTTTATCTTCCTTCCGCCGTTTCAATCATTGTTTGTCTACACCGGTTGCGCCTGCGCCGCGGCGGGGCCCGATATCGATCAGATTTCCCGACGCCACCTCCGCTGCCGTCGTCCACGCCAAGAGCGACACCGTACCAGCGCAGCCCATTCCCGGTCGGATATAAAACCACCGTTTCGCTGATTCATCTCTCCCAACACTTAGTAGGATGCCCGGCTGCACACTCTTGCTCTCTAAAGACTCTCCTCTCCGGACCACGCCAATCGACGCGGCCACTAACCAGCCTATGTACAGGATAGAAACACCTCATAATTGGGCAAAATCCGTGACCAAGATCAGAAAATGGGACACGCTAGCTCACCCTCCTCTCCATTGGGGTGAAGACCCCGATTCTGATTCCGGCAAGAATCAGGGGGGAAGCGACCCGGAGCGAGAACTCCCTGAGACTAGCGACGAGATTGCGAGGATATACTGGAAGTTTATCCCCCCGGATAAGATAGTTTTTCATGGGAAGATAACCACTCAGAACGAGTTTCTACCTACCTCTGGGAGGATGCACGGGTACGCTATCCCACCGCATATCTTGTTCGGATCTGACCTGAGTCCACTTCTTTGCATACCAGGAGTTTCACCTTTATTGGACCGGACGGCATTCAGTACAGGTGGGCGATGGGTTCGTCGGGGACGAATTACCCCAAGGTACGCTTCCGCTTACTCTGTCTAAGTCCCCGGCGCTGACGTTACGGCCAATTGTTGTGTCAAGATGGTCACTACCGACGGGAGGAAGGCCGTGATCGCTGAGTTCCACCGGGCGCACCACTTCTTCAATAAACGCAAGGCGCAACTCGAGGTGCAAGCGTCAGGGATGCATATGTTTGACTATATCGTCCTGACGTTCGTATGCGCCGCAAAGACCCGTGACGAACGAGAGCAGAGAGCCACCACTACTGGTTAAGGGTGTGGCACTCATGCGCAAACATAGCAGACCGTTGAAAGTACGTAACTGTTAGAGAGGCTGCGTGATGAATATCTATGTGGGACCTCGTCCGCAGCCTCGGTCCACCCCTTCCGTGCGGCCTCGCCGCTGAGCACCATTCCCAACCTCAATTCTCCCGATTGTGAACAATGGAGAGGAAAACGAGGCAAGAGATAACATCTCGTTCGGCTCAGTGACGTTAAGGTCACCGCCAAACCTTCCCTGACCAGGGTTCACAGATTATCAGCGGCCATTCATGAACGGAAGAAAGGGCAAATTCGGAGGATGACACGAGGACCAGCGCTGGAATCCAGGGGATCGCCTAAGGCAGGAGATCCGCAAGGCCGGCAACGGGCCACGTCGTGTTTCACCATCTGGTCGCATGTCCTATCCAACCTCCCCAACGGGAAGAGTTTCTACACTCCATCTCCCACGGGTTACAGCCGTGGACATTCCTCACTAGCCTCGTCTACCGGCGATAAGTACGCCTTGGAACCAAGACTAAGTCTTCGGATCATCGGGTCACTGTTCTCATCCCACGGAACCGGTGATCATATCGATCATCACAAGCGGTGCGCTGCCAGGGTTGGGATCGTCAAATCTCACCTCTAAATATAGCCAGCGCTGTCGCGCCCGCGGGCCTGGGGCAACTATGGTCGGTCTATTGGGCGGTCTCAGTCATCTGGTTTCATTCACCGAAGAACACAACCCCCCGATCCCTCCTTCTTCCTACCGCCACGTCGAGCGGTTCGTACGCCGACCGCAACCAGGTCGTCCTCCCCGTCCATTCGTTCGATTTGTGGTCCGTTGCACGACGGAGGGGATGGGTTGCGCGAATGGGATCTGGATCCGGTGCCTGGCATCACGCCGCGATCCGGAACACAGTGAGATAAAGGGGCAACCGATAAACGACAAACCGAGGCTGTGTCGTACGAAAGGGAGTCTAACGGAACGAAGCCGGCCGCAGTGCGTAAACCCTCATGCATCACGATCTGCGGGGTCCATGCATTATACACCCCCGTTGTGTCTAGAACCTTTGAACGCGTATAAATGTGAACCCAACTGGGCATAGGAAACACCCCAGCACAACGAGATGTTTCGCCCTGCTGGTCTCGCAACCTTGCTCGCTCTGGGCTTGCTCACGGAACGTGTGGTCGCCGTACCC
>Ga0307516_10002309_pt1 | contig 25689 bp, 43 predicted proteins | sample 19_EM_MG_FD_203310 | JGI IMG/M metagenome (GOLD analysis project Ga0307516, IMG submission 203310) | Populus trichocarpa ectomycorrhiza microbial communities from riparian zone in the Pacific Northwest, United States - 19_EM | ecosystem: Host-associated > Plants > Roots > Unclassified | place...
CCGTGAATATACCATCCTTTCGGGCATGATTATTATTCAAGTCTTCGCAAATTTCGCCTCTCCCCTGGGGATAAAGCAATTACTTGAGTTGGTCATTTTTTCAGATAAAAGAGATCACGCGTGTAATATTCAATGCAGATATCTTGAAAGAGACGGCAAAGGTGCCACCATCCGACCTTGGTTCTGGATACTTTGGTTGTTCGTGGGTCCTTCTGTGGTGTCACTTGCATGGCAGTGGTATATCTACATAGCGGTGTGTAGAATCGTCCATCTCACCCGTCGATGATTGACATCTCCATCGAAAGACACGTACCCTCGTACGGGCAGAAGGAATCATCACACAGCTCATATTCGAGCACTCGTTGCGTATACGCATGAAAGCAGAGGCTGATTCAGGTTCTCCAGGCACGTCCCGCCAGGATTCCGCCCCCTTGACCCCAGACACGAGCTCTGTCGAAGATGCATCTCGCCAAGATGATGAAACCTCAAGCCACAGCCATGGCCAAACTGCCTCGTCAGAATCCACCGCAGTTGATTCACTTCACTTGGGTGAAAACATCTCAGAAACGAGTTCATCAAGCGTGAAGTCGAGCAGCTCTGTCAAAGGCAAATCCAAGCCGTCCGAGATTTCAGGAGCTTCGAAACATCCTGGAAGCTCAAGCTCAAGCAATCTCGTCGGGAAGATTAACAACCTTGTTACGACGGATCTGGAGAATATTACAGACTCCCGCGACTTCCTTCTAATACTTCTTGATATTCCCCTGAAGATCACGCTCTCCATCGTTTTCCTTTATCAAGTTCTAGGATGGAGGTATGCTTAAGTGCCATGCATACGCGGTTTTAACACAACCCAATGACATATGATCATCTGAATCTAGTTCTTTTGTTGGGCTAGCCACGATTTTATTGCTGTTCCCCTTGCCTGGGTATGTTGCAAAGCGTATCCAGGTCGTTCAGGAGTCCCGCCTCAAGGCCACAGATGCCCGGGTTCAAACAGTAACAGAAAGTAAGCATTTCTCTCTCAATATTTCATCCATAGATATTGAATGCCTCGAGCTATGAATGTCTTGCGCATGGTCAAGCTATTTGGCTGGGAAAAGAAAATGGGTGAAAATATAGCTGAGAAACGGGACACAGAACTGGGTTGGGTATGGAAGCGACAAGTCCTGGACCTCATCAATGGAAATCTGAAGTGCGTTCATTTTTTGGTGTTACGACTGTAATATTTGATTTATGAGTGTGCTCTTTCCAGTTTCTTAATTCCAGTCATGACCATGATAACAACCTATACCACTTAGTATGCCCCTTTTCTTTCTTTCGTCAGATAGTTATTGATTCAATTACTTCCTAGCGTGAGTAATTCAACCCGAGCACCTCGCTTCAGCTCACCCGCCTTAGACCGTCATCATGAAAGAGCAATTAAGTGCCTCAAAAGTGTTCAGTTCTATGAGTGTATTCGATATGCTGAGGGATCAGCTTCACATGGTTTTTTTCGCCATTCCGCAATTCGTCACGGGCAGGGTTTCTCTAGACAGAGTTAATGATTTCTTAAGTAATGTTAGTTCCCTTTACTCTATTGGCTTCTGCGGCTCTCTGATATGCCACAGACCGAACTTCTGGACGATTTCTCCGGCAAAGAACATATCGGTTCATTCCAGGGTGTAGACCATTCCACCGATGAAAGAATCGGCTTTCGGGACGCCACCTTTGCCTGGTCCCGTGACGCCGACGGTTCACTTACACCCTCGAAGCGCAGCTTTACTTTACACATTGAAGGGGAGTTATTGTTTACCCGTGGTCACATCAATGTCATCGCTGGTCCAACGGGATCCGGAAAGACGTCGCTTCTGATGGCATTACTTGGTGTGTTCCTCAACTTACTGGCTCCTGGGCTCTTCTCATCAGCCTAAAGGCGAGATGCATTTTCTGCCTTCGGGACCTGAATCATGGTATAATTTACCCAGGAGTTCAGGTGTTGCTTATGCGGCGCAGGAATCGTGGGTTTTGAACGATACTATTAAGGTAAAGTGAGGCTAGTCATGCATACTGCGGTCACTTAAAATCATTAGAACAACATCCTTTTTGGCGCCCCTCTCGATGAAGTTCGCTACAGAAAAGTCCTTCACCAATGTTCCCTCGAGCATGACCTCACCTTATTCGAGGCCTCCGACCAGACCGAAGTAGGCGAGAAAGGTCTAACTCTGAGCGGTGGACAAAAGGCCCGGATCACCCTGGCTCGGGCAATATATTCTTCTGCCGAGATTATTCTTCTAGATGATGTTTTGGCAGCGCTAGAGTAAGTTCTTCTTTGATCGTTACGGAAAATGTCAATTATTGAAACACCAGTGTCCATACTGCGAGATGGATCATCGAGAAATGTTTCAACGGAGATCTCATCCAAGGCCGGACGGTCCTCCTTGTTGTGTGTTGTCACATTTACCTACTACCCTGCCTGCTGGTACTGATCCCCTTACAGACTCACAATGTAGCTATGGCCCGCCCCATTGCAAAGTTCGTTATTTCCCTGGGGGCCGACGGCAGCATTTCATCCCAGGAATACCTTGACATCCCTGTGGAGGATAAGTTTTTGCCAATGAAAGTCAGGAGACAGGCCGGAGTTATTGAACAGGATGAAGTTATTGCTGATGTCACCAATAAACTTCATTCCTCTTCATCTGTCGATGCAGGAACAAAATCCGACGGTAAGCTGATTGCAGCTGAGGAAATAGAGGAAGGTCATGTTAGCTGGGCGGCACGTACGTCATACTTTTTTGGTATCCACCTCTTGTTTGAAAAGCTTTCCAACGTGCAGTGAGGCTCTACTTACGGGGTCTTGGGGGCAGTCATCCAACTGTCTTTTTTGCTACCTTTGTCGGTGGTCTGTTAGTGACAGAACTGTCTAATGCAATGCAGACGTGGTACCTTGGTTACTGGGCATCACAATATAGTGACGACAAAGACCCTGCCAAAATACCTGTTTTCTAGTATGTGGTCCATTTATGCTCGACCCTTGCAACGATTTTCATGTTGATATAGTTACCTTGGTGTCTATGGTCCGTTATCCCGTCCACAGATGACACTGCACACTCTTACATGTCCGATGAAGGTGCTCTCTTACTTTTTGCAGTCCTCATCTATTGCATCTCTTATGTCATCTACATATTTGGAACATTGAGGGCAGCTAGAAGTATCCATAACCAACTTATCAAATCAGTTCTAGGGACAACTCTCAGGTGTGTTATGCCAATGGCCAGCTTATATTATGCATATGCCCACACCATTGAAGGTGGCTTGACATTACACCTGTGTCCCGAGTCATCGCAAGATGTACTCGTGATATAAGGGCAGGTATGTTCCTCACTATTTGACGTCAAGATCGTACAATGACATTTCACAGTCGATGGACCAATATCTACAGGATTGTGGTGGCTTTCGGAGATGACAACGACAATGCTGATCAAATTCGGAGCTGTTGTTCTCTTGACACCAGCTTTCTTGCTTCCTGGCTTAGCAGTCGCATCTCTAGGGGGCTGGTGTGGCCAGATATACATCGCTGCACAACTGTCCGTGAAGCGGGAAATGTCTAATGCGAAATCACCAGTCCTTGGCCAGTGAGTACTTCAATCCGATTTGATCTCATGTGCATTTTAGCTTAGTATAAACAGTTTCGGGGCTGCGATTGCCGGTCTACGTGAGCTTTGAGTATTATTGCATGAGCTCTTGATTTACTTGAAGCAGCTTCGATCCGTGCTTATGGTGCACAGAAGGCTTTCGAGGCAGAATCGCTCGTGCGAATCGACCGTTATACGAGGGCAGCCCGCACGTTTTACAATTTGAATCGGTGGATCTGCATACGAATTGATGCCTTGGGAGGACTCTTTGCTGCTGCTTTAGCATCTTATCTTGTCTACTTTCAAGGACATTCTGCAGCAAATACTGGCTTCTCCCTCAACATGGCAGGTATGTCGGTACAAATTTTGGGATTCTTGACTTTCAACACAACCACCAATCTTATTAGTTGGATTCAGCGGAATGATTCTCTGGTGGGTACGAGTCTTGAATGATTTTGAAGTCCAAGGTACGCAATTGAAGCAGCCGATTCGATTCGTACTGTCGACTGACTGCCGAACAGGCAACAGGTATTGAGTCCCCACACGCAAAAAAATTGTGTAATCTGATGAATGGTAGTTTGGAACGTATCCAAGGCTATCTACAGATAGAACAAGAACCAAAGGCTACTCAAGGTGGCCTTCCTCCTGCGTATTGGCCTGCGAGTGGTGAAATTCGGGTTGAAAACCTATCGGCCAAATATTCTCAGGATGGCCCAGAGGTTCTCCGTGACATCTCTTTTTACGTGAAGGCGGGATCGCGCATCGGTGTCGGTGAGTCATGATCAAGAAGCTCCGATTCAGGTTTCTGATCCCGTCGAAGTGGGAAGGACGGGTTCTGGCAAGGTTTGAGAGCAAATTCCATACCTGACAGCCTCTTGACTCATCTCTGACAGAGCTCTTTGACTTTGGCTCTTCTGCGATGCATATTCACGGAAGGAAACGTGTATTTTGACGGTCTAAACACAAAGAACATCAATTTGGATGCCCTGAGGTCTAATATTACAATCATCCCACAAACCGTTAGTTGGCCTGTTCAGCCCCGACATTCTCTCCGTCTCACCTTAACTCCAGCCCGAGCTCATTAGCGGTACACTGAGGCAGAACTTGGATCCGTTTGATCAATACGACGACGCTGCTCTGAACGCTGCCCTGCGCGCTGCCGGCCTATTTTCTCTCCAGGGCGAACGAATCGAAGACAGAATCACTTTAGATAGTTCAATCGCAAGTGGTGGTGGTAATTTATCGGTGGGTCAAAGGCAGATCCTCGCTCTGGCTAGAGCTATGGTCCGTGGAAGCAAGCTTCTCGTCTTGGACGAAGGTCTGTCGATAACACTGAACAGAAAGGATTCACAATTCTGACGACCTGTACAGCTACTTCTGCGATCGGTATCTATTCAATGCATATCAACATAGCAGCGAACTCAGTTATTGTTATAGATTATAAAACAGACTCAATCATCCAATCGTCTCTTCGCCACGAGCTCCCCGCGGACGTGACCGTCATCACGGTTGCGCACAGATTGCAAACCATTATGGATGCAGACAAGATTGTGAGATCCTCTTCCTTTTTGCACCTCACCTTTGCTTATCCTACTTTAGATGGTTTTAGATGCAGGGAGCATTGTATGTTCTCCGACTTTAGGCATTCCTATTGCTTATACTTTCGGCAGGTGGAATTCGACAGCCCTCAAGAATTACTCAAGCTCCCGAATGGTAAACTGCGTAGTCTCGTCGACGAGTCTGGGGATAAGGATTTCCTCTATGACATGGCAAAGGGACAAGATAAGGATGAATGAATGCCCTAATCTCGTATTTTGAATGTTTATGTAACCCATGCTATAGTGTAGCGGTTTGATAGTTGCTGGAGCACTTATTATTTTTTCTGTGGATAACAAGTTTAGCAAACATATGTGCAGATGGCAAATATATAGAATCGTATATTTAAACTTCAGCGTAGTACGCCCACACCCTGCATCACCCTTGATGTCTTCTGTAGCTAGCGCTGGGCTCAACTGAATCTCGACCGTTGCGTGGCGGAAGGTAATCTCGTGGTGGTGCTCCACGTTGACCGGCGCTGGGAGGTGGTCCATTAGACGTGCCGCCTTGATAGCCGTTACTATACCCTGCACCGCCGGTATAGGAATGGTCGTATACGCGGGGAGGACTTTCAGAACGTCGTCTATCGATGTCGAGTCTCAGCCGAAGTAGTGAGAGGTCATGACTCTTGCCTTACTTATATCTCCCCGTAGGCAAAGCATCGATAGGGCGGGGATAGTCATCATAGCGTACGGGAGAAGGGGGTCGACCTCTGTAATCATAGTCTCTGAATAGCTTTGAGTACGACAATGCTCTCCCGATGAAAGAACCGCATTTTACCTGGAAGCAGGTCTCTCAAAATCTCTAGGTGGTGTCCTAGGTCTACCACTATGAAGAGGGGGATACGGCGGTGGGTATCGTTCCACGGCGCGTCTATCATAGCGATCGTAATAACCAGAAGGTGGAGGTGGGCCGCCATAATGGCGATATGATGTGTCAGGAGGGGGATACCTTCCTCTGTATTCAGACGGGGGTGGAACAGGAGGATAACGGTCTCTATCGGGTATGGGGGGTGGTCCACGCCGATAGTCATCATAATCGCGGCGGCCTTGGGGTTGAGGCGGGGAACCGTAGTCCCTATACTCTCTGGGTGAGGGGGGCCGCCGGATATCCCGAGGCGGTGGGTAATCGTAGCGGTTCTCCCGAGGAGGGAGGCGTCCCGAAGGCCCCATTTCTTCTCTCGGAGGTATGGTTCTGGGGAGCGAGGGAGGATAGTCGCGTTGAATACGATCAATTAGCGGCGACTCGTATGAGCGTCGTGAAGCACTAGAAAATTTGTCACTCGGCGCAAGACAGTGGTTATGAAGTCACTCACATCCCGGTATGGTTCGGACATTCTCTGTGTATAAAAATTTAAACTTGAAATCAATCTGGAAGGAAGTTCACCAACCTCGCCCAATGCCCCATTAGGCCACATTTGAAACAAGCACCAGGATCACCAGCATATTTGGCTGTCCTACCCCCACCACGAGAGAGTTCGACGCGAATTTTGTTTCCCATGAAGTAACCTTCATGGTATTTTGCCACGCTCTCCTCTGCTGCCTCTCGGGTGTCAAATTCCTGCCGTCTTTCGGTGAGGACGGAACTGAAATTATGATTTGGTGCGTACCACAAACCCGTACCCGACCCTAGATGAATGTCAGCTGAGGTATAGCGCGAAGAAGACGGAGTACCAACTTGAGTTCAATGGCGACAATATTCCCGATTTTACCAAAGCAGTTCTGTAAGTCCTCTTGTTGTGTGTGTTCGGGTAGACCACCAACATAGACTTTATTCGGCTGGACGGCAGAAGGTAAACACTCAACCAGAGACACGCACAAGAAAAACGGCAGAAGAAGTTGTCATGAGCCGCAAGCCAGAGTGAAGCCCCCGAAGAGCAACCAAGAAATCCAAAGCAGGCTGAGAATCATGATGAAGGCAACTCAGCAGGATCCTGGCCCGACCACGAGGGGTCCAGAGCTGTAAGGGTGACGGACACCAGGGAAGGACAGAACAGACAAGGAGAGACCTAAGCACCTTGACTTGCTTCTCGCGGAAAGTGTCGCCTTTATCAGAGACACTGACGGCGTTGATACCTGAACCCCCAGGATATTCTGGGTTGTCAGAACCCTGGACAGCCGGATGGTGGTCGTCCTCTGTGGGCAAAGACGCTGCGTTTCCGGGATCCACTGCAACACCAGGACCCATTTCTTGATCGTCCCGGGGACCCCAGTTATCCTGATGAATCGGGGTATGTTCGACGTCGAGTGATGAAGGCGCCATGAGCAACTTGTCCAACAGACAACAGACGTAAACCAATTTTCCATTCTCCGATTCTGATTCAAGGTCCGCAAGCAAATTATGTAAGTAATACCTAGATAAGACATAAAGCACAACTAGTCCAACAACTAGTCCAAGTAATGAATGTCAATTGCAACTTGTAGGGGTATGCCTGTCCATGAGAACGTGTCCTATTGAAATGTCTTTCCGCGGCCCTTTCAGAGGCTTGCAACAAGGCTGCCTATTGCCACTACCGCCATGACAATCAACCCATCGATGGCCAAAGCCATCCTAGTACTGACGGCACCGCTGGCAGCACCCGAAGGCTTGGGGCTCGAAGAGGTAGTTGCAGTATTGCTTGGTGCAGAGGGCACAAATGTCGCCGATGGATTGGCGAGACACGAACTCGCAGCTGCAGCTGCAGCAGAGGATGTAGATGGTGCCGCCGAGTTGACAGTGCCATTGCCAGCAAAGCTACATGCTCGAGCGTCGTTCTTGTTGAGTCGATAGTATTCGGTCATCACAAAGGATAGCTTGATGGCTGCACAATTATTTCAGTCACGGGATATGTACGGTTTGAGGGATTCGATAAAACGTACTTGGATCGCATCCAGAAAGTGATCCGTAGACACCCGTCTGCCCGTTGCCACCTAGGTCATTACAAGTCCCGCCTTGCTGACCGACGAGACTGCACGCGTAATCCAGTAGTTGACCAACGACGACAGTGTAATTCTTTGTTGCAGGAGTGAACCTACAACTCAGGATGTTCAACAAGCAGTCGCATGCGGGCTCGTTCGGGGTAGCCGGGAGGGTGGTAGACGCAACAAAGCTGTCATTCGGCGTGGGGCAGCTCGGATAGGTTGCAGCAGGAGCATTGGACTGAGTAGGGGTCTTCGGTGGGGTCGCCTGACCATATTGTGTCTTGAGGGCATCAAAGTCGCTGCTTGTGGTTACTGTCTTTCCATCGGCAGATATGGTGACCATGCCGAATTGGCCTTGGACACTCGAAGCTGGAAAATATGAGAACGCAACGCCGCCCGAGAAGACAGGGGACATGTCGGAGCTGAGTAAGGCACCAACTTCAGTCCACACACGAGGGGGAGAGGTGATACATCCAAATTCGCTGAAATAGGCCACGACGTTGTATTCTGCGAAAGCGCTCGTTGTCCCCGAATATGACGCTTGAAAAGTCGAATCGCCACACCATTCGCTAAAAACAGGTATCACAGATTGAATAAAAGGAGACTTGGGGAGGAAATACGAACTAGTCGTTAAGACCATAGATATCTATGGCAGTTGCACCGGAATTGGAACCAGAAGGGTCACATGAAAGGTAGTTGGCCAGAGCACCGCGGAAGTCTGAAGCACCATTGATTGCGGCATAACCGACAAGGGCGGAAGATGATTTTGACTTCCTGTGAAATAGTGTCAGCCAAGCAGCTACGAGTGATTTGCATAGCCCCTCACAGATACGCCTTGATGTCGCGAGCCGCAGCTTTAACAAAGGGCGCCACAGCCGTGCCGTTGGATACAACGGCCTCATTGCCTACATTGAAGGCCAAGACGTTGTCATATTTGCTAAAGACATCAATGGTTGCGATATATTGATCAAGGAGGTTGGTGGACCATGTAGGGGTAATACGATCAATAGAACCGTTCAGAGGGAGAGATAGATCAATACTAAATTGGAGATGAGTCCTGAAACTATAGGCCAAGTAGATAAACGTACATGGTGTATATCCCAGCGTTGCTCAGAGTACTCATGCAGTCATCATGATTCAACGAGGAGTTGACGCTGTACACACGAATGGTGTTGACGCCTAGTTGTTTCAAATACGGTAGATCACGTTCGCAAGCTGTCCCAAGGGTCAACGGATCTATGAAGCTGGACGGCTCGCCGAAACTATTGTCGGCGCTCTGTACAACGACGCCTGAGAAAACGCGCAAAGGTCAGTTTAGTTGGCATAACTTTAATCGCAAGATGCACAACCTTGCTCTTGGTAGGCAACTCCCTTGATGTAAAATCGAGTGTCATCATCCTGGTACAGATATTTGCCACTTCGAGTGATTTTGGAGATGGCATTGACGCTGGTAGCAAGGGTTGCGATGACGGCTGACAGAGCCACTCTTCTGGAAGGGAGGCGCATTGACCTGTCAGAAGGAAAGGAGAGATGGGAAAGTAGAAGTGAAAGTGGGTGGCAATTTAGGAATGAAGATGAAACGTATCATGTAAGCAACAACTCCGCATGCCGCAGTACATAGCCGCATACAGCCGTAGTCAATCATTCATTCCGTTCTGTCAAAATCGTAAGATATAATATATTTAATTATCTATGTGCAAGGAATCATTGAGCCCGCCCGCAGTTTCGATGACCTGCATCGCATACAGACGTTTATCACCCCCGGTATGTACAGCAACTGAAAAATTCGTCACATAAATCAAAAATCATCGACATCCGGTTGTTCTCACCTGATCATATATGGAACAATCGATACCACTAGGCAAACAAAGGCTGCCCATATCAAGTAGAGGCCCGAACCCGCTGAAACGATGATACCAATAGGCACGGGTGTGGTGGGTAAACTAATTTCAACGCGATTTACATCCTCGGCTTTCTTGATTATCACAGTCCATATGCTGGCACCGATGAGAAGTAAGAGGCTCCCGGCGATCGAGAAAATAGTGGAGACGAAAAACGTGAGACTATTCTTGAGGATACCTCTGATAGAGAAAAATTATCAGCGTGGAGATCAACCAAGAAAATGCAATGAGCAAGTTACGTTAGCAATGCCGCTGCAGCGCAGGCAGCTCCAAGAAGTAGCATCCAATATGCCGCTTTGGTGGACTGTCCGAGATAATTTGAGTTCTGAAAGCTGGTATCTGCGACAAGAGCTGCGGTGATCCTCGAAAAGTTGGCGGCCATATCAGAGGTTACTGCATCATATGGACGAAATTGCTCGCCAATTGTCTGATTACCGCAAATTCCATGGGTAGTGTCGACATAAGCGCAATGGGAATAGAGGCCGAAGGCGTAAAAACGCCGCAGGCCGGCGCTTACCCCCAAGGGCGCAGTTGCATTGTTTGTATAGATATTGTCGAAGGGGTCTGCCAGAGAATTATCAAGGGCTGCGCTGGTGCGGAGGATGAGTCAAAGGGGAGGAATTATGCCAACGGCTCATTGACCTATAACCTGTCATGTTGACCCTGGCCTGCACAGCGGAGATGAGGATGCGCGCCGTGCACGAGCCAAACAATGCTCACCATTGCTATCTTCTGCGGGATTGTGGATGTGTTGATTTGACCAACCTAGTGCGGATCGTTTCTGGCGACGGGTCAAGAGATGGAGGTCGCGTACATGAACGAAGATCATCAGTATCATGGACACTAGTCTTGTTTCATGGTTAGAATGGCGAAGAGAGTGGGGTTTGAGCAACGTACGAAAACACGGAAGCCGCGCCGACACATAATTCTCCGCGCATGAAAGCTAGAGAGAGAGAGGGGATGGGCCGGATGGCAGCATGGATTCATGCCAGGCGGAGAGAACGTGTTTTGGTCACGGGACTGGTCGGCATCGACCGAAGGAGTCCAAGGAGCTCGACGTCGTGGGCAGCGCAGGCTAGCTTACATGTCGTCCGTCGACCTCTCCTCCTCATCGCCCACCCCCGGGCGTGTCAAGCGCATGTCCGCAGTCGTCGAGAAGACAGTAGACAAGCTCAGCCGAAGCATCAGTGCCAAAGCCGCCCCAGCCAGTCCCGCTACAACACCCCCGCCCACCCCTCATCGTCGTCTCTTTAGCCTCTCTCGCAAAGGGAAGATTAGAGATCCTTCGGCGGATGAGGTGAGTCCGCACCTGGTTCATCCTACTCACACTGACAAGTTTCTCACAGCAATCAGATACACTTTCTCCATCCTCGAACCTCTCGCCGACTGCCTCACGCCCCACCTCGGCAGTACACAATGGCAACCCGTCAATTCTTATGCCCCCAAATCCCGTTGAACCAGATGTACTCCAACCAGCTTTATCCCATGATGACTCCCCGTTCATTACCCCTCCCTCTCCTCCCCTACGGCCCTCTTTGAGCCCTTTCCGCGGAAGCGGTTCCGTAAGCATCGATTTGCGATTCTCTTTATGAAATCTGACCGCGTTGTCTATCACACAGATGCGAGCTGGTACTCAAACACTCATCCAAGCCCTTCAGGCTCTCCCGTGGTCACAAGTTGAGAATGACGAAGACATCCTCGGCCCTGCAGACTCCTCAAGCGAAGATGACGAACCTCAGCAAGGCTGTGAGTGATTACATGGTCTATTGAATCCTTTACTCAATCTCACCACCTACATTAGCCCAATTGGCCTCCTCTATCCACGCCATTCACCGTCCTTTGACACGCCCCCGGCGGGATACTTCCATGCCTATATCTATTGACGAGGAGGACCAGTCCGTTACGTCAGAATTAGGAGATGATGCGGAAAACGAGGACTTTGAACGAACCCCAAGACCACCGGACATGCGACTGTCCTATCTTCATCAATCTTTGGCACAAGCGGCAGCGGAAGTTGGAACTGTGGCGGGCGGCGTCCCGGCAATCCAGTCAACCCGGGGAGGGGGTATGGCGACTGTGCGACTTCAACGGAGAGCTGGACTCGCCAAGAAGTTGAAGGAAGTCTTTGAATTAGATGCTATCGAAGAGGTCCGGGCAGGTACACTCACTCTATCTTTCACAATTCTTCTACTGATCGGGTAGGAAGAGATGCCCTGTTGGCTTTTACGCTCCATACGTGAGGCTTACTTCCTGACTAACAGCCACAACCTTTGCTAATACATAACGCTACACGCAGTATTGCAAGGCTATATGTACCTTACCAACTCCTATTTGTGTTTTTTCGCTCATATGCCATCAAGAGAGGTCTGCATTATCTTTCTAATCTGGAGGAGCATGCTCATGTTCGGTGCACCACAGGATCAAATCCTTAAATCTGGCTCGCTTAGCAAGAAAGCACAACGAACAAAACGATGGATAAAACATTGGTTTATATTAAAGAATGATGCTCTGTCGTGGTATCAATCCTCATCGGTAATCGTCCGTTATATCCAGTTCATTGACATCATGACATGGTGTTACTCTAGGATCCCTATTTCCCTCACGGTATTGTTGACCTGCGGTACGCAATATCCTGTGATGCGGATGGTGAAAAGGGTTTTTGTGTCCGAACAAATCAAAAGACTGTATTTTTGTCAGCTGATTCGGTTCCCAGCCGAGATGAGTGGGTCAAGGCGATCCGGAAAGTCATTTTCAAGGCACAGAATATGGGCGACAGCGTAAAGGTATACATGTCCGTCTCTGCTCTTTAAGAAATGGACTGAAATTCATTTGCAAAAGATCGCGATCCCTTATTCACTTGTTATGGAAGTTGAAAAATCCTCCGCTATGGACTTCAGTGAGTCAATCGAAGTGAAAGTTTTCGACAAAGCAGAACACTTCTCGGTCGACTCCTATTTTTTCGCCTATTTCCATGACATTCCCGGTGCCCTCGAACAGATTCGTGATGCCGTCCGTACAAATCACGCCCAACCAGCGATGAGCACTCCACAAAGTGTCGTTGACACAACGGTATCTCGCCACTCGGTAATGGGACCCGATCGCGTGAACAGTCTGTCGCCTGAGCACTCTGCGAAGGCCTCGTCTGGATTCCGGTTTCCATCCTTCTTGCGCCCCTTACAAGAGACCCTCAGCCGTCCGACCCAACAACACTCCCACGTCATTTTATCGGAGACAGAAGATTTTACCCATATTGCCCGGCGTATCGATTCATCTTCCTTTGTTCCCGTAACTATGTCGCCCCCGGGGGGTTCACCCGAGCATCGCGACTCACGGAAAAGTTTACCTCCCAATATTCTGATGACTTCAGATGACCACACATACCCACCTTCCACTTCCAATTCCCACTCTGATCTTGATCATCCTTCATTGAGCAAAGAGAGTAGTTCATGGGCTATTGGGGTCCCATCTTGGCTGAAAGGTACCCGGCGCGTCTTTGGCAGCTCGACGGCGTCGTATGAACAGGATACAACGTCAAGCACCGCCGGTGTTAAGGAGACATATTCCTCTCCCGCCATAGCTTCAGCTCTTCTAAGCAGTCGGTCAAACACAGGTGATCTCGCTTTCAGCGTTTTGGAGACCCCCGATATCCCAGCCGATATAGAAGCAACTGAGAAGTTCCGGGCAGCTTTTGCGTATGACGAAAGGGAAACTTTGCTCGGATGTATGTTCTTCCGCATTGCTTTTTCTGCCCCTCCAATGAATTTCTATTTCCAAGATTTTCCTGGTTATATCTTTAGACTTCTGCCGATATATGGGAGACTTTACATATCAACCAACTTCTTCTGTTTCAAGTCCAGTGGTCCTTTGACTGTTCGAACAAGGGTACGGGGTTTCCAGCTGCTTCTTCCAGGTACTCTCTGAATTTCGCCAGATGACATTACCCATACGTGACATCCTGGCGTTCCAAGAATCCAAAGCGACTCGATATGGACATCACGGCCTTGTCATCATCGTGAAAGGACATGAAGAACTCTTCTTCGAATTCGGCACAGAAGATAGGCGGACCACATTCATTACCTTGCTGGATCGTCAAATGGAGGATGTAAGACGGCGATTAGCTTTGGGCGAATTGCATCCACCCTCCTCTGGTAAACTCGAGGCTTTGATCCTGGAGGAGTTCGACGCCAGATCATCTAACGGAGAGCAAGACCCAATACCAGCCGTATCTGATAGTGTGACAGATTCACTACCGGCCGTCATGTTTACATCTGCCTCCTCAACATTTCTAACATTTAGACCCACCAAATCTCTTCGCTTTACCTTCCTGACTATCGGATCCCGCGGGGATGTGCAACCCTACATCTCGTTGGCAAAAGGCTTGATGGCGGATGGGCACAGGTGCAGGATTGCCACTCATGGGGAATTCAAAGATTGGATCGAAGCAGTGAGTTGCGTCATGAATATCATCTAGAATTTTATCCAAACGTTTTCAAGCATGGTATAGAGTTTGGTTATGTGGGTGGCGATCCAGCAGAGCTGATGAGAATCTGTGTCGAAAACGGGACATTCACCGTTTCATTCTTGAAGGAAGGTCTCCTCAAGGTACGTCTCCAGCTTTGACAGTTCACAAAGTCTTGTTGACACGTCCCAGTTTCGTGGATGGGTAGATGACCTCCTTAAGACGTCGTGGGAGGCATGTCAGAATACGGATGTTTTGGTTGAAAGTCCAAGCGCTATGGGGGGTTACCATATTGCGGAAGCGCTGGGAATACCTTATTTCAGGGCTTTCACAATGACTTGGTCACGAACTAGGTTGGACGACATTTGATCGATGATTTCCAACCCATTGATTTTTGGTTCTAGAGCATATCCGCATGCGTTTGCGGTACCTGAGAGAAAGGTCCGCCATCATAGTATAACATTTTTCGCGTGCTAACGTTAATCAGATGGGTGGTAGCTACAACTACATGGTCAGTAACATTGATTATATGAAGATATTTGTATATGAAGCCGCCATGCATCTAGTCTTACGTTATGTTCGACCAAGTCTTCTGGCGCGCCACTGCAGGACAAATCAACCGATGGAGACGAAATATACTACATCTAGAGAGTACAAGTATCGACAAGATGGAACCGCACAAGATTCCTTTTCTGTATAATTTCAGTCCTCACGTCGTTCCACCACCGTTAGACTGGCCCGAGTGGATTCGGGTGACAGGTGTGTGGCAAATTTCCCATATTCGGACCATCTGATCGTTTTCAAGGTTATTGGTTCCTCGAAGATGCGGATGTCAGTGCAAAGAAATGGACACCGCCGGACGACCTCGTCGCTTTCATCGATACAGCCCATAAACTCGGCAAGAAGATAGTCTACATTGGATTTGGAAGCATCGTGGTTTCAGATCCGAAGTCAATGACCCAATGTGTCGTTGACGCTGTTGTGCGCAGTGACGTCTACGCCATATTATCCAAAGGTTGGTCTGACCGCCTCCACGTCAAAACCTCCGAAGTAGGCGAGGCTGAAGAGCCTTTGCCAAAGCAAATCTATCCCATCTCTTCTGTTCCGCATGACTGGTTGTTCCAAAGGATCGACGCCGCTTGCCATCATGGTGGCGCAGGGACCACGGGTGCAAGCTTGCGAGGTAGGATTCCAACAATCCTATGTTGCATTACTAATGACCATCCGCCAGCCGGGATTCCAACCATCATACGACCATTTTTTGGCGACCAACTTTTCTGGGCTGATCGTGTCGAAGCTTTGGGAGTTGGCAGCGCGGTTCGAAAACTCACGGTCCCTGCATTGACGGAGGCGCTGCTTGCAGCGACCACCGATGTCAAACAAATAGACCGCGCCAGGTTACTGGGTGAACAAATTCGGAGTGTACGCTTTTTTTCCCGATCTCACAATTGCGGAGTGTTGATAGCTATTTAGGAGCATGGCGTGGCCACCGCCATAGAATGCATCTACCGTGATATGGAATACGCTCGATCCCTTATCAAACGTACTTCCACTGCGGAGATTGATGAGGATGAGCCGGAAAACGAACTCTCGACTCATACGCCTCATCAGGGTGGGACAGGGTCTCATTCGGGTCGCAGCTCCAGTGGAGACTGGAGCGTCATTTCCGGACAAGAGGACCGTCGTTCGTCTTTCGGCTCTCGATGTAGCCCATCGAGGGATGGCATCGACAAGCGTACGAGATTCACAGCTGCAATGACATCCTTATTCCCTGATGCGTCTCTGGTAGGTTCACCACAAGCACGTCGACGCTCACTTCCCATCTCATAATCCGCCGAGAATATGTATATACTCTTACATAGTTTTGCAATAGAGATAATGATCTTTAGACGATGACCTATGCAGACACCCCGTCGTAATGTTCATCAAGAACTTCTTTGGTAAATTGACCGAACGTTTTGGAACCCGATAGGTACTGTTGGGTATTCGGTTGCATAAATAATGCAAATGTTTCGCGGGATATCTTGCCAGCGTTGGCACTTGGGCCAACCCGGACACAATGGGGAGTTGCGCGTAATTTTCCGCCGGTGGCAATTTCGAGAGCCTCTCCTGTTTGGAAAGCCAATGAATCTGTGGGAATTGAAACTTTGGTCAAATCTCCCCCTCGAGTGTGGATATATAATCCTGATGTGGTAGAAGGTGGGGGTATCACGCGAGGGTCTGCACTTCCGTTCTCCTCCAAATACATTGCCTGAGTAAATATCAGACAGAGACTCCAACAGTAGGCGTAGCTTCGGGGGGGGTACTACTCACTGAGCAGAGCCCTGTAAGCAGAGAGTGATCACGATGGAAACCACACCAGCTGTCGACTGGTTCGTCCTCACTTGCAAGTACAGCACCAGAAGGAGGCGGAAAGTAGTGCAAGAGACGAGCCTTAGTTGTTTGAGAGGTACGAACTAAGTCTGGCAGAGATGTCAAAGAGTCGGACAGGTGTGGCAAAGCTGCAAAGTTTTGCAACGTCCATAGTGAGTAGTGGAATGATGATGGATCAAGCCAACAGAAACACTACCAAAGGGTTGACAGGCCTCGGCGAGCTCACATCCTACTTGAAATATAAATCTGGTAAACGTTAAAACGGATCTGTGTAAAGCAGGGCGAGAAACGACCTACTTGCCCAGGTCCTTGAAGGCTTTTTCAAATCCTTCAATGCCTTTCTCGTCTTTCTCAGGCCCTACCGCTAGATCGGCAAGCAGATCTTATCAGACATGTTGGTGACTTACATATATTATGACCGTAGTATTCCGGATAGTTGGCTTGGTCATCCGCTGAAACCTGTGGCTTATCGATAACCGGATTAGCATAATAAGACCCTTTCAGCAGATCTGATATTTGGTCAGTTTCTATTGCTTGAACCAAAATTCGTACGGACCGGGTTTTCCATTCATTATTTCCTGACAAAATTGAGGTAAGTGACAATTTGAAAGATTGGGCAATCAGCATCTGTGGAGTCGACGGATGAAAGGTCAAATGCACCTTGCCGTGAGACCATCCGAAACTGGTTGCGAGGCTGTTGCGGGAGGCAGAAAATTTGCAGGTGCCAGACACTCACCTATATCTAGTAAGAGGATCAGCATATTTCTCTCGAGTCGCCTCATCAAGTTTCGCAAATCGGTACGCGAGCTTAAGGAGTCTCTCGCGATAAGCGGTGTACAAGGGCGGCAGGTCACAGACGACGACGATCCCTAAAGACTTTGGGTGGGATCCGAAGGCTTGCTCTAACGCGGTACTTGGGATTCACTGGAGGTTTGAAAGTAGATGGCGACGCACCAATGGAAGAAGCTAATGATAAGGGAGAAGATTTCAGTATTGGATACGAGACGGCGACGACGCCTTCAGGGGTGTACGAAATTGTCTGCCTTCCGGCGTTGGCGATGGTTTGGAAAAGGCGGTTGCTCGCCATCGAGTACTGGCAGCAGCCTGCTCGAGGTAACTTAGTAATTACATGAATTACGTAACATCACTGCTTGGTACAAGTTAAATCCGTCAAAAGTTCATCACCTTGGTTTTGGATAGCGCAGAACGGAGAGCAGCACCTGTATCATCCACGGAATGCAGAAAGCGGAGCAGCTCGCGACACAAATGCCAATCCTGCCCCTCCACGGCACTTTTTAAAAGCCTCACACCATCCTCGTTGTCTTGATTAAGTTGCTCCAAGTTATGAAGGACGAGCAGGTACGATCCGGCAGTCTTCAGCCGCTGCGAAGCAAGACATGCCTGGGGTTCCCTGAGCGACACAGCATATCATCGAACCATGGTGTATCTCACCTCGAACAAGGATTGGGGATTTCCCACTGCTTCGAAAAGATGTCTCCACCTCGTCAACTCCGTTTTACGTGCACAACCAACGACGACGTCAAGGGCGACTTCAAAATGGTCCAAAAATTGAACCACAATCGGCAGTACCGCCTCCGAACCTGTCCCTCCTGTTTCACCTTCGACCGTCGCCTCGGATTCAGCGACAGTATGAAGAAGGATTTCCAGAGCATGCGCAAAATACACCAGATCCTTATAATGCGAAGCGAAGGATACCGCCTCTTTGACTTGACCGGAACTGAGCAGGAATCGGAGAATGTGGTGCAAGAAAAGATGAGACTGAAAGCGGAAAAGTTCCCTGAACGCAATCTTCGTCCACCGTGAAAGCACTTACATTCGTTGCGTATCTAAACATGACAAATCGCAGATTCGGTCTCGTTGCAGTTTCAACTTCGGCGCCAATGATGATTCCCTTGTCCATGAGGACAGCTTGGTTGCGTCAATTTCGGAAATATGAACACATAAAGAACTCACAAAGTGGATAAAAATCTAGTGGAATGTTTACACTTTCCTTGATGTTTAGAAGTTCGGCGCTATCCCCATCATAAACTTGGGGTGTTTCAATCGCAAGGGCATTTAACCACACGCGAATTCCGCTGCCATCGTAAGCCCATAGGGAGTTTTCCAAAGTATTGATCCCTCGAAGATGAATCCAGCAAAACTCGATCCGATCAGCGAAGATTTGGACGTCGTACTTAACCTCTCGAGTGGCAGCCTAGGAAGATATATTAACGGAATGCCGAATGTGCAGAGAAGACTATACCTTCCGAGGACGCAGCAAGATCAGTTGCCCCCCGACGACCATCAGTACAGTAGCAACCGATAGGTCATCGACGGGATCTCCTAGTTCTAGAATCTCGTTTGTAAGACAGAAAGCTTTGATAGCATAGGAATCGACGTACGTTTTTGAGTGCTTGGAATCATCCAGCTCAGCATCCTCACGGCACTTGGGGCTGATATAATTCCAGTGAAAGTAATGCTTCCACACATGTGCAATTTGATCGTTTTCTCTGTTGGAACTATCAAGTAGTGAATGAGTATGTTGTCCGCCGTGTATACCAGCAGAGAGTTCTCCACGATAGAGAGAATGACAACAGGAGATGCGAGCACCTCCCGGTGCAATATATTCCCATTGCTTAACTCCAAGTCACGAGAGTACAACCGTATCTTTCACTTGGGTTGGGCATTTAGTTCATTGACTGATGTGAGATCAAGGCATACTTGGTAGGCTTTAGAGACTTCCACTGCAGCAATTAGGACATGATGAAACCACAACAGACCGCCTTTGACCGTGAACACTTGTTCTTGCTGTTCATCACCGAAAAGCTTCCAACGACCTGAAGACGAGCTATAGTGTATTAACCCCCTTCGCCCAGCGATTGCGATTAAACGGCCATCGGTACTAAGTGACGAATATCGGATAGGCCAGTTTGCGGCGAGGTAGCGTTGCGGGATCTTGGAACGATATTATAAACCACTTCCCCTCTCCAATAAGTGACGTGAGTACCTTGATATGCTGCCATACATCAGCCTCTGGATTGATGACGCTCATATCAGGTTGGTCGGCACCTCGGTAGACTAGCGCACGGTCGCCCATTTGCAAGAAAGCATATCGCGTATTGTCCTAAATACAGATATTAGTACTAATACTGAAGTTTTCGGAAGATCACCGTTAACCGGACAGTGCTGGCCCGTCGTGGCACTCTTTGCGAATGGTACTACGAATAATTGACCATCAACTGCTACATGATTCGTGTTAAGGGGCTGCTCCATCAAACCCTTCACTAATACGACGCACTCTTTGTGGAAGTGTGCGCAAGAAGCACCAGCTCAAAGTTTCCCGGTGCCCAGAACTGGAAATATTGGATCACTGAGAAAGAAGGATTGAAAATATAATGCACCAGTTGCTTCACTCCGTACATGAATACATCTTGCAACCTATCGGAGATTTAGATGTAGTTGGTCGAAAAGGAGAGGATGATCCACACTTATCATCAATGCTTGGATCGTGACTGCTGAAACTTGAAACGAGGCATCTCCCCCCAACGCTGAAAACACCCCATCCATATCTCCAACCAACAGCCAACACGTATCCATCTGAAGTCCATTCTAAAGAGCAAACTTCTCCAGTTCGGTTATCGTATGGGTTGGACACGTCCACGATTTGGGTTCTCGGGGCAACTCCGTCCTCCGAAGGGAAGTTAGTAAACTCTAGTCCACCACTGTCAAAATCGTTTAGTCAGGCTGTTAAGGATAGCAAGAAGAATCAAACCTGCAAGTTCCTATGGCAATGAATGAAAATTTCCCATTGATGGCAACAGCGACTGCACGTCGCGGCTCTTCATATATGGGAGTTTTCTGGCGGTGCTGATCCTCTGGGTCGAGACGCCGCCGCTTTTGAACCCATTTGGGAGTCGTGAAATCGTGGACACAAGTGCCTTGCCATCCTTTATGTGGATGTAACCCAGAAGCATGATCAGTGGAGATTTGACCAAAGTACTGCCTATCGTCCTGCTTCACAGCGTAAGAAAGTTAGGGAGAAATCGCCAAAGACTGAAAAACATACCTGGGCTTGACTTCCATTGACCGACTCGGGTAGATCGGAAAGTAAAGTATCACTCTCATTCAACCGGACAAAATAAGCTCTCCCATCAGACGTAAGCCATGTCTCAATTCTCATACTGCGTGCATGGAATATATGGGTGATTGACACTAGTCGTAATGTCTCTGAATGTTGTTGCCAGGTCTATGCAACATGACATACATACCATCCTGTTCAACGAGCCAAGGGAAATCTACTTCTGTCAAAGTCCAGGTGATAGAGTCCCCTCGTTGGTTCTTGTTTCCTTTATCCATAAGTCCATCTTTCAATTGCCATGGTATTCTTCGGAAGGCAAGCGGACTCTCGGTTGAAATGAATATGTGGTTTTTCCTCGGCGAGATGCTGGGAAAGTGGAGTTGCTAAGGACTTTCAAGTTGTGCAAGGACTCGGAGAATCACCTGAGAAGGGTGCCTTCAACACGAATGATACCTTCTAAAACGAGGCTGATTGATCGCAATGGAAGACTTTCTCCGGGGCCAGCCAGGAAATTGTGCTGTGCATGTTGTGGACGAGTAATCGCGTCATACGAGGTGTCGTCTAGCTTATGATTAACTGTCGCGAAGACCAGGCAGGAGGACGATGTCTGCAAGAGACACAACATGAGAACGTGAATACTAAATGCTGAGAACTTACGCGTATAACAAGTCGGGTGCTATCGGGTGACCATTGCACATCAACATTCTCTCCGTGGTCGATGATAGATGTTGGGGTGCGAGAAAGGTAGGCCAAAGCGGTGGATGGCTTTTGGTGGAAGTGTGAATTTGGATTCTTATGGATGAAATTACTCACCCTAACGCGCCAGACCGTGACACCATTCCTCGTCAGAGTACAGAACAGAGACTTTCCAGGGCTGGGAGAGAGACATAAAACAGGCTCTGGGGGGATATTCGGAAGGGCGGGAACAGTCGAAAGCTGCCTCGCCGCCGAGGTTGGGAAGTACATTCAGTGCCGGTTTACCGTGGGAATGATGATGATGATGACCCTCGGCTTGCTCATATCTTCTCGGTAGCTATCGTACGTCGGTATCTTTTCTTTCACTGCGCACTCCAGAAACGTCGTTGGCATCTATGAAGTTCTTTTCGCAATCATTTTTGTACGAGTAAGCCGAGAAAGGACGAATTATGAATGCCCCATGTCTAACCATTCAACCAGTGATCCATGGTCTATCGTTTCCCTGGCTTATTTTCTGCGGTACCCGAATCCTTACGCATCCCACGTCGTGTCTTGCGATGTCATCTCACGCACCCACTCGCCTTCCGGGACACTTCTTACCACACGTCTCATATTGAAGCGCGGGGCGCTGCCCAGATGGGCACCACAGGGGATTGTTTCAAGAGCCGAATCATGGATTATAGAGGAGAGTGAGGTGGACCCAATGGGTAAAACTGTCCGTTGCAGGACCAAGAACTTGGATCACGTCAAGGTTATGCAAGTCGAGGAATGGGTGATGTTCCGACAAACTGCCGAGGGGTAGGCTCGCTCCCGTCAATTTCCGATTTGACTGTTGACACCCCATAATCAGGAAAACGCTTCAGACCACGGAAGCACGGATCCTGTCTGGTTTCGGATGGGGCCTTACAAAGCGAATCGAAAGCCATGGGTTGTCGCGATTTAAAGCGAATGTACAGCGTGTGAGTATCGACTCTATTCCTGTATCTTCTTTCTTCTTTCTCATGAAGCATCTACAGTCTCGCGAAGGCGTCTCACTGATTCTCAACCTCCTTCGTCAATCACGTCTTCAATCGATGACGCTTGGCGGCCCGGAACCCTCGACGGCGGGGCGCGACGGTGACGGGGTGGGCAATACCAATACTTCGCCAACTAGTGGCGGGTGGTCGAGACTAAAATCTTGGATCAACCCCCCCTCACCCACATGATCATAGCCACTCAAGAATTAGCTGTCGTAGTCTGAATAAGTAATCGATTCTATCATCATCGTTTCAGGGATCGTTTCCTTGCAACATCATATATTCTCACTCAGGTAAAGGATAGGGGGCTCGGTATAAAGGAATAAACAAAGTTAAGCCCATGTGCCATACCAGAAATTTAAATAGAATGCGCTCCAAGGAGAAAAACCCGAAGACTAACATGGTCGGTTGAAATGTTACGTAGCATACCACAGTGAGTAGTCTGACCTGTTATTCTTTGAAAGATTTACTCAAGTATGCATCAGTTGGATTACTGGGGGACGGGGGGATTGGGTCAGGGAATCCTGAATTGCATGTACAACAAACTTGAATAATTCATACACATGCCGGCGAAGCCGCCGCCTCTTGTAACACAACGCCACAGCCAATACTTCATTTCGTAAAAACTATCGTAGATTAGCATCATTGAACAAAATCGAGGTATTCAGAGACGTACTTGAAACGACGTCTTCGTCTTGCACTTGATGCGATAGACTAACTTTTTGAGCGTGGGGGAAAAACTTACTCGATTTACCCTTACATACAAGACAGGGTTCAACATTTGAACGTGAAGTCATACAGATAGGGACGAACCCTGCCAGATAAATCAACCTGAATGTTGCGTTTGAAAGAGAAACAATAAAGTAACAAACCAAACAAGTGCGTAGCGAAAATTTGTCACAAGTGATCGATGAACACCATTGCACACGTTCTGTCATTTTACATGGCATTTCAAAGAGTATCAATCGTCACAGAAATAGGGACGCACTTCAATGGTGGCACCTTTCCTCAGGCAAACGGGATCTGAGAGGTCTGGATGAGCTCCTCGTTTCTTGGTGTATATCTTGACTAGCTTCAGTTCGTTCCAGATACATTCAATCAGATGGTCAAGGCTAAATCGCAAATGAATATATAGTGCTTGAACGAGTCATTTAGAGACTTGATGACGTACTTCAAATCCATCTCGCAGCTGATCACCACAGAATTCGGCTGTCTGGCCAACTTGTCCATTTGCTCCAGACTTATTGCATCGATCTTATTATATACGTCTGATTATCAGGAGTTAACAATATTCCGTCGCCGCGAGGAAAAGTACGCACAGAGGCAAGGAAGGTATTTTCTTGTTCCTAGTGAAATGACTGTTAACTTGGCCCCGCGAAGAGGCAATTGTTTTCGAACCAATGAGCACGTCAATAAATTCCTCGGTTGTGATCTGTCATACGAAGCATCAGCTAAATGAAGAGCGAGATCGAGAGTCTTACATCTTCTCGAATCATCACATCACAATTGTGAAGCTTATCTGTTCATTTAGAAGCAGTTGTTGGCTTGAATAGGCATCCTCATAAGTATACGAAACTTACATCCAGCAAGAATGGTTCTTATTGTTTTCTCGTCGGTCTTCGTCAGCCTAACCGTCGTGTTGAATGTAATCTGCAAGAATGCTCGCTAAGTGACTGAACAAAAGTAGCGGGAAGATGGTAGTTTCTCACCCCCCCTGTGGTTTTCTTCTTGAAGACTACATCTGGCTTGGTCTTGTTCAGTCGTATCCCAACGGCATCGAGCTCAAGTTCAAGGAGACGGCGATGCTCTTCAGACTTGGTCGCATCGAGCATGATGAGAATCAAATCGGCGGTTTTCGCAGCTATCGTGCAATATTTGAGAGGAACAGGGATGGAATGGAAAGGTCACGCACTAGCGACGACCTGACGGCCACGACCTCTTCCTAAACATGTGTGATAAATGTTTGCATTATCAACTTGACGTCTGGACGAAACCTTGACTAGCTCCTTCGACAATTCCAGGTAGATCAAGCAATTGGACGCGTGCGCCTTTATATTCAATGACACCAGGTATGGCCTAGCATGTATGCCAAAGATTGAAAGGTGGAGCTGTGGGGAAAAAAGGATCTTACGGTCAATGTGGTGAACTCATATGCGGCCGTTTCTGACGCCGTATGCGTCACTTTGCTGAGCAGAGTCGACTGTCGACGTAGGCTTGGAGCATAGTCGCCATGTTAGGAACTGGACCTACTTTCCCCACAGATGGAAAGCCGATGAGGGCCACCCTAGCATCTCCAGACTTCTGCACGTCAAAGCCTGATCCTGCAGCCCCTGATTTAGCAGCCGGTTCAAGGAGTTGGGTGCGGTATCGAGCTAGTTTGGCTTTGAGGAGACCTAGATGATACTCTGTTGCCTTGTGGCGCCAATGGTCATAATCCAGATGCAGATGGTCGATCGGAGGTTTTGCACCTTGTTTTTTTGGGCTTGAAGGTGTATATCAAAATTATAATGCTCTATTGAGCAATATCGATAACGTCCACTCACTGCGTGCCATCTCCTCTGATCCAACAACCGTGAGCAAAACCCTTGAAGATGATCTCAAAGACTTACCCTCAATCGCTTTTATCTTCGACCGGGTCAGTCCAGGCCATTACAAGGGGAGGATTCATACTTTTTCTATGATACCCATGTTGGTCGTTCAGTAGGGGAATTCTTACGTAATACTAACAAGAGGAGAGGGTGAGCTTGACTGGAATCAGACGGTATGCGACGGCACACACCTACCCTGTATACCCTTTCAGAGACCTCACCTCACAGCGCAGGAGGCGATGATGATGGAAAGCTCGAAGACATGGATGGCCCTCATCACAGCATCTATCACTGGGACGTGAAACCTCGGACTTATTCTCAATCACCACCCTCTGTCTCGACCACCCGATCTCTACGAGCGAAGATACGCCAAGAGTCCAACTCATCAGACACCAAAAGCAATCCTACACAGATTCCCACCTATCCTGACATCTACTCTCAATTCGTAAAGCGCTACCGATCCTCAGAACT
>Ga0307516_10002310_pt1 | contig 25668 bp, 35 predicted proteins | sample 19_EM_MG_FD_203310 | JGI IMG/M metagenome (GOLD analysis project Ga0307516, IMG submission 203310) | Populus trichocarpa ectomycorrhiza microbial communities from riparian zone in the Pacific Northwest, United States - 19_EM | ecosystem: Host-associated > Plants > Roots > Unclassified | place...
TTGTCGAGATCGCCGGAGGGGTGGGCGGTTCCTTTCTTCGTTTCCCAGGTGAGAAACCGGTTGATCGAGATGGAGATGGAGGGAAAGGGGAGGTTGGTTCAGTTGGAAGATGCGGAGAGATTCAACCACCGGGTGGGGAATTCGGAGTTGCCAGCCCTCCTACAGTCTGAAAATGTGGTGTGAACCAACCGTTCAATAGATGGATGGATGGACTTGAAAGGTCACTCACTTGGCGCGTTGCTCGGGGTAGTGGTTTAAATGGGTCACTCTGGGGTGGCCGAGGACCTTTCTCCTTTTCTCTCCCCCGTCTCCCCCCTCGAGAACGTTGGCAGCGCCGCAACAACCCAACCCACGACCCTTCCAACCGGCATTGGGTTCTCTCATCTGTGAAAATCATCCCCAGCGACCTCTCCCCTTTCCGACACGACAGCAACGGCTTTCCGATGTCTTCCGACAATCTATGAGACGTCAGTTTGAGGCGGGCGAAAGATCTTGGACGTGATGCAAACCTTTCCAGTTGTAGGTCTCTCGACCCCCTCGCGATTGCCGTTGGGGGTAACCTTGGTCAGGCTTCGCCGGTGTTTCGTCGGCCATGAGGTGAGATCGAAATTGAGAGATCGTTCGACACGCACGCACGCCATAGTGCTTGCTCTGCGCGTTGGAGTCCCTAGAACGACTCGAAGGGTGGAAACGTATCAGAATATTTCTTCGTAATATCCGGTGGCGTCTTGACAGCATCAGCGAACCGTTGTTTCCTGGCCGTGGGTCATCAGCGGGGTTAAATATGAGGTGATGATAATAGTCAGATAGCTCACGGGAGCTTGGCTCGGTTACCGGAATAAGTCACATCTTCGAATCAGGGCAAACACCTGCGGTCTCGGTCAGTGTCTCCACCCACAGGAGGGATTCACAGTGTGGTTGAAGGCCGAGTGAGATGGGGGGGAAGACGAGCGCGTAAGAATTGAAAAGGGTGCACGTGAGGAACCGGAGACAAACAACGGATTCCCGACGAACTCCTTCATCACCCACTCGTACTAACGTCTTCGGACGATATGCATCTCGTCAGCCAGGTTGTCGCCCGACGGGGACAGTTTTAGGAGGAGAAGTTCGACGCGTTGTTGAAGAATGGACCCGACCCAACAGAGTCGAGAGGATCGGCTGCTTCCCTCTGAACTCGAGGTTGGATTCCAGCCTAGGGAGGATCAACCGACACTGGCGTCGCCAGTGATGCTGCTGCTCAAGGTCGCCCCAGTCGAGAGCGACGATTTTAGCTCAGGTGCGTGGTGGGGAATCCTCACCTCTCTCCAGTCTGACATGTCTGTGTCGTGACAGCACTTGTTCGAAATCGAAGAAACTTGTGCATGGCGGTGAACAGTACCTCCAGAAGGCCGTGCTCGAATTCGACTATAGGCGGTACCCTACAGGTACTCCCCGCCGTGGGCTCCGCCTTTTGGTGTGGCGAACTAATTATAATCGGATCCGGGTGTTGGCAGACTCATTACCGCTGGATTGAATGCAAGTCGTACTATATCCTCGCTGGAAAGAGAACGTGAAAGGTTGAATGGCGCGTGTGCGAGGGATAACCTGACGTGGGATGTCGGAGCCAAGGTGTGCTTTCTGGCATATCGTACCGATTTGCCTAGTTGAGCATTCTCACCAGGGGATCATCAATTTACCGATTCCCTCCCCCCTCGATAACCCTCCCTACGAACATATCGTCAACCCCTCTCCGGAATCCACATAACCCCACCTAACTACTGCTCTTCCAGTACGGTGGGCCGCTCGACTCAACAACCTCAGACGGTCCAGTCTCCTTCTTCCTACCCTCCGTCGCGGATTTCAATTTTGGCGAATTCGTTGAGGTATGGTGGATGTTCCCTTCGATCCCTTTGGCTGGTTATGCTGATTCTCTGCAGATTGTGGTGAGCTGAGGGATATTGTGTTCTCGCCTGTTCCTGAGACACTTGGGTCAAGGATTCCTGTCGAGAAGACATCTTACCTGCTGTCTCCTCATGTTTCTAGGTCTGGGAGGATGATGGTGTCTTTTGACGTCTGAGGGTAACATACTCAATGTCTGTCTCACACCCCGTTGGCTTGAAATGTTTGTCACCGATTGGGCTTGAAAATCAGCGCGACGGGCGGGCCGAGCCGACGATAGGAACATCGTCGGTGGGAAGGAGTTTGTGTTACCGGTATAATACCGTGTCTGGAGTTGTATATCTTCAAGTGTGCGTTGAAATACGATTCCCGCCGGCCTGTTGTGGTGGTGGGAGGAAGCATCAATTAATTGCGACCAATGGGCAGATTCGAGTTTGACCACCTCCCGCTACCCAGCCGTGCTCAGAAAATATTGGCGTGTGATTGGAAGAGGCCGGGCGCTGAGGAGAGTGGTTTGAGGCGGAGGATGTGGCCACGATTTGTAATGAGCCAACTCCGCATTCCCCTTCAGCGAGTTAGACGTTCCCCGTTCGCTGTGTCCGTTCCAGGTCGATCTGCGTGCGTCCACGCTTGAAAATGGCGGTCCGGCGATTCAGAATATTCAAGTTTCTTCAGTCGAACGCGAGGCAAGATGGGCGGCGTAGCTTACATACAACAAATACTAGTGAACAACAAGCGGGTTCTGATGAATGCGAAGGGAAACCCGAGATTGAAAACAGAATCGATAGATGTTATGAAACAGATTCTGTGAGGCCGGAATCCGGCATGATGAAGCGGGGTTGTGCACACCAAATCAGAAAAGGGAACAGGTGGGGGTTCATAATGGAGTGTGCGGTATCGCTCTGTAGAAGAAAGGCGGTGGTGAGGAGTGAAAAGAAATTACCAAATAGAGATACGTACCGAATGTTATGATGTTCAAGCAATGACGCATCCACCGCCGGAGGTACCTCCATCGGTCTCGAACTCAACAGGGAAATCCTGCTGCTCGTCGAAGGTGGTCTCGGAGGGGGCGAAGAAGGAGAAGAAGGAATCCATTTGAGTTGGGTTGGGTGGATGTGGAGGAGATCAGAGAGATGGAGGGGAGTGTTGTGGAAGCGGTGGTAGGATGACCGGTTGGAGAACTTCCTCTCATCCTCCCTCGACTTATATACGCCGCAGGTGCTGGTTTCTAGGTGTGTCCGGTAATATGAGAGATCCGGGCGACAAAAAGCCACCTACGCGCACTCTCGGTTTAAACCCAAGCGCTCCGTAGATGCACACAAAACGTACATCCACAAACAATAAGGGTCGTACCTGGAGTTGCCATGGACGTCAAATTTGTAGCACCTCGAGGACAGGGGAGGGCTATCTTTCAGAACATTCGCTTCGCGCGCATCAGTGAGGGAGACAATAAGGAGGTCGAGCTGGGTCGAAAAAGTTATTGTTCAGCCCCGCCGTACTTTGGGCGAGTGGGACGAGCCCCAAGCGAGTTGTGGTGTTTGCGATTGTCCGCCTCAATTCCTCGTGAGCGTCGGCGTGTCAGAGGGAGAAAAGCACCGCGACGGTAAGGCGAGGACGCGAACCGAGAGTCGACCTCTCGAGTTAACAAGAGTTTCTACTGGTGGATCCGGCCGGTGCTCCCACCAGAAAAGACGGGAGGAAGTCAGTCCGTCGTCTTGTTTAACACATCTGAGACACGAAGCGGGGTGCCACCACGATGGTAGGATCGGCGAGCTAAATACATCTCTGCGGCGATTTTCAGTTCCGTTGTCTGCGGTTGAACCAATCCTGGGGGAACCGAGCTGGGGCCTGGGGGTACACTGGAACGAATCAACCCTCGGGTCTGGGTAAGCGACGCCTGTAGGATGGATTCACTGTGCGGCTGAAGGCCGAGTGGGGTGGAGGGGAGACGAGCACGGCCCGGCTCACTGAAGGAGACAATCCGAGACGTGTGCACGTGAGGAGCCGGCCCGGGAGGCAAATCACCCACTCCTAAACGTCTCTGGCATCTCGTCAGTCGTTGGTTGCCGCGAGACGGGGACAGTTTTGGGCCATTAGTTGAACCCCGGGTCCAGTTACCCCCCCACCGCGAGGAAATGCTCGACGTGTTGTTGAAGACCAGTGATGATGCCGCTGCTCAGGGTCTCCCTAGTCGAGAGGGACGACTTTAGCTCAGGTGCGCGGTGGGGAAACGTCCTTTTTCTCCAATCTAACATGGTGGTGATAGGCACTTGTTCGAAATCGACGAAATCGTGTGCGGCACAAAGCCGCGTTCGAACTCGACTATGAGCCATACAAACTGGTCAATGAAGCTTTACACTAACGCAAAATCTCTCTCCAAACTGCGCCTATCCAACGTGCTTCCTGTCATGCTCCCTCTCTCCAGGTACTCCCCACCACGAGCTCCGCCTTTCTGTGCTGCGAGCGAATCGGGTACGGGGTACTATTGGCAGGCTCATTGGATCGGATGCAAGATGTGCGATATCCTCGATGGAAGAAAACAAACACACGAAGACTTCGCCCCTGATAACAAAGGGAAAGCCCTCAAACGGCTCCCGATGCTCCAAGGCGACGGACTTGTGGAGCTTTGGCCGACTAAAGCGGTGCGGCGTTTGACCGGGTCCTCCCGTCTGTTTGGCTAACGGAGTACCAGGTCAACATAATGACTCGAGGGTGAACATAGCTCTCGTCGCGGTTGCCGTGAAACACAGCACTGGTGTTGTGAACCGCACCGAGGTGTCAAGTTGCATAAGAATGCGTCTGGAAGGCTGAATGGCGCGCGTGTGGGGGATAATATGACGGGGAAGGAGTGGGATGACAAAGCCGAGGTGTGTTCCCTCGTATATCTCCACCGCCTTCTTTAATCAAGCAGTCTCACCGGGAGGTGATCAACACGACTAGACCATTTACTGATTCCCTCGCCCCCGATAACCCTTCCGACAAATCCATCGTCCAACCCTCCTCCGGAAGCGGCAACCTCAGACGGTCGAGACCCCTGCTTCCTACTCGGTAGGGGAACACGATCGCAGGGACTACCGATACGCCTGCATGCGTAGAAGCCGAACCCAAAACGCCCGATGAAGCGGCCGCCTTCGTATCCATGGGCGTGTATAGGTTCTGGCACATCTAGTGGTGGGGCTCAGCCCGTCGAACCGACCCGCTACTCGTCCGCGTTGACGACGGCCGCCCGCTCCGATATGGAGCATTGGTTGCGAAACCGAATTTTCTCGGTCTGCTCCCCCCTCAAGCCAACTCCTGCTCTGTCCGGTTTGGGTTCGTCCCATGGATGCTCAGGCTCCTTCCTCCTTCAGTCTGGAGAATGGTTCACGCACGTCCACGTCAGCGTTGGTTGTGTGATAGTGGGTGATTGGACTCGTGGTTTTGGTTGTACCGTGTGGGAGCATATGCGTCGTTCCGCAGACGCGCAACGGGGTGCTCGGGCCTTGGTTATTCTCCACCGAGGGCACTTTGATCTCCTGTCGGCTTCTCTCGTTTTTACACAAATATCGGCCACGAGCAGCTTTGTATCATAGTATGTTCCTTTTAATACAAGCCCCCCCGTGATACGTACAGTATGTTGACGTCTTTTGGTTGAGTGCCCCGGGGAGCCTGAAGCTTTGAAGCCCGGTGCCTTCAACCACCTCGCCCCTCGGATGTATCTTCCTCGTTGCTATCACTCCCGCCTCCCTCAAGCTACGTCCAGTCGGATCTTGGAAGGTGAGCGGGTAACACCCGCCCGGTTTCGGGTCGTTGTATTAATTTGCCCCTCGAATCCCGCACGGAGATGCGATGCAAAGCGCCTGTGCACAACTTGTATCACGGCCAAGGGCGTCTCGGAGTGCATCTACGACAGTGAGAAGTTTCCACGGTCAACGGGTACATATCCGGTGCACCGCGCAGATGGTCAGTCACCAGGGCAAGACCTTGGGGATGCACGCCCAGCCGATGCCCCTTCTCTCACATCGACGCATCCACCCGCCGAGCAAAACCCAACACCATCCACCTCTGGCGCTACGGGGGGAACAATCTGCGAATCGTCTGCTCCACGGGTGCTCGAGGCCGATCAGGGCAGACGGTCATTGGAACTCGTCCGCGTCCGCAGAAACCCGTCTGGACAACAGGTCTCCCAGGATTCCAACCCGCCCATCTCCGTCATCTGTTCTTTTCCGCTCTCAGGGATCCCCCCAGAACCATACATACCCCTCTCGTTTCTTGGAGGGGAGAGGTTACAGGTCCAAACTTCCGAGATAGCTGCCACGGACCATGGGTTTTTTTCCGGCTGGTCAAGTTGGGACTCAAGTTCACCCACGAAAGACTAGGCGCACTCCTGCGTGGGGACCAGTCTGGTACCGTAGTGCACCGCTACTTCGTGTTGGTAGCCGAGGCGTCAGGGTTGGGGTACATTCTGAAGCTCACACCTTCAACGACGCGGTTTCTGGCGAGGCGGGTCCAAATATCGTTTGAGCGGCTTGCCTAAATCTTCGAGGGCGAGGATTACAAGCCCAAAGTTCAAGCAGCTGCCTTGGTCGCCTCGGGTTATAAATCTCCCGCAGACCTCCCTCCTCTACATCGGGAAGTGTTGTGACTTTATCCAGGCAGGGAACCTACGATTCGTTCCAACCTGTGGACGCCCCCCGGAGTCCTCAGAGGACCCCCACGAAACCTTGGTTGCTCCTTCCCAGACCGTGTACATGGCCACCTACATGTTCTTAGTAGGTAAAGGCCCAGAACCCCGCGCCACTGTGGGGTTTGAGAAGGAATTTCGGCAGGAGCTACCGGTCTGTGACCCCACGTCTGCCCCTTTCCGCGTTCGACTGATTTACACTCCAGCAAATTTATTCGATCCTTTTCAAGATTTGCCCTGTGACGATGCGAACAGAAGCTACCTTACTTGTCAGAGATGCACTTCTACTCCTCTCCTTCCTCCCTGTCTACGGTGAGCGTTATGCGTCCAATCCCTCAGTTCTCCGGTCCTCCGGCAGAAATCGAATTCAACGGTTCTAGACTTCAGACTTGGGCTCTGGCGGCAGTCATGTGATCGGGTTTTAGCATCGCTTGAGGGGTTTTCTCAGAACCTGTTCGACAACATCAAGACCTTTCGTGAGAATGGCGATGGGGGCGGGGTGGAGGCAATTGGCAAGAGAGGTGTACGAGCCGTGTGATTCAGCGTTGCAAAGGTTAGGGAAGCTGACGGTCGACCTTAGCTTCGATGAATACACGTACCTCAATCTACTCCTCAGGGTGTGTCCGTTCCCATTTTGCTACCTGACGTTTATGGTTTAAACAAGGGACTGGGGTAGGACTCTTGGAGGAGATCACTAGTGGTCTTCGACGTCCGCATAGATTGTCTCCCATTAGAAGAGAGCGAGTCATTAAGGTATTTCCGGGAGGTCATCAGGGGAGCGCATTCAGATTTCCAGGCCGGGATACCCGATGTGATGCCGCCGGTGTCGTTTCCTTTGTCTTGGTCCGAGGTGGGTGATACCACGAAGGACTTGAAGCATCCGAACTTGATGCCGGCTAGGGTGAGAATGCTGTATGATGTGTGAGTGAGATTTTCGGTTCTAGGGATATTTTGGCAAGCATTTTGAATTACAGGCTGTCTGTTAATACCTACACTTTTGTTTACTTGGCGAGAGTGACCACCATTATTTTTCGGTAGCACGGGAGTTGAGCTTGTTGGCTGTTCGGTCGTCACGCGTCACGTCCAGAGTCAGTTCCGAGGGTTGCCCTTGGGAGGAATTCACGAGCTGGAGAGTCGGAGCGCGTGGAATGAGTGGCTAGTTGTAGGAGGTACCTTGACATCAGATCCATTGGCACAACCCAACCGACTGACAGCTCTTACGAGTTGCGAGAGTGCCGGGCGGCCGGTTCATCAGGGAAATGCCGAGTCGGTTCCCAAGGGATTGGAGGTGCTTGGAACGATTGGAGTTCCACGCAAGCGCTTGGAAGCGCTTCCGGTGAGGATCACATCCCCTCAGATCGGGGACCGCAAAAGGGCGTAAAGACCATAGGCGAACGCATTCTTTTCAAGTTTCAAGTTCCTCAAGGTCAGTCGAACGTGAGGCAAGATACTGAGAAAATCAAGCGTCGTTGTGTACCCAACGCCTTTACAAATGGTTGCCCGGGCCCAGGCGGCGTGATAGTTTACATACAACAAATGCTAGTGAACAGCGGGTGGGTTTTAACGAATGCGAAAGGAAACCCGAGATTTAAAACCGAAGAAGTGACAAGTGCTATGATCAAGGTTCTGTGAGGCCAGAATCGGCGTGATGAGGCGGGGTTGTGCACGCCAAACGAGAAAAAGAGGAGAGGTGGTGAGTGGGTGGGGGTTTGTGATGGGGTGTGCGGTGTAGCTCTCTATAAGAAAGGCGGTGGTGAGGAATGAAAAGAAACCACCGGAGAACGGGGGAGATACATACCAAACCTCGTGTGGGGTTCAAGCAATGACGCATCCACCACCGGAGGTGCCTCCACCAGTCTCGAACTCAACAGGGAAATCCTGCTGCTCGCCGGAGGTGGTCTCGGAGGGGGCGAAGAAGGAGAAGAAGGAATCCATTTGAGTTAGGTTGGGTGGATGTGAGGGAGATCCGAGAGATGGATGGGAGTTGTGTGGAAGCGGTGGTAGGATGGCTGGTTGGAGAATTTCCTCTCCTCCCCCCTCGACTTATATATGGCGCAGATGCTGATTTCCAGGCGTGCCCGTGGTATGAGAGATCTGCACGACAAAAAGCAACACCGATAGAGTTCACCACCGCCTACGCGCACTCTCGGTTTGAGCCCAAGCGCAGGTTCCGTAGGTACACACAAAACGCGCGTCCACAAACAATAAGAGCCGTACCCAGAGTTGCTATGGACGTCAAATTTGTAGCACCTGAGGACAGGGGAGGGGTATCTTTCAGAAGATTCGCTTCGCATGCATCAGTGAAGAAGACAATAAGGAGGTTGGGCTGCGTCGGAAAGCCAATCAGAGGGTGGATTGGGTTATTGTTCAATCCCGCCGCACTTTAGGCGAGTGGGACGAGCACCAAGCGAGTTGTGGCGTTCGCGATTGCCCGCCTCAACGCCTCGTGAGTGTCGACGCGTCAGGGAGAAATGCACCGCGACGATGAGGCGAGAATGCGAACAGAAAGTCGACCTCTCCAACAAGTGTCCCTACTGTGGATCTGGTCGGTGCTCCCTACAGAAAATAGGGCAGGAAGGTAGTCCGACGTCTTGTTCAACACACCTGAGGCATGAAGCAGGGCCGTCGCCACGACAGTAGCATCGGCAAGCTAAATACGGTTTTGCGGGACGTTTCAGGTCTGTTGTCTGCGGTTGAACCAATCCTGTGGAAAACCGAGCTGGGGCCCTGTGGCGGGGGTACACTGGAACAAATCAACCTTCGGGTCTGGGCAGGTGACGCTTATTGTCTCGGCCAGTGTCTCCATCTGCAGGAGTATTTCACCGCGCGGTTGAAGACCGAATGAGATGGAGGGAAGACGAGCACGGTCAGGCTGGCTCGGACTCAGGGTGCACGTGAGGAACGGAGGCAAACACGAACCACACGGATCCCTGACGAACTCTTTCATCACCTCCTCTCCACTACTGGACGTCTTCGGACGATATGCATCTCGTCAGCCGTCGGTCGCCGCTCGACGGGGACCGTTTTGAGAGGAGGGTATCATTGGTTGGACTCCGGGCCTCGTTACCAACTACCGAACAAGTAGACCTTCTACTGTGGACCCCGCCGCCTAGGGAGGAGATTTTTGACACATTCGGCAGCCCAGTTCGATATTTTGATCATTGGGAGACGCGCTACCAATGCTGGTGTCGCCATCGACGCTCCTACAAGAGGGCCCAAGGTCGCCCTAGTCGGTGGGGATGATTTCAGTTCAGGTGCGTGGTAGAAAGCAATTCCTCTTTCCCCGACCTGACGTATGTATGTGTCGTGATAGTCACTCCTTCGAAATCCTTCGAAATCGACGAAACTTGTACGTGGCGGTGTACAGTACCTCCAGAAAGCCGTGTTCGACCCGCTCGACTATACACAATACAAGCTAGTCAAGGAAGCCTTGCACGAACGCAAGACCTCCCAAGACCTCCCTGCAAACCGCACCCCACCTAGCCAACACGTTCCATATCGTGCTACCTCTCACAGGTACCCTGGCCTTGCGAGTCTTTTGGTGCAACAAACTAACCAGATACAGACATCGGCAGGTTCCGTACTACTGAGTCGGATGCATGATACGCGATATCCCCGCTGGAAAATGGAACATGGAGACTTCGTGCCCTGTGACGAAAGGGAAAGCCCTCGAAGCATTCCTGATGCTCGAAGGCGATGGTCTGGTCGGGGCTGCTTTGGTATACTACGACGGTATGGAGTTTGTGACCGAATCTTTCAGTCTATTTGGCTAACGGAGTGCCAGGCCAACCCAACGACTCGATAGTGAACACATCTTATGCCGCGATGGCCGGGCAACCAGGCGCCGTCGTTCTAAACCACACCGAGGTTGTCAAGCCGCATAATAATGGCCTGGGAGGTTGAATGGCGCGCGTAGGGGATAACCTGACGGGAAAAGAGTCGATCTCCAAGTGAAGGTCTGTTCCCTCGCGTATCTGTACCGATTCGCCTAGTTCAACACCTTCCCCAGGGGCTAATTGATGCAACCGGATTATCTACGAGTTCTCTCCTCACCATCGACGATCCGGCATCTCACGAACCAATATTTGAATCCTCCTCTGGCATCCACATCGCTCTGCCTACCCTGGCAAGGGATCCTTGACGAGGTCCGGCGGTACCTCTCACCGGACATCAATGTTAGGTGTGGGCGTGTCCTTTCAGCATGGCGCGGCCTCCGACCGCTTATAATAGTCCACCTGCGGCAATAACTAAGGGGGTTGATCCGAAACTACACGATCTACGCCCGAGTCTGGGTTGTTGATGGTCACGGGGGAAAGTGGACAACGTACCGGGCTATGGCGGAGGAGATGGTCGACGAGGCTGTTAAAACGTTCGGGGGAAGGTGACGAACGGTTATGTTACACAACGTGTAAGGTTGGGGGTTAGTGCAGGAACGTGTTCGCCGTGTTGACTCAATGGGTATGTCCACCGGTTGTATGTGCTGCAGGATCTAACGTGACCATACCCTCCATAGTACGAAACGTCTGGTGGGCTGCCAAGAGGGCAATCGTTGCCATTGTATGGGACTCAATCGAATCATCAACACCCGCGTACGCTGGGTGTTTCCCTTGCGGCGATTCTAACTCGCGGCGTGTCTCAAGTTATAGAAGCCGAATCACGGGACACAGTTCGATACAAATACGCCCAAATCATCGCGGACGTGATCGCCTGGGGATGCCACCCGAACGCCCAGGCAGTGTTCAGAGCACTTCCTCGAGTGGTCGAAATCATGGCAAAGGACCTCGGCTGGAATCACTCACGACAACACCCGGAGATTGGTCGCGCGACCAAGTTCCTCACGAACATGGACAACCGCCACATTTGAAGACTCGCTCCCGAGGTCTTCGCCAAGCCCGAAGCCTGAGGCGCGAACCCCAGCGAAACCTGGAGTTCTCCACGAAGCCACGGGGCAGGAGATGGTGTATTCTCAAGCCCAATCCGAGGCTAGGGAGCTGCAAGATACTTCCACTGCGAGGGCGCAGTGGTACCAGGCTATTGAGGGCAAAACGCACCTCCAACGAGCGGACGTGGTCTGATTGATCAAGAGTCCGAAGGGATACGAAGTGGTGTCACAGAGGAATTACGAGCGTGGGTTGGCGGAAACTGGCTTGCGGACAAGTCGTATTTCAATTTTAACAAATTCGTTGGGGTAGGGTGAACCTCCTTCGATCCGTTTGACTGGTTCTGACGGATATCGTGTTCTCGCCCGTTCCTTGCGTGTTTGTGTCTTAGAGGTCGAGGATCCCTATTGAGAAGAACGGTGGTGGTGTCTGATCCCCGCATTGCTTACGTTACGGTGGTTGTGGCAGTTGCCTGGATCTTTGTTCCGCTGTTTCCAATTGCCTTCTGTGGTATATCTATCCTTTTCATCTGCGACACCGCCTGGGCACGCTTGCACGGAGAGTTGCCGGGATCTTCGAGACGCTAGCCGAAGCTCGGTGAAAAACTCAGATTCATCACGCGATATATAGAACCCAAAGTATGATGGACGCATCCCCCAATTCGACACGACCTTCTCTCGATAAAAACGACCAAGTCAGGTTGTGGAGTGCATTCACCAAGACAACTAGGTTAAGACAACTGGGGTCAGAATCTTAGGTGTATATGGCTAGGGTGGGTAGTCTCGGAAGCGCAATCTCCCTTGGGATTATCAACTATTGTCCCATAGTCCAGAGGGGGCACAGTGCAGCTCTCCGGACATCAGCCTGCGGTAAAGACCATAAAATCCCGCAGAACAAATGGCTGGGCATGAATCGATATGCTGAAGCAACAAAGAACAACAAGAAATGGTTGATTAGAATGGATAGGTGCTCAGCGGGATGGAAAGAAACCTACGGTGGTGGGGATCCCGAAGATGCTAATTGTTTCGTTCGCGCCTGGTTGCATATCCGTCGGAGCTCAACCACCTGCCTTGGCCATAATTTCTGTGATTCACATAGGTCTTCAAACCTCAGGATAGCCAGTGGTTGTTGCGAGAGTAACCTGAGGGTTGCCTGTTCAACATCTTCCATAAACTCAGGCAATCGTAGAAACTGCCATGCAACTGTCATCCAAGTCTCCAACTTCTTCCAGTCCTCAGCTTTCTCAAGTGAGCTTGTCACCACACTATAGGATGCAGAGACTCCCTCAAAGTATGCATACTTCACAGGAAGTTGGTGTTTGCCCAGCAAGTGCCAGTAATGGGGGGACAAACTTTCCAGTCCTGTGGGTGAACATATCACACCAACCAACAGTTGCACCCATTCAACCTTTTTCCCAATGTCATCCACATCAACCCTGAGACAGTTCAATAAACGGACAGTCTCCAACACTGGCATCTCGGACCTCCTGTGCCAGACACGCTCAATGGCACATATGCTCAGCTGCCTTAACCTTGGAGAGAATGGCCTATCCCTCTCCACACGCTTGGCAAAATAGTGCACACATGAACCAGCTGGTGTATGGTTATCAACTGCAATCCATGCACATATGGCATCTGCAATAATTTCATCATCACCACTTGAGAACACCACTTCAAGCACTAAGTCGCAATGAGGTGTGTAAGGCAAACAAAGGTTTTTCTGGTCTTGGCCAGTTATAGCCAGGCGGAATGCAATCTCAAGGGTCATGGAGAGGAGGTATAGCATCAGGGGCTCTTCCAATAGGACTTCCTGGGTATGGTTGGAAGTGTTACCCAAACAGATGGGATCACAGTTGGGTCCAAGTTTGGAGAATTCTCCCTCAATGATTTGAAAGATGGGATGGGAGTGCTGGATGTGTTGTTGTTGCCGTCGTTGCTGCCTTCGGAGGAAAATATATTGTTCTCTGGATGGTAGTGAGTCTGGTTGGCTAACAGGGATCCCTCCCTGCCTAAGTCTTCCAGTCACCTTGGAGATTGCAGTACACCACTGGTAAGCTGCCAAAGTCAAATACACAGGTCTTTTCTCCCATGCAGCCAAAAAATCCAGTAGGTATTCAATAAATCCAAGACAATTTCCATTGGCAATATTGATCATCACTCTTGCCTCCAAGTGAGAAAGGATGATTTGTAATGAATCCCTAGTGTATACACTTTAAGTGGACTGAAAGAAAGGGTAATGGCAGTTACATACGACTTGTCAACAGCCCAGACTGTTTCCTCCTCAACGTGTCCACCCAGAAACATATACCACATGAGAAGAGTGTTAGCAATCACAGCTTGGTGACCAGTGAAGGCTGCACTGAGGTAGGAAGAATAGGATCTCAGGATTGGATTTGGCCCTGTGTGGGTCAAATCCACAAGCAAGTTTGACACCCACAGTGAGTGAGTATGAGTGTTTGTGCCCACACTTGGGAAGCTGAAGGTGGGTCTGTTTGGGTGAGAATTAGACTTGTGAAGGTTAAGCTCAAGCATGAGAATAATGTGGTGAAGGTCAGGGTCAGTGTGTTGGGATGAACTTGAAGGGATGGCCAGAATGGGATACTTGGAAGCATGCTTATGGGATTGAGCTCTTGCTCCCATGTTTATTTGGAGCATAGCCCGTGCTGAGAAGTATGCCTGGTCCCTCATACCAGGGTACAGCTGTCCAGTTGAGTCAAAGCATGTTCCAAAGGCGGAAACAATCAAAGCAAATGGTGGATCATGGTTTGGGTCACCATTAAACCAGTGGATAGTCCCTGCAAGACGAATGGCAGAGTCAATTGCTTCAGGGTCAGTTATGTTGTGGAGGACCCAGCTGACACAGTGTGCATTATCCACATTCTGCTTCTGAAGGGCTTCCAGGTTTAGTACATGCACTTGTAGCCTGGGGCCATTTTGAGGTGTTAGTGGCTGACAGTCCCCACCCCCAGTTGTGGTTGGAAGTAGCCTTGCATGACTGAACCTTTGGACCCCTTGGATCAATTTCAGTTTTACATTCCCAAATGCATGATCTGCCTGGAGAAACAGAATGATTGCCTGGTGTCCAACATTCATGACTGCATGGCAGATACTGGACATGATGTTGGATAAGGAAATCTCCCAGGACAATGGGTATTGCACAATGTCATAGATGTAGTGGAATGCCAAAATGACCCCCTGTTGACCCTTCATCCATATAGTATGGGCAAGTGAGATAACCTGGGACAGAGATAAGCTTGCCAACAATCTCTGGGTTGTTGTACTGTCTCTGAGATATCGGAGACCTATTGATACCGGTGTTTGGAATGGACATTCATATGAGTATGTTCCAGCAGCCACAATCCCAATGTAGAAGAGAATGCCAAGAGTGGTGAAGGAGATGACAACATGTGCAACAGAGGTGTTGACTGACCAGATGTACTGTGACAGGCCACAGGCAAGGAGGAGGAGGGCAACCTGGAGCATCATGGGGAGGACCTCAACGACTAAGCGGAATGACCATTTTTCAAGGCCATCAAATTTATGCTGGCGATCTCCGCTACGTTCAACCACTGATCCTCCACAGTGTCGGAGGTACCGGGTCAGCCACTGCTTGCCCAGCATTGCAATGAATGCGGCCAACAGCGACATCAGAAGGCTTGCATACAGAAGGTTCAGGGTGGTGACAATCTCTGCAGGGGGGCCATTCCACGCTGGAGGACCCACAGGGTGTCCGTCAGGGGCGCCGGATCTGTTGAGGCTGAGGAGAATTGCTCGGAGGTAGGCTTCCGACCGTTCACCGGAGTCTGGCTCGAGCTTGGACTGGACGGCTATGACGAAGGCGGAGCTGACTGCAGAAAACAGACCAGCCTGAAGATGTGGTCAATACTATATAGTAATAAATAGATGCACAAACGCACGAAAATCAAGGTGGTGTTGAGATCCTCGTTGTGCTTCTGCATGTATTCGGTGTCATACTCCATTGTCTCTCGTTTGTAAATGGTGTAGAAGTCGAGCTGGGGGTCATCGTTCTTGATTGGTTGGAAGTACATCCGGAGGGCATCTTGGATACTACCAGGAGTCAGCTCGTTGGTTCCTAGAACCGAGACCGAGTCTCTGATACACACCATCGAGGGTCAACATTGACCGGCTTCGGGTCCTCCTTGCCGCCCATCACAATATCCTACTACTGGGATGGATGCGAGAGTGGGACCTCTGTGGGCCTTTCGAGGATGGATCAAGAGGCGAAAAATAAACCCACGTGCCGTATGAATGGCGCCCAGTCAAAGTCCGTGCCACCAGGTCCCCGGAGTCCTGCAGCAAGCGATATATTGAAATACCAGGTGGTGTCACCTCCATGTAACTGGGCGATACCGTCAAGGTTGTGGAGGTCAACCGGACGTTTGGCGGGCTGGATAGGTTTCCTTTGGTATTGAGCCGCGCTACGTTTTTGGCGACTTGGAACTGCCGATTATCACTCTCAGGGGGCAAAAGTTCCTTGATTTGGCTGGAAAGTATGGAGGCTATTTACCCACTCGAACTATCACGGACTCCATCACACTCGGGAGTGCCATTTACTCTTTCAATTGGTGATCGTCTCTTTATACCTGCCCAATGCTGTCGACGCGTATGGTTGTACCGCGTGAACGAAGGGAGGGACAAGCCATAAACCGGAAGAAGCCAACTAGACGGAGAGAGAGAGCGACTACAAAACCTACTGGCCGTGTTCATCATCTTCGCTTGTCTTCCCAAATCGGTGGACAGCGAGACCACTGCAGGAGACACGTCGGGACATTCGTAGTATTCAATTCCCTGGCGTGCTACCTCGAGGATGGAGCTTAGAATGGGTAGTCAGTGGCGTTGCCGTTGACGAATCCATGACCATGTGTGTACGCTTAGCGGCAATGGAACGAGGTTCACCCTAGTTTTGGGTGCGGGGGAAGGTAAAACAACCAGGGGTGTTATCGTTATCGGCCAGACACGAAAGTGTAGTCTCCTGAAAAAGGAAAGCGAACGAGTGACTCGGCGTGAGTCGGTTGGCTGGGAGCAAAACATAAAGGGTAGCATCGGAACGGGCGGGTGCTGGGCGGGACGAACAGAACCTACTACGGCTCCGGAGAAGATTGTTCCATTCGTGCCTGGTCGCAAATCCGTCGGAGTTCGTCTTCTTTGGCCGTCCATATTCAAAGCGCTTCCGGTTCATCACCGCAGTGGAACGGCCATCACGAACACAGCTCATCTACGAGGCCGTGGGCCCACCTAACGTTGTCGAGTGCTTCGGTTCCGGCCGAGGAATCGACGGACTTCGCGGGGGTTTGCGGGTGCAAGCCATTCAGAAGGGGGGGAAGGGTCAAACTCTTTTGATCTCCTTGGCGTATCCAACAAAAAGTAAAAATAATTATACACCAAACACTCGGTCCAAGAGTCATACGTAAAAGTCCGGGCAAAACATACGGCGAACGTGAGAAGGAAGTAAATTCTGGGTACGGGGGGGAGTCCAACATCATATCCACCACCTACGCATGAATTGCGCCCGTTTAGTAACGGTCGTGCCACTGCTCAGAGGGGGGAAAAGGTTCTGGGGGTCGACGGCGCACTGGGTGGTGCGTCCACTCGGAAGCTAAAATTGCGGAACCGGTCAACATAGATGTACAGCAGTGCGCATCAAAAACAACACCAACCTTGGTAGATGAGAAGTAGTCGACCATGAGGCCAATTGTGCAACTCGAGGCCTGAGCGAGACTCGTGTGGCCGGAGCCGAGTTGCTCGACCAGGTAAGCGTTGTCACCGATCATTGCAGCGGTATTCTTCGCATTCGCGTACGGCGTGATAGGGTCATCCTGGGAATTAGAGTGGTTAAGCCGATAGATGATTGAGTTTAGGAGCGGGATGTACGGACGGTGTTTCCGATGATGATAACTGGGTTCGTGAGCTTCTTGGGAACGTATGGGGTCACCTGTTCAACAGAGCGAACGGGCCACCCATATGAAGTGTAACTGAGGGGGCTGTTGTCAGAATGCATCCACAGAAAATGGTTGGTCTTGCGCGTACCCGAGATTCCAGATGGTTCCGACTTGATTTAGGATGTGTCAGTAAAATGGATATACATGAGCGAATAATGGGAAACTCACACGTAGGGGTGAGCGTCCGAGTGTTCTCTACGATGGCGTCAAACACGTTACTGGCCGTCGCACTGGCGTCATTGAAGTTGTCCGCTCCTGCGATGGCCGCTGACGAATACGAGGTCAAAGCTCCAGGAGCGGCACCACCAGACCTGACCAGGCGGTTCAGGCGGGACTTGTCAACGGAGAATTTCTCGGAAGGTATGGTGATTTTGACCCCCCCATTATTAAGCGTGACATTGTTGGCTTGGGCGGCTTGATAGACCAGACCAATGAGTGGGTAAACGTCGTTGTTACAATGCTCTGCCCACGCCGTCGGGCTGTACAAGACATTAAAAAGGAATGCTGTTGTGAAGTCAGCGACAAAACTCCAGAGGGCGGGAGCCAGGAACCATACTCCTTATTCCGGCGGGGGTAATGGGGAGTTGAACACCCATGCGATAGAGCTTGAGGGCCAACTATGGTGGAAATAGAGTCAGCCTGGTTAACCGGTCGGGGAGGAAATCAATTACATCGTGAGCGCCGTTCAATAAAACCCCAACGTCGTTCTTATCGCCACCGGGAACATAGTTCATGAGCTTACAGCCGGCGGTCCCTGCTGCAACGCAAGCATCCGCCATGTTGAAGCACGTCGTCTCAGTATCCACGAGAGCAGAGTGCAAGAACTGGTGGGATGGATGAGAAAAGACTTGCACCAGGGCAGCGTTGAAATTTACCTTGTACGATATCCAGGTAGTTGGATCCACTACGCCATCCAAGATCACGCGCCCGGCACGCTACGTATACTTAGCATCATGTCTGACGTTTGAATGGGATCAGGCGTACCTCGGGGAACACTAGAACCAGAATTTAGTCAGAGGGTACGATTAAGAAGCCGGACTAACTTACTGTTGAGGAAATTGAATGCAATCACGCTGCCGTAAGAGAGCCCCCAGAAGTCGATTGGTTGGTTCGCCCCTACGATCGCGTCTCCCAAAGACACAAGGTCCCGAATGGTGGAACTAGTCCCAAGGTACTTCAAATATTTTCCAGTGGGGCCGCTCTGACATTTTCCCGTGAAGGCTTTGACCTTCTGTTCGGTCTCACTGACTCGCGAGTACAGTTCGGCGTGGTCTTGGTCATTAAACTTTCCGGAGATGGTTTCGTTGATGCCCGCGACCACCGTGTTCATCCAGAACGCGGTATCCTCGTCATTGGAGCCGAAACAGGTAACCTCTCCAGGGCTGGTGATAAAACGCGGTCAGTAAATCACATTGAAACGACGATGTGAGCTTACAAGGTTTGCCCCACTCCCCGAGGATCCCAGGAGATCATGTCGAAGGCACCTCCAGAAGCTTTGCTGAATTCCGCGCCACTTTCTGCAATGAACTCGAGTCCTGAACCGCCGGGTCCACCTGTAAAGATTGGATGTTGGTGGGAGATCATGAACGGTGGGCGGAGTGAATCACCTGGGTTGGAGAAGACGGTACCCAGCTTCTTCGAAGCCGTTGCAGAGTACTTGATCACCGCAAGGCGTGCCGTTCCAACGGAATTATCATGATAGTCCATTGGAACCTGGAGGGTTCCACATTTCAAGTTGGAGTCCGTGGAATTAATTGAGAAGCTCCCGCAACTGCCCCAAGTGATCTCCAAGGCGTTCAGAAGGACTGACGAGGTAACGGTATGTGGGGGGGGGGACTTACAGACCCAGGGGCCCGGGGTTGGGGGGCGGGGGCGGCGACCACGCGTCCAGTGAGCAAGCCCAGCGCAAGTAGAACTGCGAGACCGGAAGGGTGGGACATCTCGTTGGCTGGGGTGTTTTGTGCCTTGGATTCGCATTTATATACATCCCATATGTCATGATGACAGCGGGTGCACGAAACCTGCGCGGGCTTACGCGTTACGGTTGGTTGCCTTTCGTTAGACCGTTTTCCAGGGGGCACAGCCCCAATTCGTTGTTTACCTTTTGATCCCATCGAGGGCTCTGTAACCCAGCGTGACGCCAGAGGGAAGATCCAGACCTTTGCGCGCAGTTCATTCCGCTGACGGACCACAGATTACCAGGGTGCCGACCTGTTTACAGTCAGCACACGAACCAATTGACGCCGTAGTGGGAAAACGGCAAACCGAGGCTATGCCATCTAAAGGACGGCATGTCGATGTGAAACCAGTCGGGGCCGCCCAGTAGACCTATTTTTGCGCAGGGTTGGCTGCGGGTGCAATAATGCCGACCATATCTGAACAGCGATGAAATTTTGCAATGCCAATCCTGGTAATGCACGTTTGCACTGGTGATCGGCACGGTGATCCGTGGGAATGACCCGGACGCCGATCGCCACATAGACAACGTGACATATGGCCGGAACCCTCGCCTTGGCCTTCAGGCGGGCCCGTGATCCGCCGTCAACGGGGGCTGGACTGTCGTAGATAGAGTGTTAGAAACTCACCGAGTTAGCGAGATTAGGCGGGACGTAACAAGCTGTGGTCAAACACACCCGATTTGCCTTACGGATGCGTTGGGTGTATACCTCGCGATGATCAGATAATCCGTTTCTTTCGGTCGACCTTGGTTGCTGTATCCACTACGCATCTGTGTGGTGACTATTGTTTCTACAGGATATCCTGTCTTGGGGCGATCCTCTTGGTTAGCACTTTTCTCACGTCATCCTGCTCAATTCCCTTTCTTCCACTCACGGATGTATGGGTGGCCGCCACTAGTCGAGGATCGATACCTAATCGCCTCACCGAGGAATGCTTGGCGGCTGTTTTGACGGGGCTGGACCGAGCAGAGGCTCCACGGCTCCACTCGTGTCCCTCTGGATTATTCACAATCGGAAGGGTTGGGGTTGGCAATGATTCCCAACGGGGATATTGCGCTGGAGAGGTGAGACTACAAACAAGATTCACATCGCAAATTTTCACACAGGCCTTCCGACAAGTGGGTACTTTGAGCGATTGGTCACCACATGATACACTCTCATCTGACACTGGCATCAACCTCTCGCCCTCTGCATTTGTCTTTGGCGAACACGAACCTCGAAGCGATCCAACCCAACGCACGCCACCCGCAGGTTGTACCTCAAGTCGCACCTTGCGTTTCTTGGTAATATTGTGACGGCCCGGGGAATTTGAAAGTCAGCGATCACTGTTTACTAGTTACTTCTCATCAGTGGTAACTAAACGGGGTAAACGGGGGTACGATCAAGAGCCTGAAGGGATCCGAAGGAGCGTTGCAGTAGATCACGAGTAGGGGTTCGGACACTGGATTTGAGAGTAAGCCTTCGACTTTTGCGAATCCATTGGGGTATGGCGATCGTTCCTCCAATCCTTTGGGTTGTGGCGGCGCTCTGTGGATTTTTTATTAGCTGAATGACGTTTTCGCCTGGCCCCTGGGCACATGTGACTGAAAGGGTTCTACCTATCGAGAAGAGCAGTGGCGGCGTTTCAAATCTCATCCTTCATTATCTCGTATCGCTCGAGTTCCAGCGGTTTGGGCGTTTGCGCAGATCCCTGTTCTACTGTTTCCAAATATACTCCATGGTACTTACATCTGTTCGATGTTATTAGTCTTTCGCCCGTGGCGCGTTCTGAATGTGCTTCGTTCGCACACCCACCATACCAGCTCCCGCCTAGCCCGTGATGACGTGGTGAACTTGGAATTCAACGTAACATCGATACCTTTCCCAGGACGATGGGTACCGCGTGACATCGTGGGCGCGATTGGATGTCGAAAGGGACTCATGGTAGACGTCCATCCAGGCGGGGTGGCGTTGAACTGGTTCAAACTCAGCAGCAGCTTTCGGGTGTTCCTCCAAGTGGTGTAGACGAGCAGTATGACCTTGGGGGGAGGTGGACTCTCCAGCAGTTTCCGGGTTGTCCCACTACTTTTGACGCACCAGAGAACTGCAGATGCTGGAACGGACATTCGCACAAGGGTGTTCCGGCAAGTACAACGAAGGGATGACTGCGCATGCGGAGGTGTTGGCGGGACGCAGGTACCACGACAATGGCCGCGGGTGAGGAAGAGAAGGGCGGTCTGGAGCGTAATGGAGAGACTCTCGGTGAACAATTGGAGCGACCGCTTCTCGACGCCATCGGATTTGCGTTCGACCATCGATCTCCTGGTGTTAGAGGTTCCGGTTCCGGTTGACGCTGAGGACTGCTCGGGGTGGGCCTGGCTCGAACTCGGACTACTGAGAACAGACTGACTTAAAAGTGTTATTAACGTTGTATAACGATAAACGGGGCACGGAAACACACGAAAATCAAGGTTGCATTGAGATCCTCATTGTGTTTCTGCGCGTATTCGATATCCTCCATCGCCCGTCGTCTGTACATGGCGTAGAAATCAAGCTGGGGGTCATGGTTCTCGCTGGCTGGAGGTAGGGCCACCTGGATGCTATCTGGAGTCGGCCTGTTTGTCCTCGCGATTGATCCCACGTTGTAAAACGCACCGCTGAGGTTCGACGTTGGCTCATTTCGCGTCCTCGTTGCTGCTCATCACACTGCCCTGCCATAGAGACGGATAAGAGAGTGGGAGTTTCCTGGGGATCTTCTCCCGGTCCGAGCGGCGAGAACACGCGTCTCATGCGTGGTGCTTGTCCAATGGCATTGTTTCCGCCACGAATTCCAGACCTAGACTCGAGCAAAAATTAGCACATTTGTAGTCGCCGTGCGTGGTCCTTACTGTTGACAGGGCACCCCCCCATCTTAAGATCCCAAGATCTCATCGATGCATCGACGACGCCGGTCAACGACCTGTTCGATCAACAACCGCCGGCTTCAGTTGCGCGAAATCGAATGCGGGTGCAACGTTTTCGCGAGTGAACCCTCCTCCTCTTCCTCCTCCTCTCTCTCTTGGGAAATGGCTCCCACAACCCTTTCGCTCAAACAGAGGCTGGCAGCTCTGGCCACCGCCACGTCGTCGCCAACCGCGCCTTACGATGCCCCGCCGAAGTCGCCCGGAGCCGGTGGGAGGCGGGCGTTCTTCAACCCGACTTGGATCAAACGCCCTTCCATGGATGGGTCGCTATTCGGGGGAGAGTCGTCGAGAGATCCTGCAAATGACAAACTGCAAGAGGTGATGGGCAGGATACTTTATCAGGCTGGTGTGGACTTTGAGTGAGTCCCGTCGTTATGCATACAGTCTGGCTACTGACCTCGCTGGGGGTTTTCTTTCGCCCGGCTCAACACAGGACCCTACCAATGTAAGCCGCCCCCTTGACACACCCGACAACGCCACGCTAGGTTCAAACACGTTTTTTTCAAGGGTTGTTATGAACGCCTCCGCGCTTCCTGATCCACGGGAAGTCAATTACGATCAATTGCTGGCGTAAATACCCCAATTACTCCTCTCTCTACCCCCCAGCTAACCACGGTCTCTGCGCCCTTTCCAGCCGAATCTTATCGTACCTCGACTTATATGGTGAGTGACTTTGACCCGGTTGACCCGCCGGGAAGTCGCGTACGACGAGGATCTAACCGGAATGTTTCTTATTCTCCCTCGTTACCATCCCCCCGGTTCCGCCTTCCGTTGGGTGGCCTTACATTGTTCCGTTTCCCCCGTTCCCGTCACTTCTCTATCTCTCCGTGTGCGATCTCCCTTCCTCTGATGATCGAACCATGCCCTGTAATTGGATTTCCGCTCCTAGTTGAGGCCGACTACACCGTCATCTTCTTCGCGGCCGGGGCAAGGCATAACCCCGGATGGAGTTGGGTCTGGAAGGCTTACAGGAGTCTCAATAGGAAGTATAGGAAGAATCTGAAGAAGCTCGTGAGTTCTACCCGTTCTGTCCTTACCTTTGCCCGCTCTTGTGATCCTGGTGTCGCGAAGCGCGCTGCGGGAGGGTCATTCTTTTTCTCTTCGTTCTTGGGGGTAGAGCTGGGACGAGTTGAGCGCGACGCCTGGTTACGGGCTTTGGGCTTGACTTCAGCCGCGTATAAGCACCAGTTAGACTGATTGTGATTCCTCACATCTTCTCTCCCTTCTCCCTCCTGGTCCCCCTCTCTCTTCCACGGCATCAACCTCGACCAGTTCATCGTTCACTCCAACTTTTTCACCAAAAGTGAGCCCTTTCTCAACATTTGTACATGTGGGAGTATCGTTTCTGATGGACTGATCCACCTCGACCAGTGTTGTTCTCACTTGCGGGTGCAATCATCAGCCCCAAGTTCTTCCGGAAAATCTCGTACATCGATACTCTCTCTGAACTCGCACGACATGTCCCACTCACTCAGATCGATATACCCGCGGCTGTCTACAAGTAAGAGATACCCCTGGTATGTTTCGGGCGGTTGTCCCTTACATTGGTCTTCGTAGGGAGAACTCGAAGCTGGAGAGGGAGATTATACTGCCTACACCGACACGAGCGAACATCTTTTGTGTACCGTTGGAAGATTTGATGGGATATGACGGAGAGAAGGACGGTATTCCGAGGGTGATCAAGGACTCCATACAGTACCTGCGGGAGACGGGTATGTGCTTTCCATCTTTCCCCCCCATTTGTCTTGTGACGGTTGATGTGTTGGTAGGCCTCGAGGAGGAAGGATTGTTCCGGAGGTCACCAAACCTCACATTACTGAACCAAGTAGCGGAAGCCTACGATCGGGGTGAGGGGGCGTTTCGTTTGGCCACTGCTCGACCCGCTAATCAACCCTGTCCCAGGCCACGTCGTGTCACTGGACACGTTTAACGACCCAAACCTTGCCGCGGTGTTGATCAAGAAGTTCTTGCGAGACCTCCCAACACCTATTTTCCCGGAGAAGATGTATCCTGTGGTGCAGCGATGTCCTATCCCGAGTAATGAACCAGGGGACGTTTTGGCGATCACATATATTCGGGAGACGATTTTGCCGGAGCTACCTCGGTGTTCGTATATCCTGTTGAGCCACATTTTACGTGAGAGTTCCTCAACCCAAAGGCTTGGTTGGGTAGGGTCTAACGTTGTGCTTAGAGCTGGCCCATGAAGTGTCGATTCGGTCGGCATATAACAGGATGGACGCGCACAACTTGGCTCTCGTGTTGACGCCCAATCTTGCGAAAAGTTCGAACTTCAAGCGAGATTTGGAGATGTGCGCTGTGCCAAATGGTCCTGCTCTCCTTGCGCGATCCCACGGTCAGACGGCGAAACCCTCCTTCGCCACCCTTGGATTGGTCAACAAGATCTGCATTTCGCATTACTACGAGATCTTCGATGAGGTCATCGACCGTACTGAAGCTATTCCGCCTCAACTATCGACTTCTTCCTTTACGGCTGTCGACTCGAGCGAACCGGGTTCTGCGACGGCCTCTTCGTTTTCGTCTGATATTTCGGGGACCCAAGCGGACGGAGACGATGAGAGCATTGACGATCAGATGTTGGTCATGCCACTTGGGCCATCCACACCAAGCACGCCCGGTAGTAGGACCAACTGGTTGACGCCCCCTAGCGCGTGGTCTTCTAACACGACGATGCAAACCCCCTACAAGCCTCGGCAGAGAAAGACCCTCTCGAAGGGCTCAGATCGGTCTTTACACACCACCCCAGGTGCGGTGAATACCAGCGTAGGGGGGAACCTGCAAGGGACTGTCGGGAAGGCCAAGTCGACGATCAGTATTGAGAAGGGGCTGGTTGGTGGTGGGAGGAAAGGGAGCATTTCGATTGGGAGGGGAACGACGAGGAAGGGGGTAGGGTCGGGTGTGGAGGCGGTTGGGATTACGGCCAGTGGGTTCTTCGCACCTCCGGAGAGTGCGCCTCCGATTCCTCCCAGGCGCCGGTGATCCTCCCCACATCCGTTCTTGTTTGGTTTTTCTACCCTTCTCTTCTTCCTTCCCCCCTTTCCGCATTCCTAAGCCTGGATCTAGATCTCGTTATGTATTCCATTCTCCTCCCTTCCCTATCATATTCGCGACTCGCTTTGTTGGGTGAAATTTGTTGGCTCTCATATTCACGTTCCTATCCCTCTCCTTCACGTAATCTGCTTTATTCCTTCCTTCTCTCTCGTTGTGCTTAACGACCGCCGTTCCCCTGTACGGATGTATTTATACTATAACTATACCATTTTTCGCAGAGCAACCTCGTTCTCGGATCGCGCCTGCCTGACGCCCTCGGATTTATAAGTCCCGGATCGAGTTCTCACAGGCACTCGACTTGTATGCAATGGTTGAGTGG
>Ga0307516_10002311_pt1 | contig 25664 bp, 33 predicted proteins | sample 19_EM_MG_FD_203310 | JGI IMG/M metagenome (GOLD analysis project Ga0307516, IMG submission 203310) | Populus trichocarpa ectomycorrhiza microbial communities from riparian zone in the Pacific Northwest, United States - 19_EM | ecosystem: Host-associated > Plants > Roots > Unclassified | place...
GACTCAAACAATTGTTCCAATGTTTTGACTATTTGGAATGTTTGTTGAATAACTCAGGAGTAAAGACAAATAAGGACAACATGTGGGTGCATAAAAGAAAGTATTTAATCAAGGCTACAGGAATATCCAAGAATTACGTAATTCGGATAATTTCCCATGAAGCTGTACACAATTCAATTCAGTGACCCATTGGGACAATTGTTTGAGTGGGTATCAGAAATATCAGAATCTGATGCTAGATGGTTTCTATGACACCAAACCCTTGACATATAGTTTCTATAGTGATTTCATTATGAATAATATTTGAATTGGAGCCATACAACAAGGCCTAGTGTTGGGCAACAGCCCAAGCCAAACTGGCTTACACCTCCTCCTATTAGTATAGGAGGAAGAGTATCAGGTACTTAAGCAATGTACCTCATAGAATGAATCACATTGCTACATGTTCCCACTTTCCACTGCATTAATCTCAAGTGGTTATGGGCCTTGGCTTGTAATCACATCAAAAGACCTATTGCAACTCTACATCATCATCACCATCTACACACCTCATACTACGACACAATGTCCGAAGAGGGGGAAATCCTCGATCCAAAGCTCAAACTTGTCGATCCACACTGGCTGCATTCATTCTCCAAGGTCTCTGAACTATTGGATGACACAAATTGGACAACTTGGAAAGACCAGACCTGGCATGTCTTCCAGTTTGGGAAATTACACTCAATCATGAATGGGACTATGGCCCGACCTGTTAGAAGTCACATGACTGTGTGAACAAGTGTGGCAGCAACTTGACACAATCAAATGACCTCAGCAATAGAAGAGGGAAAATGTTGACACAAGCTGGAATTGAACCAGCAACACTCAGTTCTCTAGACTGGCACTCTAACCAACTAAGCTATTGTGCCATTGGCAGAGTATGAGTTGTTAAGTCATATCACTATGAGGATGGTTAGTCACTCAACTGGTGCAACTTCATATTGTACTGAAGATGATTAGTCTTAGCACTAGAAGTGTATAACCAGGATTCAATTGCTTATGCAACATCATGTTCAAACCCCATGTGTCGATTCCGCTCCATCTGGCCTATGTCGAATGGTATACAGCCCTCAGCCGGACAGATCCCAACCATGGAATGTTCAAGATCTCCCCGAAGAAGGACAACAATGGTGATCACATTTGTAGCATTGTTCCGATCGGGAACCTTCAATGCTCCGTGCACCTGTTACCGAAGTTTGGACCTGTGGCACCACCTGAATGGACAAGTAGTAACATCCTCGACACTTGCCAAACATTCTTTGTCAACAGCCTTACTGACCGCCATCTCTATCGAATTATGTACGACACCGTAGAATGAGTATAATCCATGTATTATACAGTCCCTCGTTATGCTAAATTCTTCTTGGTCTCGTAAATAATACAGTATCATATGTAAAGTTGCATAATTCGAACAATTTCGCGACATCTGCATAATTCTGTTTTGTTGTGCAAAATTACGATTTTGGGTTTTTCCCGATGTAGCTGAAATCTGGGAGGTAGCGGCGATCAGCACGTCCTTGACGGCATTTAAGGAGGGAGTGACGGCAATGACGTCGACGGTGGCAGCGCCTGTAGAACCCGACGTTAGGAATGAGGCAGAGGTGGAAGGGGAATCATCGAACGCACTCATCTGGGAGGAGATTTTTGCGACCTGCCCCACAACATCGGCAAGGACGATGGGGATTGTCTTCAGAGACCCGGCGTCGGGGACAGGGAGAGACCCAGTTCCGGAGACAGCCCCAGCACCGGGGACAGGAAGAGCCTCAGCGCCGGAGAGAGACCCAGCACCCGGGAGAGGCGAAGGGGCAGGGCGGGCAGACGAGAAGGCTGCGAGCACGGCGGTGGCGAGGACCAACAGAGAGCTAAAGGAAGGCATTGTGAGAGGATGTAAAGACTGTGTGTGTGAGGGAGCTGAAGTGACGGAGAGGAAGACAAAAACGACACAGAAGACTGTATCGATGGGGGATGGGTCTGAGACGGACGCGCTCTTATACGGCGCTCGGCTGTACCCTTGTCGCCGATAACACAAAGAAAATTTTCTTCTTCACAGGGCAATCTCAACTGTTGAAGTGCAGTTAGGCACCTCTAATATTGATGATAATGCCGTCCAGGGTGGAAATGACAGACGAAGTCAAATTTCATAATGTTGGCGGCCTTCCTCAGAATTTTTTGACTCGGACTCTCGGAGAATATCTTGGTCACCTCTCAATGTCTCTCGAAATTGAAAATTGTCCAGTCGATGAGCCAAACCTACAATTCTATAGGAGAAAATAGACCCACAGCATAGAAGTTGGCCCTCGAGACGAGGCTGACAGCCAATTCATGTCGGCGGGAAGCGAAAGGAAGAGGCATCATTTCGCCAGTGACCCTAGGACCCTGTCAGAATGCATTCAATGTAAGAAAAAATTACGGAAGATTTCCTTCTACCTGGATTATTTGGCAAGATCTGCATGCACCCCTTCACAAAATTTCCAGGAGTATCGCGGCATTCAGTGCGTCGATCTTCAAGGAAATCGATAATGGCAGCATGACTGTCGATATTCGGTGAGTACACGACCAGAGAAAGTTAGATTTACCCCAGGTAAAATGGCACCAGATTAGTGATACTAAGCGTGGGCGCTCTGAGGTGTGTTGACAGGAAGAACATTTTCAATTCAACGGAGCTTTTGGTAGGGTGCAATTGAGCCACGTGACCGTGACGCGTCTAATACACTAAATCGGGTCAGATTGCATAGTTCCAGTCATTACGTCATACGTATGCAAACTGATCCGATGGTTACTTTCGTTATCTATCACTTGCAAGATGTGACGAAGACGAGACAGAACGGAGTATAGTACTGCATATAAGAACACAACAAGTCGACTGAGGAGGGGGGGAAGAACTCTCGGACTAGTTGATCTTGAGCAACTCGACCTCGAATTTAAGCGTCGAATTTGGTGGTATTACAGGGGGGAAGCCGCGGGAGCCGTATGCCTGTCAGTCCGCTCGTCAATACCAGTAACGATCAGATCCACGGAAAGGATGAACGAACATAATCGGGTGTGGCGGTCAAAACAGCTTTTTCGCCCAAGGATAGCTGGGGCACACCTAGCATTCCATCAATCCGTCCATCGATCAGCGGTAAGCAGAGGGCAGTTGACAATGAGAAACATGACATGCCTTCGTCCCAGCCCTTGATCACCTTACCGACACCAATCTCAGTTTCAAACGGCGCTCCTCTGGAAGGGAAAGCGCGATAACAGATGACGTTGGCGAACTCGGACGCGACGACCGCGATGCTCACCGATCCCGGCTTGAATCAAACTTCCTTCCATCTAGAAGGGTTCCCACGTAGTGGATCTGGACCTTGTCTGAGAGCGATGGAGAATCCAGCTCAGAAGGAATCGATGGTGAGGGATCACGTACCCCCTTTCTTTGGGAAATTGACGCCGTCGCCCGGGGATAATATTTCGACTGTGACGCCCTGAGAGAGATATCATAGCTAATCAGGATCGAATTGGGGCAGAGGGGGGGGCTGCGCACCATGATGAGTTTGCGCAGCGGTTTCTGGGATGACGAGTGAGGTGGTCAAGCACAAGCACCTAATATTACAATCAGGGCGGAGACACGGGCGGAGTACGGATCTTGATCCGAGCCAATCTTGGCATCATCGATATCGATTTACAATATCTCGACTTTGTCCAACAAAACCTTCTTCCCCTTCGCCTTTCCTTCCTCCACCGCCTTTTTCGCCACGTCCCCAAACCACCTCTTCACCGTCGTCCTCTCCTCCTTTCCCGGATCACGGATCAGAGCCTCGCAGAGTTCCGCGACGACAAACGCGCCGTTCCCCTCTCCCTCTGCACACATCGCGACCGTCACCTCCTCCCCAACAGCGCGCACAAACTCGGTCGCGAATGCAGTAGCGTCCCACCCCGGTACGCGCTCAACCGTCCTACTCGCATGGCTAAAATGACCACCCTGCAACAGCGTCTTGTACATCCGCGATGTGTGGGGCAGATCAATGGGGTGCGCCCCCACTGCAACGTCGGACGAAGGGTAGCTGGACGATATCACGCCGAGTAGAGACCGAATCGCCGGTGATTTATCTGTAAAAAATCCTTGATGAGTTCTGAACAGATATAAGAACAAAAAGGCAAAGACCTCCGTCAGCAAAGAGCATGATCTCCGTCACCACAAGGCTCCCCCCCGGTTCCCTCACGACGCTGGACGCCTTTTCCTCCACCCATGATATCAGCGCCTCGCTCGCAAACTTGCGAACTTCGCTCTCCCTCACGCCCGTCTCTTTCTTACTCGTCCGCGCACGCGTCTCGTCCGTCTCGGCTAAAGCCGCGATCTGCGCGGGCGTAAAGTGTCTTCTCGTCCGAGGAACAAGGAGATAGAAAAGCGATCTTCGGCCTTGGGGGGAAACATATAATTTGGTCACAGCAGCAGTCATATCCGCGATGAGCGATTTGGCCGCGAGTTTGGTGTCGCTTGTAGAGATGGCGTCAGCTTTGGGCTGTACTCCACAACGAGATTCTCGCTCACTCGATGACATCTAAAGCTGTGAATAGCACCAGTTGTGCCTCGTCATCTAGACACATCCGTTCCACATGTGGCTTGAGAATTTTCACGATTTGTTTCCGGTCCTTTGCGGTCCCTAGAGCCAAGAACTCGCGTACCACACGGCTACCATCTTTAGTGTGCACCATCTCGGCCAATGCTTCTTGACACCTGAATGTCGAGAGTAAATCCCCCTCAGTGTCCAACACGCTTCAAATAGCTCAAGACATACGACTCAAATATTTCCCTCTGCAGCTTTTCTCGCTCGGCCTCCTCGGGAATGTCGTGTAGCGCGCTCATGTATTCCCACAATGCCCGGTGCACGATGGCATGTGTCACCGCACCCTTGTCAGGATTATTGTAACTGTATCGCACGAATGTTAGTCAAAATCCTTTTAGAAAGAGGGCAAGTTAACCCTCGCTTACATTGCGACCAGATTGTCCTTCAATGACTTGAACACCCTCCGTTTCCGCTCCCCGTCAACGCCCTCCAGCAGCCCCTTCAACCCTTTCCTTGCCCGTTCCTTGTCGACGTCGCTCCCGCTTGTGACGCCGAACAGCGTCGCCTCTTTGCCGTAGAAATCCCGGAGGAGGATGGTCCGCTCGTATGCATTGGCATGCAGCTCAAATGCATCAGCAAGAACAGACGTGGCTTCCCGGTGGAGAAGTAGGCGCAGGACATGGGTCTGGAACTCTAGCAGGATAGATGCCCGATGGGCCGGGCAGAGCCGAATCAATTTCGTCACCAGAAACTGTTTTATATCATTCTGTAAGACAAAGAACGCAAAGCAAAAGAAAAACATACCTTGGAATACTTGTTCTGCGCCAGATCCTTATACTTCCCCTTCAACTCCACCGCGACCTCGTCCCTCTCCTTCTGCCCACCGTATTTCACGACCGTCTGTACAATCCGGCTCGCATCATGCTTGAACACGATATCCTTGACGTGTCCGCGGATGACGCCCATCAAATCTCGGACGTGCGTCTGGCGTTCGACCGTCGTGATGTTATTCTTCTGCCTGGCCATGGACCACACGCGCTTCGCGTCCGCGAGTAGAGAAGAATGCGGTTTGGCCGCTCGTCGTTGTTCGGTGAGGAGCTTTTGTGCTTTGTGGGATTCGCGGGCGGCTGGGGTCGGGGAGGGCTGAATTAAAGGCCGAAAGGGTGAAGTGAAGGAGTAAACACACCGTTTGGGTCTTTTGCTGCTATCGTAGGCGGTTTGACAGGCTCGTCCTCATCCATAGGTCCCGATTCGCCGCCTAAAAAATCATCATCGTCACCTCCCCCTCCGTCGTCTTCATCCACCCAGTCGCCCTCATCTCCATAGCTGTCATCCTCGTGGTCTTCATCATCATCTCCCGAATCAGGATCGTCCACGACGACTGGGGCGGTCACAGGCCGGCTTCGTTTTTTAACTGGCTTTGCCGCTGCGGGCTTTTCTATGTGGATCTTTTTGGGTTTGGGACCTCCGTTGGATGACGAAGGAGCTGAACGCTTCTTGTTGCTTGCTTTTGTGAGCGTTGGCATGATTGTCGGATTCAAGGACCCGACCACAAATATTTAAGGAGGACTCTTCAGTGATGCCACGATTGTGTGAGATGGACTGCAATAAGAACCGTTATACAAGCGAAGTAATATTATACTTGATTCGTCCTTACCCGATGGTTTGATTCCTTGCAATGTTGTTCGGAAGTTGACCGCAACTTTTTGAAAATTCGATCACCACAGAGTTTGTTTGGCTTCGACTTCAAAGGTCAACAACTTCTTGACCTCGACCAAAGAGCCTCAAAGAGCACTCCAGATATATATTTGACTGTGTTGGTGGGGAACCCTCAATTTTTGCATGGATAACTACATAGAAGGTATGTAATTCATAACCCATGACATGAAAAAAATGCTCGGAAAGCTGAACGGCAAGCTCAACCGTCCCCGACAGGGCAGTCTCCCGATACTCAACAGGCAACTTCTAGCTTCGTCTGGATACCGCAATGTAAGTAATAACCATCCTGTAGTGTCTCATTTATCTCACGTATCCGCCAGCGATGCACTGAGTCCGAGGATCTGCATGTATGGTTGATGACTAAAGAGATGAAACTCCTATCTGCTTTGAAAGCGCCTCACAGGGGGCCGATTCGAAGGGCGTTACCAACAGCCTAGCCAGCTTTAAAAGTGGTGCATGGCAGCATTCGGATGAGGAACACAACCGATTTCATCAATTCCTTGCAGGATTCGTGACTCCCTCTTGTTATCCGAAACCCATGACGCCGAAGTTCACCATCCGAGAAGCTGCTGAATCTGATATTCCTGCCATTCTACGCATACATAATGCCCGCTTACCGGAATCTATGCAAGTCTCGCTGGAAAACCGAAAACAATGGTTACAAAATGCTCGTGAAACGGGTTTCCCAGTCATCGTCGCCTTCACTATGGGCACCGGAGAACCCGCCGCGTACGCAAGCCTTGGATCTTACCTTCCATACCCCCCGCTTTTTCGTTTGTATGTGCCGTACCGCAGCTTGTGAAGTATCAGTTTGCTGACACGGTCATAGAACCGCGATGGTCTCGATTTTTGTCCATCCCGACCACCATTGGTGCGGGCTCGGCCGTCTAGTTTCCATGGAAATAATAAGAATTTCTCGAGACATGGGCTTAAAGAGCATCCTTGGTGAGTGGATACAGCCTGCGCGGGACTTGATCCGAAGCCATTACTTAAATACTCCTGCGACATGACGTTCAGGGCTGATCGCGGCCGACAACATAACTTCACTTCAAGCCGCCAGGAGTATGCCCAATTTCACGCATATAGGATCGGTCGTGTTCCAAAGGTCGCTGAAGGCGGAATACTTTGAATGGCTTAACGATGATGTCGAGTCGAGCGCATCCAGCGGAGGCCTATTTAGACCGTTCCCTTGGGGATGTTATACCTACGGAGAACCCTTGTTTAAGAATGACCGTACTGCGGTGTCCGCGGTAAGGAATGGTTTTAAAGATAACAAGGTCTATTCCAGACTGTAACTGAAAGGGTGCAGTCTTCGGCTCACACACACTCTCCTCCGTATAACCTTCTGTGTACCATGTGCCGGTGATTCATCATATCTCACCGTAATCGCTCGTTCGCCACCATCACGTTCATAAAGTATGTTACGCCATGATTCGCCTCCACTCGCCACATTCATTATGTTATTTGCTATAGAGTGAACTCGTCCCGTAATATTAGTATTATTCACTGATCATGAATGGACTAATAAGCTCGGTGCAGACACTGCAGAGTCTCGGCGATCCCAACCGAGGTCCGCTGATCATTTTCTTGAGTCTTTCCCTGGAGAGATCCACCTCATCCTCAGGGACAGGGACATGCTCTGGGGGACATCAACCTCCTCCGGAGCTCCGGTGCACCAAGTTCAGGGAGCTTGGACCGGTTCAATGTCCCCCATCACCTCAACCTCGACCTTGTCCCATATTACTATCACCCTTTCACATAAGGGATGAAGCCCGGCGCAGTGTAGAGATGTTATTTACCTTGTAGATAGTCAAATAATACCGAACCTGCGCACCAGAAAAGCACACTCGCGAATACATGAATCAATCCTCCCAATCCGAATACAAGTTGGGCGAGAGACGCGCCGCGAGAATTGAACGGCGTGACCTCGAGAAGTCCTTAACGACAAGATCTGTTAAACTGTAAGTAAGCCTGAAAGCACTTGTCCCGTATCATCACACTTTCACCGAAGGGATTAAGCCTGGCGCACAGAATTAGAGTAGAGCTTCCATTTGCCTGGATAGTCAAACAAGGCCCAAACGGCGCACAAGGAAAGGATACTCGCGATTCGCGAATACTTGAATCGTCTCACTTCCGACTCGATGGCGTGGGACGCGCCGGCGCGTCAACAGCGTGACCTCGAGAAGTCTTCTCCTCTCAGCGCCGATTTATTTCCTTCCCAAAGCCACGATGGATGACTATGACATGGAAGACGCTGCCTCTTTCGACGTGGATATGAAGATCCCCATCCACCCCGAAGTCGCCCCTCCATCCGCCCGCGATATCGTGAAAAACAGAAACTCGACTTTGATCGTAACCGCATTCGACGACCAAACCTCGACTCCAGACAACGTCCAAGCCTTCCTCGCACGTTGGCCCCCAAGCATCACCCCGGTCCAGTACTGCAACTGGATAGCTCTCGACCGTGGAGGCCATCGTTGTCCATCCACTCCCGACATCGAAGGCCTTTCCACTTCGTTTGAAGCTCTCAAAGCTTCCGAGAACGTGACCGTCTCCGAGATCGACCGCATCGCACACGCACATGGTGTTCTCTCAGGAAAGTGGCTCGTCTATGCCGATCCGCCGGATGTCGACGCGCTGTGGGCGCATATCGTCTCAGTGGTGTGTTTTGGTTTGGGAAGGGGGTCACTGAAGGTGTCGCCGAGACAGGAGGGGGAGGTTCATGTCATCTGCGTGTATGTGGATGACTATACGGATGAGGCACAGGTGGGAGTGCTCAGAGAGGCGTTGAGGGCAGCCGGGGTCGTTTGGAGGATCGGTTTCAAGCCGGATGCTTACACACACCTGGGAATATACAAGAAGAATCCGTGGAATATACGGCCGAGTCGGTATCATAACTGAGAGGTTAGTTGCGCTTCAACAACTTCTACCAGGTCTCATCTTGGTCGGTGATAGGAGTGCCTTTGTCCGATATCTTGGAGAAAAATGAGTATTTACCGACCTTTATCTTGCGCAGAATCGCTGCACTCGCCATTTTATCAAGCTGCCGACCGTCCAATGTTCCCAGAAACAATCTTGTGCAGGGGTTTGAAGATGTACAGCCTCGCTGCGGTCCCATCCAATTACAACAGTCGAACGTGTTCACCTCGACCTTCCTCTCGTAAAGGGTGACTCGATGATGAGTTCCTTCTACTATCCCCAGATCAGCAAATTCCGCAGAATTATGTCATACTCATAATCATAAACATAGAAATCGCCTAGAAATTATGCCAAAATATGTCCTATAGTATCCATAAAAGAAAACTTTCCAATGATCTCCTCATCCCACCCAGCAAAAAGCAATCCATGCGACCACCAAGCCAATCGCCCCGCCACCAAGAACCCCCATATTCGAGGTACCAACAGCACCATTGACTTTCCCACTTCCTCCGTTCGATCCTGAACCGCTCCCCGGGGACCCGGTTGCGGTGGGGCCGATGGGTCCCGTCTCCGTTGTCGGTTGAGCGGCGACCGAGGTGGCAGATTGGTATCTAACGGAGTAGGGACCATAATTCACATATCAAGCCAAAGGATGCCGGCACTTACGCAGCGTCGGCCTTTGCGTCATCGAGCGCCACGTTGAGCAATACATTGTCGATGACATGGATCACTCCATTCGCAACCAGGACGTCCGACTTGACAATCTTTGCGGTGGAATTTCCGCTAGTCACGTACTGTCCAGACGAGTTGGTGGTGAACGTGAACGCTTGACCGGACTCCGAGATGAACGAGCTGGAGGGCGACGAGGATTGGAGAAGAGTGGGCGAGTAGTACGAAGAACCGTTGATATACTGCATATATACATCAGTCAAGACAGAGGAGATAAGTAGACATTGGGCGGACATGATTCCCCAACAGCGTCAACACTGCCGTTTCATTCGACGACAAGTCTCTCAACTGGGTTCCTGCCGACCTGAGGGCTGCGTCATTCGGCGCAAAGAGTGTGAAACCGCGGGTGCTATCGGACTCCAGAGCATCAAAGACGGTTGCGTTTGTTCCATTGGAATAAAACGTGGAATCGACGGAACTGAAGACGGCACCAAGGGATGACAGGTCGTTGAACTCGAAAATTTGGCCCAAGCGGCGCGGTGGAATCAAAATATTCGAGACAACAGAGATGAAGAGATTTCTGATGGAGGTCGTGTTCCGGATGACAACCCGAGGACTGAGCATGAGCACATGGTTAACACAGATAAAGCGTGCTCATCATCAGGGAAAACGTACGATTGGTTTAGGAAAAAGATTGAAGACGTAGTATCGTTCCGCGACCAAACAAGGACTTGACCTTTGCTGCCCTCCAGATTCACAAACGTTGAGTTGGAGAGGAGGGTGCGACCGGCGGTGACGGAGGGGAATATCGCGCTATCGACGGAAGTGTTGCTGCTAGACCCGTTGAGGAAGTTGCCTGGCATGCTGTGGTACGAAAGGACAAAGGCGAGGTCGTCTGGATTGTCCCCTATAGTCGCGGTGGCTGGAGCTTGGACTATGCGAACAAAGATGATCAGAAGGCGCATATATCCAGTCCCAAAGTGAAAATAGCAAAGGCGGGATGGGAGAAAGGTATATGGAAGAAGGCGGCTGACCACCTCATAGCGAGCAAATGGATGAGGTACCCACAAGCGGCATTATCTGGAGCAAACAGCGTGTAATTCTTCGACTCATCCGTCAACGCTGAGAGTAGGCGCTGTCCAGCTTCACTGCGGTTGGCACGTTCCAGAGCACTTGCGAAGGTCGTTAAGTTCACCTGTTGCAGCGCGTTGATGAGGGCCGCAGCGTTCTGCGCCTGCGCGTGAACGTGGAGGGACAATCCCAAGAGTGAGAGACATGTAAGAGAGAGGCGCATGTTGTGGGAGGAAGAAAGGAGGAAGCGGGAAAACAGAGCTTTATACATATTTGACAGAATGCCAATGGCTGGCAATGACGTCTCGGTAAATGACGATCGAGAATGGCGGTCGGTGGTGGAGGATTATCTTCCCACCCATAGTATCCTTTCGATAGCTCAGCTGGAAGAGCGCGGGACTGTAATGTATGAATGAGTCGTCGGTACTATTATCCTGAGGCCACTGGTTCGACCCCGGTTCGAAAGAATTTTAACCGTCTTATTTTTGACCTTGGGGTTGACTGAGACACTGGCTTGGCCAAAGAAGGAGCAAATTCGAAAGAGGAGATGTCACCGGGGAGAGGAGATGATGAAAGGGTCCGTGGTTGTGAAGAGATGTATTGATGCCTGCGATAGTACATGACTTGATGTCAAACAGATAGAAATTCCTAACACATGTGCGACTCTCATCTGAAGGACGAATCAGCCACAGGAAAAGAACCAGGGACAACGCATGCACCTCTACATAAAACTCTATACCAAGCAGAACATCATCCACCACTCAAGCTGGTATCATGAGCTCTCCCCATGTCCTAACAGCGAATATGCCACCAAGGAACATCGCCGCAGCAGTAACGATGTTCATATTCCCGGGCAGCTTTTCAGGTGCCAGTATTTGCGTTTGGATGAACCTGTACGAATTTCAGTTCCGTCTTCACTTTCACGTCCCCTCGTTCACGTTGTGGATCCCCAAAACTCACCGCGAGAATGCCGATTGGTCCTCGTCTGCGGCATGGAGTGCTGCACGTCTTTGGGATGGGTGGGGTACGTAGGTCGGAGCAGATGAGGGCGTAGCACGACGGGCCATTTTTGGGAGGACTTTTGGAGGGGGAAGAGCGTTTGTGAAGTCGCTGGCAAAGTTTTACCTTGCCGTAGGGTTAGGGTCTGGGGATCAAACAACACCAACCACCGATCATAAAAGGATGTAATTAAATAATTAAAAACAACTCGTACCCCGTCAAGGGTACGGAAAACCCCCGGGACATAACAGGTGTCTATCCCGTGCTGACACTTTAGACTACTTTAGACTACTTTAGACTATGATTAGAGCAATTCTGCCAGAGGAAAGCTCACAATTTCCGCATGAAGCCAGATAAGTTTTGCTCGACACTCCACTACTCGGTTCCAATCGGGTCCTGAGAGCCTAGGACAACCGGTGACTGCGGTTGATTTAAAAATTTTGTCCTGGCCGGCAGGTCACCAGTCGTCTGGTTCTCTAGGTCCGAATCCCGTATATTTGTATCTCGTGCTGATTCTCGAGGTCTTCAGAAACATATCTCAAGTAGCCCCGCGAATTTAGTAGAAACTAGCTAGCATTCCCTCCGTCTATTCTAGCTGGCGCTCTTTGGATGGCACGGTCTTCAGGTTCTTCGGGTCGATTCATCAGAGAACCGGGATTTCCGATATGACAGGTTTCGAAAGGTAAGTGAAGGTAAGCGAGACAGACTCGTCGGCTACCAATTCACTAATGTTGAGGCTGTTCGGCTAGACTCTGTGAAATCTATCATTTTCGGGGCGGAAGCACACAAGGTCGTTGTTAACAGGTAAAATTGAGGAGTTGCGATGGAATCGCCACCACTAGCCTCTTTACTGCCGCTTACGTATGCGACTCGTAGATTGTTTAATTTGTACCTATTTCATATTCCTGATGGCCAACTCCGTTGTATTCCTACCTATGTATCCAATGAATCTCATTTGCTGGTAAGTTGGACAGTCTGTCGCGCGGATCATTCTATTTGTGAACCCCCCTTATCTGTGAACCCCCTATGAATCCCCACTTATCTGATGACAAATTCACTATTTCCACCCAGTCGTCACAAATCTGAGTTAGCAGTCACAGCAATACAACTCGCACTTGAAAAAATCAATCAACGAAGAGGCGTCGTGCCAACAGATGAACCATGTCCACTGTCGTCCGGGAGGAGCTGGAGAGCAAAAAGCCTGGTGTTTCAACAAGGACACAACCAGCCATCAAATCGGATAGTCTTGCATAGATAATGAATTGTCGCTACTGGTACATCATATGCGTAAGTTGATTGTAAACAAGTGCCGCCTCGTCCATTGGATCCCAGAACCCTCTCGTGTCTAACCTGCCGCAAATTAAAGAGGTGAGTGAACATACAAGTGCCAAAACTCCGTCACATACCTAGAGGCGAGATGCGGCGCGCACAGGAGTGGGAGGATCGTCTCCCAAAGACGAGCAGTTGCGCCAAGGAGGGGTACCAGAGGTAACAAGCCTCCACCGACGTGGCGATGTGGCTTCAGGAGGGGTGGATTCGGAGGGTGGGCGGGTATGTCGCTATTCAATCTCGTTCCCGAATATGACAGACAGGCCCCGTGTTGTCTCATTTGGGGTTTGAGCCGGTTGCCGATGTGGTGAATGCACTCCCTCATCCTCTTTCTTCTCGTGAATGGTATCCTTCCGCCGAGGATTCAAAATTAAAAAATGACTTGTCGCTCACCATTATTCCCGTTCCGAGCTTGCTCTAGGACCCTCGCCTCCTCCTCGCACCTTACGGAAGACGACGGGAAAGCTGGGGAACACCGGGGGGTAAAGTGAGCGGGTATGTGTTTTGTGGCGAGGGGCTTACTAGGGTCAGAGTCGTCGGACGCATAGCGTGTTGTTTGGTGGCTGCAATAGTGCTCAGGGATTTCTCCGCAGTATGGACGAGGGCAGTTACAATCGGTTGCGAAGGTGGGAGCCGAGGTGGTGCTTACCCTATGCTCATCTGTAGGTGTGCTATATGGATCCTGGGCCGTACAGAGCTGTTGGGCAGTGGTGACATGGCCCGTGATCGTCCGAAGTGTTGCGGGGTGTATGGCTTGTGAGGCGGTGATGTACAAACGAGGGGGAAGCAGGAGAGTGGATCATCGATGGGTTGGTCAGCGCAAGCCGGGTTCGCTCACAGCTTTGGGACAAGAGAAACCGACCTTGAACCAACCTGCGAGGCCTCGTGAGACAGTTAAGTTCGCGTCCTTAAGTGACGAGGTAGAATCCACTGCGGGAGAGTCAATTCGTCTTGCTGCAGTGGGAGGACTTGGGGGAGAACTTAACTTGATTTCTGTCACGCTGTCAGCACCAAATATCGAATTTGTCATCAGATAAGGGGTGGTTCATGGGGGGTTCACAAATAGAATTATCCGTCGCGCGCCCATCGAGCTTGATCTCTCGAGTCCCGCGATTATCCCTGATTTTCCCTTGATATCAGTGCAAAGTTATTGACGTTGGAATTGCTTGGCCATTTCTATCTTTTTCCGGTCCTTTTCCGATTTTGATCCTATCTCTCAACCTATCATTCATCTAACATTCACCCAAATGTAGCGAGTATCTAAAAGCAAGCTTGAAACTTTGAAAGTTGTTACCTGCCATGAATCTCGTTCCCGTCCTCCTCGTCCTCTTCTATGTCATCCAGATTGCTGGTATCGCAGCCAAGCCGTCCCCGTACCGATGGATGTTTTTTCCGCCCATAGCCGTCATCGCCACGTTTCTTTTGCCCCGCTTCAGCGTCGTGATCGTCACCGTGCTCCTCCTCACCGCTTCTGACTTTCTCCTCCTCACCGACGTCCAGCGCGAGCTCCGCCTCATAGGCCAGCCAAAGTCAATTTCCGATACCCCTCTTTCGGATAGACTGATATGGGCCGTCAAGCTCATCACTGCACTGCGCGGCATAGGATGGGCACATGAGCCGACTGCTTCCCTTCCCCCGCGCCCGACCAGCCTGACCCGTGGTCAGTTTATCGTTTCGCGCGTCAAGCGGCTCGTGCTTTACCTGCTGTTCCTCGATGTCGGCCAGATGATCGTCAGGCATAATCCCTCCTGCCTTAGGACTGCGCGTCCCATGGCGGAGCAGGGACTTCTCTCGTGCTCCTACGCCATGTTAACCCACATTATAAACGCTGGGTCTCTCATGACCATACTGTACGCCCTAATACCCTCTCTCGTCCTTGTCGCTGCCGGATTATCAGAACCCTCTGAATGGCCAGGCTTCCTTGGGAACTGGTCTGAGGCCTATACCGTTCACAACTTTTGGAGGTCAGTCAAATCCGTGTTTGGCCCCATTTTTTGCAGCTGAGCAATATATGGACAGCCGGACATGGCACCAGTTGTTGCGACGAGTGAGTGTTATTTTGTTTGTAATTAACTGTATCTCAACCGCTGATGCGGCTGATCTATTTACGACCATCCGACCCAGATATTCGCATCCCATGGAAAATACCTCACTTACAAAGTTTTCCATCTCACACCAGGAACCAAAGCCTCATATTACGCCCAAGTCTGTGTCGCATTTATCCTCTCTGGATTGTTGCACACCCGTTCGCGTTCGGATGGCCGGACTTTCCATTTCTTCATCCTCCAAGCCATCGTCATCATCTTTGAAGACGTGGTCTTTTCTTGCGTTAAATGGACAGGACTTGAGCATCGCTTGCGCGCCCTTTCATGGCTCGGCTATGCCTGGGTTTGGTGTTGGTTCCTCTATTCGTTTCCGTTATTTTGGGATGGCATGCTTCATACAGGTGTGTTTGATGAATGGAAGGACATCAGCAAGTTGATCTCACCATCCCACCTACTTGGGCTGGTTTAAATGACATTCTTTTCTTTACACCTTTGGTACCTTTTTGTCTAAATCAACCCATTCTCTTTCAATGGAATCTCTGTTGATGTTTCTAAACCGTAATCATTTGTCCTGTCTTAGTAGCGGGGATCATTTCTTCTGTTATGATGGCCTTCTGAGTTTTGGTGTACGGAGTATGTTCCATAGAAAGTATTCCTGCATCATCTTGGAGTTGTACGAACTACGAAGGACCGGCGTGTTTCCCAACCTTCCGTGTTTATTGATAAACCGTCTCAGATTCCTCAGTTTGATTCAGAAGGGAATGAAGAATCTTGAGAACGTCTGGGCCGGAGAGTAGCTAGAGGATGGAATCGATAGGGCCCGGAATAGGAAAAAGTACTTTATGAAAGTAGTGACGATGTTCAACTGGTATCCTCCATTCGTGACATGACCACCACAGAATCTCCCTATATATCAGACTCAGTGACTCGTCCCTAAAGCAACTCCCTCGTCTGAGCGACAATAGCCGACGCTTCCCGGAACCGAGGAGTGATCACACAATCAAAAGGCAATGGACGTCTATAGATGAGAGCAAGGTCACAATCAGTTCTTTTCCCCCCCTTCTTTTCCGCTGAACGCTAGAGGAAGCGATCATTACTCACACGGTGCTTTCATGATGGACGGTTTCCAACGTGTCTGGGATGATGGGGTTCCCGGCTTCGTCCTTCACAGTAGAGATGTTGGATGCCCACAGGATGCAGGCGATGTTGATGAACAGCGCGGCGTTCGCAATGTGCCGCCCGATGCAGATTCTGTGATAAATTTGATTGTTACTTCGGTTGCCAGCATGCAGAGGTCGTACCTTGGTCCAAAGCCCTGTCGGAGAAAGATGGATTCACAAAGGAGACGAGAAGGATGACGACTTACGTATGATATATGTCCTGTGTAGATGATTCATAATTGAGCACCGAAACTCGAACAGTATGGAACCACATCACCTTCTATAAAGGAGAAGCAAGCCCTTGTCAACGCGAAAAGAGGTTTCGGAATCGGAGGACACTCACCACTCCTCGTATCTGCTAATGCAGGAGAGAGTTGTCCATCTTCGCCGATGAAGCGGTCCGGATTGAAGTGGTCTGCGTCGTCTCCCTGTACATAGGGAACAAGAAGTTGATATGCGAGTTGGATCAACGCAAAAACCCACGTAGACAGCCCGATCACGATTTAAACAGCTGCACAGATCGCTCAAGCCTTCCTCATCGTGTTACGAATGCGGAAACTCGTACCAAAGATTGGCCACACACAATGTGCCTTCGGGAATGAAGAATCCTTGGTACCAATCATCCTGAAAAGTGTTGGGTGTGCCCAAGCTCTCCAATAACGAACAAACGAGAAAAGGTAGTACATGCCTCGGTCGTAGAGTGTTGTGCTTTTGTGACAGGAATTCAAGTTGCCGACTGAGTATGCCACTTCCAGATTGGCCAAAAGCTCACCGATGGGGAAAGCAGGTCTCCACCGGAGGAGTTCTCGGACAGTGGCGTTGACGTAGGGAAGATGATCTTGATCCTCGAACGTGGGCATGCGAGAGGAACCAATGACGCGATCCAGCTCTTCTTGACACTTCTTCTGTTTTTCGGGGTAAGCAATCATCGCTAACATAAACCAGATCATTGTGGTGGAGGTCTGGGAGGTCATCAGTATGAGAAGCTGGACACGATAAAGAGATACTGACGGTGTCGGACCCTGCGGCGCTGAGTTGGCTTGAGAATCTCGTATCATTCGGATGACAAGGATGTTACATACTAGAGCGTAGCAGTCAGCCACGAGGCTTGCGTATCGTTCAGGCCGCTATGCCCTCGTCTTCGGATCAACGATCCCGCGAAACTAGCGCATTCGTCTCCTTGATTCTGCAACAATATACAGAATTAGTTAGATGACACTTAGCAAGTGAGGAAGACACGTCACGATTCGATTCTCGACTTCTCGGAACATGCCCTCGAAGAGTTCAGTATAATGAACATACCCTTTCTCTGCTTCCTGTTTCCACTTTGCCAAAGACGAAGGGATATGTTTCATCCACGGGAAGAATTCAACCAGGTAGTTTCCTCGAATTGCGTAGTGATGGATTACTTCGGTGAACTTGTTAATAGTGACAACTATGGGATCGTTGGTAGACAAAATTGTTGAGAGATCATATGAGACTGATAGCATGGTAGATGCCGCAGCTCTAGTGAACATTTCAATCATGTGTGCGAGTCGATAGAGGAATTAGGACCACCCACCGATGAAATTCACGATTCCAATTCTGTGGGTTATGCAGCAGACCGTCGGCCATCAAAACAGCTTCCTTGAATTGGATGGGATAAAACCCGGGCGTACGAGTCTTGTTGATTGCCTCGTGACTTGCGCGACGCATTTTCCTCCATCTGGACGTCGGTTACCAAGAATTCCGAGTAAAATATACTAACGTAGGAGAAATTTGTACTCACAGCCTACCGCACTTCATTCCAGGTAGCGCGAGGCTTCGGGAGAAGATTTCCATTGCCACTGGGCGTCCGAAGAGGAAGTGAGAATTCTCTCGAAGGTTGGGCAATGAAATATAATGCATATACTCACAAATGAAGCGAGGTCGATCACTATAAATGTGTCCCCGACGGTCCAACAAGTCGGTTGCGGCTTTGTGGGAGTTGAGCACGAGGATGCCTCTGCCCAAAGCGGTGATGTACATCAGGGAATCTGTATTTCAACCCGCGGGTCAGCTTTGAGGACGTCGAGGAGTCGAGAGTCGACTTTCCATACTGGCCAGTTTTCTTCCAAACTTCAAATTCTTTCCATGGCCTCGTCGAGAGTTGAAAAAGGTTGCCAAAGAAGGGAAGTCCTTTGGGACCAGGTGGCAATTTGTGCGTGGCACGACGATTGATAGTTCGGACGGCATAGATCGACACGAGGGCCACAGAGACCCAGAACGCCAGAGGGGATTTGAAGATAAGAGCCATGATTGGAGACTCAGACACAGTGTGCACGATGAAGGCCTTAAGACAAAGTGTCGCTTGTGTCAACCACCTACTTATATCGAGAGCACTACGGCAGAGAGAACCGAACACCTGGTAGTCTAGCAGAATGCATGAGTGACGTCTGTCAAGTGCCAACCTAGCAAGGGAAGAAATTTGCCAGGTCACCACGGGTCAGCAAACTTGAGCGCTGTCCCAATCGGCTGTGTTCACGGTCTGAGTCGAACATTGGCAATATTACATACTAAGTAGTCTCATACCAAGACACCCACGTTTCGGTGTCGTGTGAGGTGCTTATGTGAGCCTACAAAGGTAAGTACCGCATTTGGAAACTTGAGCCCGAAAATTTGGCGGGACCCTAACTAAAATCATGAAATTGACTCCTAAACTTCTGCTCGGCTCCGTTGAGATCACGCCGATCCAACCAAGCATTCCACTATAAATGCCGGTGGCGTGGCGACAATGTAGCGAGAGAACGAGAAGTAAGATAAATTTTTTCGCCCACTCCCTCTTTATTCCTTGTCTAATAGTTCAAAAAAAAGAGTGCTGTAGAGCACTCTCCAATACATCTGGCCTGCAAAAACAGAAAAATTGATGCTCAGAAACCCTCGACACTATCGAAACGCCTACGCATCGCCATGCCGAACGCCAACCGAACGCTTACCCGCAAAGCAGCGATGTCGAAGTGGTTGATTCAGAGGAAGAAGATGTAGAGGAAGGTGGTCACGACGATGGAGAATCGGAGGAATAGGACAGTCAATGAGAAAACCTGAATATTGAAGGATTACAAGCAAAACTAGTGGAATGGGCAATTGAGAACGGAGACGACCCATGTAGTGGAGGAAGACTACCAGGCCAACCATCTATACACTCATTCTGCACCAAGCTCAGTCTATTCAGTGAAATAGTACTTACGAGACGAGCTCACACTAGAACAAATAGAACAGCTAAAGTAACGAGCGAGTGAAAGTGAAGGGATATATTATCATGTAAGTACGGGGTATTGAATATACCTCAGTCGGGGCGTTGGGCGAAACCGACCGAGGTATCACCGATCCAGGAAAGCTTGAAGAAGAACAGGCGATGCATGGGTAACGAACGGACGTGTCATGAATGTAGGAATAAATACTTACCGGTGAAACAGGAAAATGGGGAAACGACGGGTATGAAGAGGGAGCGTGCATGAGCGGAAGATTGCACAGGCTCAGCTACAGTCTGGCATGGACCTTGTTATCTTCTAAACCATGCTTTGTTACGGAGATTGCAGTACGGCGATCCTTAAACAAAGGGTCTCCGTAGGTATAGCATCCCCAAGGGAACGGCCTAAATCCCTTATTGGATGCGCTCGACTCGACATCATCATGAAGCCATTCAAAATATTCCGCCTTCAAAGATGTTTGGAACACGACCGAGCCTATATGCGTGGAATTCAACGGCATATTCCTAGCAGCTTGAAGTGAAGGTATGTTGTCGGCCTCAATCAGCGCTAAACGTCATGTCGCAGGAGTAAGTAATGGACGCGGATCAAGTTCCGCGAAGGCTGCATCCACTGACCAAGGATGCTCTTTAATCCCATGTCTCGAGAGATCCTCATCATTTCCATGAAAACGAGACGGGCGAGCCCGGACCGGTGGTGGGCGGGATAGACATAGACCGCGAGCGTCGCGGTTCTGTGATCATGTCAGAAAGCTGATACTTCACAACTTGTAGCGCGGCACATACAAACGAAACTCCGGGTAGGGCAGGTAGAGTCCAAGACTTGCGTACGCGACGACTTCGCCGGTGGCCACAGTGGACGCAACGAGGACTGGGAACCCCATTTCGCGAGCCTTCTGTAACCATTCTTTTCGGTTTTCCAGCGAGACCTGCATGGACTCGGGATGGCAGGCATTGCGCATGTGTAGAATGGCAGAGATGTCAGAGTCAGCAGCTTCTCGGATGGTGTATTTCGGCGTCATGTCTTCCGGATAACAAGAGGGAGTAACGAATCCTGGAAGCCTGCGAGGCGTTCAGCCCATAAAGAAAATGGTTTGACACCCTGAATTGTGACTAAGCCCTGCTCGGCAACCGGGTCGGGTCAGCGTTAGGTTAGGTTAGAGAACACTGGCCATCATTGTAACCCGTGAAGTTCAGGAAATTAACTTGAGATCGTTTTGCGATCGGTTAAAATCCTGTCGCGTCCGCTAGCTGGACAATATTCGGAACTATACGTAACCACATATTAGCTATAGGAGGATGTCCCGATATAATCTCTTAGGTGCACCTATGTAGACTCTGAAGACCAGCCGTTAACTTGGATCAGCATCTAGAGCCTTAAAATTGGATCGCTTGAGCACGAGCAAAACGAGCACCCCACTTCTATGCCAGCGATATCACAATCGTGGCTTGGAAGCAGCAATGAAGACGGTGCCTCAATCAAGGTGTCTGACTCCTGGAGCAAAGTATGACATTGCCAGTGCGAATGATGCATAGCTAAAGTCAACTCACGCGTAGGCACCTCTTCTTCTTCTCCGTCAACATTCATAGCATCCCCCTCCGTCTATTCCAGCTGGCATTCTTACCGTTGCCTTCCAGGGTCAGGTTAAAAAGTGCTGTCGGAATGATCAAAGAAGTTGATGATAGCACGGTCTTCAGGTTCTTCAGGCGTCGATTAAATATTATTGACGCTGTTCGGCTAGACTCTGTGCAATATATCCTGTTTGAGGCAGACGCAGACAACGTCAATATGTTCATCTAGTAAAGTGTTGACGAGAGAGGCCGTTGCCAAACGAACAAATGGAGTTGAGTCAACTCGTCCTGGTCTCCACGTTGTACACGTTGTGCCACATCTGCAGACATATAACATACTTAGGAGCATTGTATAGGCCCGAGCTCCAGGCACCGATGCACAATGTTACTATCGTCGACCAGCGCGGCGGCGCCCGACGACGCCCAATAAGTACGAGACAAGTCCAGTCGATACAGAGCATATATCATGATATTCTGTTTGTGGGTTCCTACTATGCGGGATCGCTCGTCCGACAATTTGCTGACCATGTACTTAGTACTACCTCGTAATACTACAATCTTGTGACTCAACTAAAATCGAAAGTTGATTTCGGGACCAACTGCGAAGCGGACTGACGAATCTCAACATCAAAGCCGGGTCAGGCTCTGGCAGTATCCTACTAGGACCTGGCCTTTCTTCTCCACCTACAACAGCCTACAACCCTCTTTCCGTCATGAAGACGCTATCACCCCCCGAGGTCACTCTCATGCCCATGCCACCCCCGGTGTTCCAACACATTGTCACACCCTCATCTATCCCTCAGTTCGCAACAGTAACGCCAACGGGACTCGGACAGACTCTGTTTCCCATTTGGTCATCATGCAATCTGCCCAAAAAACACCTCATCTGAAACTTCGAAGTTCGTACGATGCCATGCTTGGGACCTGACGTCAGAGAATTCGTCCTTGGTCCCCACAGAGACACGCGGCCACACCGCATACCACGGGTGAAATCACTCATAGAGCAGTGTAGTACCGCTGTTGCCTCTGTTGCTCTCGATACGACTGATATAATCGTCAGAGAAGGTCCCCGTCTTCTTCGTGGCAACGGGGAACTCGAGCATGCACCTGGTAACGAAGGCACTGTACAAAAATGACCGGGACTGTGGACACCCTCCAGGCCCGGTGGTGCAGGGCACCGGACGAAGAGCCAGAGTGCAAGTGCAGTTCTTCTGGGGACGGGTCGAGAATCAGCCTTGATGGGCTGAAGATGGCCACGACGAAAGGTCGTCGTTACTACGAGCGGGAAATGCCTTCCGGGAGCAAGACATGTGGTGGGGGCGCCGAAGAAGGTTTGTGGGGCGACGAGGATCATGGAAAGTGGCTTGGTACGGGGAGGAGCTTTTCGCAGGACGTGTCGTCAGTATGGGACATGGGAGTCATGCAGAACAGGTGGAAAAGCAGAATATTGCGGGACGAGTTCACTCTATAACAAATATACTAGCTAGAGTAACGAGCGTGGTGAGTGAACGTGAAGGGATATTATCATGTAAGGACTGGGTATTGAACATACCCCAGTCGAGGCGTTGAGTAGCACCGACTGAGGTATCGCGGTAAGTAACGAACAGATGGACCAAAGCAGACGGTGAAGCGAAGCTCGCTGCGATGGGAAAAACCAGCACAACGGATGCCCTTCCCCACCTACTCCGTCAACCTCTACCGAAAAACGCGTCAGCAATAAAACAAGAATTTCACGAACTACTCAAGGCACGATGGAAAACGCGGTGGAGAAACTCAAGCCGCCATGATTCCGAGTTCGAGTTTACGAGAAATCGGTTATTCCAGACAGCCCCCGCCAATTTTTTCGTGCGCCATCTATCATGGATTTACCGGTTTGATCGCCGTTGTTTGTACCATATTTGTTCCATCACATGACACCTGTTTTCCGAGCTTCCATCTATCGTGTTCACCATGGGCTATACCCACTCCGAGGCTTTGGACTGTTGGATTTGCAAGCTGACGTGACACCCAACAGATCATCGCGCGAGATACATTGTCTCGCGCGCCATCATCTCCGTTCCCTCTCGATTTCGGTATAGCTTGTATACTCTCCATTATCTACTAACTACTTATGTACTTCCTTTGTTTTATCTATGAATTACCATTGAGTTGTCCATTCATTTGTCATTACCAACTACTTACAGTAGTATACGGAATCCTATATACTTAAACAGACAATTTCATAGCTGTTCCCTCTGTTACGACAAAGGTTTAATCCTATGTCACAATGGCAAGCCTAACTCTGTCTGTCTGTTCTGTTCTGTCATACCCCCTCTGTAAGGTTGGTATATGATATCTGTGCTTGTCCCTCTTCAAGGTCAATCAAGCATTCTGATGAGCCAAGTCTTTGTCAAGACACTTGGTTTGAGATCATTCAGTGAGCGAAGAGGAAGGTAGATTGCCTAGGTCAAAGCTACAGAATACAGAGTTATCCTAGGGTTTATATAGTAAAGTAGCTAGGGGTTATGAGTCAAACATAATGTGTCATGATCAGTAAAGCTGAGTAATTGTGAGAAGAATAATCTAAAAGAGGAATGAGCTGACTGAGCTCTGCAGTAAAGCACAGTAGAGCTGACTGAGCTCCACAGTAACTATGTCACAAGTAATGAGTCAATAGCAATTGGATCGGAGTCATGAGTAAAAGATATATGGTAATTGTTCAAGAATAGGAATTCGTAACATTAACCCCTTCTTATGTTTGAAATCACTGAATTCGAAATTTCCTACATTGCCAAGTTATGTTCAGCATCTTCATCATAATAATCTCCATTGTCGAATGGTTCGTAGGAGATCATACCAGGAGGAAAGACGGGGTGATTAACCATGACACTATTTGCTGTAGCATATCAGTTGTGAAAATCTTCAGGACAGTTGCTAGTTTCATGTCCCAGTGTGTCTTTATGACAAGTTATACATTGATAGTTTCGACATTTTGTCCAATGATGTCTGATTTTTCCACAAAGAGTACATCTTGGTCGAAGTCGAGTAGTGCGGTGATGAAGAAATGGAGAGGGGTTTTCGAGGCATTCAGATGGTAGATATCCAGGGGCATCACTATAACAGAATTTGCATTGGTAATAATAACAATGCACTTCATCATGTCCTCGCCTGTTACAGACAGTACAGTTGTGGGTTTTCACTCATTGTCTGGTTTCTCTGGTAATGAAGGGTTCGTTGGGTATATGTTCAATGGGTTTGTCAGAGTCATCAGAAAGGTTGATTATGGTTCTTCTGTTTGCAGGTGGTTTCTTTGGGAACACCTGCTCAATAGAAGGGGATTGGGTGGAGGGATAAGGGTTCCTCTGTTCAGATTGTCTGGATCATTTAAAAACAATGGAAGAGGGTGATTTGTTGTTAAGGGGGGAGAAATATCTGATAGAGAAGGGTTCTTCTGGTATGATGATGAGTTTCGAGGGCTGTGTAATAGTCAGTTTCATAGGAGTGGGGAGATGGTTTAGCAGTTGATTGGCATCAGTATTCAGGAGGAGGTCAACATTTTTGTCGAGCGAGGAATCAATCTTTTTGATGGCTTCGGAGTGGATCTTTTGTAGCCAGGATATGATGGTGGTTTGGAGGGGATCATGACCAAGAAGCTCTTGCATGCGTGTGTGGCGAAGCTTCCTGAGGTGTTCTTGAACAGTGGAGATGGTGGCTGTCTGAGTAGAGGAAGGCATGAGGATGAGGTTTTTGAGGGAGGTTGTCATTTAGAGGAGGTGGTGGGTGAGTTGATATTCCTTCAGGATTTCTTGAGCATTTCTAAAGTTGCTCAGTGGTTCCCATGTGTTGTCACTAATGGGGTATCCTTTCCACTTGACAAGATATCAGTATCCTTTACCCCATTTCTTGTGACTTGTGATAGCTTCTATTTCATATTCTTCTTCTTCTTTGATAAGGTCAGAAGGTGGTTTCACAAAGTTCGAACCATGGACTTCAGTTTCACAATAGGGTGATAAGAGTGATGCATGGAAGACATTGTGAATTTGCCATTGGTTCGGAAGTTGTAGGCAATAAGTCACTGGTCCCAAGACTTCTGTTATTGTAAAGGGTCCTTCTCTTTTCAGGGCTAGATTTCTAGATTGGTAGCCTATCTTCAGGTTCTGGCCATCAAGCCACACCTGTTCTCCTTTCTGGAACAGGGTAAAGCCTCATGTAGTTCTTTCGGCGACCATTTGTCTTGCCAGTTCATGCGCAGCAGCTGTTATGGAACAGCCTCTTGTCTCTTATCTTATCTTATCAACCATGCCTCTCCTATCTTATCAAATGAACTATCCACTCCTATCTTATCAAATGAACTATCCAACACTTCAGTTTGGATGTTATGGAACAGCTC
>Ga0307516_10002312_pt1 | contig 25662 bp, 27 predicted proteins | sample 19_EM_MG_FD_203310 | JGI IMG/M metagenome (GOLD analysis project Ga0307516, IMG submission 203310) | Populus trichocarpa ectomycorrhiza microbial communities from riparian zone in the Pacific Northwest, United States - 19_EM | ecosystem: Host-associated > Plants > Roots > Unclassified | place...
GAAAGGTCTTTCGAATTTGTCAACTGGTGCATATCGAACAACATCACCCAAACCGCAGTGGATCAACTACTAAAAGGACAGCACTCTCCACTCCGGGAGAACGTACAGCAATCGATAAAGTCTGTCTACTGCCTCAAAATGCTGATCAAGAAAATGGAGGATGGACTCGGCATTAACTCGTGGACGGAAGCCGAGATTGACATGACACGGAATGCCAACCACTACGACCCGATAAAGTTCTGGTATTGCGATCCTATCGAAACAGCAAAGTGGCTACTACGGCAACTCTACAACTCTCAGAATTTGGTATTCAGCCCTGAGAGGTCCTTCACCAATGGTATTCAACAATATGGGGAAATGCACACAGGGGACTGGTGGTGGAATGAGCAAGACAAGATCCCTGCCAGCGCATCTCTCGTTCCATTTATAATCCTCTCCGACCCAACCCACCTTACGGCTTATGTAGGAGATAAGAAGATCTGGTCGGTTTACATGACAATTGGAAATCTATCTTCAGTTGTCAGGATGAAACCAACAACTCACTCGGTTGTCATGATTGCGGTTCTGCCGGAGAAGGCCAAGTATTCTGCACAGAGTGGTATTTCAAAGCAGAAGCAAGTAACCTGGGATCATCAGATTATCCATGAGGTGCTGAAAGTTGTCCTGCAACCATTGTTTGACCACTCAAGAAATTGTGATCCCAACAATTCACATCCGAGCCTGTACTTCCATGCTCTGTGTGGCGATGGCAACTGGTGTCAATGCTTTGTCCGAATTAGTGGATGGCTTGCCGACTATCCAGAACACATGGCTCTACAATCCTTACGCACAAATTCTTGTCCTTGGTGTGAGGTTCCCGCTTCGAAATTCGGAGATTATCCTTCAGTATTCCCATGCCGTGATCACCTAGAATACATGCACGTATTCTACCACAACGACTCAACTCAGAGAATTGTGCAACTTACTGCATGGAATGTGCGTACAACTACTGATAACGTATTGTGGAGACTGCGATGTAACCCTACTGAACTACCGAAACCCAACTTGCTACACACCATACAGGTAGGAATGCTCAAGCACTTGCTACTTTGGATCATGAGTTTTCTCAAATCGCACCATCGGCTCACCCTGTTTAACTCTCTATAGATGGCTATTCCATCCTACCTGAGTATGAAACAACCCAAAAAATCTTTCGAGGAGATTGTTCAATGGACGGGTGGTGAGTATAAGAAGATGAGCCACTTTCTGGTGGGTTGTCTGGCCAACTCTCTACGTCGTCCGTCCAACTCCGAGCATTCCGCATTCGAACAAGTTATTTTGTGTGTCCGCAGACTTTGTGAGTTCTACATGTACTGCCAATAGCCGACCCATGATGCCATCTCCCTTGACTCCATGGAAGCCTCCCTGGGTTGCTTTTACGACAATAAGGATGTATTTCTGGAACATCGGGCATCGAAACAAATCCGTATGTTAGTCAAGGCAGCAAAGACCAAGAGCGTCAAGGCAAGAGACTTGGAGTTGAAGAAGACACGCCGCTGCGACCGCCAAAAAATCTCTGGATCCTACGACCAAGAATTCGCCGCAGAAAGGGCTTGAATTTACCAGAAACAAACGCATTTCAACTTCACAAAGATCCATCTCACCAGCCATTTCAGGGAGTCGATCGAGATGTTTGGCAGCCTCGAGCAGCACTCCACGTCTGCTGCAGAGCTCTTACATAAAAGCGAGGTGAAAAAAGGGTATCGGGGCTCCAACAAAACTGGTGACATTTACTCACAGATCCTGAAGTCCAATGCAAGGATTGAGGCCTTCGATATCCGGAAGTTAAACCTCATGCCTCAGAGTTGCGACATGTCTTCTCCGAATATCTCTCACCTGCGGCCTCCTCATGTTCTTAAAAGTCCTACCGAGCAGCATAGATTTGTCTTTGGTGTATTCTTGGCCTCAATTAGCAATCCCGAGCTACGGAATAACATGGAGATTGCTACCTATCGTTTTCTCAATGGAGAGGGTATTTCTGTGGAGGATGAGAAGCTCGATATGGTGCCAATAGTGGTATACAAATCCATTGCGGTTCACGTCCTAAAGTATGGAATGGCCATCTGGGAGAAGCAAATACTCCGATGCACATTAGAGACTCGCTGGCATGGGGGGCCGCCGCGCCATAACTGGGCTTGGTGGCGAGCTTGCAAACAGTCCAGGGTGATGAGCCAGCAACCCTCAGAGTCACCGTAACCTCCACTTCCGTGGAAAGCGCTGAAAGGCCGTCTGCCGGTATGGCTAATCTCACTATTTAAGTTCTCGATAATGAAGGACAGCAAGGCAATGCTGGACCTTCAGTTGGCATTTGTTCAGACTACGACCATGGCTGCGGGGGGTGCCATCGAAAGGGCTTCCAGGATGGTGAAGGTTGTGCAAGCAACACCAGGGACTGAATACTGACTCATCCATGCTTCCAAGATTGATGGAGCGGCGCATCTTTTACCATTTGACCCTGACAGTATGACTAACTGCGCATGGCTTGTCAATTCGCACATCGATATCGAAACGTGGAATGAGGTCACAATGGATGACCAAATCGATGAGGATTCGATGGACGAAGATGAAGGACTTGAGGAAACCGCTGGTCAGTTGGTCATGGTAGACTCGGACTCCGAGTCTAATTGCAATTCTGAAGACAACAGTCAGAAATCGCAGTGGTGAGACTTGATCGTGGCCGCTGCAGGTACGTTGCATGTCTTCACAGCAGCCATGCTTTCACTTTGTCACACAATGTCGAAGGAAGAGCAACCTCCGGAGTGGGTAGCACAGCAGTAGCAAGGGTGCCGAAGTTAGGCCTTTACAACACAGGCTCCCAACAATGGCAATCCTGGAGGCGCGATCTGGCGGCGAAGGATGAATAGAGGTTCGCGGACACGGATCAACAACGAGCGTCGCCAGGAGAGTATCCAAGGTTCAACTCAGTCAACGGCTGGATAGTCTAGACAGACCGATGAGAGCGCTTGACAGCGGTGAGGATTGGCGAATACGTTCGAGGAGCTGGGAGAACATCTCTCGGAGTTGGCAGCACAGCCAGCAAATGCAATGCACCCTGGTTGTTTCAACAGAGACTCACAATACCGGCAATACTGAAGGCGCGATCCAGTGGCGAAGGATGAACAGAGATTCGTGGACACGGATCAGCAACGTGCATCGCCGGGAGAGTAACCGAGGTTCAGCAGCTGGATAGTCTACACGTGAAACCGGTGGGAGCGCTTGCCAGTGGGGAGGATTTGCAAAGGCGTTTGACGAGCTGGGAGGACGACTCTCGGAGTTGGTAGCACAGCTGGCAAATGCAATACAGCCTGGTTGTTCCAACAGAGACTCCTGATACCGGCAATCCCGAAGGCGCGATCCAGTGGCGAAGGATGAACAGAGGTTCGCGGACACAGATCAATGACGTGTGTCGCCAGGAGAGTATCCGAGGTTCAACTCAGTCAACAGCTGGATAGTCTACGAGTGAGACTGCTGGGAGCGCTTGACAGCGGTGAGGATTGGCGAATACATTCGAGGAGCTGGAAAGACGACTCTCATAGTTGGCAGCACTGCTGGCAAATGCAACGCAGCCTGGTTGTTTCAACAGAGACTCCCGATACCGGCAATACCGTAGGCGCGATCCAGTGACGAAGGATGAACAGAGGTTTGCGGACTCGGATCAACGACGTGCGCCGCCGCGAGAGTATCCGAGGTTCAACTCAGTTAACGGCTGGACATTCTACATGTGAGACCGGTGGGAGCGCTTCACAGTGGTGAGGATTTGCGAATACGTTCGACGAGCTGGAAGGATGACTGTCGGAGTAGGCAGCACAGCTGGCGCTTCAACAGAGACTCCCGATTCCGGCAATCCCGAAGGTGCGATCTAGCGACGAAGCATGAACAGAGGTTCGTGGACTCGGATCAATGACGTGTGTCGCTGGGAGAGTATCCGAGGTTCAACTCAGTCAACGGCTGGATAGTCTACGCGTGAGATCGGTGGGAGCGCTTGACAGCGGTGAGGATTTGCGAATACGTTCAAGGAGCTGGAAGGACGGCTCTCACAGTTGGCAGCACAGCTGGCCAATGCAACGCAGCCTGGTCGTTTCAACAGAGACTCCCAATACCAGCAATAGCGAAGGTGTGATCTAGTGGCGAAGGATGAAGAGAGGTTCGCGGACACAGATCAATGACGTGTGTCGCCGGGAGAGTATCCGATGTTCAACTCAGTCAACAGCTGGATAGTCTACGCGTGAGACTGGTGGGAGCACTTGACAGCGGTGAGGATTTGCGAATACGTTCGAGGAGCTGGGAGGACAACTCTCGGAGTTGGCAGCACTGCTGGCAAATGCAACGCAGCCTGGTCGTTTCAACAGAGACTCCCGATACCGGCAATACCATAGGCGCGATCCAGTGACAAAGGATGAACAGAGGTTTGCGGACTCGGATCAATGACATGTGCTGCCAGGAGAGTATCCGAGGTTCAACTCAGTTAATGGCTGGATATTCTACGCGTGAGACCGGTGGGAGCGCTTCACAGCAGTAAGGATTTGCGAATACGTTCGACGAGCTGGAAGGATGACTGTCGGAGTAGGTAGCACAGCTGGCGCTTCAACAGAGACTCCCGATTCCGGCAATCCCGAAGGTGCGATCTAGCGACGAAGCATGAACAGAGGTTCACGGACTCGGATCAATGACGTGTGTCGCTGGGAGAGTATCCGAGGTTCAACTCAGTCAACGGCTGGATAGTCTACGCGTGAGATCGGTGGGAGCGCTTGACAGCGGTGAGGATTTGCGAATACGTTCAAGGAGCTGGAAGGACGGCTCTCACAGTTGGCAGCACAGCTGGCCAATGCAACGCAGCCTGGTCGTTTCAACAGAGACTCCCAATACCGGCAATAGCGAAGGTGTGATCTAGTGGCAAAGGATGAAGAGAGGTTCGCGGACACAGATCAATGACGTGTGTCGCCGGGAGAGTATCCGAGGTTCAACTCAGTCAACAGCTGGATAGTCTACGCGTGAGACTGGTGGGAGCACTTGACAGCGGTGAGGATTTGCGAATACGTTCGAGGAGCTGGGAGGACAACTCTCGGAGTTGGTAGCACTGCTGGCAAATGCAACGCAGCCTGGTCATTTCAACAGAGACTCCCAATACTGGCAATCCTGGCAGCACATTGCTAGCACCCCTTTTGCCCTCCGCCCAGGCCTGTCCCGTGAAGATATGAAGCGCACCAAGGAAAAGACAACGAGAAAGCGCCAAAGAACAAATAAAAAAGTCTAACCCTCTCCGGAGGACGCCATGAAGTCAGGTGTGGGCAGGAACAGTGGCGGTTTCCCCTCAGCGCCCGACTCCTCGGCCCCCGCTTCCTGCTCCTCCAACCTCCCGCACCTCCAGCTCCGACACCGTGCTCACGGCATCATCCTCCACAGCCTGCACCTGCCTGCCGACGCCCGTGGTCGAAAGGAAGTCCAGCACCGCCCGGCTGCACCTCCTGTCGGCCAATAAGTCCCATACCTTCCACCGGTCCTTCCACCTCCCCGTCTCCTTCGTCGGGACCGCCCACAGAATCATCTTCTGCGGTTTCCATTCCGGGCACTTCTTGAAGAGGTGGTCCTGGGTCTGTGTTCGGTACCGACACCACCAGCATTGCGGGATAGGGTGGCTCTTTGTCCAGTTGAGGTATTGCCCAGTCAGGCAGTACCCCGTCTTGAGCTGGTAGAACCGCAAGGCAAGCCTTTTGGTGCTCCCTGCTACCGTACCATTGGGCCGCTGGCTCACAGGCAACCGGTACTTCTTCTTGGAGGTTCGGCCCCCCGCCCATTGGCGTGCCTCTGCCCATTTCTTCTCCGAGATTTCCCGCTTGAGGCTGGCAAGAGATCACGGGATAGGCCTGTGGCCACCTGCCTGCTCTGCTGCCGCCTGGGCCCACTTGTCCGCTTTTTCGTTGCCGACGACCCCTTTGTGCGCTGGGCACCACCGGATCTCTATGACAATGCCTGGTCTGGCCCTCTGCAGCGTGGCGATATGCTTCTGCACCTGGAGTGCGTACTGCTGACCGGGGCCAGGTTCGTCCGACGCCATTCGTCTGATGGCCACTTGTGCATCTGTGAAGATTGTTACCAGTTCCGGGATCGTATTCCTCTTCGATGCCTCCTCGAGTGCCTGGGCGAGAGCGGCGCACTTTGCATCATAGGCCTCTTGGTTGCTGCCCATGTGTACCTTCGCGCCTGCCCAGGTTCGGTCCCTCCTCCACACTACCGTTCATTCGGTCGCCCCATTCTCCAGCCGTGACCCATCGGTGAACATGGTTAGTTCCGGTCGTGCCCGCTCTGCCTCCGCCCTTGCCTCAGCCTCCTCCTCTTGCCACAGCTCCGCGTCGAGGGTTTCCAGCTCCTCGAGCAGTACTGTGCTCTCCGTCTGTCCCATATGCAGTTGCCAGGGCATTGTAGAGCTGCCATCCGATCGCCGTTCTTGCACCAACGATTCCTCGTCCCTGATCTCCCCGCGGCAAGCTGAGCAGTCGCAGCCTGAACCGCCGTTGCCTGTTCTCGAGCTGTGCTGTTGTGGCTCGGAGCCCCGACTCCATTGAGAGGTCCCCCAGGTTTGTGGTCCGAAAGCAGCCCGTTGTCACCCATACCTCCTGATTGACCAGCAATTGCAGCTCGTCTGCCTGGCTCATAGTCCTCTGGACCTGGTCACCTTTCTGCCACAGCTCAGCGCCGAACATTGCGACAAACTGGACGCATGCTGTCATCACCTTTCTGCAGTTGGCAGGTGACAGCCCCATCTGCCCGTGAGGCGGCGGAGCCGAGCCATAGCCTTGCGCCCCTCCTTCAGCCGGGTGGCGTGGTGGTCTCTGAGTGTGAGCTGCGAATCGAGCCATACTCCGAGCCACCTTGTAGCGGTCTTGTTGAACGGGACATTGCTGGTGCCAACTGCCACCGTCGCCATGGGTGCCTTTGTCTTCTTCCCCCCCCCCTTCCGGAAGAAGGCCGCCTCAGTCTTGCCGTGGTCAAATGCCACCCCATTGTTGGCTGCCCGCTCGATCGAGGCGGCCGCTGCCGCCGTAAGCTTTGCTGCCACTTCACTGTCATCCGCTCCCTCTGCCCACCAGCTGATATCATCCACAAAGGACAGGCCTCTAACGCCGGGGACAGCAGCTTCCACCTGCGCTTGACAGCAGTGAGGATTTGCGAATACGTTTGAGGAGCTGGAAAAACAACTCTCGGAGTTGGCAGCACGGCTGGCAAATGCAACGCAGCCTGGTCGTTTCCACCGAGACTCCCGATACCAGCAATCCCGAAGGCGCGATCTATTGGCAAAGGATGAACAGAGGTTCGCGGACACAGATCAATGACATGTGTTGCCAGGAGAGTATCTGAGGTTCAACTCAGTCAACAGCTGGATATTCTACATGTGAGACCACTGGGAGCACTCGACAGTGGTGAGGATTTGCGAATACGTTTGAGGAGCTGGAAAGACAACTCTCAGAGTTGGCAGCACAGCTGGCCAATTCAATGCAGCCTGGTCGTTTCAACAGAGACTCCCAATACCGGCAATACCGAAGGTGCAATCCAGTGGCGAAGGATGAACCGAGGTTCACGGACACGGATCAGCAACGTGCATCGCCGGGAAAGTATCCGAGGTTCAATTCAGTCAACAGCTGGATAGTCTACAAGTGTGATTTGGAGCAGTGGTGGGAGCGCTTGACAGTGGGGAGGATTTGCAAAGGCATTCAACTAGCTGGAAGGACGACTGTCAGAGTAGGTAGCACAGCTGGCATTTCAACAGAGACTCCCGATACTGGCAATCCCGAAGGCGCGATCTGGCGACAAAGCATGAACAGAGGTTCACGGACTCGGATCAACAACGTGCGCCACCAGGAGAGTATCCGAGGTTTAACTCAGTCAACGGCTGGATATTCTATGCGTGAGACCAGTGGGAGCGCTTGACAGCGGTGAGGATTTGCAAATACGTTCGACGAGCTGGAAGGATGACTGTCAGAGTAGGCAGCAGAGCTGGCCAATGCAACGTAACCTGGTCATTTCAACAGAGACTCCCGATACCGGCAATACCGAAGGCGCGATTCAGTGGTGAAGGATGAACAGAGGTTCGCGGACACGGATCAGCAATGTGCATCGCTGGGAAAGTATCTGAGGTTCAATTCAGTCAACGGCTGGATAGTCTACTAGTGAGATTCGGAGCAGTGGTGGGAGCGCTTGACTATGGGGAGGATTTGCAAAGGTGTTCGACGAGCTGGAAGGACTACTGTCAGAGTAGGTAGCACAGCTGGCATTTCAACAGGGACTCCCGATTCCAGCGATCCCAGGGGCGCGATCTAGCGACGAAGCATGAACAGAGGTTTGCAGACTTGGATCAAATGACGTGTGTCGCCGGGAGAGTATCCAAGGTTCAACTCAGTCAACGGCTGGATAGTCTACGCGTGAGACCGGTGGGAGCGCTTGCCAGCGGGGAGGATTTGCAAAGGTGTTCGACGAGCTGGGAGAACAACTTCCATAGTTGGCAGCACAGCTGGCAAAGGCAACACTGCCTGGTCATTTCAACAGAGTCTCCTGACAGCGGCAATCTTGAAGGCGCAATCTAGCGACGAAGCATGAACAGAAGTTCACAGACTCGGATCACCAATGTGTGTCGCCAGGAGCTCATCCTAGGGACACCTCAGTCAACAGGTGCATAATCTATGCGGGAGTATTGGAGTTACAAGTCTGTATGTGTGGTTGCCGTGAGCATTTGCAAAAACATTTACAAAAGTATTTGAAGCGCTGGGAGGGCAATGAGCGAAGGAGGTGATGAACCGACTAGCATAGGAGTAATATAAATATTGAATTATTTTTTATATATCTTTGAATGTGCGCTGCTGTGAATAAATACATACGAAAAGGCACGCCAGTAAACTGGTGTTCCCCAGTACCCTTCATTTTGCCGGATTTAAAAGCGCGACCATGATAGACAAGCAAATAACGGGAGAAAAAATGTATCAAACACCGTGAATTTGTGAATGTACGCATTCGGAAAACAAACCATCAGATTGTGACAATACGTTCAGGTGCGTATGCCCGCACTGCCCATTCATGGGAGTCGAGAAACCAACTGTACCAGTTGCTGATACTTAGAAAACCTTATGGGAGTATGACTAGTCTTACCAGAGCTTGGGAAGCTTACTGGAGCTAGGAAAACTACCGGCGCATTGGATGCTGGCAGGGGTTACTGACGTGCTTACTTAAATTTTCACTTTTTTCCCGATGCATCAGGAAACGATACCTAGAAAGGATCTAGTGCAAGGTAGAATATGAGGTCAGCAATCGTCGATCTCCTTTCTTATTGCTAGGTACTGTACAGGACCAATCAAATGCAAGCACACTCTCCCGATGATGGGGGGCGCACATTTTGTGAGGGAAAAAGAAGTACCCAGTGCAAGAGGAACAAGCGATGGAGCTCGGCCCCCTTGAGGCCATGAAAAGAAATCCTAGGGAAGGATTACGTGACTGTGCATCAGGAATATATAGGAAAAGAGATAACCACGGAAAGTGCCTGACAGAAGGAAACCTCACAATACACACCAAACACCAAACAAAAACACTGAACACAGAACCTAAGATTGATCTGCTGTGAATTGTCGAAATAGAACCTAACTCTATCCTCACTCTCTCTCCACCTCTGTGTACTACAGCCAGGTATCACAGGAGGGCATATGCTGTAGCATCTACGTCCGGACGTGTGGTGTCTTGACGGCTGCGTCCGTACGTGTTGTGCCTTGACAGCTGCATCTGGATGCGTTGTGCCTAGACAGCAGCATCTGGACGCATGGTACTATGGCGGATATCTTCGGGACGCCATCTGCCTTGACACCCTGCTTCTGGAACCCACGCACTGCGTTCAGAAGGTTAATGCCCTGACACTCCTCCTCCAGAACATATATGCCGTAGCAGCTACATCCTGATGCACGGTGCACTGGCAAACTGCGTCCAGAGGCATAGTGCTCTGACGTGCTATGTCTGAACGCACACCACCGTGGTAGCTGCGTTCGGATGCCCCACATCATGGTAAGCTACATCTGGGTTAGTAAGGTTGCGTCCAGCACATCTCAACTGTCTGGTGCATCTGGACACTCTGGATGCAATTTTTTTTTTTGCCAGCAGTGTGGATGACATAAGATGCAACAAGTACGATATTGATGAGGATGGCACTGAAGCTACCGGCAACGAGGATGATAGCAAATAAAACGCGGTGAGAAGATCGATGAGCTTCGTGAATTGTTAGTATAGCTCTCACAGTGACTGTGATATCTGGGGGTACATCAGGAAAAAAATAAATTGCGCCCTGAGCGTTCGGACGCACTAGAGGCACTGGACGTTTCAGACACAACCTGCTTAACTCGGACGCAGATCACGACAGCACCGTGCGTTCGGACGCAGATCGCCACGGCATCTGCTTACCGGATGGAGCGTGGTAGGGCATTTTCCTTCTGGACACAGCCATGTCAGGGCATTTTCCTTCTGGACGCAGCCGTGTCAGGGCATTTTCCTTCTGGATGCAGCCGTGTCAGGGTATTTTCCTACTAGACGCGTCCGGATGACACGTGTCATGGCAGCACGGTCACGCTGGCTGTCAAGGCGCAGAATATCGCAGCAAATACTCAGGTCGTATTCGCAAACACGCAGCGGGTTCCAGGCATAGTGACTCAGTCCAGTTCTATTCTTTATTTCTATGGTATGTATATCTATATATGCTACTACACACTTCGCGTTTCCAGCAAAAGCACCCAGCGTCACACCCATCGCGGTGATCATCACATGCTGTAATGCTGTTTTGACGTGCGTAGCATTGCTCTACGTGTTGGAAACAAAGGAAAGTTGGCAAATACAACACGACGCGATGAGCACGACGACTATGAGGAGGATGGCGATGAGGACGCCGGCGGCGAGGACGATAGCAAGTAGGACGTGGCAACTATGAGAGCAAGTAAGAAGCGGCCAGGACGATAGCGAGTAGGACACGGTGAGTATGATGGCAAGCTTTGTGACATGATTAGCGCAGCTCTCAGAGTGACAGAGACACCGGGAAGTTGTAGAATATACAGTGATGCGTACCATGTCAATGAGGGTGCTGGCAGTGAGGACGATAGCGAGTAGGATGTGGCGAGTATGATGGCAAGCGTTGTGACATGGTTAGCATGGCTCTCAGAGTGACAGAGACACCGGGAAGTTGTAGAATACACAGTGATGAGTACGATGACAATGAGGGTGCTGGCGTTGAGGATGATAGCAAGTAGGACGTGGCGAGTATGATAGCGAGCTTTGTGACATGGTTAGCGCAGCTCTCAGAGTTACAGAGACACCGGGAAGTTGTAGAATACACAGTGACGAGTATGATGTCAATGAGGGTGCTGGTGGCGAGGACAATAGCAAGTAGGACATAGCGACTTTCAGCGCGAGTAAGACGCAGTGAGGACGATCGCAAGTAGGACGCGGCGAGTATGATGGCGATGTTTGAGACATGGTTAGCACAGCTCTCAGAGTGACAGGAACAGCGGCGGGAACTGGTACAATACGATGTGACAAGTACGATGTCGATGAGGAGGATGTCGATGAGTTTGATGGCAGTGAGCATGGCAGTGAGCATGATGGAAACGCGAAGAATGACGACAAGTATCTAGGACAAGGTGAAAGGAGAAGAAAAAAGGGGTCTAAGTAGGAGCGATGAGCAAGTCGAACCCTACGGAAGCGCAAGTGTTAGTAATGGCTTGGCGCTTTGCATTGACATCATACTCGCCGCATCCTACTCACTAACTTTCTTGCTGCCAGCAATATCATTGACATCGTACTCCTCACCTCGTATTGTACCACTTCCCACCGCTGTTCCTGTCACTCTGAGAGCTGTGCTAACCATGTCCCAAACCTCGCCATCATACTTGCCGTGTCCTACTCGCTATTGTCCTCCTACGTCTTACTCGCTCTCATAGTCGCCATGTCCTACTCGCTATCATCCTCGCCGCCAGCACCCTCCTTGACATCGTACTTGTCACTGTGTATTCTACAACTTCCCGGTGTCTCTGTCACTCTGAGAGCTGTGCTAACCATGTCACAAAGCTCACCATCATATTCGCCACATCCTACTTGCTATCGTCCTCACCACCAGCACCCTCATTGACATCGTACTCGTCACTGTGTATTCTACAACTTCCTGGTATCTCTGTCACTCTGAGAGTTGCGCTAACCATGTCACAAAGCTCACCATCATACTCACTGCGTTGTACTCACTATCGTCCTCACTGCGTCTTAATCGCTCTCATAGTCGCCACATCCTACTCGCTATCATCCCCGCCGCCGGCGTCCTCATGGCCATCCTCCTCATAGTTGTCGTGCTCATTGTGTCGTGTCGTATTTGCCAACTTTCCTTTGTTTCCGACATGCAGAGCAATACTACACGTGTCAAAACAGCATTACTGCATGTGATGATCGCGGCGATGGGTGTGACGCTGAGTGCTTTTGCTGGAAACGCGAATTGTGTAGTAGTATATAGAGATGTACATACCGTAGATATAAAGAATAGAACTGGACTGAGTCATTATGCCTGGAACCCACTGCGTGTTAGCGAATGCGACCCAAGTATTTGCTGCGACGTTCCGCACCTTGACAGCCAGCGTGACCGTGCTGCGATGACACGCGTCATCCGGATGTGTCCAGTAGGAAAATGCCCTGACACGGCTGCGTCCAGAAGGAAAATGCCCTGACACGGCTGCGTCCAGAAGGAAAATGCCCTGACGCAGTGAGTCCAGAAGGAAAATGCTGTGCTACACTCCGTCCAGTAAGCAGATTCCATGGCGATCTGTGTCCGGATGCACAGTGCCGTGGTGAGGTGCGTCCGAATTCACATTGGCTGTGTGTTTTGTGTTGGGAGCAGTATGTGCACTGACAGGGTGCGTCCAGAGCATCCCGAGCGCCTGGTACATCTGGACGCAGTCTGTGTGTCTGGACGTAGATTTTTTTTCCTGATGCCTTGCATGGGGTTTCATGGTGATGCAGTCCTCCATCTCTTGCATCCCTCCGAGCACCCAGCATACATTGAGAAAACCCTGTTTTGGGAAAAAACTCAAAAGCCCTTTGAATGGTGTTTGGTTCTTGGCTCCAGAGATCTGCCCAGAGGCCTACTTAGTTGAAGTAACGTTGTATTGAGATCCGCGATCCTCATGTGCCGTCACGTAGGTCCAGGAAGCGCACTGCTGGGTATAACACTGAGGCACCCCCATTTCCATTGGTATGAGTGAGGACCCTATCATCTCAAGCAGTGCATATGCTTGGTTGAGGAAATAGTGTAAGTATCAGTGCCCGCTTGGTGAAGTCCTCCATCCACTTCACCCTACTACCACCTGCCGGCCTGCCATCTGGGGCAGGGACGACAGGATCTTTCAACCGTTGGTGAGTTGGTAGTCCCTTAGTGTGTTTAGATTTTGTCGATGAAACTCCTGGAGTTTCTCCCGACCACCTACTCAGAAGTTGTTCTATGGCTCCTCTGTCCAGTCTTTCTGTTCCGGATAGTCAAGCCACTTGATGAGGTACAGAATGCGGCACCCTTTCCTGGTACTCCTAAAGACCTCTTCAACATCGTATTCCTCGCTTTGTTCGATGTTATTGGCTTCCCTTAACACCTTGGCTGGGTCCAGTAGGGACTGGTATTCGCTGGTTCTCTAGGGTTCCAGCAGTGAGACCATGGAAAACGTTGTGTATCTTCCATTTCCGGGGAAGCGTGAGTTGAACGGTGAGGGGGGAAACAACTTTTTCCACCTCGAAGTGACCATGATTTTTTTGGTCCAATTTCTTCAATGGCCAGCGCGTTTTGATGTTGTACCTGTTGAGCATCACCAAGTCCCTGGCCTGGTATTTCAGGGGCTCGGTTCTCTTGGGGTCCATATAGCGACACATCCATTCTTGCACTACTTCTAGTCTATTTGTGGATTCCTTGTGCACCGCGTACATCCATTGGGCACAGAGTTTACTCACCGGATTGAGGGGTTCCGAGGCTGTGGGGTCAGAAGCAATGGGATGAAATCCGTAATTGGTGTAGAATAGAGACATCCTGTTGTCCATGGTAACCGAATTGTTGTAGATGAACTCGGCCATTGGTAGAAGGGCAACCCAGTTGTCCTGTTTGTAGGAGACGAATGCCCTGAGGTATGTCTCTATTGTTTGGTTGAGATATTCTGGTTGTCCATTGGTTTGAGGGTGGATGGCTGTCAACATTTGGGGTCGGATGCCTGATAGCCGTAGAAATTCCTTCCAGGTTTCCAAAGTAAAATGGGAGTCTCGGTCCGAGATGATATCGGTCGGGAGTCCATTTTACTTCCAAACTTCTTTGGCAAAGGTGATTGCTAGGTCCGCTGCCATTTTCCTGTGCTTCCTCAGTGGGAGGAAGTGCACCATTTTTGTGAACCGGTCAATGACTACCCACAATTGGTCACACTCCTCTGAGAGGGGTAGCTGCGTGATGAAGTCCATTGCTATTGACTGCCATGGGGTATAGAGAAGTTCCAGTGGTAAGGATAGTCCGTATGGATGGTAATGGGCTACCTTGTTCTTCTGGCATTCAGGGCAACTTTGTACGTAGTCGATGATGTACTGGTCCATCTTGGGCCACTAGAAATTCCACCAAATTAGCTCAGTTGTTTTATCCTGGCCGAAATGGCTGGCAATCCTTGCATCGTGTTCTGATTTGAGGATTGCTTGTTTGAGCTTTTCATCTTCCGGAAAACAGAGTATACCCTTCCAATAGAGCGGCCCATCCTTGATCTCGAGGACCTCTTCCATCCTGGCCTTTCGGCCCCCCCATTGCGTCTCATGTGGGCCAGCAGCTACCTCTTTCGACCTTTCGGTCATCCGATACAGACTCTGTCCTCACCACTTCCAGTTCCTTCCATGTCTGTTGGTATTCCCCATCCCTTTTTCCTGCTTCCTTCACCTGTTCCTCGAATTCCTTTGACCATCTCCTGGCCAGGAGCGATTCTAACCGGGCTGATGAGCACATAAATGTTAACTCGTGTCGGCTGACTGATCTCACAAAGTGGGTTTTTTGCAGAACCGTTGTAATTGGCTGGTTTTCACACCCCCCTTTTTCACAGCGGTACTCCTAACACCTGGATAGCACATCTGGCTTCCCATTCTTTGTTCTGGGAAGGTAGTAAATTCGAAAGTCGATGCCTGCAACATCAGCAAAAAAATGGAATGTTGAAGTATATTACTTTTTTTACACGTAAGACATAAATTTGAACTAATATTTCTCGAGGTTTCAGCTAAAAATAAAGCCCTTTTTTTTCTTTAAATCCTTACAGGAGGAAAATATAACTTCTCCTCTTACGGGAGTTAGCGATGCTTACGGAAGCTACGGAAGCTACAGGAGCCCCCTCGGAATTCTCAAATTTTTTGCTGATGAAGCTCTTACGCCCTGCGTGCTTGCTGGTGTTTGAGGACCTTTGTGGTGGTAAAGTATTCGAGGTTCTGATGATCTGAGTACACCTACACCTGGTGTTTCACTCCCTCGCAATACTGAAACCAATGTTTGAACGCATCGATGATTGCGAGAAGTTCCTTGTCATGGATTTCGTAGTTGATTTCCATGGGCTGGAACTTGCACGAGTCGAATGCCACTGGGTGTAGGCGGTTCTTGTCATCTCTTTGAGACAGTTCTGCCTCAATCGCGAAGTCAGAGGTATTTGTTTCGATGATCACTGGACGCTCTGGGTCAAAGTGACCCAGAATTAGGGCCATCGTGAATTGCACCTTCAATTTCTTGAAGGCTGCCTCTGCTTTGTCAGTCTATTTCCAACTCTTACTGTCACCCTTCGTGAGTTCCGTTAGTGGCCAGACAACTCTAGAGTAGACTTGGATAAATCTTCAGTAGATATTGGTGAATCCCAAAAAGGACTGGGTTTCCATTTGTGAAGCTGGCGACCTCCATTCCAGTACTACTTGGACTTTTTCTGGAGACATCTTGATTCCTTCGCGTCTGATGATCTACCCTAGGAATTCCACCTCCAGGGTCTTCCAGATAGATTTTTGCGAGGAGACTGCTAGCCCGTTTTCCTGCAGCCTTTTCAAGGCTTCCCTTACCCTATCATCATATTCCTTCTCAATTTTTACGTAGACTAGGATATCGTCCATATAAACAAGGACGCCGAGGTCGATCATGTTGGAAAATACCTGATTCATCATGTCTTGGAAAGTCGAGGGCGCATTCGTGAGCCCGAACAGCATGACTTGGAATTCATACAGCTCATATCGAGTTCGGAAAGCCGTCTTACATTTATCGCCTTCCCATACACAGACTAGGCTGAACCCATTTTTTAGGTCCATTATGGTGAACCATTCCACCCCTTGTACTCGCTCCTGCAATTCTTGCATGAGTGGCAAGGGGTATCTGTTTGGGATGTTGACCCCTATCAAGGCTCGATTGTCCACACAAAGCTGCAACCCACATCCGTGCGGTTTTGGGACTAACAGGATTGGGGAGCTAGCCAAAGAGGTTGATCTCTGTATCTTACCTGTTCACAGCATCTCCTTCAGCCATTCTCTCAGGGTTTGTAGTTCTGTTTCCGAGAGGGGATAGATCAGCCCCCAGGGGGCTGTTTCTTCCTCCTTAGGATTGATCTTGCAGTCATACGGCTGGTGTTCTGGTAAACCTTCGGCTGCTTCTTTTCCCATGATGCTCAGGTATTCCCTGAACTCTTCTGGCACTGATTCCAGTGGATCCTGTCCGTCCGTATCAGGAAAAAAAATGTGCCTTCAGATGCACAGACTGCGTCTGGACGCATCAGGTGCTCGGGATGCTCTGAACGCACCCTGGCAGCACATACCGTATTATCTCATGTAAGAGGTACCCCAATTATTTGCTTTTTTGAGACTTGGCAGCCAATTTATTGCTGGAATAGGGGAAATAATTTTGATTTAAAGATAATAATTTAATTATTTAAAGCCGCCAAGAGTCACTTTACTACCTATTCGTGGAATATTTAGGGGTAACTCTTATGTGAGATAATATGGTATACCGCTCCCAACGTAAAATACACAGGTGTCACGAACCTGGCACGACAGGCTCCTTGGCGCCGAGGTGCCGGTGCCGTTCTCACCCTTGTCGGCCTATGGGTCATCCTCGTTTCCGCTGCCACAGCCGTGGTCATCCTCCGTGCTTAGGTGCCTCGACCGATCTCTGCCATATCGCGCCGGTAGCGATATCTCCCCAACCTACAGACCACTGGCCGGTCTAGGTCCCTCCTCCTTTGTCTCTGTTATAGGGCTTACATGTCCTTCTTCTACGTATGTTGTTTCCTGTTGATTATGCTTGCGTGTCTTTCCTCCTGTTCGCTACGTCTGTGGTCTCCTGTTGATTGAGCTTGCACGTCCTTCTCCTTTATCGTTCCGAGTCTTGTTTCCCCTTGATTAAGTCGTACGTCATTCTTCCTTGTTCTCTTACTGTTACTGCTTGCACGTCCTTTCTCCTGTTGCCGCGAGTAGAGTGTTGGCCGCGCGGCGGCCGAGTGCGATCATTTGTTTTCCTTGGACATGACGATTGAGTCATGATGAGCTATGGAGGAACTGTGTCAGTCTTGTGGGCAAGCTGTGATTCCACAGGGGGAAGGAAAAGTATAAAGGAAGGGCGCGGTAGCTAGTCTGGAGATTCTTCTCCACGCAATCTATTATCTCTCTCCACAGACCTACCTCTCTCTACCCGTGAACCGGCGCTGCGACCACCACCCCGATAAGAACAACGAGCCCACGCAAGGCGTGTGAGAAGACCGCGACGAGACCACGCCAGGCGTGAAGGATACCGCAAGAACAACAAGTCCACGCAAGGCGTGTGAGAGGACTGCGACGAGAGCACGCCGGATGTGACGGATACCGCGAGACGACGAGCGGCGCGTGAATACGCCGGAAGTGTGACTACGAGCGGCATGTGAGTATGCCGGAAGTGTGACTACGAGCGGCGTGTGAGTACGCCGAAAGTGTGACTACGAGCGGTACGTGAGTACGCCGGAAGTGTGAGTACGAGCGGCAGGTGATGTTACACTCGGATATCGAGCAGATGGAGACGGCGCCCGTAGAGACCAAGAAACAGGGAAGGAGACCTCCGGAGAGGGGAGCGGAATGCGGAATGACTTCACTCCGGTCATACCCGCTGGGAAGCGAACCTCGGGCTCAGAGAGTCTAGGCGGGAGATAAGAAACGGGATTAAGAGTTACGGCCGTAAGAGACGGACTTAGGACCTTAATCCCGGAGGTACGGGGAGATTGCAGGGAAATGGGAAACCTTACTCCGGTTACCCCGCCGAGCTGCATGAAGAACCCCACCTCCCTTATCAACACCCCGGCCAGGACCAATGAATCCTCCCCGTGGCCCAAGGGCCTCGGGGGAACCTGGGGCCGACTCACTAGGTCTCACTCGGGCTCGGGTGGTTAAAAAGAAGAGGAAAGAAACTCTTCCACGAAACTCCATCAGCACGAACATCCTCACCAACACTACCACCGAAACCCACACGCAAGATCTAAGATTATTCCGTTGTGAATTATCGAAAGTAGCCTGATTACCTTTGATTCACCCCACACTCCGGTTACGAGACAACCCCAGTGTCACACTATAATCTTAAATCTTAAATCACCCTACTTTCATGTCCTCTTTCGAGCAAGATCACTTCTTTTTGCTTGACTTAGCCACGATTCTCGAACCCCAGTCAAGCTACCAATTTGACTATACCTTCGGTTCAATCGACGAAGAAATAGTAACCGCTGCAAAAGAAGAAAACGAGTGGAACGAGTACGTGGACCGACCAACCCCTGTCGAACTCGACGACATTACGCCTTGGCATTGGTATACCCAATACTGGGCCACCTGCACCCGGCTTCGGCACAGCGCCAATCTCAACGGACTCGAATTCCGAGAAATCTGCGACTACGAGTTTCAAGACGACGAAACTATCTACACGGGACACTTTCTCGACCTATATTGAGTCCCCGAAATGACGTCTACCGATTTCAACATGCTTCGGCTGGAAGCTCCTCGGGAGATCTTGCGAATAACCGACGGCACGGAACCCAACAGGGAAGCGGAGGAAGAAATCCTAGAAGTGACCCGTCCGGCTACCTGGTTCCGAGCGCTAGTCAAGCAACAGAAGCAAGCCGAACAAGACCTAGCGCAACTAGTCCAGCTTTGCGGAAATACCGTGGACCACACCGATCAAAGGATCCGGCAAATCGAACAAGCTTACTGGGACTTGTCAGAAGGAACCAGGTATGTATATGACCGACTAAGCGCTAATGAACAGATCACGGGAGACTGGATACGCAGCGAGCTGGCAAGCACCGCTACGGCCTACCAAGCCTTCGCGCAAAACGTTTGGGGGGCCATTATCGAGCGATCTCGAGAAGATATGGACAAGCAGGCTGGGCAAGCGACCCAGCTGGCACGATTAAACGACTCAATCTCGTTCCTCGCAGAGGCCAACATAGCCCGAAGCCAGCATTTGGCTAATTTTCAAGGTAACGTTGAAGTATGGGCTGAAGAACACCAGAAACGGATAGACTATTTGGAGCAGCAGCTGGTAGAAGCACGACAGGAAACCCAACGTCAGGCAGAAACCCTACAGCAGCTGGCAGCCCAAATACGAACCCCGGAAACCCCACTCCGCGAGACGTCGAGGCAAGCAACGCCCGAACCAGCAGCCTGGCGCAGTCTGGCTCGACCATCGACATCCAGCCTGGCGAGCGCCCTAAGGCAACTCCGCGCGGTAGACGACCAACCCATGGGGATCCCGAAACCAACGGTACCCCCCAGACCAGAGAGAAGGGCCCGGCGACAACCGGCCCTACCCCCAAGCCCAGAACGGAGGCTACGACCAAATCCGTTCACAAGGCAACTATCGCCGGAACCACGGCCTCCGCTGGGGCCCCTATTCGTAGGAGGAGGAGACCCTCCGAGGCCGCCTCGGCGACCCCTTCCACCACCGCCCTCACCAACGCCACCCCCGGAGCAACGGTCGAGGTCGCCAAACCCTCCTCAAAGAACCCTAACTACGGAGGAACTCGCACGATCCGTGGCCGCGGCGGTAGCCAACGCCCTGTCCCACGCCCAAACACGCACGATCCCGATACCGGAACCAAGAATCAATGTCTCCCGACTAAAGATGACCAACCCGGAAACTTTCGACGGAAGCCCCTCCACGTCATTCAACACATGGTGGAGATCGGTAACAAAGTATCTAGGCTTCTACCCGGAAACGGGGGATCGCCAGAAAATCGCCTGGGTCGGGTCGCTTCTTACGGGAACGGCGAAAGCCTGGGACCTCCACCGATATGACACGATGGGGGAAGCCGATACCTGGGTCAACTACTCCTCCGCTATCAGAACGGAATACATGGACACGCGAGAAGCGGCCAATGCCCAGATAAAATTAGGGCAACTCAAGTACTCAGGAGACATCCGAGCCTACTTCACGGAGTTCAGAGCCCTCAACCAATACGCCCGAGCGACAGGAGAAGGACTCCAGGAAAAAGTCAACATAGCCATGACCTCAGAAATACTACGAATGAGGTTCGCCCATTACAAAGGGGGGTTTGTCGACGACAACGATTTCATGGAAGCCACCTACCAGGCCGGCCTACAGGTGGAAGAAATGAAAGCCCTGGAAAAAACCCGCGAGGCGGCCCGGATCCCCGGGCCCAAAAACAACCGTCCGGATGGAAAAGGAAAAGAGGACCATCGGAAAAAGGATGAAGAATGGTCGGTAACCAAGCAACAGGACTCCAGGCGAGAAGATAAACGGGCCCCCACAGGGAAAAAAACATGGGTAAGTCTGGAAACCGCCCTGAAGGGAGTTCCTGCGAAGGAACAAGAGGAGTACAAGGCCACGGATGGCTGCTGGAGGTGCGGGAGACCGGGGCATAAAACGTTTGAATGCTACGCCTTCACCACCGCCCAGGGGACCAGCCTCCCAGTGGCCCCATGGAAAACAGCGGCCGTAACGACCAGGGCCGGCCCGACCAGCGGAAAAAGAAAAGCAACGGAAGAAGCGGTCGAACGACTAGTCAAACAACAAAAAGTGGCCGCCGTGGAACCAATGGTAACGGAGGGGGCCGATCCACCCCGAACGCTGGAAGCAACCCCTTGGGACGACTCCGACTCGGATTTTTAGGGAGCCTGGGACCGTCGCACCCAGAGGCCCCCTACACAATAAACGCGACAACCCAAAAACGAAAAAATAAGGAACCAAGTATGGAACCCCCCACCAAAAGAAGACGACAGGACACTCGCCCAGTTATCACCATGATGGTTCACCAGGACAAGTCGAAGCACCCAGTGCGGGTACTACTGGACACTGGCTGTTCCATAGCCCTGATCAATGAAAAAACGGTCAAGCGGCTAAAACTAGGAAAAAGGGAGCACCGACACCAGCGGACCATCGAAAGCTATACAGGAGAAAAAGTCCCCGGAGCAGGGCAGTACTACACGGAGAAAGTGAAACTGCAACACCGAAAACACTACTCCTGGGAAAAATTTGAGGTCTCAGTAATGGACCCAAACATCGACATCTTTCTGCCCTTTAACTGGATCACCAATCACCCCCCGCAGGGTGCATGGACGAACGAGGAGGTCCGATTCAACAGCCCCCGATGCCGGGAAAAGTGCACCAAAGCCGCAACCAACGAATTCTCTCTCACCTGGGACGAGTCGGTGTTGACAGACCCCGGAGCAAGGACGATCGGATACGTCTCGGCCGTTCGGGAGGACACCAGCGAACAGGTACCCCCTGAGTTCCAACAGTTCATGGGGATCATGAGCAAGAAAGCCGCAGACACGCTACCCGAACACCGGCAGTACGACTGCAAGATCGACCTAAGAGAAGGTAGCACGCCGCCATGGGGACCGATATACCCACTATCGGAATCCGAATTACAAGCTCTCAGAGAATGGCTCAAGGAAATGGAAGAAACAGGTAAAATCCAACGCTCAACGTCACCGGCTGGATCCCCCATCCTGTTTGTCCCAAAACCAAACGGCAAGGGGCTACGACTGTGCGTGGACTATCGAGGCCTCAACAAAATAACCATCCCCAACCGGTACCCCTTACCACTCATGCAGGAGCTGCAGGACCGCGTTCAGGGAGCCCAGTGGTTCACGAAACTAGACCTAAAAAACGGCTTCAATCTGATCCGAATCCGACAGGGCGACGAATGGAAGACGGCGTTCCGAACCAGGTACGGATTGTTCGAATTCAAGGTAATGCCCTTTGGGCTAACCAACGCCCCTTCCACCTTCCAAGACATGATGAACCACGTGCTGTCCGACGTCCTCGACGTAGGAGTACTGGCATATATGGACGACATCCTAATATACGCCAAAACAATGGAAGAACACGACCAGCTAGTCAGGGACCTCCTGGGAAGGCTGCGGGAAAATGGGCTCGCCGTCTCTCCAGAAAAGTGCGTGTGGAGAACGCAGGAAGTGGAATTTCTGGGCTACATCATCGGAAACGACGGGATCAAGATGGCCAAGGGAAAGGTAGAGGCGGTGCTGTCCTGGGAAGCACCGAAATCGCTCAAGGAAGTACAATCGTTTCTAGGATTCGCTAACTTCTACCGGCGGTTTATCCAAGACTACTCCCGAGTAGCGAGGCCCCTCACGGAGCTGACCAAAAAGGAGGCCGAGCCGAAATGGAAATGGACCCCCGAGGCAGAAGCGGCGTTCCAGGAGCTAAAAAAACGATTCACCACGGCTCCGATCCTCACGCACTTCGACGCAACCAAACCCGTGATTGTCAAAACGGACGCATCGGACTTCGCGTTAGGAGTAATCCTGTCACAGCGGGACGCAGAAAACCGCCTCCACCCAGTCGCCTTCCACTCAAGAAAGTTCACCCCAGCGGAAATCAACTATGAAATCCACGACAAAGAACTCCTGGCGATAGTGGACGCCTTTAAACATTGGCGACGGTACTGCAAGGGAGCCGCGCACCAAGTGGAAGTATACTCGGATCACCAAAACCTGGAATACTTCACTACAACGAAGGTGCTTAACCGATGACAAGCACGATGGGCCCAGGAGCTGGCCGGGATCGATTTCAGAATCTACTACCGCCCAGGGACCCAAAACAGGAAGCCAGATGCACTGTCCAGGCGGCCGGAGTACCGCACGGAAAAGGGGGGGATAGAAAACCAGCCAATAACAACGGTTTTGGGAAAAAGTCACCTTGAAGAAAGATTAGGACGCTCCTTCATATGCTCTTCAGCCAGGATGGTATCCCTCCCTGCAAGAAGATGGTCGGAGGACTTCCTGGAAAGCGTCAGAAGAGAAGGAAGAAAGGACGAGGCCTACGAACAGGCCGGGAGACAGGCAGCGGTGGCAGAGGAATTGCTGCCGAAGGACTGAACGGTCAAGGAATTAAGCTGGGAAGACGGGGTTCTCTATCGACGGAATCTGCTGTGGGTACCAAAGGGGCTAATCCCCGGGATACTGTAATTGGAGCATGACACGAAGGTAGCAGGACACATGGGACAGGACAAAACCATCGAACTAATCCGACGGAATTTCTGGTGGCCAAAAATGAACGAACGAATAATCGACTTCGTCAGGAGCTGCCCCAAGTGTCAGCAGAACAAAACGGCCCGGCACCAGCCCTACGGACTATCCTCCCCACTGGAAACACCGTACACCCCCTGGCAATCCATAGCGATGGACTTCATTACGGAACTCCCCGTGTCGGACGGATGCGACCAACTATGGGTAATCATTGACCGATTCTCCAAGATGGCGCACTTTCTGCCACTAAAAAAGGAAAAAAAGAGCGCGGCCGACCTCGCGGTCGTCTTCGCTAGGGAAATATGGAAACACCACGGACTACCGGCGGATATAATTTCGGACCGAGACTCCCGATTCACCTCGGAAACCTGGAAGGAATTCTTGCGACTCTCCGAAATCAGGCCCCGAATGTCCACGGCATTTCACCCGCAAACGGATGGACAAACCGAACGACTCAACCAGACAATCGAAGCCTACCTACGAGCATTCATCAACACAGAGCAGGACGACTGGCGGCGCCTCCTGCCAATGGCGGAATTCGCCTACAACAATTCGGCCACTACGGGAAATGGTATGTCCCCATTTTACGCTAACTACGGGTTCCACCCAGTAGCGGTAGGGACCGCCTCAACAGAACCCCTCAACCCGGCAAGTACGGTATATGCCCACTGGATGCAGGCGATACACGACGAAGCCCGGAAAGGATTGGAAGAGGCGCAAGAACGGATGCGGCGATACACGGATCCGGCACGGAAAACCCCACCAGCGTACCAAGTGGGGGACCTGGTGATGCTCAGCGGTCGCAACATCAAAACCCGCCGCCCCTCTAGAAAATTAGATCACAAAAATCAGGGCCCTTTCCAGATCGAAAAAATAGTTTCCCCGCTAGCCGTCCGTCTCACGCTGCCTCGGAAGTGGAAGATCCATAACGTCTTCCACGTGTCGCTACTCGAACCTTACCGAACCAGCGAACACCGGGCTCCCCCGGACCCTTCGAAGGTGCTGCGAGAAGCGGACGACATCGAACAATCGGAAGAATATGACGTCGACGAGGTCATGGCGTCAGCAGAACACGGTCGGGGAAATAAGAAACGAATCCTCTACCTCGTCAAATGGCTCGACTTTCCGGAACGAAAGGACTGGACGGAAGAACCCTTCGACAACTTCTCAGTAGGAGGCCTGGAGAAACTCCGGGAGTTTCACCAAAGGAACCCAGACGCTCCGAGGGACTACCGGCTATCCGAATAGCTTCACCGGCTCAAGCGGCAGAGAGCCCGGCGGTAGGGGGACGAAGTGAAGGAGGCCTACGTCCTCTTGATCACCGGAGACATATCGAACTTAGGCAACCGGGAGCCGTAGGTGTTCGGTACGACACACCTCTGTCTATACACTTACGGGGGAATACCTGGGCACGAACCCTAAGCCGCGAAAGTCACTCGTTGCATGTGGAAAAGAATCGGAAAAACATCATATGCTACCGGTTGAGAGTGAGCGATATGCCTCCGGAGGATCACCACAAAGCCATACGACAGAGTATCGACAATTGCAAGGCCGGGCGAGCGCACCAGATATCATACACCTCTGTGTGCACACCGGTAGTAGGAGCGGGAAGAATACCCCGGTCACTCCTTCCATGTGCCAAGTTCACCGGACCGCGTCTCGTCACGTCTTGCAATACTCCGACAGTAGGATCTCGGGCCGGTCGGGAGACCACCCAGATCCGAGGGCCGGTTGAGCGCAGCGACAGGGGAGTGAGTTTTTCCCGTAAGAGGGTTTCTCGCTTGACTCAGCTCAACCGGAGGGCTGCAGGGGAGGAGGACTGCAGTCCAGGACGTCGACCGAAACTCGGCGTTGAAAGAATCTCACGATCACAAGAAAAGAGACGGGCTACCTAGATAAGAAGAAATAGCACTCGGGACGAGGCTAAGGGGAGGGGGAGGTAGTGTTACACTCGGATATCGAGCAGATGGAGACGGCGCCCGTAGAGACCAAGAAACAGGGAAGGAGACCTCCGGAGAGGGGAGCGGAATGCGGAATGACTTCACTCCGGTCATACCCGCTGGGAAGCGA
>Ga0307516_10002313_pt1 | contig 25655 bp, 25 predicted proteins | sample 19_EM_MG_FD_203310 | JGI IMG/M metagenome (GOLD analysis project Ga0307516, IMG submission 203310) | Populus trichocarpa ectomycorrhiza microbial communities from riparian zone in the Pacific Northwest, United States - 19_EM | ecosystem: Host-associated > Plants > Roots > Unclassified | place...
GGTAGGCACTTGGGGGCATAGCTCAGTTGGGAGAGCAGCAGACTGAAGTCACGGACTGTCTCTCGCTGATATCTGAAGGTCCTGCGTTCAATCCGCGGTGCTCCCATGTGGGTGGAATTAAAATTATGATGATTTTTTTTTGTTTTTCGTTGGCTTAGTCGGAAAGGTGCCACATGGTGGGTGTGTGCTTCGGTTCATTTGTGCCAGAGTGGATGATCGATCCACTCTGGCACATCCCAAACTGCTGATGGTCTGATAATGTTCTTTTTATCGCTCTTTTTCAGATGTTATTTTGACTCAAATTTCGCTATGCGTATGATAATGTTTGCATTCGCATTCAACCGGCTCAGATGCGAAGCCATAAGGCTTTGTTCGGGTACTAATATCTTCGCAAGAAAGAAAACACGATTGGAAGGGAGATATCCAGAGAAAAAGTGACGAGAAATGTGCGTGGGGGGGGGGACAGAATAAACAAACTGGGGATACGCAGGGCTGGGTAGCAGAAAATGCGTAGTAAGGGGATGAGGGAAGGTAGATGAACCAGGGACAACCAGAGATAGATGTGCGGGCAGGAAGACTTATGACGATTGTAGAAATACAGAACAAAAACCCCTTACCCTTCTACTTCTGAGTCCATCAGCAGGCCTGTAGATCATTTCGTCGGGGATCCTTACAGGCAGGGGGACTCATGGATACCATCCCACGAGAGGATCCTATCCTCGGAGAATCGTGGACGGACCAGGACAGCCACAAACACTTGTCGATCAGACTTGCCATGTCGAGACGCGATATTTGAGACTGTGCAATCTCTACCTGCCGTTCAGGACGTTGAGCAGCGAGGCACGGTGTGGAGTCAGGGGAAGACAGCATTCCGATCGCTTTGAAACCAGAGCACGGACGACCACGTCGGTGATATGTCCGAGGGGAGCGCCAGGCGAGGTGACAGGCGGGAGAGGGATAGAAGCGATGAGTGGGGCACTTGGGACATCATCCTTATCGTCTTCCCCGTTGCTGTTGGTGGCGATGGAAGGGGTGAGCTCCTTGATGACACTGGCCGACTGCGCTTCGGACGGCTTAAGTTCCTTTTCCAGCTGATCCCCTGCTTTGACGAGATCCATGTCGATCGCACAAGGCGCCTTTGACCGAAGACGTGCCCAACCCTTTGCGGCCCGCATCTTTACCACACAGGACTCAGAGTCGGAGTCGTATGCCACGGGGAAAGAGCCTTCCTTCTCGTCCGAGGAATTGACGCGTCCATACGAAGGCACCTCTTCCGTGTCAAAACGCAACACTCCAAACGGCTCGCGCTTGCCCCGTAGTAGTAGAACAGGTTCCGAAAGGACCGCAGCATCCTTCTCCGCGTCATGAGAGTGGGTGAGGAGGGAACCTGGCGCCTTGTTCTCGTCAGACGCCTCCACTTCATCTTCCTCTTCAAACCACCGCGACATTGCAGACTCGAAAGATTCGTCGCCAAACTGTGCGAGGGACGGCGGCAAAGGCGAAGTGTATGCTTTGACCTCGAAACACGCGCGGGGGATCGTGACGATCGGGATCGGTGCCAGGATCGGCACGGTATTGTTCCAACCCATGGAACTCGAGGGCGACTCGTAGAACGATTCTGGAGAGCTCCAGATGCTGCTTTCGGGGGAGCACGACGGGAGAGGGGCATACCTGGGCGGCCAGCCGACCTCTTGTCCGTTCCTGTGGTCCCCGATGACACCGTACCTCGGCCGACCAGCCCAGAGGCGGTTTGGAGGTCCTACGATGGTGGTGCCTTTGGCCAATTCGGCGAGAGCAAAGGTGAGTTCTTCGTGTGAGAGTAGAGGCGCGGGGGTGGGTGGGATCTGCAGCTCAAGTGGCTTCCAAGGCGAGTTCAATGCTTTCAACACGTTGGATAGGTAGTATGGTTCGGCCTGGAATCAACAAGGTGTCAATACCGATATATAGGACTAGCGAAAGCAGGATTAGTTACCCGTTCGAATTCTTCATTTAATGGGGTTGTTTTGGGTGACCAGAGATGGTTTCCGAACGGTAGTGGCAGTGGACTTTCAATCATGATAGTAGGAGCGGTTGGGGAGATATGTCTCGTCGAGTGGGGGTGGCACAAGATCAAAGAGGAGCACAGCAAAGGGTGCAGACAGATGATCGGTTCGCGGGTGCTCCTAGTCCGTGTCAAAGCGCGAAAAACGTTTGAAAGAACTCAATGCACAAGACTCTCCCTTTAATAGTGTGGACAGAAAAGCTTTGGCCCTCCACATGGCGACGCATGGCCCTGAGGAAGAAACCTCCTTCCCTTTGTCAAACGATCGCCACCAAAGCGATCGGTAACACCGAACTTGAACAATGGAACTCTTTGAGCTTGGACTTACCCCATATACAAATGCATATAGACCGCAAGTTGCCACGTTTCGCATTGTGTCACGGCCACCGCCGGCCACAGGTCTTTTTACAGATCGGAGTGGCACAGACACTTGTGGCAGTGAGGATCATTCCAAATAAACGCTTTGACTTTTTCGGAGATTCGTCTAAGTAAATACAGGTACATTGTAAGCGTTACACCATCAATGGCATGTGTTTATGGACACTCGATGTCTGGAAGCTGCAGGTGGAGCAATTTATAGTCGGCACGACGAAGGCAAGAAAGGGATGACGAATAATTCAACAAGTTGGTTCCAAGGATCGGAAAACAGAAGGGAAACCAACGAAAAATAAGTGAAATAGCATGTTTGCAACGGTGACCAGGTCAAAGAGACCTGCATGCGGGGAGTGTCGGAGGAGGGGATATGTAGAGCACTCTTTTTTTTCGAAGAATCAAGCTTTCAAGTTCAAGATGCCTACTAACAACCCTCCTCAATTCGAAAGCGACGCCGACGAAGACCGAGAGAAATCCTCCGTCGTCGAGTGAGGAGGCGACTCTCCAAATCCCTCAGACGCAGGAGCAGCAACCAGAGGCGACATCGGCACTGCTTCACCAGGATCAGCAGGGGACATCTTTATCCTCTTATTCCCCAACAACCCCTCATCGTCCCTCACTTCCTCTAAATCTTCCGAATTCCGCTTTTTCATCCGCCGCGGTAAAGGAGGCTTATTCTGCACCTGCAACGTTACCGGCGACATTAATCCCCCTTCCGGCGAGGACTTGTTACACCCATCTTCATCCCGCCTGGCACGTTTGGGTGGTGTCCCGCTCTTGACCATGGCCGTCTGCTCCCAAGCCCCATTTCCAGGACTAAGCCTCTTCCCGCCCCGATCAAAGGGCTCATGCTCCCGATCTACCTCATCATTTGACCGCTTGCGAGGCCTCAAGACAACAGTAGGCAGTGGCAGCTCAGGAGCCACTGGGGAAATCACTAGAGCCTGAGGCGTCGTCGTCTGTGGTGTGAACCAATCCTCTTCCTCTTCAGACCCAGATGCGAGGAAATCATCCATATCATCCACCTCATCCATCTCATCTTCCGATTCCTCGTCTGCTAGAATTTCGAGCTCCTCCTCGCCGTCTCCGTCAACGTCATGCGCTTCTTCTAGGTGAATAGTGACGCCTGTTTGTGTTGGCAGAGGTACAGGTGCTCGGGGATGAGTCACTGGTTGAGGCGGAACAGCGACAACAGGGGATACTTGGCCGTGCTGCTGCTGTTGGGGGTTCCCATTGGCAGCATTGGCATTGGCGCTAGCACGCTGGCAGATCGTGCAACGGCAGTGGTATAGAGGGGCACAGGCTTCACGCCAGACCTGCCAATAACAGATTGAGTACTTGACACGTGGGTCTGAAAGCATAGCGACATACCATCCTCAGAGCGTCCAGGGTATACTGCGGGAAATGGGCCGCAGTCACAGGCACATAAGGGATCGACGGAAGCAGTCGAGGCGGATCAAGCACAGGGGCGACAGGGATCGTGACGGGCTTAGCCAGCCTCATTCTCGGGGTCTCAGTCGACCCCTGCTGCTCCAAATCTGGGGCCTCCTTGTCGTCGCCAGGTGGTATTGGAGGCGGAGAAGGCGTCGTTTGCAGGGTAGACGTTGACAGCACCGGACTTGTCCCATTCGACGACCTACTCCCACTTGAAGCTGTAGATGAGTCATCCCCACTCGCATCTCGCTCCCTCTTCTCCCTCTCCCGTCTATCGTTCATCCTCCTCTCCACCCAGTCAAACCCGTCAAACCAAAGGCCTTCTTCCTCCCTTAGTTCAGTAAGCAGGTCCTCAATCGACATCCTGGCGGCTCGTATCGCAGGATCTTCCACCCTACCCCCAACTCCAGTCGAACACTCGATCACAATCTTGCGAACGAGATTCCGCATCGCAGGAATGAGTACAGCCCGTAGCTGCTTCTGGTGCACAACGAACGCTAGTTCGCACAGCGAGAATGTGGGGGGAATCTCACCCTTGACCGTGGATGGTCTAGGATGCTCCTCTTCTTCTTCCTCGACACCAGAAGGCGACGATCCAGCCGAAGACGTGTCACGAGACCATGGACAGGGGTGGACAGCACGGACGAGCATCAGCTTGCCTGGTATAGTGTTGTTGTACCAGAAATCGGCGGGACTGAACCAATGGCCATCCATAATGCGCAACCGAGCCCAGTCACCTACAGCAAGCTCTCTGACGCCGTTCTCCTCCATCTGCATGAGCTCGAGGTCCTCGTCCTCCTCCTCTTCATCTTCCTCCTCTTGCTCGTCCGCATCGTAAGACCGACTGCGGTTATATCGTGACGCAGCTAGCGCCTGCTCCAGCATGTCAGCCAGGCGGGTGTTCATCCTCAACCAATACTTCTCCTTCGCGAGCATAATGACCTCCTTGATGCTGCCCTCCGCAAGGTCAATGAACGAGTCCACCGTCGTCCGGGTCTCCCAGTCCTCGCTACACATGGTCCGTCCCCCGATAGCTTCCCTATCGCGAGGGTTGTCGCAGACACGCCTCCATAGCCACTCAGCCCGACAGCTGCGACATGTCGCCTCAACATTGGGAAAAGACTCCTTGTCCTCATTCTCGATCACTGCTACCATGTTCACATGGGCTGCATGGTCAGGGCCTCCGGTGAGGTTCTCAAACACTGGCGCATCGCGAAGACACAGTCCACAGAAGGAGGCCGGCCGCCTGCCGTGGTCGCGGCACAGTCCTGTTCTAATGAGGTAGGGCGTATACGTCTGGGTTTTTGCGTTGGTGAGGCCAGTGTTGGATGCTGGCAGGTTGATGCGGCAGACGAGGCAGCTGCACTGCGTAATATTTCGGAAATGGCGGTGTGGGCTGAGGCGATTGGGCTGTGCAGGTGCAGAAGACGAGTTTAATGATACATTTTTTGGGTGGATGACGGCGTAGTGGGCGAGGACGTCGTTGGGGTCGATGAGAGAGACTGCTTTCTGCCAAAAGAGATGGTGCTGGACTGGAGGGAGAGATTGAGTTGAGATGCTGTGCTCGATCGCGGTTCGATCACGGGTGATGATAGACTCACGGGCTAGATGCCATTGCGGACAAATGTCCATCATGTGCTTTTCGAGCTCGTTCGCCTCGCGCAGAGTCGTGAACACCATCCTCTGGTACCAGTGCTCGCGCGAATCCCACGTCTGCGGGCAATATGCGGTAGCGGAGAGGTCCCACAGGTAGAAAGTAGCGATGTGCCTGTGATACCAGCGCTTAAAGGCCTGGCTGACATTCCTCAGGCTGAAAGACGAACCTGACGAGTTCCTCGGGTAGCTGAGGCCATGATCTGTGAGTGACCTTGCCCTTGTAAGAGTTGGGGCTCGTCGCCGCCGTCTCCATCGAGCTCGGAGTGATCTCTCGTCCGGTACACGGTGGTCAGTGCGCAGGAATCGGCAGTGTTGGGTGGCGATTGCACAGCTTCAAGATGATCGTACATTTCTCACGCACAGACCACTTCATCTTCTCCACCGTGCCAACGCTCATCGGCGAGCCGGGATCGCTCGCTCGCATTCTACAGACGTGGGCGCACCTGTGCCGATGAATATCTAGCTCTAGATAGACGGTAGTTTTGAGCCATATCATAGTCCTGTTTATCTCGGAATCGGCATCATGATTTGGCGTGGCAGGGACACCCTTCTAGGCATGCGCGATCAAGAGGATTAAAAGCCGAGCCGTAAATCACGCCGGTGAACCATGCAAAGAATTCAGGAGTCAATCAGCCCTATCAGCAACCTATGTATAATTTAGACGGTCGGATTTAGATTTCCAATTTGAGACTGGACGCCAGCAGACGCCAGCGGTAAGTATGGGGGAAAGCATTGAATGCCGTAAATCACATCCAGGCAAGCTTGAATCTTCCGAGTCATTTAAAGACCATCTCCGGCGACCAAAAGCACTTGACCTCTGTCGTCACCCCTACCATCAGAACTTCCCCACCAGGGTAGGGTATTTCTTCTGGAGTCAAACCGACACATCGTACCTGCGAATCGCGCAGCACCTGCACACGCCACCACCGGCACCACAGCCACCAAGATCTTCCTGACCAAAGTCGGATGTAATGCTGTAATCTGCGAGGGTTGTCTGGTGACGATCATATTCCCGTCAAACCGTCAGACGACTGGAGTGATGTCGCATGACATCCAATGCTCATCTGTCCACGAAATTTGATCGCAGTTTCCACAGAGAGGATCTGGGGAAAGAGGCGTATCAACGTACAAACTAGATTGCGTGGCAAGAAGTGGTCAGCATGTTGATGATTTGATGCACGGGGTTCACGAAGCCTAGTACCACCTCCGCTTCGGAACCTGGAGATCTTGGACCATGTGTCAAGCGAGGCTTGGATACTTTATCGAAGAGACGTGAGGCTAAGAAGCCTAAGGCCGGCTAGGATAAGGCGAGGATAGCATCCGTCAAAAAAGATCATGTTAGGTCTATGTCGAATGTCGTACATTGCACCGCGGTAGCGTCCAATCAACTGGGCATTTGAGAAAAATTAGACACATTCGCCGCAGAAGTGTAGGAACGTACATTACCTCCTGCCTTTTCCCCGTTTAACCAGCGTGAACCCATCCTCGTCAACCTCAGGCTCATTCGTTGGTGGAATTTCTGGGGGTTGTAAGAGTTGCAGGGCCTCCTCACTACCGTCTTCATCCATAGCCTCATCATCATCTGACCATTCCTCCTCCTCCCCTTCCTCTCCTACCTGCGCTTCAACTCTCTTCCCCTTCATTCTTTCCGCCAACTCCTCGAATTTATTCACCAAATCCTGTTTCCCTAGCCCCGTCTCCTCCCACAGACGCACGACATCCACCCCGACGCTCTCAGCGCTGCCATCCTCCAGCTCCGTGTCAAATTCGTCAGAAAGGATCTGTAGTAGGAGTTCCTCGATATATTGGTCGTCTGGTACCGGGTTCTGCGTTTCAAAGGCGTCGACGATTTCAGATGCAATCCAAGTCCTTTTCGCTGCTGCACCAGGACCTCCCCAGCCCTCTTGGACGGCGATCCGCAGTATCGACCAGATAGAAAGTCGAGCAATAACCCCTCGAGCAAACAGCACTGACGAAGGGGTCGGCTGGGATTGATTCTGCAACACAGAGCTCATGATGGTGATGGTCGAACAAAAAAAATAACGATAAGATGAACATATTTATAGATGTTTGGAAAATCAAAAAAGTGCAACTTGAGTCGGGATTGCAACGAACAATTAAAGAACTGAAGTCCAACGCGGCTAGACTGCATTGAATAAGGTATGTTCATGCTTTTATAGTGGTTTAATGCCAATGGGTCACTTCCTCGCCAGGTTTCAACCGATTTTAACGATCCGTCATGCTCAGTGCCATCGCAGCACGAAAAGCTGCTCAAGCTGCTCTTCAAGAGAAACTCAACCAGTCAACGAAACCCATAGAAGTTCCCTCGACACCAAAATCCCCAGTTGAGGCCCCACCCTCCCCAAAACCACTGTCCAAGCGAAAGTCTTCTGGTCAAACGTCCCGTCCTCCGAAACGGAAAAAGAAAGAGCGGCAACCATCGGAAAAGACCCCACGGTACTTTACAGACTCGTTCAAGGATCAAGAAGATGTCATCGTCGTCGACTCCGACGACCAGGACTCCGTCATTTCGTTCGATCTCCCTGAATCTACTATAGTCCCGAAAACCCCTGGTGAACGCGCCTGGTCGCCTAGCGCTCCTCTGCAACCCTCGTCTGATGAAGACGAAAGCACACCTTTTGACATTCCCTCAACGACTCCTCAGTCTCCTAACGTCAGCGCTCCCGCAGTGCTTTCGACCTTCCAACCAGTTCTAAACCAAAATACTTTTATCCTCGACGCAGTACCAGTCTCCGCTCTGGGCATTGCTTCTGATTCAGGCGGCACTGTGGTCGCTCTCCAACCTTCAGAAACGATATGCCTTTTAGGCATTTATCTTTTTCATGTTTTGCAAGGGTCTATCACACTTTGCGGAGTTCCCCTTGGTCCCTCTTTGCAAGGATATCGCGTCTATGCTCCGCGTTCGTCCCCTCTCCCCGTATTACAAGGGATAGATGGGAATAGCGCAATACCCAATATCAAGAAGCTACCACAACCCTTGCGGTCTCTGCAAGAGCGACCTGTCGCTTTGATTCTTCTTCAGGAACTTGAGACTGGCGTCGAAAGTTTGGGTCAAATTTGTCGAACTTTCGACGGTGTTTTCGAACCCTCTCGGTGGCATAAGGCGGGTGACCTGCCGCAGTTGCAGCTGTCGGGTGTCCATATGGTAAGAGTTGGATGCAGTTCTTATTGTTTCCTACGTTTCTGAAAACATTTGAAAACAGATTACGCGGCAGTCAAAAGACATCCAGCCTTTTGAGTTGCCTCGTTCATGGGAAACAGCCCTTTCTTCCCGGTCGTCAGAATTTCCAGCCGGAGTTCATCTCGTCAAAGGTCCCAAAAAGTCCGGAAAGAGCACTTTTGCTAGGGCACTCTTGAACAGACTTCTTACACAGTAACTCATCCAAACTTATTAGGGAGCATTAGTGCTTATATCTGATTAGGTACCAGAAGGTCGCCTATCTCGAATGCGACTTGGGTCAGTCAGAATTCACTCCTGGCGGAATGGTGGCGATTAATTTGATTGAAAAGCCATGTTTCGGTATGCGCTTATCTAGCTCGATTCAAATAGATCCTAACTTTCTTGCAGGACCACCATTCACTCACCCAACGCTGCCGTATTTAGCGCATTACATTGGTGCCACGACCCCTCGATCGTCACCTTCGCATTACCTCTCTACCATTCAGTCACTTCTCGAATCCTATCGCCTGGACTTGCAAACCCCTGATGTAACGTCCGAGATTTCGGGGCACGATGCGCGAATATCAGATACGATCCCGCTGGTCATCAACACTATGGGATGGCATAAAGGGTTGGGAGGAGACCTGACCCAGAAAATACAAGACATGGCGGAACCGACGGATATCTACGAAATAGAAGCTCCGGCTTTTGATACACCATGGACGGCCCTTCCTCCACGAAACACCTCCTCAATGATGCCTGCAGCAAAAGTCCATCTTCTTCAAGCCATCCTCCCCTCGGTCCTATCAACAAATTACACAGCAGCTGACCACCGCTCCCTTTCTATCCTCTCCTACCTCCACGCCAACTTCCCTTCTTCACCTCCTTCCAACGAGCTCGCACAAGTAACAGCTACGACATGGGACACATCTCTCCCCCTCTGTGCGCGACCGCCGTACAAAATCGACTGCGCAAAGACGTTTGACAAGGTCATTCTTACAGGCGCAGGGATGGAAGATATCGTCCCGTCTGAGATCCGCCTCGTACTCAACACGGCAATAGTGGGGCTCGTGACATGCGAACCAGGGACGCTCGATGTGGGAGATCCGTCGGGCATGGTTTCGGATGGGGGTTCACTGATGCCGTACTCGCAGGGATTTCCTGTGCCGTCCCCTGCGACGTCCCGGTGCCACGGAATCGCGCTGATTCGGTCAACGTCCTCGACTTCGAGTCATATCCATGTCTTGACACCGTTACCGTGGCACTTGCTGGCGAGGAGTAGGGTGATCATGAAAGGGGAGATGGAGCTTCCGGTATGGGGGATGTTGGATTGGAGGGGAGATGGAGAGGATGTAGCCGGGGTGGAGAAAGGGAAGGTACCATACTTACAGTGGGGTAAAGGGGAAGGAATTGGAGGTGAGAGAAGAAGAGTGAGGAGGAATTTGATGAGGAGGGGACAGATGTAGTTTTGGCACATTGTATTCAAGTTGAATGATTTTGTCAATGATCTGTAGCTAATGTATATTAATTGCATCGAGTAAAATATGTCTTCGCTAGTATATCGGTTAGTACACGCGCCTGTCATGTGCTGAGAAATGGGTTATAACTGTACGCGCGAAAGCTGGGTTCGACTCCCAGGCGAAGAGTAACTTTTTGGGACCTACTTCGACCACTGTCATGGTTCCCGGCTTCGTGTTTTTCCTTCTCGAGCGGCTCCTTCAAGCGATGATGACTCCGTTCATGATGGACGCACAAATACTGTGACGTTGATATACAACGGCTCCGAAATCCTTCTCTCTTCTTTATCAATGGCCACCCACATAAAAAAACGAGCTCAGGTCATTTGAAGCAGACATGATAATAAGATCATCGCTCTCCTTGACATCCTCGACAGAGATAACTAATAAGGTTCATTCTTCAACCGAGGGATATCGTGTCATCATATTGACCTTCCCCTTTTCCTCCCCCGGCTCTCAGAGCGAAAGCTAATAAAGCAGGATTTCCTTTCAAAGGCGCCGAAGAGGCACGCACCGTTGTAGTAACCTGTACTTGCCATGGAGCACAAGCTCTCTTCCCTTATTTCTTCGTGAAGCTCATATGACTTGTCCCCAGATCTATCCACCATCCCGGACTAAAAGGCGCCCGCACTCCCAATTAGATGGAACCTGTGGCGATCCGCCCGGCTTCAGTTGTGTGCGGAAGGCACCCGGGGTGATGGTCGATGACTGTTATGATGCAGATGACCTTGGAGTGTGCAACGACGACGACGACGGATGCGAATGGAAATTTGGGGGCTGGGAGGAATGAGAAACTCGGGACGCGGAAGGAAATGCTCCGCAGGAAAATGTTTGCATCGACTCTTTGCTTGAGATCGCCAAGCCTGCGAAACCGAAAGGTCTGTATTGTATGGTGTGACTCAAACCGCGAAGGAACCTGGTTCTGACTCGGTAAGAACAGGTGTAGCGAAGGAATTTACAGTTGTTGGAAAGCCTCCACGAATAATTGCCCACGACCACGAGTACATGAACGCGGTTGAGGAGTGGGAAGAAGATTGGACGGGTGAAGATGATGGTGATTTGGAGGATATATATGATTCTGGAGGTCTCGGTGTTCCTCTGAGCACTGGCAAGCCGACGCAATCTGCTGTTTTGAAGAGCTGAATAGAGGGCGACGAATGTGCACTTCGATAGCTGGTTACAATCCCCGGTAGTGAATGCGGTGAACTGTATTGAATCCGGTCTGTGGCCAATGCTATCTTATCCTTATCAGTGTCGGACATAAGTCAATTGTTCGCCCCCATTTCACATTTGGAGTGTTATCACACGTCAAGCGAAGGTGCCTTGATCGGGGCAGTTCCAGTTCTATCGCGGTGTCACTTGGGTGTCGCCAAGATGCAGTGCGGCGTCGGGATCGGAGTTTCGCATTTATCACCATGCCAGCGGATGACTCGACGATTTCCCCGCCTCAGGAGCTCATCGGGACCTTCGGCCAATAAACAACGTTTCAACCATGACTCCAAGTGATTCCAAAGGTACAGTGGGTGAAGTCTGATTATAAATACCATACCGAAGTCTACTATGCAAGCAGCTCACTTTCTGCCTCTGGTAAGACCCAGACCCAGACACGCTCTCAACTTTCCCTTCATCTCCTCCTCTTCACAAACCAACATATTCACCAACCGCGAAATCTCGAATATTCGACTATGACGAGATCATCCCTCTCAATTTACTCACCTGAGATTACAAAGAAGGTCTGCACACCCTCCAAATGATTTGCCGTCTCTTTGGATATTAATCATATCCTCTTTCTCGTAATGACGCAGGCTTTCAGAGAAAAAGCCAAGGAAGCAGGGCTCACCTTTAGAGCCGCCGCTGAGAAGCGCACCCTGGTACTTGCTCAACAAAAGGCAAGCCCTTTTCCAGTGAAGTAGGGACGATCCATATTGATACTTCATCATTCTAGATCTACTCACCTTCCCGAACGACGAGGCGCCCACCACAGTCCAGAACAGACGGCACCTATTGGGATAGCACAACCTTTACATGTGCACGGAAGACCCACGGCGCTATGGTCGGCGACTACGTCGAAGACGTCGCTGCGCGGTGCGAAGATGGTATACGTCCGGTATGCGAACAAGAATGGGAGGCGCGAGGTACAAGAGATGGGGAAGGAAATACCCCGCGGATGGTTGTCCTAGAGTCTCTCCTTGACATCGCGAGGCCCGCCAAACCAAGAGGTGTGTACCGGCTGGGATTGGATAGAGAAAGCACCTCACTCAGAGCACGATTAGGCGTGGCCAAGGAGTTTGAAGTTGTTGAACCGCCTCGGCGAGTGATTGTCCTCCAAGATGAGCTCGAGGCCACCGGCATGAATGATGACTGGGAGGAAGATTGGATCAGTGATGACGATTTCGATTGGGAAGAAGTATTGTTTGGATCTGGAGTCGCGCCTAAGAGGCACACATACTCTGCCGTCGTGAAGGGGTTGGAGGACGAGGGCTTTGATGGATCATGAGAGTGACGTTGTTTTTGGCGAAGATCTCTATTAGAGCTCCGTGCAGAATTGATTTGTGCGTGGGCAAGCAGTCAGTGAGTTTGGCGGATTCCGGCTCGAACCAGTCCAATTTTGAGGCCGTGTTTAATTAATACCTGGTACCGACATCCCACTTGTTCACTTTCTTTATCCTGACAAGCCAAACGATATCTGATATCTGGAACGATAGCGATCCCGAGGAAGTGATATAGATCTTGATGCTTTATACATTGTAGAAACCAAAAAGATCACTACGAGTAATCAATAACTCTGCAGACTCAGACTCCGGCAGGTAACTGAGAACATGACCAGTAGATACGTTGGAGATGATCCAATAGTCTTCCTTGCTTTCGAGGCGCCACTAAGTCGGGGAATAATATTGGTGAGATGATCATGAGAATGAAAAAGAGGTATGAACCTTCTGGTTATCGGTACCATCACCCGACCAGCATACAGCTTGCGTTTGCTGATCTAGTAGAGATCAGGAATGAGGTGGGATAAGCGCTCTCGATCGACTTACCCTTGGTATTTGGGAGATGGAGCAACGTGTTGCTCTTGACGTTCACGATTTTGTAGAATTTGCCCGATTCCAAAACTGCCATGGTGGTTCAAAGAGATCCGAATGCCCAAGGAGGGCTTTATATTGGAAAAAGACGGGTCCTGAATCCTCTGGATGACTGGTCACTCGACGCCACGACGCGTCCGGTGAAGCTCACGTGCTCGCGCGTTCCTTCGGAACATCACTAGACAGAGTCACCAGATAAGTATTTCCAAATCCCAGACTCTCTGGGGCTTGAGAGCTGAGAGCCAAGCCCAAACATCACTATGTATGAATCAAATCTAATAAAGCACGACCCCATTCAATACAAACAATCCTAGATAAAATAGTCGAAGGTGGAGCCACGAAGCAGTTGACAATATTGTTGCGACCTGTGGTCCGAGTCAGGGTCATACTAAACATTCCAATCATAGATCCCCCCACTCTCCGCTTACCAACATAAGTATAAGGGCAGGGTGGGCAAGCAGGCAGACCACCGGCCAACGTTCAATTGCATGTTAAACCGACACTATAGCAGAGAATCAACTTGCGATCATCAGGAAACACTAACATCGGACACGACGTACTGAAATTTTTCCTTGATACGACTGTCTGCGCGATTCGCCATGTTACTGCAACTTAAACCATCGCAACATTGCCTGGATAGTACGCAAGGTGCATCACGGCCAATGCACTTAGAACTGCGTTCTTCCAATGTGCGCGCTTCCAATGGGTCTGAAGACGCGAAGGCGCCAGCAACGCAGAGTACGATGGAGAAAAGAAGAGTGCGGTTGAAGTACATGATCAGCGATGTTGAGAATCGAATTTGGGGTCGATATATATACCACTCACGGGAAATCCCACCAGGTCTCATCCAATTTTTAAGAAACCAGTGAGGTATACTTATGTACGTATTTGCGGGCATGCTCGAATCTCGCCTCACCCCGTTAACCAACCTATGCGGAGGTTCATCGCCGAAGTGTTTTGTTTTTTCCCGCAATCGTTTTATTACCCTGGTCAAAACAAACCACCAATGCAACCGCCCCAAAATAATGGCCTGCCGAAGGTGATGAATGAGAGCTTTATGGATTCGCTTCCGCGAGATGGCTGGGTGTAAATAACCTGAACGGCATAGTGGCGTTCTTGTCTTTCGGACTTTCATGCCTCGCGAACGGACCGGTGCCACCCCGAACCTCCGGTCAGGTCCAGGTTCAAACCCGGTTCTCACGATTCGCGAACCTGACCGTAGACAGTCTATTGTGAAGCCTTAGATATCAGGCCCTTAGCCCTGAATAGCTTGTGCATCCGTTAACTGGCATGAGATGAGCAGGTATGTACTATGGGGAGGCGGACAGGCTAATGAGAAATGGAGGTGCGCAGGTACTGTACGTTTTCGACCAACTCTTCAGTCACTCGTCACAGAGGCCTCTGAAGTGAAGAGATTTTCGGCAGTTTCTGTAAAATAATAAAAAATGACCCAAACCTTTGTTTTATTCATATTAAGCCTTTTTAACCATAGGTTGATTTCAAGGTTGTAAGCCCATTTAAGTGCATTATCAGTGTACAAAGTGCTGCGAAATAGCATGTAGACTAAGACAGTCCACCGGACACAACCCTGGCAGGACGGATTCCGATGACTAACACCAGCCCAGGCCCAATGATTTGATGTGACGACCGTGATTGGCCTACCAGGTCGCCACTCGGTTGGTTGTCGAACTTGCATCACTAATCCTTATTCTTACGCTTTTGCTCGATAAATATCAGGGTCTGAGTCATCTACTAATAAAGAGACAGCTTACAGCCGAATCACACCAATGAGGGGTTTGGACAACCAATGTATGTGCTTCTAGCGTGCTGCTCAACCACTATACACCTGTTTGACACGGGTGCTGTGACAGGAGGACTTTAGTGGACGCGCTCGATGGGGAGCGGTCTTCGGTGGACTTCGGTAAGCCATCTATGCACAATAAGTAATTATTAGAGATTTCCAAATTTTATATATAGGCAAGAGGATGGCACTGGACACGGTACGCATGTGGCGTACATACCAATTTCTCTCTCTCATCTGGGAAACGATAGTGCCACTGCTGCGGGCACAAAATACGGCGTGGCAAAGGTGGGCTAAAGACACGGCTCGATTGACTGCAGTCATCAACAACAGGGCGCGAGCATCATCGCGGTCAGAATTTTGGACGACTATGGGTGAACATTTCGCTCTGCTTTCTTAACACTTTTCTAATGACAATATCGCCAATACGGTGCAACGTCAGAAGTGGCTCCATCACACATGCGTGAGTAAGAATGTTCAACGATCTCTTCCTTGTTAGCTGACCGAGAATATTTGAACATACTATAGAACTGCGGGCATACTGTGGGCGCCCAACAATGCATGAACTTCAAGCAAAAACACGGTCCTTAACATGTCTTTAGTGTGGGTGGTTCTCAGGTCATTGCCGCCGCTGTCACCAGGTTAAAGAACGTCAATGATTAGTCCACGTTGATGACTCTGGAATTCTTCGGGTGCTTTTGACACTCCATTCATGTATCCTCAGGCTGTCTCCCTTGTCTCAGGCCTCGTCGCGTACCCGTTGATCTGACTCTCGCCCTCGATGGTAACAACGATCCGGTGTCAATGAAGCGGAAAATCCAGAGGTACGCACAAAAAGGCGTTCTTTCTAACATTTGTGAGCCTTCAAGTTCCTGGTCCACGAAGACGAGCATAGCTGGGGAATATCATTTTACAACTGCGGGAGCCGTGAACTTTTTGGCCTACAATCAGTATTTTTTATAAGCTGGAGGAGATTCTATTTAGATATTCTGTTTTTGCTTTTGTTGGTGGCGTCTTAGACGTAAATATGTTGCTAAGTACCTGGGTTCAACCCCTGGATATTATCCCTTTCGTTTGCATGTTATGTATTGTCTGGGTCAAGCTACTTCACTCGACAATGCAAACACGCCGTTTGAGTTAAGAATGATTCCAGCTCGGTCAGTGCTAGTGGTGTGCGAATGAAAGATCCGATGTGAATATTCTGTTTTGGCTTTCAGTTTGTCGGTACTCAGCTCCTACCAGCAATAATGCAATTCCAGAGAGGAAGCATCCACATTGAACGAATCCGCTCAGAAGACTCCGAGGCACTGATGTTCTTCTTCGAGGAAGATGGAAAGAATGCTTCGTCCCTAACTAATCTATGTCTACATATACATTATAGTATTCCACAAGCAGGCTAATGCATATGTCAATTGAAGAGAAATCCAGAGTGCGTAGAAACTGTGTATTTGTTGAATCAGAAGAAATGTCCATGAAGATGAAATGAAATGAATGCATCATGATGGATGAATTACGCGTCGATGATATTGATCTGTACGAAAAGCGTCGAAAAAAGATACTGCGACAGCTGTGCATCATGAAGAGGGAGATGCCGATACCCTAGGATACAGAAAGTATCAGCACAGCACCAAAAACGAGCCCGATATTCAAAACGTACCTCGGCCTAAACTGCCCAGACTAGCACAATACGCTCCCAAAGGCTCCTCAACCTCCCTGTCCTCCTGACGCACCACAAACCGCACAAACACCAAATCAAACATATCCCCCACACACTCAAACGGGATTCTCAGCCGTTCCTCCCACACAGGGTTGAATCCGTTATTCTTCACCGCGCTCGTACGGTACGAGATCGTTTTCGGACCTCCACGGGGAGACAAAGGCGGGGATCGAGGCCCCTCACCACCAACACCACTCGGAGGTAGAGGCGGAGACGGCGGTAGGGTGGCCCCGGCAGTCACGGCCGGAGATACGGCCGGCCACTCCGGCACATGGACAAAAACCTCCACAAACGGGTCCATCATCGTCTTCTCGATGCTCTCCCGCCCCGACGCGTCTTTCGCACGCGAGAGCTGCTGCGCAGAGATGACCTTCACATCCAGATAATGTTGTCTCCGTTTAGAAAGGAGCTCTTTCATGCTGACAGCGGAGGAAGACGAGCCACTGCGGAGCGCAGGAGGCTTGAGAACATATCCTGCCCTCCCATTGCGCTGGAACATGGCATGGTTGATCGCATACCCAAGGTCTGATGAGGAACATCAACAATGAATAGAGCGTAACGAGAAAAGGAACGAACCACAAGTCTGCCAATTGATCGCCACCAACTGCGTTCCAGCACTCCAATACCTATGAGGTTCATAATTCGTCGAGTTCACCCTCATCCCCTTGGGGTACACCCGCACAAGATGATTCCGACAATGCTTGACCAGATTGTACATCCTGCTCTTCCCTTCGAGTCGTCCTTCCTCAAACCTGACATTCGTCGCTGCAACATCAGGACTTGTCGGCCTCTTCCTCGCGTGATTCCCATTTGGCCCCCCGGGATCCGAGAGTGACTTCAACATGCTGTTGGCCATCGTCTCGGAAAGGGAGAACATATGTTCAGGTCCGTACACCTCTTTCTTGTTGATACCGCGGAACTTGACACCGACGGTGTAGACGAGGATTTCCAGCAACGCCGGGGACATCTTTGTTTTCGTTCTAGGAGGCGGGTCTTGGGCGTTCGTCGTTGATGGTGGTGGCAAAGGTGTTAAGGGAGTGGGTGGCGAGCGGGAGCCCGACGGCGTCAAGGGAACTGGGAGCGGTAGTAAGGGAGTGGATGGCGACCAGGACCTTGACGATGTGAAGGGAACTGGAAGCGGTAGAAGGGCTGATCCTGGAGAGTTTTGGTTGGAATGAGGTGGAGAGCCAGGAAGAGGTCGAGTGGGTTGATGGGGAGATCGCGAGTGCGGTTTCCCGACGCTGCGTACACGCTGCAGAACTGTGGAGCTCGCTCTGAGAAAATCCTCCTTGAATTCTGAAGATACATCAATTAAGACAGTGGAAAAAAGCTTGCGTTCCCATCGTACCTTTCACAGCATCCGTCTCCAAAAGCTTTCCCGATGACCTCCTCCTGCCTCCTGCATGGTTGACCACTATCACCGTATCCGATTCAGAACCCGACGCCGAAAAGACGGCATCTGTCCCATAATCCACGCTCGTCGATGTATGCTGAGAGAGATCCAGGTTCTTGGTCTAAAACCAGGCACTTCAGCATCCACGCACACGATAAGAGCATCGACTCAAGCCTACCTTGAACAAAATCTTCCCTTTCAGCTCCTCTGGACTCGGCAGCTTCTCAATAATGCATCTGTCGCCCTCCTCCCTTCGCACTAGCATATCGCCAAAAACCTCATGCAGGATCTTCACCACCGCTTCCTGCCCAGCCAACGTGCAGTGCATCTCTGCAGATATGATAATCGGGTATGGCGACATCGCGAAACCGAACTGCGCAATGGCCGTGCACACGTCACGAAGTGGCAGTTTGGATGTGAGCGTTCCGCCATGCGTGATCATGGGCTCGGGCGAGGATGGAGGATCAGCGTATATGTCGACTGGTTCCGAGAAAATGGGGGGGTCAGAGGCTTGTCAAAGATGTGTAGAATGAAGGACATACGCTCGACGCTCCGGCAGCTCAGCAACAGGGCACGGATGTAGCCTTCGATCGTGCTCACGCCCACGAGTTGATGACCAACCAGGTAGGTGTTGTGCGATGAGGAGATGTAGTAGTCCGAAAGTGGCCGTGTCATGTCGTGGGTGATCTTGTTTTGCTGGTCCATAAACACCGAGTTGTCGTGGGACATGAGGAAGGAGGCGAAAGACTCGGATGTCATGGTCCGTATCGGTGGTGTGTTGTCGCTCAAGATGGAATAACGTTCGAAGACGTTGCAGAGCTCGGGCTTCGCTCGAGTTGACTGGGGGAGAAGAGAGTGAGCTTCTAAGCTTCCAGACAAAAACGGTGAAACGCACTACTTGTGTCTCCCGCATAAACTTTTCAAACACTGCAAAATTGAACGTTCCGCCATTCTTCGTCCGAAGCTTGTTGAAGATTCTGTCAATCTCCGGACGACTCTTCAGCAACTTGACAAACCGCCGAAAGTCCTCAAAGTCGAGGTAATTCCGTTTTTGCTTGTCTCCATGCTACGACCAAAACGCTCAGGAATATCAGCACTTTATGTGTTGAATCAATCACACCTTGAAAAGACGCTTCAATTCCTCCGGACTCAGGTTGATTGCAAGCCGCTTGCAGAACTTTTCGACCTCCTGGAACGAGAGCTTATTGTCCCCTTCTTCATCCGAGCCTTTCCAATAATGCTTCTCCCAGATAGCGTCCCGTAAGTCACGGTCGCACAGTCCGCTCATGATCTTCTTCCGTATGCCATACAGCTTTTGGAGGGTATCGTTCCACATGTGGAAAACATCCTGCGTTGCAGCGATGAGATGTAATGTCTTGTGCACCCCATCGGCGACGTAGACAATGGTAAGCCAGCGGCTTTCGTATTCCCGGGTAAGGTGGAACTGCTGGCGGTAATAGCGGGCGTCGGAGCCTGAGCGCAACTCTTTTATGCTTTCCAAGGGAACTATCACGAGACGTTGAGTACAACCTAAGAATGGAAAGGAAAATACTGCGTACTGATGCGATGTTTTCTCGACTCCCATATGATCTGACCGAGATCAGGATCGACGCGGAAGACCGCATTCGACCGCCCTCTTTCCGTGATTTTGGTCATCGGCGTGCCCTGGAGTAACAGCATAGGAACTGGGACGTCCGACTCGACGACAGCGGTGTTCTCGAATATTTCCCCCTTGGCAAACGGCGACTCGCTGCGAGAGTCGGAAAAGGACCGGACATGTCGACCTAATCGTCCGGCACGACTACCACCCACTGCGTTACGAGAACCCAAAGTAAGGGATCGACCAAGCCCCGCTGCATCCTTCACCACTTCAAACTTTCTTCGAATTGATGCATTGAGAGAGCGCCTTAGAGAGACTGGGGACTCCGACAGTGGTACGTCGTCGTCGGTTGACTCTAGCCCCTTGAACGCAGGTTGGCCGGTACTCGTCAAAAGGTTTTCGGCACGTTTGAGGAGGAGGCTTGGTTGGGTAGAGTCCATCTGCTGCTATTTGAGAGGGGGCATAGATCTACGCCATGAAGGCCAGACTTGACCGCAATAGATACAGAGTGGCGTTCCGCATTCAGCGGCGGCAGTGTTATAAGACTGGGGAAAACGTGGAGGCTTGTTGTCATAACAACCTCACCAGCCACCGGCTTTTAGTTCAAATTCGAGTGCAAGTAGTATTATAAAAGGGAACTGTACTAAATAACTTGTCCTTGAATATTTAGGAGGGAACAGGAACATGTGAGAACATAACACGCGACGGGCGCTACGCATGCAACACGTTGACTTGGTTCAAACTCCTCCACCGCACAAGCACAGGTCCTTCACACAGCCAGCGCGTAGGCTCTGGACATGCAGTTTCCTTATATGGTGATGGGGTCCAAGGATTTGACTCTAATAAGCTGGTTTCCTCGCCTGCTCCTGCTTCACTCCATTATTGAGGAGGCTAAGTACAGAATCCCACCCCTCGGTTATTCTGTGACAAAGTTTAGGGAGGAGTCTCGCCCTCGCCTCAAGTACGAAGTAAAGGTACCCCCCATTCTTTAGCCCAAGATCTAAAGACAAGTCACCTGAATTTCTTTATATAGAGAGTTCAGGAAGGGCTAGACCTACTTCAGGACAGCTGTTCAACCACCGATAAAGTAGGGAATTTCACTGGAAAGTTCCGCCTCAGGATCACTCGCCCTGGATGTGAATTCGATGGCGATATGAGTCAAAGATCAACAAGAACGCGGCGCTTGTCTCGCGCTTATTCCCGAGCTCTACAAACACGCCGATACGTCACCCTTTGGCGATATCCATGCCCTTGAAACTCGCGTTGACCCTGAAGTGCGAGACGCCCGCAAGATACCGGCTAGCCAGTTCACTGTCGATCCAAATCTGCTCGACACAATTCGTGCCACTTTGGCCCACTCTTTCATTCCTGATGACGTCCGCGTCGAGCCATACAAGATCCATCTATACGGACCCGGTGGTCACTTCAAGTCTCATCGCGACACGCCAGAGCCGGGTCTTGTCGGAACGTTTCTGGTGGGTCTAGGCGACACAATAACCCCGGAACAGAAAGCGAAAGGCGGGAAGTTCCATATAAAGAATACCTCCTTCTTTGCCGAGACATGTACTTCGGTCGCCTTCTATCCCGACATCCCCCATCACATCTCCAAGCTCGCAGAATGGCAATATCGTGCAGTGATCGCTTTCAAGATTTTCAAAGCCGAATGTGACGTACTGCAGCACGAGAAGGCTGTGCGAGAATTTTATCAAGAGAAGCGCGTTCGGTCCGTGCTGGCTGAGATCCCAGTGCCGTATGGACTTCTTCTTGGTCACAAATACCACATCGGCGCTTCGCAGCTCACCGGACTCGATGCCATCATTCTCGCAGCGGCCAAAAAGCGCCCGGGCGTGCATGTCCACATCTTACCAATCGTCATTTCGACCTGTTCCTATACACCGAGATCGAAGACGACAAGGAGGAGTACACAACATCAGTCCACCCTTTCACTTCCGCTCACGTCGATTACATCTTGAAAAAAGGACAAGACCCGTCATCAACCACAATGGGATGACTGAAAGGGCTGGATCCAGTCCCGTTCTACAGCATGCTCATGTTCGACGACTCGACAGAGCAATGGAACCGCGAGGTAGAAGAGATGAATTTTACTGGAAACGAGTCAGATGCTACGAGGGAAACGTCGCTTTATGTCTCCCTTGCCCTGGTGTGTCGCTCGGACGGTTCATATAACTCAGGACCTTCGGGGAGGTATGAACTTGAACCGAGGAGTGAGGACGAGTGTCTTTCTCGTGATGAGTCCAATAATGAATGGAGTACCTGAGTGTGTGTGTGCCCTTCGAGTCCGTCAATATAAATTCGTCAATGAATCGTACATAATATGTAGTTTCAAGTTCGCGTCAATTGATTTTCTACACATCATTGGTTCAGTGCAGCAATAGAGGCTGCCCCCGGTTATTGCAGATGCCGCATAAGATGTATGTACAGTCGAACCTCCGAGGCCTCTTAACCCATACCCCTCGTCACACCATGGGGCTATGGGGTATGAGGGATTATGATTTATGGAGGGGTTCGCTAAAACTAGATCTCCAAAAATCCTCCGCCATCGCCATCAGTTGTGGGTCTTTGGGCTCGGGTGAGCTGGTGGTAGGGGTGGGGGTGGTGACTTCGGTTTTGGCCACGACCATTTCATCATATTAGGGTCTAAATCCCAAAGTTCAGCAAGTCATCAGCAAACCCTGGGTCGGCTAAACTCGCTAGCCGATGCTGTGATGCTATAAACTCAGGGACCCATTCTAGCCGATGCTGTTAATCAAGGGGACCCATTCTATACAGACAAATCAGGGTTTGCTGATGCAAGGGCAAGGAGGCCCTAACCGCCTCGTCGGGTTGTGACCCAAAACGCGGCACGCCTGCACGGCATCTGCTGGTGCTGGTTCTGTCGCGATTGCCAGCCCCCCCGCGGCTCTTGATCGTCGTGGGGACGCCGGTTTTTACAGAGTTTACAGCCCCGCCTCGTAATAAGAATGCTCGACCGTACTTTCCGTGGCCGGTTTGACATCAATGGTTTACAGTGATTCACCACTCCTTTGTACATGGTCCTTTGTACAGTTTTCAATCTGCTTTCCTAGTGTAAGCATTCCTTGTAATATTATGAACTAGCGGCTCTAAATAGTGTTTATATCTCGAAATAATAAACCTAGACCTGAGGAGTTCTTGCCAAATGGGGAGGTGATCCGGGAAGGGGCGGGAAACCGAGATTCAAACCCTGCTCCTTTGCACACCAATGATTTCTCCATAGCTCATTCAATTCTTCTCCGTTCACAAAGCTGCTTTGTAGGATAACTATTCAAATACATTAGAAAAAACCATCTACTCAGAATTTTGTTAAATTAATGTGGTGGAATACAAACCGTGAATTATATTTTCGGTGTACAAACGAAAGGTGAGTCACTGTATTACGTAATTAACAGCGACCAGTCCGAACTAGGACGCGCCATAAGACCACTCACCCTACATGCATCAGTACTCAACGACGAAGCTATATAGCAAACATGCAAGATTTGGCGTGGACATAGGGCGAGGGAGACGATGTGCGCGATGACACTTATTACAGGATAACGTTGGGGGCTAGTTGAGGCGTCGCTACAGCCTACTGGAGATTCTGACAGGATGACCGATCTGGTAGGTACTCCTGAACGAGCTCGAATTCACACCGTTGACCATCTGGTAGATTTTATGGTTCTTCTCGCTAGAATTAAACCAGGTCCAGATTCGCTCTGACGAGAGGTTCTTGCCGTCATGCATCTGGTCACCCATGCCAGAACGGAAAAGAGGTCGAAAGATCGTCAAGGGGTCTGCATTCTCAAGCAGTCATCGATCATCAAGCAGAAACAAGAACCCATTTGTTAGCAAATTCCCTCCTCCCCCCTCCCCACACCACAACGCCGCTCTCGTTTCGCACCTGGACGGTAAATCCACGTCGCCCTCTCAGGGCCGCCGGTATCTCCCTCCGTGTCCTTCATCTCCCCTTGCGCCCCCGCCAGTCCGACCCCGCCTTCCATCCCTCCCAAGCAGCCCACCCATATCACGTCAACCCTCATGAATCAGTCACTCTAGGCAAGCGAAATCGGTAAGGGCCGAGGAACTACTCGAATAGGAACGCTCTCTTTCACTCTGCCGCCCATTGACCCTACACCGCGACCCTTCGCTTCCGTTACAATGTATTGTGAAGAAATCAGGGCTGGCAGGCTCTTCAAATGTCCCTGCTAGACCAACGGCGACGGCCTAAGATTCAAGATTCATCAGTTCTCCATTCCAGACTCTTTTCATGCCATTTGACCTCATTAGCACCGTACTTCGCCCTCCATCCATGGAGTACCAAGTGTGTAGTTGGCTTCGCCCTGCGCCTCAACCATCAGCAGAACGACAGACTAATATCCATTTCTGTCGCACCCGGTCTGGTCCCGATCTGGGCAAGCAGCCTGGCAAGGCTCCAAACGCATACCGCCGCACTAGCAGGACTTGTTGTATCTCCACAGCTCCCCTGTTTTTGTCGTATCCCAGTTAACGTTGTAGTCCTCTTCGGCCAGGTGGCAAAGACTGCGTAGCGCTTGCCATGAGGGGTTATACAAGGTGCGCGTGGAGCAGTATCAGCCTATCCAATCAAGAGAAGCGGTCTTATTGGTTGAGGGTTTGCTCGAAAGCACTCAAGATCTAGAACTCCAATGCCGCCGGTTAGTCTGTTTGAACAAATAGTGATTCACAATGGTCGTTAACCCATCATTCCAGGGTGGCGGGATCTGCATGTTGTCAGCTATGTACGATCTTCCGCCGGCGTTATCTATCAATGATCCCGCTATCAGGAAGGCGAATGCCTTCACTGCAGCAGGTATCAAATACATACGGCCAGGAAATTACTTGTTTGAGACCTTCCCCTGGATGAAATATTTCCCGTCGTCGATTGCCAATTGGAAAAGGGAGGCAGAGGAAGAGTTCAGAGACTCCTCCAACTTCTTCGAATCCATGTACAACGAAATCAAGGAACGCATTGTAACGTTTCCTATTGGCTTCTTATTTCCTTTCTCGCCTCATTCATTCATGTTGCAGAACCAAGGGGACGAACGCCCGAGCTTCACTGGGGACCTGATTCGAGATCCTCAGCGCCATCACATGACCGAATTGGAAGCTGCATGCATATGGCAGGCTGCTACGATGTAGTACGCATCCTCTCTTGCTAACACGACATTCCCACGTTTACATATCTCAGCTCGGCAGGTGCTGAGACTGTAGGTTCATGCTCCGACTTCATAATCCGTTGATGAAAAGTTATTATCTGCAGACCGCTATCGCGCTCCTTTGATTCATCCTCGCCATGGTTCTGCACCCGGAAAAGCAGAGGAAATGTCAAGAACAGCTGGACAACGTTGTCGGCCGATCTCGCATGCCTACGTTCAGAGATCAAGACAATCTTCATTACCTCCGTGCAATGCTCCGTGAACTCTTACGCTGGGGATCTATTGGGCCCATTGGTGAGCCCCTTTAAAGTACCCCTAGTATTACATGCTCACAGTTGGGTGACAGGTATACAACACCGTTCGACCCAAGCAAAAATTCTAACTCGTCGTATGCCCGATATTTCTAATATCCTTGCCACTGCCAGGACGATTTTTATCAAGGATTCTTCGTTCCGAAAGGCACGATCTGCTTTTCCAATGTATGGTATGGCCTGGAACATGTCTGACAGCAATGAGGCTCATCATCCTCATTATCCATAGGTCTATCCATCGTGATCCAGCTTTATACGTGGGTCGTTTCTCTTTCTCTTATCATTTCGTCCATATCCTTACTTCCCGCAAGGGAGAGGACCCCAATCAGTTTAACCCGGATCGCTTCATCGACGACTAGG
>Ga0307516_10002314_pt1 | contig 25651 bp, 20 predicted proteins | sample 19_EM_MG_FD_203310 | JGI IMG/M metagenome (GOLD analysis project Ga0307516, IMG submission 203310) | Populus trichocarpa ectomycorrhiza microbial communities from riparian zone in the Pacific Northwest, United States - 19_EM | ecosystem: Host-associated > Plants > Roots > Unclassified | place...
CGGCTTGCAGATATTGATAATAAGCCTGGCGGATATGCTGTACGAGGTCCCGCCGGTAGATATCCACATCGGCACGACGACCATTGATCAGTTCGCTCTTCACCTGCCTGTTATAACGCAGGTCCGCATTGATCACCGGTACGGTGACCTCCATCTTTGTATCATGATAATCATTGGGAAGGAATTGGATGGATTGATTCGCCACCTGTGGAAATTTATTAGTGCCTGTCAATTGGTTGAGGGTGGAATAGGCCTCGTTCAGCAGATCGCCAACGGGAATGCTCTGGGTCCTTCCCCCATTCGCCAGGGTGTATTGAGAGCTGAATCCGGCCTGGGGATAAAAGAGGGTCCCCGCGCGTTGAAGATCGAGTTGGGCTTTGCGGAGATCGAAGTTCTTTTGGTGGAGGGCAAGGTTGCTGTCCAGCCCTACTTTGATATATCCGTCTAAAGTACTCTGCGCGGCGGCGCGATGGAACCCCGCCGAAAAAGACAGCAGGAGCAGGAGGCGAAAAGATAACTTTGGCATAACGTTCTGTTTATTGGTGTTGTCAATATACTTGACAGTGTTAACTTGAAAGGCAAAAAAAACACCCTCCATATTAAAGGGCGATCCAATCTCTTATCCGCGATTCTTGAAGGAAAGATCGATGGTATTGATCATCCAGTTCAGGGATTGCAGGATCATCGGCAATACCTGTTCCTGGGGCACCAGCTTTTCAAAACGCTGACGAATGGCAAGAGACACCAGCCCATGCACCATTCCCCACACCGACATGGCCACCGAATTCACATCCCCCCTCAGGATAAGGCCTTGCTCCATGCATTCGGCCAGGGTAGCTTTCAACGTGGTGATCGCCGCATCCCCGCCCTCCCAATCCTTGCAACCTTCCTCCATTTGTTTCAGGGCCTCCATCGGCTCACGCTGGATGAACATCAGATCATAGTATTCGGGGTTCTCCATCCCGAAATGAATATAATTCTCACCCATCTTATGCAGCCGCAGCAAGGGGTTGCGGATGTCGGCCAGGTTACTATTTTTCTCCGCCAGCTTCTGAAACCCGACATTGTGCAGATCGTAGAAGATCTGGTCCTTATCCTTAAAATACAGGTACACCGTCGTCGGGCTGTACTCGATGAGGTCGGCGATCTTCCGGATCGAAACATTCGCAAAGCCCTCTTCCACAAAGAGTTTCATGGATGCTTCCAGGATCATTTTCCGTATCTCCTGCTTCTGTTTCTCTTTTCTCTCCGTAATACCCATATTCAAACTATTAACAGTACAAATATACTTAACACTGTAAATAAACCAAATAATTTCTTAAGTTTTTTTTGAACTTAATAAATTCCCCGCTCCGGCATTGCCTGTTTTAGTATTTACTGTAGGTTTGCTACAGGAGCTAATCTAATGGACAAATTTATTGTTTCGGCACGAAAGTACAGACCCCAGGATTTTTCTACGGTCGTGGGGCAGTCTCATATCACTACAACACTTAAGAACGCTATTAAGAACAGCCAATTGGCGCATGCCTTCCTCTTTTGTGGTCCAAGGGGGGTAGGAAAGACCACCTGTGCCCGGATATTGGCCAAGACCATCAATTGCGGGAATGTAAGCCCGGAAGGGGAAGCCTGCAATCACTGCCATTCCTGTGTTTCCTTTAACGAAGGCAGTTCCCTCAACATCCATGAACTGGATGCCGCCAGCAACAACTCCGTGGATGATATCCGGACCCTGGTGGAACAGGTGCGATTCGCCCCGCAGGCAGGGAAATACAAGGTCTATATCATAGATGAGGTACACATGCTCAGCTCTTCCGCCTTCAATGCCTTCCTGAAGACGCTGGAGGAGCCCCCACCCTATGCTATTTTTATCCTGGCCACGACGGAGAAGCATAAGATCCTTCCCACCATTCTTTCCCGTTGCCAGATCTTCGATTTCAAAAGGATCACCACCACCGATACGGTAGACCATTTACAGGAGATCTGTAATAAAGAAGAGATCCTGGCCGAAAAGCCCGCCCTGCAGGTGATCGCGCAAAAGAGCGAGGGTTGCATGCGGGACGCCCTGAGCATCCTGGACAAGATCGTCAGCTTCACCAATGGGGAACTGACTTACAAGAATACGCTGGAGCATCTGAATATCCTGGATGCCGATTATTATTTCCGGCTCCTGGAAGCGATGCAGCAACAGAACCTGGCAGACGCCCTGCTGCTGTTCGACGATATCAACCGGAAGGGGTTCGAGGGCGACCTCGTCCTGAACGGCTTTGCCGAGTTCATCCGCAATCTGCTGGTCTGCAAAGATGAAAAATGCGCTGTCCTCCTGGAAGTAGTGGAGAGTTTTCGTGATAAATATATCTCCGCAGGTAAGGCGGCGGACACGGCCTATCTTATCAGCAGCCTGAATGTGTTGAACGAAGCCGAGATCCAATACAAAGCCGCCCGCAACAAGCGGCTGCATGTCGAGCTGGCCCTGATCAAACTCTGTTATCTCGGGCAGGCCTTGCAGTTAAGCAGCGGAGGAGAAGGCATTTCTAAAAAAAAACAGGTTGAATCCATGCGACCGGTATCTTTCCGGAATATACCCGGGATGGAACTGGTCGGCCGGATCGCAAAAGCGGAGCCTCTCCCGGTGCCCGCATCGAAAACAGCCGGGGATCCGGGATCGACAACAGGGAGCGAATCAGGCAGCGGCGCCCGTTTGCTGATAGAAACCCCTCGCTCCTCCTCCTTCGGCTCTTTATCCAAGATACGGCAGCAAGTGTCGGCCCGCCAGCAAAGCAACGGGGACAACAGCAGCAGAGAACTGGACCAGGCATCTCTGGAACAAGCCTGGGCAGCGTTTGGCCTGCAATTGAAGGAAGCCAGGAACCCCGCCGCGCAGCCCTTTGAAAGGGCGAAGCTTAAAATAGAGAATCAGAGTTTTTTTGAAGTGATCACGTATAATAACCTGGAACAGAAATTCATCGAACAGGAAAAAAGGAATCTATCCGATTATCTTCAAAAGACTTTTTCCAACAAAGCACTCTCTTTTATGGTGAACGTACAGGAGAGTACCGAACCCGAAGTGCCCGGTGAGCGGCAATTAAATAAAAGAGAACAATTCCTCCGGATCGTTGAGCAATACCCCCTGGTGAAGGAATTGAAAGACCGGCTCAAACTGGACCTGGATTATTAGTCATCTTCTATACCGATTCCTGATTGGCAGGAACTTTGCCAATACAATTCTATGACAGGCGACTCGACACCGACTCATACGCAACAAATTTTTCAGACCAGTTCTCCGGGCCGCTGGCAACGTTTTAAATGGGGAGGAAGGATCGTGCTCCTCTTCCTCGCTCTGGGCGTGGTGATCTTTATAATCGCAGTCTCCCGGGCATATATGCCTTCCCTGCCCAGGATCAAGGAGCAAAGCCAGCTTTATAAAAAGGTATTGGACACGAACAGGACCTTCCTTTTCAAGAACAGCCTGATCCAGCAATATGGAGGCTATCGCAAATACATCACCGAGAACGTGCCCTATAAGCCCGGCGGATTTCCGGGCCAGGCGAAAAAAGATTCGGCCAGGCGTGCCCGGTTGGCCGCTTTTAAAGCGGATACGAATTTCCGCTCCTTCGCCAAATTCCCTACCGGTATCCGTGCGGCTTTTTACGTGGATTGGGATGCGCAGTCCTTTTTGTCCCTGCAACAGTATATCTCCAAAATGAATCTCGTGATCCCGGAATGGATCTTTATCGATCCCAATGCGGATACTATCTTTTCGAATATCGATCAGCGTGCCTGGGCGGTGATGAAGAGTTCCGGGGTAAAGGTGATGCCGATCCTCTCCAATAATTTTAAAGAGGTCTTTCGCGGCGATGCCGTACACCGCATCATCAATGATCCTGTTAAAAAAGAAAGGCTGCTGAGGGATCTGCTGAAGATCCTTGAAAAGAATGATTTCATCGGGGTCAACGTGGATTTTGAAGAGTTGCAGGAAAAGAAGAACGAAAAGCTGGTGGAATTCCAGAAGGAACTCTATGAGCGGCTGCATGCCAAAAAATTCCTCGTGACCCAGGACGTCATCCCCTTCAACGAAGATTACAATTTCAAGGAACTGGCCAAATACAATGACTATATCTTCCTCATGGCCTATGACCAGTATTCGGACGGTTCAGGTCCCGGACCGATCGGGCACCAGAAATGGATCGAAGGGGCGGTAGATGAAGCCGTAAAAAATATCCCCACGCAGAAGCTGATCCTGAGCCTGGCTGCTTATGGGTATGACTGGAAAGTAGGAAAAGATGTTTCCGCAAGGACCGTCAGTTATCAACAGGCCTTATTTACCGCAAAGGATCAGGAGGCTACCATCGATTTCGATAATGACTCCTATAACCTTCATTACGCCTACGAGGACGACGATAATATCAAGCACGAGGTGCAGTTCACGGATGCTGCGACCATTTTCAATGCCCTCCGTTTTGCAACGGAATACGGTCTCAGCGGAACGGCCCTCTGGAGGCTGGGAGATGAGGATCCGCGGGTGTGGTCCTTCTATGATCTCGACATGCGCAAACAGGCGATCTCTAAGTTTAATTTCGGGGATTTCAGCCGTGTGGATGCCATGACCAACGCGGATTTCGTGGACTATGAAGGCACGGGAGAAGTATTGGACATTATTGCCACACCTACCAATGGCCGGATCAGCTCGGAGATCAACACAGGTGAGATGCTGATCAGCGAGGAGACCTATGATAGCCTGCCTTCCAAATTCGTGGCCCGAAAATACGGAACGACGGATTCCACGAAGATGGTGCTTACCTTCGACGATGGCCCGGATCCCAATTATACGCCCAGGATCCTGGATATTCTCAGTAAATATCATGTGCCGGCTACTTTTTTCATAGTCGGGATCAACGCAGAAAATAATATCCCGATCGTCAAGCGGGAATTCAAAGAAGGGCATGAGATCGGGAATCATACCTTCACGCATCCGAATATCGCCAAGGTCAGCCAGCGAAGAGCGATCCTGGAAATGGAGTCCACCCGGCTGCTCATCGAATGTATCACGGGTCATTCCACCATTATGTTCCGTGCGCCTTACAATGCGGATTTCGAGCCTGAAAAGTGGGAGGAGCTCATTCCTGTGGCCATCGCCCGCAAAAAAAATTACCTGGATATCGGCGAATCCATCGACCCGCTCGACTGGGAGCCGGATACGCCTGCGGACAGTATTTACGAACGGGTGATCCACCGTAAGGATGAAATGACACGGGCGGGTCTGAGCGGCAATATCATCCTGCTGCATGATGCAGGAGGAGAAGACAGGTCGGCCACGGTAGAGGCCCTGCCCCGGATCATCGAATACTTCCAGGCCAAAGGGTTCAAGTTCGTTACGGTGGCCGATATCCTGGGCAAGAGCAAGGATGAGATGATGCCCCCCGTGCCGAGAGGCAGCGGTTATTATCTGTTACAGATCAATTATTATTTTGCAGAATTCGGTTATTGGGGAGGTCATATCCTTTTTTCTCTTTTCATCGTATTCATGGTCCTCTCCGTGGGAAGGGTCCTCTTTCTTGCTTTTATCGCGACCCGGGAACATTTCAGGGAGAAAAAGAAGATCCTCCTGCCTTTCTGGTCGCCCGATGGTAAAAATGCCCCGCTCGTAAGCATCATCGTACCTGCTTATAATGAAGAGATCAATGCCGTAGGTTCCGTGGAAAGCCTGCTCAAAGGGGACTACCCTCATTTCGAGATCATTTTCGTGGACGATGGGAGCAAGGACAGGACCTATGAGAAAGTGAGCGCCGCCTTTTCAGGCCACCCGCAGGTGAAGGTGTTTACGAAACCCAATGGAGGTAAAGCCTCCGCCCTGAATTTCGGCATCCGGCAATCCAACGCCGACTATGTGGTATGCATCGACGCGGATACGAAATTGCACCGGGACGCCGTGTCCAGGATGATGGAGCATTTCACCCCCGAAAGGGAAGCTGCCGCCAAAGCATACCGGCAGAAGGACGAAAAGGGCATGGAAGCCGTACCCGGCAGAAAAGGCGTAGGGGCCGTCGCGGGTAATGTGAAAGTAGGCAATCAGGTGAACCTCCTGACCCGTTGGCAATCGATCGAATATATCAGCAGTCAGAATTTCGACCGCAAGGCCTTTGCTTATTTGAATGCCATTACGGTGGTCCCGGGCGCTATCGGCGCTTTCCGTAAACAGGCGATCGAAGAGGCGGGTGGCTTTACGACAGATACGCTGGCGGAGGACTGTGATCTTACGATCCGCATCCTGCGGGCGGGGTACACGGTGGAAAATGACAACCGGGCTATCGCACAGACAGAGGCCCCGGAAACCCTGAAAATGTTCTTCAAACAGCGGTTTCGCTGGAGTTTCGGGGTGATGCAGACCTTCTGGAAAAATCGGGATGCCCTGTTCAACTGGAAATACAAATGGCTGGGATGGATCGCCCTGCCTAATATCCTGATCTTCCAATATATCATCCCCTTCGTCATACCCCTGGCTGATTTTTTCATGATCGTAGGCTTGCTCACCGGTAATGCCTCGAAGATCGCAGGATATTACCTGGTGTTCATGCTGGTGGACATGGCGGTAGCCCTGCTGGCCTTTAGTTTTGAAAGGGAAAAAATAGTGAAATTGATCTGGCTGATCCCCCAAAGGCTTATCTGGCGCTGGCTGATGTGGGGGGTCCTGTTCAAAGCGGTCCGCCGGGCCTTTAAGGGTGAATTGCAGTTGTGGGGGGTCCTGAAGAGGACAGGGAATGTAAAAGCTGCGTAGGAAGGTGCCCCAAGCTGAAAATTTTCTTACCTTCACAGCTCGAATAATATTTATCTTTTCTAAATAAGAACTTGCGTTATGGCTGAAGTTATTTTGATGCCCCGATTGAGCGATACGATGACCGAAGGAGTGATTGCCGCATGGCATAAAAAAGTAGGCGATGCCGTCAAAAAAGGAGAATTACTCGCGGAAGTAGAGACGGATAAGGCCACGATGGACCTGGAAAGCTATAAGGACGGTACCCTGTTGTTCACGGGTGCAGATAAGGGAGGGAAGATCCAGGTGAACGATCTGCTGGCCATCATCGGGGCGCCGGGAGAGGATATTTCTTCATTGACAAAAGGCGGAGGCGCTGCTGCAGCCCCCCCCGCTTCAGCACCCGCACCAGCCGCCGCGGCTCCTGCACCTGCCCAATCCGCTACGAACGGAACAGCAGCCCCCGCTGCCGCCGGCCCGGATCTTTCCAAGATGGAAGAAGTGATCTTAATGCCCCGGCTCAGCGATACCATGACAGAAGGCGTGATCGCCGACTGGCATAAAAAAGTGGGCGATATGGTGAAGAAAGGAGAGATCCTGGCCGATATCGAGACCGACAAGGCCACGATGGAATTGGAAAGTTATAAAGATGGCAAGTTATTATATGTCGGCGCGCAGAAAGGAGAAAAGATCGCGATCAACGAATTGTTGGCCGTCATCGGAGATGAGAAGAAAGTAGATTTGCAAAAGATCGTCGCAGCCTCAAAGAATAAAGGCGTAGCAGGCCCGGTAGCGGCTCCACGGCCCGCCGGAGCGCAGGCTGCTCCCGCAGCAGGAACAAGCGCGCCCACAGCGTCGGCAGCTCCGGCAAGCGGACCCTCGGTATCGGGACTTTCTGTCAGCGCCGATGGAAGGATCAAGGCCTCCCCGCTGGCTAAAAAACTCGCTGCTGAAAAAGGCATAGAACTTTCACAGGTAGCCGGCAGCGGCGATAACGGCAGGATCGTGAAGAAAGATGTGGATGGATTTGTGCCGGGTACGGCGGCCGCACCCGCAGCCCGGACCTCCGCCGGATCGGTCCCTTCTCCGGTAGCAGGAGCCCCCGCAGGTCAGGTGAGCTTCGAAGAAGTACCGGTATCGCAAATGCGCAAAATTATCGCGAAACGTCTGGTGGAAAGTAAATTCTCCGCTCCCCATTTCTACGTCACCATGACCATTGATATGGACAAGGCGGTAGAGAGCCGGGCCAAACTGAACGAAATATCTCCCGTGAAGATCTCTTTCAACGACCTCGTGCTGAAAGCGGCTGCGATAGCGTTGAAGCAGCATCCCGCCGTCAACAGCAGTTGGATGGGAGATAAGATCCGCATCAATCATCATGTAAATATCGGGGTAGCGGTCGCCGTTGAAGAAGGCCTCCTCGTTCCCGTCATACGTTTTGCGGATACGAAGTCCTTGTCCCAGATAGGCGCCGAGGTAAAAGATCTTGCCCAGAAAGCAAAAAGTAAGAAATTGCAGCCTTCGGATTGGGAAGGAAATACTTTCACGATCTCCAACCTCGGAATGTTCGGGGTCGATGAGTTCACCGCCATCATCAACCCGCCCGATGCCTGTATCCTGGCTGTAGGCGGCATTCAACAGATCCCGGTCGTAAAGAACGGGGCCGTCGTTCCCGGAAATGTCATGAAATTAACCCTCAGCTGCGACCACCGCGTCGTAGACGGGGCGAAAGGGGCGGCATTCCTCCAAACTCTCAAAGCATTCCTCGAAGAGCCTTTGACCATGCTGGTCTGATAAAAAAAACCCGGGCCATAGAAATGGCCCGGCCTTTAAACCTTATCCTTAGGACCCGTGTAGAAACACCGGTCGTGTCAGAACTGTGTCCTTGCTGTTCCAACCAAATCTTAAATCTCTTTAACGCTGTCAGGAAACTCCCGGTCGTATCCGCATAATATTAAAAGCCTTAACCAAAAAAAGGCGCGGTATTCTACTTACCTGATCCCAGGTACTGCCATACCCACCACAGATAAAAGAGTACCCGCGCCATGCGGCCGAGCACTTTCTCTTTTACATCTCGTGGTAAACAAAAACGGCAGTTTCGGAATCGAGAGTGAAAGGGATTGAGATGCTTCAAGCTCATTGTGAATCAGTGCCTGAAGTCGGATACAAAGATAGGATATTTTTCACATGTGGTCTAATAAGTCCGCACAAAATTTTTTAAGAAATCTTCCCATGCATGAAAGCCATGATGCATAGGCGCTAATTCCTCTTTTCAATAAAAATTAGCAAATTCCGGTAATAAAGCTTAATTTTGCCGCTGTTACATCCTCTCTATCAGCTTTCGTGACAACCTTCCGTGCAAATACACCCCGAAGGATATTGTGAGTAGACGGGCTTAATTCACACTTTTTACATTTAAACAGTAATCAATTGTCATTTCAAAATCTCAATCTCATTGAGCCTTTGCTAAAGGCCCTTAATGATGAGGGGTATACTACCCCAACTCCCATCCAGGAGCAATCTATCCCGATCATCCTCAGTCAAAAGGATCTTTTGGGCTGTGCACAAACAGGCACAGGCAAGACAGCGGCTTTCGCCCTTCCCATGTTGCAGCTTCTTTTAGAAAATACTGCAGGCCAGACAACGGAACCAAAAGAGGTCCGCGTTCAAAGAGGACCCGCCATCAACGGCAACAGGTCTCCGGTAGCCCCGATAAGGGCGCTTATATTAACACCTACCCGCGAACTGGCTATCCAGATCGATGAAAGTTTCGGCAACTATGGAAAATACACAGGACTGAAACACCTCGTTATTTTTGGCGGTGTTCCGCAGCAACCCCAGGTACAGGCTCTTCAAAGAGGCATCGACATCCTTGTGGCTACGCCCGGCAGACTGCTGGACCTTATGCAACAGCGTTATGTCCACCTGGATGATATCCGGTTGTTCGTATTGGACGAAGCGGACAGGATGCTGGACATGGGTTTCGTGCATGATGTCAAAAAGATCATAGCAAGACTGCCGCAAAAAAGGCAGACCCTGTTCTTCTCTGCGACCATGCCCCCCGAAATTCAAAAACTGGCAAGTACGATCCTCACCAATCCTTCCAAAGTAGAAGTGACCCCGGTATCGTCCACCGCCGAGACGATCCAGCAAACCCTTTATTTTGTCGAAAGAAAAGATAAGCGGTCGCTGCTGCTGCATTTATTAAAGACCATGTCCATTCCTACGGCGCTGGTGTTCACCCGTACCAAACATGGTGCGGATAAGGTAGCAGAAGGGCTCAATCGTGCAGGCATCAGGGCCGAAGCCATCCACGGCAATAAATCACAGAATGCCCGTCAACGCGCGCTGTTGAATTTCAAGGGCCGGCAGACCAGGGTATTGGTAGCGACGGATATCGCAGCCAGGGGCATCGATATCGATGATCTCACGCACGTGATCAATTTCGAATTACCCAATGTTCCCGAGACCTATGTGCACCGTATCGGCAGAACAGGCCGTGCAGGCGCCAGCGGTATCGCCCTTTCCTTTTGCGATAACGAGGAAAAAGAATTCCTTCACGATATTCAAAAATTGATCGGTCGCCCCGTCCCCGTGTCGGAAGATCATCCGTTCGCCATGCAGACCTCCGGGGTCGCTTATGCTCCTGTAAAGACCGCTGGCGCCGCAAGGTCCGGTGCTCCCAGAAGGAACCCCCCTTCCAATAATGGACGCAGCGGCGGCAACGACCGGCGCGAAAATTCTTTTAACAGTCAACGGAACACCGGTAACGGGCAACGGGACGCAAGCCCCGAAAGGCCGCCTCAACAACGACCACCCTTACAAAGGCCCGCTCCGATAGAGAAAAGAGTTCCACAACCCGTCGCCGTTGCCCCGCAACCCGTGAAAAAGCCGGTGGTGCAGGAAAAGGCCGATCCGGGTGGACTGAGCAGCATCGTGGTGCCTATCAATCAGGCTTCCGGCGACGAACGCTGGTAAGACCCTGTAAAGGGAACAGGCAGGCCGGAGATGAAGGTCTGTATATTTTTTTTGGCTACCTTAGGGCCGAACTATGCGACTCTATCTTCTATTCTTAGCAGGTGTTCTGGGATTTATCGGGTCGCCCTCCCGGGAGGAGCAGGTTTCCGGCATCTCAGCCTTGCTGAATAAGAGCCAATACGAGCGATTATTTCCTCACCACCACGCCCTTTATACCTACGAAGCTTTTATAAATGCAGCAGGCAGCTTTCCGCTGTTTGCCGGCGAAGGCGACCAGCTCACCCGTAAAAAGGAGCTGGTCGCTTTTTTAGCGCATATAGCTCATGAGACCACCGATGGCTGGCCCGGAGCCAAGGGCGGACCCTATGTTTGGGGATTGGTTTACACGGAAGAACAAGCCTGTCTCGATGGTCATTGCACCCAATACAATACAGGTGGCAGCAGTCCCTATAAGCCGGTAGCCGGTAAATCCTATTTTGGAAGAGGGCCGCTCCAGTTGACCTATGCTTATAATTACGGCCTCGCCGGTGATGAGTTAGGTCTGCCTCTGTTAGCCAATCCGGAATTGGTGAGCAAGGATGGCGTGATCTCTTTCAGGACGGCCTTGTGGTTCTGGATGAAGGAGCAAAAGCCCAAGCCTTCCTGTCACCAGGTGATGAGTGGGAAATGGCAGCCATCGGCAGAGGATACCCGGCTGGGGCGAAGACCCGGATTTGGCATGACGATCAATATCATCAATGGCGGATTGGAATGCAGGGCTACGGATAATAAGACCGCCAAAAGCTCGAGAGAGGAAAGGATCGGTTTTTACAGACACTTTGCCGGCCTGCTGGGAGTAGCCGTAGAAAAGGACTGCGACTGTACGGGCATGAAGAGTTATGGAAATTAAAAAATAACAAGCATGAATTTTGCCAGGACCTGGAATACAAAAAGTCTTTCCATCGTATTCGTTGCTTATCTGCTTATCTGCTTTTTGTCGGTGGCCCAGGGCTTGTTCGCCCCTGATAAATTCTATGTCCCCGGAGGGGCTGCCTACACGAACTATAATAATTATGTGATCTTTAAGTATTCCTTCTTCCACCTGGTCAGTGGAAAGGATATCTACCAGCTTTTCCCCGCCGATCATTGGGATCTCTATAAATATAGTCCGTCCTTCTCTCTTTGTTTTGGTCTGCTGGCCTGGCTTCCCGACCCGGCGGGCCTCCTCCTGTGGAACGGGATCAACGCCTTCTTCCTGCTGGCTGCTATCCGGATGCTGCCAGGGCTGGACGATCAAAAGAAAAGCTGGATCCTCCTGTTCTGCCTTCCCGAATTGCTGACCTCGATACAAAACTCGCAAAGCAATGGACTGATGGCAGGATTGATCATCATGGCGCTGGCATTGGCGGAGCGATCGAAATATTTCCTGTCGGCCCTTTGTATCGTATTCTCTGTTTATATCAAGATTTTCGGCATCGTGGCCTTTGTATTTTATCTTTTTTACAAAGGCAAGCCCAGGCTGATCGCTTATTCTCTTTTCTGGACCGCGCTGATGGCCCTGCTGCCGCTGCTGGTGGTCGATATACACCAGCTTGGCTTTCTTTACAGGAGCTGGCAACACCTCCTGATGGACGATCGCTCCGCCTCCATCGGGTTGTCGGTGATGGGCTTATTAGACAACTGGGCGCACCTGGATGTACCAAAGAATTGGGTAACGCTGGCCGGAATGCTGCTGTTCTGTATACCGCTGATCCATATACGCAAATACAAGGATCGGACATTCCGGATGTTAATGCTGGCATCGGTACTGATCTGGATCGTGATCTTTAATCACAAGGCGGAATCCCCCACCTTTATCATCGCGATGGCCGGTATCGGCATCTGGTATTTTTCCCAGCCCGTCAGCCGGGTCAACCTCGTCTTATTGATCCTGGCCTTTCTCCTCGTCTCTATTTCCATATCCGACCTGGTCCCTTCCTTTATCCGGGATTCCTTCGTCACCCGATATGCTATCAAGGCGGTGATGCCGGTGGTGATCTGGTGCAAACTGCAGGTCGATCTGTTGCTGCTCAAAGAGGAGCCTGTTCATTCAAAGCCGCTAAGTCTTTCTTAATCGTTCGAACTTATGAGCCTGAAAAGATCCACCATACAACTGTTGCGCCTGCCTTTCTCCTTTTTCCTCATGCCGGTATTCTGGTTTGCCCTCAGCCAGGTGGTCTATAAAGATTGGGGAAAGGCCCTGCTCGTCTTTTTCCTGCTGCATGTCCTGGTGTATCCCGCCAGCAATGGATATAATAGTTATATGGATCGGGATACGGGTCCTATCGGTGGACTGGCAGCGCCTCCTCCACCCACCCGGCAGTTGTTCCTGCTGACGGTGGGAATGGATCTGCTGGCCCTGCTGTTGGGTTGTTTTATCAGCCCGTATTTTGTGGCCGGGCTTCTGCTGTACATCCTGGCATCCAGGGCTTACAGTTACCGGGGCATCCGGCTGAAAAAATATCCCATTTTGGGGTACCTGATCGTGATCAGTTGCCAGGGCGCCCTTGTCTTTTTTCTTGTTTACCATGGCAGTCACCAGCATCAAAGCCTGGAGGCGCCCATGCTGGCCATGATCGCCAGTTCATTGCTGGTGGGTGGCTTCTATCCGCTGACCCAGATCTATCAACACGAGGCCGACCGCAGGGACGGCGTAAAGACCCTGAGCCTCCTGCTGGGTTATAAGGGCAGTTTCATCTTTACGGGCATAGTGTACGGCATAGCTTTTGCAACCCTTGCTTATTATTTCCTGGTGACCTGGCAGATAAAAGAATTTTATGTGCTGGCAACTTGTATGCTGCCGGTGACCGTTTATTTCTTTGTATGGGCGGTTAAAGTGTGGAGAGATCCGGCCCAGGCTAATTTTACCAATACGATGCGGATGAACCTTCTGGCCTCCGTTTGCGTAAATACAGGTTTTATAGCCATTTTGATCATGGGATCGCAAATCGGGTAATACAGGATTTATTATATCTATCAAGTACAACTATTGAGTAAGATCATCTCCATTGGTACCGCAGTCCCGGCCTTCGTTCACCGCCAGGACGAACTCGGGGAATTCATGCAACTGATCTATGCGCAGAATGAAGGCTGGCGAAGGAAGTTCCAATTCCTTTACCGGCAGAGCGGCATCGAGACGCGTTATTCCGTCATCCCGGACTATAGCCTGCCTGCTGCAGAATGGGTCTTTTACCCACCCTCCGAGAACCTGGAGCCATTTCCCTCCATAGAGCAACGGATGGCCTGGTTTAACAGGCATGCCGCTCCCTTGTCGGTGAACGCGATCCGGGATTGCCTGGATGGCAGGATGGATCCACAGGCGATCACACATCTTATCACCGTAAGCTGCACGGGTATGAGCGCTCCCGGTCTTGATCTGCAGATCGTGGAACAAATGGGCCTGCCCAAAGATATTTATCGCACTTCCATCAATTTTATGGGTTGCTACGCAGCCATTCATGCATTAAAATCGGCAGACGCCATCTGTAACTCCACACCCGGGGCGAAAGTAATGATCGTATGCACGGAGCTCTGCACGCTTCACTTCCAACGGGAAGCCACTCCGGACAATATTACCTCCACTCTCTTATTCGGGGACGGGTCCGCCGCCGTGCTAATGGTAGCCGATGAGTTGGATACTACAGGCCGGGGGATCCGGCTGCACAGCTTTTATTCGGAGATCATCACAAAAGGGAAAAAGGATATGTCCTGGGAATTGTCGTCTACCGGGTTTCAGATGACCTTAAGCAGTTATGTTCCCGACCTGATCGAAGAAGACATTGGACAACTGGTGGAAAATGCACTGAAGAAGGGAGGGCTCAGGCGGCAGGATATCACGCATTGGTGCGCACATCCCGGAGGCAGGAAGATCCTCGAGGGCATTCATGCCAGCCTGCAACTCAGCGACGGGGATCTGGCGGCAAGCTATGAAGTATTGAAAGAGTACGGCAATATGTCATCCCCGACTATCTTATTCGTATTTCAACGCATCCTGGCCGATCTGGAAGGTTCCCCTTCAGGGGGCAGGGGAGAACATTTATTCGGGGTCGCATTCGGGCCGGGGCTTACGATGGAAACCTTTATAGCAACGACCTGAAATCTATGAATTTTTCAATCCGCAGTTATGAAAAAGAATGGCTCGACCGGGACGATATCCCTTTCGATGACATTAAAAGGAATATGCTCGAACTGGATACCATCAATACCTGGCTGGGCGGGCATGCTATCAGTATCAACGGGCTTAAACAATTGTTAAATAACAGGAGGCAGGCAAGTATCTGTGAGATCGGGTGCGGCGGCGGCGACAACCTGGCGGCCCTCGGCCGGTATTGTGAGAAAAAAGGCATCGGGGTAACCTTCACGGGGATCGACATCAATCCGCATTGTGTCGCCTTTGCAAAGCAAAAGCCGCAGAACCCCCGGGCAGCCTGGCAGGTATCGGATTATCGCTTGGTGAAGTTTGGAGCAGACAAGCCCGATATCCTTTTCTCCTCCCTGTTCTGTCATCATTTTACCGACGACGAATTAGTGTACATGCTGCAGTGGATGCGGCAAAATGCAAAGGCCGGCTTCTTTATAAACGATCTGCAGCGGCACCCTCTTGCCTATCATTCGATCCGCTTGCTAACCAGGTGGTTCTCCCGCTCTTATCTCGTGAAGAACGATGCTCCCCTGTCCGTATTACGGGGGTTTACCAGGAATGAATGGACGCATTTATTGAGGAAGGCGGGTATCCGGGATTATTCGCTCCGGTGGAAATGGGCATTCCGGTGGTTGCTGATAGTTAGGGTTAGTACGGATGATCCCCTCTGAACCGAATATCGTATATTGAAGATCGAATGTCAACAGCCCCCAAGCCATATGATATCGTTATTACAGGCGGCGGATTAGCCGGTCTCTCTCTTTCCATTCAATTGGCGAGAGCGGGTCATTCCGTAGCCCTCCTGGAAAAAGAGACCTATCCCTTTAACAAGGTCTGCGGCGAGTATATCAGCCTGGAGAGCTGGAATTTCCTGGAAGAGTTGGGACTTCCCCTGAGTGATTGGAACCTGCCCATTATCCGGCGGCTGCTCCTGTCCTCACCCGATGGCGACCATATCGAGCATTCTCTTCCGCTGGGCGGGTTTGGTATCAGCCGGTATAAAATAGATGCAGCCCTTGCGGCTATTGCACGCAGCAGCGGGGTCCACCTCTATGAGTCAACGAAGGTGAAAGATATTCGTTTTGAAAGATCCCTCTTCCACATCCGCAGTTCCGCAGGGGATCTTCAGGCCAGGGTTGCCTGCGGCGCCTTTGGCAAAAGAAGCAATCTTGATATAAAATGGAAACGCCCTTTTATCCGGCAACGGGATCCCGGACTCAATAATTATATCGGCGTAAAATATCATATCCGGCCTAACCCGGACAGTGAGACCGCCCTCTTCCCGGCAGACCTGATCGCCCTGCACAATTTCAGGGATGGCTATTGCGGCCTTTCGAAAATCGAGGACGACCGGTATTGCCTCTGCTATCTGACGACGGCGAAAAACCTTCGTATGAACGACAATTCGATCCTGCTGATGGAAAAAAATATTCTCCGCCAGAACCCCTTCCTGGAAAAGGTCTTTTCCTCGGCCGAACGGCTTTTCGATCAACCCCTGACTATTTCCCAGATCAGCTTCGAAAGGAAATCGCAGGTAGAGGACCATGTATTGCTGGTGGGGGATGCAGCGGGAATGATCACTCCATTGTCAGGAAATGGAATGAGTATGGCCTTGCATGGTAGTAAGATCGCTTTCCGTTGTATCGATGCCTTTCTGCGGGGCCAGACGGCCCGCCATGAAATGGAACAGGAATATACAGATCAATGGAACCGGCAGTTCGGCAGGCGGCTTTGGATGGGCCGGTTATTACAACGATTTTTCGGCAGCGAGCCCAGAACCAATTTTTTAATACATTCGCTGCGGCCATTTCCTAAATTGGTGGCATTTTTGATACGTCAGACACATGGACAACCGTTTTGAAATGTTGAAAGCTAAATGAGTATGCGGAAAAAACTAAGTGCATTCGGCGTGTCGCTGGGTCTCCTGTTCAGCATGGGCCTGCAGGCCCAAAATTATCAGGCTATCGAGGGTTCGCCCTGGGCCGGAGGGTTGGGCGTCGCTATGAACCCCGCCTCGATCCTGGCTACTCCCTACCCCTGGGATATCACCCTGTTCTCGGTGCAATACAAGAATGGCACCAATGCGGTGGCCGTTCACCATTATTCCCTGCTGAATTTAGCGGACACCGCCGAAGCTGAATTCAAACAGGGGAATTTCCGACGGACTATCAATTTCAATTATAATATACACCTGCTGAACGCGCGAATAGCACTGGGCCGCAAACAGGCTATTGCTTTCGGGGCCAATCTGCGCGGATATGGGGTAGGCAGTACCAGTACTTTTAATTTCATCGATACCCTGCAGAGCATGAACCAGTTCTTTGCGATCAATCACGGGAATCTTCCTTTCTCAGGAAATGTCGTGAGCAGCAGTTGGCTGGAATTGTTCGCTACCTATAGCCGGACGATCCGGGACGATGCGTTCGGCCGCCTGAATGCCGGGGTCACGCTGAAGGCCATGCGCGGCATATCCGGGGGCTTTGTCCAATTGAAAGGTGGTTCTGTAAGCACGGAGCTATCCGGCAACCAAATAGCCTATGTATTGAATGGTGGGAGCGCACGCTATGGGTATTCCTCCAATTATGATGAATGGCATGATAACAAGAGTACGGGACAAAACATAAAGGATTTCCTAAAAACTACCCAGGGTGGCCTGGCCCTCGACCTGGGGATGGAATACCTGGTAAAGACACAGGCTATACGTACCTATGACGATGAGGACGATTATTATGACTACGATTGGAAGATCGGGGTAGCCCTGCTGGATCTCGGGCAAAATCAATATAAATATGGCACGCAGAGCCGGGCCGCCAACAACCCGAAGAACAGTATCGCGGATTCCAATCTCGATCAGAAATTCAGCGGCAATATCAAGACCCTGGCCGACTTTAACGATAGCCTCGCCACGGTGGTAAATGATATCGCACCCTTGAGCGGCTTTTATAATATACGCAACCCGATAAGGCTCGTGATCAATGTAGATCGGCCGCTGAAGGACAAGTTCTCCATTAACGGAAGCCTGACCCTGAATTTTCCGGGAGCTAATGATAAGAAGGTCTTTATCGTAAAGGAGATGAACCTCCTGACCCTCACGCCAAGATGGGAGACAAAGCGGCTGGGTCTGTATATGCCCATACAGGTCACTACCCAGGGACGGCTATGGGTCGGCGGCGCCTTCAAAGCCGGGCCCTTGCTGCTCGGTGTCCATAATTGGGCGAATGTATTTTCAAAGAATAAAATGCAGCAGGGAGGGGCCTACCTGGCCCTGGTGATCCGGCCGGGCAACGGGTTCCGGGATAAGGGTGACAAACGCAACAATTGTCCTAAATATTAAGAAAATATTCCGGGAGCTGTCCGCAACAAGACAGGGGTATCCACTGTTATTATTTTAAATATGGCAGTCCAAAAAAAGACATTGGTGATCGGAGCTTCCGAAAATCCTTCCCGCTATAGCTGGCTGGCCGTAGATCATCTCCGCAGCAAAGGTCATCCGGTGGTCGCCATCGGCAGACGGCAGGGGAAGATCGGGGATGTAATAGTGGGTACCGCCAGGCAGGATTTCGATGCGGTGGATACCGTGACCCTCTACCTGAGCCCTCATCTCCAGAAGGAATACTACGATTATATACTATCTCTTCATCCACGTCGCCTGATCTTCAATCCGGGCACCGAGAATAACGAACTCGCCCAACTCGCCGAAGCCAACGGCATCGAGGCTATGGAAGCTTGTACCCTGGTGCTGCTCAGTACAGGGCAGTTCTGACCCGGAAGATCCGGGGTCTTTCCGGTAAATTTAATAGAACCATAACCTATACGCGATTTTGCGGATACAGTGTTTTTCATTAAATTCGAAAAATCCTTTTTTATATGCTATGGCGAAAATTTAATGGCGACCCCATCGATCTACCCATTATCGATGCCGTTGAAAACGCAATCAGGCGTGAAACGGAAAAAGGCTACCACCTGAAAGTATGTATCGGTACGGACTCCCAGGTCAAGGGATTAGAGACCGAGTTTGCTACCGTTATCGTTTTTCTGCGGGAAGGACACGGCGGATTCATGTTCATCCACAACGAAAAGACCAGGCACCAGTACTCCATCAAAGAACGGATGCTGGTAGAGGTAGCCAAAAGTATCGAGATTGCGTACGAGCTATGCAACCTCTTTAACAAGTACAACGTAGACATGGAAGTGCATGCCGACATCAACACCAATCCTCATTTCAAGAGCAACGATGCATTGAAGGAAGCGATGGGTTACATTCTCGGTATGGGCTTTGCCTTCAAGGCCAAGCCGGAGGCTTTTGCGAGCAGCAGTTGTGCCAATAAAGTGGTGAATTAGTCCGGCGCGTTTTCGAACTCTGCGTTCATCTCTTCAATGAGGTGCAGGACCTTGTCTCTCCCTAATTTTTTAACGGCGCTCGTAACGAAATGCTGGGGAAGGAACTGCCAGGTCTCCCGCATCTTATCAAGGAAGGCTTTTACATTGGCGCTGACCGTGCGTTGGTTCTCCTTATCCGCCTTGGTGAAGACAAGACAAAAAGGCACCTGCCATTTTCCTAACTGGTTGACAAATTCAAGGTCTATTTTCTGAGGCTCATGCCGGCTGTCGATCAGTATGAAAACGGTCACCAGGTTCTCCCGTTTGCGTAAATAGTCTTCGATCATTTTTTCCCATCTCTTTCTTTCTGCCTGGGAAACTTTCGCGAATCCGTAGCCCGGAAGATCCACGATATACCACGCGTTATTGATGATAAAATGATTGAGCAGCTTGGTCTTACCCGGGGTATTCGAGGTCTTGGCCAGTCTTTCATTATTGACGAGCATATTGATCAGCGAAGACTTGCCGACATTGCTGCGACCGATAAAGGCATATTCCGGCCTGTCCGGCTTGGGACAGGCCGTATAATCCGGGTTGCTGATGATATAAGCCGATGAGTTTATGACCATAATGGAAGCGCGAAGTTATCCCTTTTGGGGTTACCTTTGCCGGCTGTATGGCAAAATACTCACACGACACGATCGTTCCTTTCAAGAACTCGGATCTGGGCAAGAAGGAGCAGGTCGCCCAGATGTTCGACCGTATCGCTTTCCGGTATGATTTTCTCAATCGCTTCCTCTCCGGGGGCATCGACATGTACTGGAGAAGAAAGGCGATCCGGACCCTGACGGCGCAAAATCCCCAAACGATCCTGGATGTAGCTACGGGAACAGCCGATATGGCGATCCTGCTGACAAAATACCTGCCCACGGCCAAAATCACCGGCATCGATATCTCAGAAGGAATGCTCGAATTAGGCCGGCAGAAACTCACCAAACTGAACCTGAACCACCGGGTAGAACTTCGGTCCGGCGACAGTGAAGCCATTCATTTCCCGGACAATAGCTTCGACGCCATCACCGTGGCCTTCGGGGTACGCAATTTCGAGAACCTGGAAAAGGGTCTCCAGGAAATGCGGAGGGTCCTTCGGCCAGGTGGCCAACTGGTGGTCCTCGAATTCTCCCAACCCAAAAAAGCAGGCCTCAAACAGCTCTATAATCTCTATATGCGGATGGTAGCCCCGCAAGTCTGTAAGATGCTGTCCAGCAACCGGGAAGCCTATAAATACCTCAGCGAATCCGTACAGGCCTTTCCGGAAGGGGACGCCTTTGTTAAGATCCTGGACCAGAACGGGTATACCCAGACCCGCCGCCGGCCGCTGACCATGGGGATCTGTACCGTTTATACAGGGGCTAAAATCTTGTTATAACCCTATTTGCCCGCAATTAATTCACCTTGTTTGCCGTTACTTTAGCACCTCAAAGAATGCCTATTGACCGTTAACTTATACCTCTGTCCGTAAAAATAACGTAAGGCTGGATTAATTCATTGATTCTTATTCAATTATGAATTTTAAACGTGCATTGTTGGAAAAAAGGAAGGGTTTCTTTTTTACCCTGGTTCTTTGTGGCTTATTGGGGTTTACCCAGGGGGTATCTGCGCAATTGCGCGATTATTTGAACTTGCCGGATCATGAAAACAAGCGTTTCTACCTGGGGATCGGATTCATGTACTCTTCTTCCCATTTTCAGGTAAGTCCTCATCCCCAGTTCCTGCAAAGCGATAGTGTATTATACGTCAACCCTTTAAACACGGGGGGATTTGGTGTTTCCGGCATGTTCACCTATCGGTTGGGCAGTCATTTTGAAGCCCGGTTCGCCTTCCCTGAATTCATCTTCAACTCTAACAGGATCTCTTATCATATCAATTACCCTCCCACCGGTGAGCAGAAGCTGGCGACCAAACAGATAGAATCCCTCTTACTGGGCTTTCCCCTACAGATCAAGTTCCTCTCGGACCGGATCGATAATTTCAGGGTCTATATCCTGGGGGGGATCAATTATCGCTATGACCTCTCGTCCAATTCTTCCGCCCGAAAAGCGGAGAACCTGGTCAAATTACAGCAAACGGACCTTAGCGTAGAGGCCGGCCTGGGCTTCCAGTTCCATTTTCCCGTATTCATCCTGTCACCGGAACTGAAGATCAGTAATGGCATTAAGAATGTTCATAGCCGGGATCCCAGTCTGCAATATTCCAATACCATCGATAAGCTCAGAACGAGGATGATCATTTTCTCCCTGATCTTCGAAGGATAAGACGCAATTGCCAAATCCCCAAATCTCAAAATCGCTAAATCAAAAATCCCTAATAATCATATTGCCGCCTGAACATATTGATACGCACCCCGGCGGTAAACATCGTCGAATTCGAAGAATGATAGGTATTCGAGGGGTCGCTGACGGAATATTTCCGGTATAGGATCGAGAGTTCCAGGTTGACATTCTCCTTCCATTCATAAGATACGAGGCCGGAGAGATTCACACAGTTCGCAGGAACGCCTGATCCGATGCTGAACCCATCTTCCCTGGGCCTGGTCGTATAATTCTCAAAGATATTACTCCCGAAATTGACCCCGGCGGAATCCAGCCCCTGTTTGTAATAAATGACCTTGCCTTCCAGGTTCCATTTATAAGCAGGTTGGTAGCGGAGGATCCCGATGAGCTCATAGAAGTTCGCGCCCAGCGGATGCGCGAGCGGCTGGTTGTAATGCGAATAATTGGAAACGGTATCGTTATGCTGGTACGTAAAGGGGCGTACGATATTGGTTTCTATCTGAAGGTCCAGGTTCTTTACATTGAAGGCGTCCACATATTTCATTCCCAATTGCAGGCCTTGCTTATTCGCCCAGTTGCCATCTCCGTAATGCAGGACCTGGTGCAGGATAAATTCATTGATCAGCAATTGCCCGTAGAACTGGGTCGCATGACCGACATTGGCTTTGAAATCCAGTCCCACCGTCGTCTTATCCGGGCTTCCATTCTGCTGCTGAGCGGATACGAGGAAAATGACGGGATTCAGATAGGAGAAATCATAATGATCGGCCCGGCCGAAAACAACGTTCTCAAATAATCCCAGGTTGAGCCACCGGGTGGCGTTCACGCTGAGGTGATGGATAACGGCATATTTCTTTGGATACTTATAATCGCCCAGGTGGTGCTGATTGGTCAGCTCCATGAAGATATTCTGGTAATTCAGTTTCCAGATGCGGGTATTGAACTTCAGGAAGAGATAGGGCGCGCTATAATCGCTCAGGAAGAGGCTGCGATAGCCATTCCCGATAAAATTCTTATCGTATCCGAACTGAAAATCGAAATATTTCCAGGCATTGAAATAAATGGAAGCCCTGTTATCGAAGTAGTCGACCCCTGTCTTTTTAAAGGTCTTATAATACCCGGCTCCCGGTACGGCATCGAATTGGGCTATCCGGTCCATCACATATCCCGGCCCTCTTTCCTGGTTGTCCGTAAGGTAGGCGGAAAATCCAAGTTTACCGGCGATCAGGCCACGCAGCGTAAGCCCTTTGGAATTGAGGAATACCCTTGCCTTGTTACCGGTCTCGTAGGATTGCTGCTGTTCCAGGACGGGGTTCACCGCTAAAAAGAAATCCTTTTCATTGACCTCATAGAAATTAGCTTTGTTCAGGTAGAAAGTGTTCCAAAGGGGCTTTTTACTCTGAAAGCTGTCTTTATTTCCCGTCACCCATTCGCTGTTATTCATCAACAGGGAAGCCAGGTTGAGCTGATCGATCCTGGAAAGGTGATAGAGATCGTCGTAAGGATAGAATTTGTGGAGGGAGTCCGAAAGCTGCGCTACCCGGACCGCTTCCCTGCGGCTGATGGGCTTGGCCGTATTGATGTTCAGGCTGGAATCCGTCTGTTGCAGGATCTCCATCCGATCGAGAAAATGCTCGAATTTAGACCCCTGCGGCAGGAAAGTGGATTGGGCCATGCCCGTAAGGGGCAGCAGGAAAAAGGACAGGATCAGGGGCAGCAATAAAATTATCCAGGGTCTACCAATGGTTTTTATAAATTGCGTCATGTTAAGGACGATCTAATGTTTCGTTATGAAAAATTACCTGATCAAGAATATTTCCATCGTGAACGAAGGTAACACCGTTGAGGCAGATTTGCTCATCAAAAACGGCCGGATCGAAAAAATCGCCGCCGGGATTCAGGCTCCCTTCGCCATCACCGAGATCAACGGGGAAGGCTTGCATTTATTGCCCGGTGTCATCGACGACCAGGTACATTTCCGTGAGCCGGGACTAACCCATAAGGCTACCATTTATACGGAAGCAAAGGCTGCTATTGCCGGAGGCGTCACTTCTTTTATGGAAATGCCGAATACCCTGCCGCCGGTGTTCACCCAGGTATTGCTCGAAGATAAATACGCGATCGCTGCGCGCACCAGCCTGGCCAACTATTCTTTTTACATGGGCACTTCCAATGACAATGCCGATGAAGCGCTGCGCACGAATGAAAAGAAAAAAGAGGTTTGCGGGATCAAGATCTTTATGGGCGCCTCGACCGGCAACCTGCTGGTGGATAATTATCTTACCCTGGACAGGTTGTTCCGTGAGAGCGAGGTCCTGATCGCCACCCATTGTGAGGACGAGAAGATCATCCGGCATAACCTGGAGCGGATCAAAAACGAGAACAGGGAGCTTACGGCCGCCGACCACCCCCTTATCCGGGATGAGGAAGCCTGCTTTGAATCCTCCCTGACGGCCATCCAGTTCGCCAAAAAATACAATAGCCGCCTGCATGTCTTTCACCTTTCCACGGAAAAGGAAATGCAATTGTTCAGCAATTTTTTGCCCCTGGACGAGAAAAGGATCACGGCCGAAGTCTGTGTGCACCACCTGCATTTTACCAGTGACGACTATGCGAGATTGGGCAACCGTATCAAGTGCAACCCGGCCATCAAGGCGCCACACCACCGGGAAGCCCTGTGGAAGGCCCTCCTGGACGACCGCCTGGACCTGATCGCTACCGACCATGCCCCGCATACGCTGGAAGAAAAGCAGGGCCCTTATGAAAAAGCGCATGCAGGCCTGCCGCTGGTCCAGCATTCCTTACCCCTGATGCTGCATTATGTAAAAGAAGGCAGGATCGGGCTGGAAAAGCTGGTGGAAAAAATGAGCCATGCCGTAGCCACCTGTTTCGGCATCGAAGAACGGGGTTTTATACGGGAAGGGTATTTTGCAGACCTGGCGATCGTGGACCTTCGGCAATCCATAGAGGTAGGCCCCGAAAATATCCTGTACAAATGCGGCTGGAGCCCCCTGGAAGGGTTTATCATGCCGGCCTCCGTCACGCATACTTTCGTAAATGGCCATCTCGTTTATGGAAAGGGGGTCTTTGATGAATCTAAGCAGGGGATGAGGATGACGTTCCGCCGATGAGGGAACTCCGAAAATTTATTCTGTTTTTATGCAAATTGATTCGACCACTTACCAGGACCTTTCGCTCTTCAGTCATGAAGAGGAATTTTCTATTTTTCATATCCTGGATCTTACGCGCACCCGTGGCGGCAAGGATCAGCTACTCGAATTTTTCAATCGCCCCTTCAGCGACCTGGGCAGCATCCGCGAAACGCAGACGATCCTCCGGCTTATTTTAGAGCAGAAAGATAAATGGCCGATGTCCATCAGCAACGGGACGGTGATGGTGATGGAGCGTTTCTATGAGACCCCGGTGGACACCATTCCCCAGGGGTACAACCTTCCCGGCGCTCTGATGTACCAGGTATTTCATAAGCCCGATTATTCCCTCGTTCGCTATTCCGTAGGACATTTTGCCGATTTTATACGCGGTATGCAGGCCCTTATCCGGTTGTTCGAAGGCCTTGAATGTCCTCCCCTATTGCGATCGTTGCTGGAAAGAGCTGCCCGGCTGCTGGATCATGAGATCATACATTCCCTTGCAAAGACGGCGCCGGGAACAAAGTTCAGCCCCGTGCAGGTCGTGTATTACGGGGGGCATATCCGGGAACGGTTCAAGACCCAGGCGCTCGGGCTGATCGAGATCTACAACCGGCTGGACGCCTGGTATTCCATGGCCATGGCGGTGCTGAAATACCAACTTTGCTTTCCCGTCTTCCTCGAAGAAGAACGGCCCCTTGTGGAAGTCCGCTCTCTCTATCATCTCCTGCTCCCCCAGCCCGTGGCCTATGATGTGGGGCTTAGCCGGGAAAATAATTTTCTCTTTCTGACGGGCGCCAATATGGCCGGGAAGAGCACTTTTATAAAAGCCGTCGGTACGGCCGTATTCCTGGCTCATCTGGGAATGGGAGTCCCGGCAAAGGAAATGCGGCTTAGTCTCTTCGATGGCATTCTCAGCAATATCAATGTGGTCGATAATATCGCAAAAGGCGAAAGCTATTTC
>Ga0307516_10002315_pt1 | contig 25651 bp, 18 predicted proteins | sample 19_EM_MG_FD_203310 | JGI IMG/M metagenome (GOLD analysis project Ga0307516, IMG submission 203310) | Populus trichocarpa ectomycorrhiza microbial communities from riparian zone in the Pacific Northwest, United States - 19_EM | ecosystem: Host-associated > Plants > Roots > Unclassified | place...
TCGGGGCAGGCGGCCACGGCACCCACGCGGTTTCGCACCAGCAGCGCCGCGGCACAGTGGCCGTGAGGAGTCGATTCCTTGCTCATCGGGGGCTCGCTTTCATGCAGGCTGGCCTTTGCCGCGGCGCACAGGCGCTCATTTGGTCAGGATCAGCTTTCCCAGGGAGGTGAGTTGCAGCCTGTACACGACCTGCTCGTGTTCGATCTCGACCTCGCGGCAACCGCCCAGCAAGGTGCTGCTGGACCAGCGCAGGCGTGGCAAGGACGGCTCCGAGCCGGGCTGCCGCGCAGGCCGCGCCAGAGGCGCCTCGCGCGAGGGGGGTTTACCGTGTGGCGACATGGTGATCATGATATCTGCGAACGATTCGCATTTGCAAGCCAAACCAGCGACTCTTCAGGCCCCTTGTTGCGAATGGCTCTCATCTATGATGGGGCATGCCCTGCATCGGAGTTGCCTTGTTGCACCTGTGTCGTTCCCAGCGGCGGCCTGCCGGCCGGGCCTGATGCCACACGCACGATCGGGCGGCATCGGTGCCGCCATGCTGTGCCTCCTGAGCCTGGCCGCCTCGCCGTGGGCGCAGGCCCAGGCGAATTGGCGCGCAGTCGCGGTGCCCTACTACACCCCCCAAGCCTTTGCCGGCGGCCAACGGGTGCATTGGTATGCGCCACGGGCGCGCGAGTTCGAGCGGGCTGCGATCGATCTGGCACTTGCCGTGCATGCCCACTGCGCTGGCGGCCCGCCCACGGCAGCGCGCCAGGGCTGGCAGCAGGCGCTGCTGGCCTGGGACCGGCTGAGCACCGTGGCGGCGGGCGCGCTGATCGAGCGCCGCTCGGTGCAGCGGGTCGACTTTGCGCCGATGCGGCCCGAGCAGGTCACCCGCGCCATCAGCCGCCAGTCTGGCGGCTCCATCGACATGGAACAGGTGGCCAACGCAGCCAAGGGCTTCGGCGCCCTGGAACACCTGCTGTGGACGCCGGCCCCCACCGCCTCGCCGCCGTGCCCGTATGCGGCGTGGGTGGCCGATGACATCGGCGCGGAAGCGGCGGCGCTCGCCCAGGCCTTCGGCCAAGCCGGTGAATTGGATGAAGCCCAGGCCGTGGCGATGATGAATGAAGCGGTCAACCAGTGGCTCGGCGCGGTGGAGAAACTGCGCATGCAAGGCATCGAGCGCCCGCTGCGCGAGGCGCGGGATCGGCACCGCGCCCGCCCGGCGTTTGCGCGCCAGACCAGCGGCACAAGTGGCGCCGAACGTGCGGCGCGCTGGCAGGCGCTGGAAGCGCTGGCTGTGCTGGGCACCGCCGGTGCGCCGCCTCCCGGCGGCGGGCTGGTGCCGATGGAGACCTACTTGCGCGGCAAGGGCCTCAACGCATTGGCCGACCGGCTGGTGCGCGCGGTGCGCGCCACATCGACGGCCCTGCAGGGGGCCGAATCACCCGCGCGCCTGCAAACCGCGGCGCGCCGCCTGGCTGCGCTGAAGTCGCTGGTCGAGGCGGAGGTGGCACCGGCGCTGGACATCCGGGTCGGCTTCACCGACGCCGACGGCGACTAGCGCGGTGGATCACTGACATGCACCGCCGTGCCTGGCTGTCCGGAGCGGCCCGCTGGGTCACCATGGCCGGCGTGCTTCCTGCCTGGGCGCTGCCGCCTGGACAGGCCGTGCGCCTGGCCGCCGCCTGGGACGATGTCCATGCCGAGCAACATCACGTCGGCGTGGTCGAGACGCGCGGCGACACGCTGCGCGTGCTGGCCGCCACCGAGGTGCCCAGCCGTGCCCATGGGCTCTGCGTCGAACCCGGCGGCAGCGTGCTGTTCGTGGCGCGCCGGCCGGGTGACTGGCTGCTGCGCTGGCGCCTGCGCGCCGGCGCCTCGCAATGGCTCTGGAGCGAACCCGACCGGCGCTTCACCGGCCACGTGATCGGCGCCTCGGTGCCATCGGTGCTCTACACCGCTGAGACCGATCTGGAGACCGGCCTCGGCCTGCTCGCCGCCCGCGACCGGCGCACGCTGGCCCTGCAGGCTGAATGGCCCACCGGCGGCATCGACCCGCACCAGATGCTGGCCGATGCCGACGGCTCCCTGCTGGTGGCCAATGGCGGCATCCCCACCTTGCCGGAGACCGGACGCGCCAAGCTGGAACTGAATCGCATGGATCCCTCGCTGGTGCGGCTGGATCCACGCACCGGCCGGCTCCTGGGGCAATGGCGCCTGGACGATGCGCGGCTGTCGATCCGGCACCTGGCGCAGCATGCCGGCGGCACGGTCGGCATCGCCCTGCAGGCCGAGCACGACGATGCCACCGTCAAGGCGCAGGCGCCCGTGCTGGCGCTCTTCGATGGCCGCGCCTTGCGCACCGCGGCCACACCCCTGGCGCTGGCGGGGTACGGCGGCGACATCGCCGCCACGACTTCAGGTTTTTGCGTCAGCGTGCCACGCGCCGGCGGGGTGGCGCACTGGACGGTGGACGGCAAGTGGCTGGGCCTGCGCCCACTGCCCGGCGCCTGCGCGCTGGCCACTGCGCCTGACGGCTTGTGGGCCGGGGGACATGACGCCGCGGCTCGGTGGGCCGACACCGGCGCCACCCGCCAGCACACGGTACCGCGGCTGCGGCTGGACAACCACTGGCAGGCGCTGAGCGCCTAGCCCACCGTCAAGCCGCCACGTGGAACAAGCCGCTGTGCTGCTCACGCAGCACGCTCTTCTGCACCTTGCCCATGGCATTGCGAGGCAACTCGTCCACCATGAACACGCGCTTGGGCACCTTGAAATTGGCAATCTGGCGTTTCAGCGTGGCGATGAGCGTGTCCTCGTCGAGCAACGTCCCCCCCTGCGGCACCACGAACGCGATCACGCATTCGCCGAAATCCGGGTGCGGCACGCCCACCACGGCCGACTCGGCCACCTCGGGCATCTCGTTCAGGAAGTTCTCGACCTCGGCCGGGTAGACGTTGAAGCCGCCGCTGATGACCAGGTCCTTGCTGCGGCCCACGATGGTGAGGTAACCCTGCGCGTCGAACTTGCCCACGTCGCCGGTCTTGAACCAGCCGTCGCTGGTGAAGTCCTCGGCGGTCTTCTCGGGCATGCGCAGGTAGCCGCTGAAGACGCTGGGGCCTTTGACCTCGATGCCGCCGATCTCGCCCACCGGCAGAGGCTGGCCGCACTCGCCCACCACGCGCATGCCCACGCCCTCCAGCGGCCGGCCCACCGTGCCGCCGCGGCGCGCGCCTTCGGCGCTGCGGCAGGGGTTGGAGGTCAGCATCACGGTCTCGCTCATGCCGTAGCGCTCCAGGATCAGGTGCCCGGTGCGTTCTTCCCATTGTTCGAAGGTGTCCATCAGCAGGGGCGCCGACCCGGAAATGAACAGCCGCATGGATCGGCAGGCCTCGCGGGTGAGCGAGTCCTGCTCCAGCATGCGCACGTACAGGGTCGGCACGCCCATGAAGACAGTGGCGCGCCCCAGGCGCTCGATCACCGCCTGGGGTTCGAACTTCGGCAGCCACAGCATGGTGCTGCCGTTCAGCAACGCCGCATGCGTGGCCACGAACAGGCCGTGCACGTGGAAGATGGGCAGGGCGTGGATCAGCACGTCGTCGGGTCGCCAGTCCCAGGCCTGCGTGAGCGTCTGCGCGTTCGACAGCAGGTTGCCGTGGCTGAGCACCGCCCCCTTGCTGCGGCCGGTGGTGCCGCTGGTGTAGACCACCGCGGCCGGGTCGCCGGCGGTGCGCGCGGCCACGTCGTGCTCGTCGCTCATGAACGAGGCCCGGTCCAGCAGGCTGCCACCGCGTTCGTCGTCGAGTGTGAAGACGTGCCGCACCCCGGCCTTGAACCCCAGCTTGCTGACCCACGGGAAGTTGCGTGGAGCGCACACCACCACCGCCGGCCTGGCGTGATCGATGAAGTAGGCCAGCTCCGCCTGCTGGTAGGCCGTGTTGAGCGGCATGTAGACCATGCCGGCGCGCAGCGTGGCCAGGTACAGCAGCAAGGCCTCGACCGACTTGTCGGTGCACGACGCCACGACGGGCGGGATGTCGCCGTCGCGCGGCAGATCCAGCGATTCCAGCAGGTTGGCCAGCATCGCGCTGGCGCGATCGAGGTCACGCCAGGTGTACGTCAGGCCCGACAGTGTCTCGATGGCCACGCGCTGGTCGCTGGCGGGGAACGCCGCACGCAAGGCGGCGAACAGGTTGTGATTGTTCATGCCAGATCCCGTTCAGACGATGGCCCCAAGTCCGGCGCGCGCGGCCGGGGCCTTGCGCAGCGGCCTCAATCGAGTTTCGCGCCGGCGGCCTTGGCCACCAGGGCCCAGCGCTCGACCTCGGTCGCGACAAAATCGCCGAAGGCCGGCCCGGTGAGCGTCGGGATTTCCGAGCCCAGGCTGGCCCACATGTCCTTGATCTCCTTGGTGGCGAAGGCCAGGCCGATCTCCTTGGTCATGCGCGCCACCACATCCGGCGGTGTGCCCCTGGGGGCCCACAGGCCGTACCAGGTGGAAACCTGATAGCCCGGCAAACCCACCTCCACCGTGGTCGGCACATCCGGAAAAGCCGGCGAGCGCTGCGGCGAGGCCATCACCAGCGGCTTGATGCGCCCGGCGCGGATGTGGCCGGCCGATGAGCCCAGGCCGTCGAACATCACATCCACCTGCCCGGCCACCAGGTCCTGCAAGGCCGGCCCGGCACCGCGATAAGGGATGTGCGTGATGAAGGTCTTGGTCTGCTGCTTGAACAGTTCACCAGCCAGATGGTGCGAGGTGCCGTTGCCTGCCGACCCGAAGTTCAGCTTGCCGGGATGGCTGCGCACGTAAGCCAGGAACTCCTTGAAGTCAGCCACCGGCACCTTCTGCGGATTCACCACCAGCACCTGCGGCACACGCACCAGCAGCGCCACGGGGATGAAGTCGTCCCTCAGGCCGTAGTCCAGCTTGGGATACACCGCCGGCGCAATGGCGTGGTGCACCGCGCCCATCAACCAGGTGTAGCCATCGGGGGCCGACTTGGCGGCGAAGCCCGCGCCCACGTTGCCACCGGCGCCGCCCCTGTTGTCGACCAGCACCTGTGTGCTCAGCTGCCTGCCGAGTGCCGCAGCCATCGGGCGCATGAAGGTGTCCAGCCCACCGCCCGGGGGGAAAGGCACGACCACGCTGACCGGCCGGCTGGGCCAGGAGTCGGCTCGGGCCGCGAACGGCAGCGCGACAGCCAGCGTGACCAGCGAGCGGCGGCGGAAACTCTGTGGGCTCATCGGATAGCTCCTTGCAATGTTGTTGTCCGGCCCGTGGCTTGCGGCCGCGGCGACCGTGGGCACGTTTATAGCGGATGCCCGCGGCCTGCCCGCAAACCCTGGTGCACACCCACGCCTTCGGCCCACCCCTGCACAAGACAGGGAACGAGGCCCGGAATGGAAACACGCCCGCACCCACCCCCGGGTGACGGGTTGTTAACCGGCCCCCTCACCAGCAAATGTGGCTCTGCCACTTTGCTGGTTCCCCACGGGGGACGGCCGGCTTTGGCCGGCCTTGGGGCGCTCATGAGACACCGTCGTACAACAACTTCATGCCGGTGAGGCCCATGCCGGTGTAGGCCAGGCGGTAGAACCAGCCGGGATTGATGCGTGCGGTGAGCCACACGCCCAGCCACACGCCCACCGGCGCCAGCGGCAGCAACACCAGCGAGGTGGCCATGTTGCGCACGTCGATCAGCCCCAGCCACGCATACGGTACCCACTTCGACAGGTTGATCACCGCAAACACCGCCGCCATGGTGCTGGTGTAGCGCAGCGGCTCCAGGCGCAGCGGCAGCACGTAGGCGTTCATCGGCGGGCCGCCCGCGTGGGCCACGAAACTGGTGAAGCCGCCGGCAATGCCCAGCACGAAGCCCAGCGGGCGCGGCGCCGGCGGCGCCCCGGCACGTGGCGGGAACAACAGCCGCTGCGCCAGGAACAACAAGGTCAGCACGCCCACCACCGCGGCCACCGTCTTGGCCGGCAGCCACCCGAACAACACCGCACCCACCACCGTGCCGAGCAGGCCAGCCGGTATCAGCAGCCGCAGCAGGGCCGCATCCCATCGGCGCCACAGCTGCTGCAGGCCGGTGGCATCCATCACCAGCAGCAGGGGCAGCATGATCGCTGCCGCCTGCGGCACCGGGGTGGTCAGGGCCATCAGGGGCACCGCCAGCGAACCAAAGCCGCTCAGGAACCCGCTTTTGGACAGCCCCATCAACAGCACCGCCGGCACCGCCACCATGTAGAACGCCGGGTCGGTGATCAGCGGCAGGCCCGCGCCCGAGAGGCCGTCAAACATGGGGTTGCTGCCGCGAGAAGAGGGGTGCGAGGGTGAGGGGCATGGTGGCGGGCCAAGCAGGCCAGGGAGCAGGCGACAATTCTGCATGTTTGCCCCCTCACAGCACGACGTGCGGAGATTTTTCTGCACCACCTACCGCAAGCTGCGCGAAGGCGCGCCGCTCACGGCGATCGAAGCGCTGGCCGGCACCTGGATCGACGAGCACCCCGAATACCACACCGAGCTGAACGACGAAGCCGCGGCGCTGGCAGCGGCGTACCAAGTGGAAGACGGGCGCACCAACCCGTTCCTGCACCTGTCGATGCACGTGTCGATCAGCGAGCAGACCAGCATCGACCAGCCGCGCGGCATCAAGCAGGCGGTGGACCTGCTGGCCGCCAAGCACGGCTCGCTGCACCAGGCCCATCACGAGGTGATGGAGTGCCTGGGCGAGATGATCTGGGCCTCGCAGCGCAGCGGGCTGCCGCCCGACGGGGCGGCGTACCTGGAGAGCGTGCGCCGGCGGGCAACTCGCTGACCCGGACCCCGGCGGGTTCAGCCACTCACTTGCTGATAATGACCCACTGCCATTCGAGCCAGTTGTCGGCCCGGTGCACCACACTCACGTTCGACCGGGCGGCCCAGGGGATGACCTGGCGGTGCAGCGGCAGGATGTGCGCCTGTTCCTTGTACTCGCGCAAGGCGGCCTTGATCAGTTCTTCACGTTTCTTGGGGTCGGCCTCGCCGCTGGATTGCGTGGCCAGCGCATCGAATTTCTCGTTGCGTGCACGGCCGAAGTTGTAGTAGCCCACGCCCTTGTCGCCAGGGCTGCGCAGCACCGGTGTGAACATGGTTTCGGCATCGGTGATGGAGCCGCCCCAGCCCAGCATGTACATGCTGGTGTCGTTCTTCTCGACCTTGGGAAAATAGGTGGCCCGCGGCATGCCGTTGACCTTGATCTTGACCTTGAGCTGGGCCCACATGGTGGCCAGCGCCAGGCAGATCTCTTCGTCGTTGATGTAGCGGTTGTTGGGGCAGTCCAGCGTGACCTCGAAACCGTCGGCATACCCGGCTTCGGCCATCAAGGCCCGCGCCCGGGCCAGGTCGAAGGGCAGGCGCTTCTCGATCTCCGGGTCCTGGTACGAACCCAGCGGCGAGGGTGTGAGCCCCCCTGTGGGCACCGACTGGCCATTCATCAGCTTCGTGCGCAAGGTCTCGATGTCGATGGCGTGATACAGCGCACGCCGCACCCGCGCGTCCTTGAACGGATTCTTGTCGCCCGGCACGCTGCCGTACAGCAGCTTGTCACGCAGTTGGTCCATGCCGATGAACACGAGGCGGTTCTCCGGGCCATCGATGATCTTGACGCCGGCGGTGTTGCGCAGCCGCGGGATGTCGCGCGGCGCCGGATCGAGCACGAAGTCCAGTTCGCCCGAGACCAGCGCGGCCGTGCGGGTGGGGTCGCTGCCGATGGGGGTGAACACCACCTCCTGCACGTTGCCTTCCATCTTGCCCCACCAGTTGGGATTGCGCTTCCAGGTGCTCTTGATGCTGGGCTGGCGCAAAGTCAGGATGTACGGGCCGGTGCCGTTGGCATTGATCGACGCGTAGCTCTCCTCCTTGTTCTTGAAGTCCAGCGGCTTGGTGACCTTGTACTTCTCGCACCAGGCCTTGTTCATGATGAAAAGCTGGTCCAGGTGCTGCAGGAAGATGGGGTTGACCTGCGGCAGGTCGAACTCGACCGTGAGGTCGTCGATCTTCACCGGCGTGCCCAGGGCACTGGCGTAGTTGGCGATCAGCGAAGCCGGTTCGCGGGCTCGCTGCACCGAGAACACCACGTCGTCGGCCGTGAACGGGGCGCCGTCATGGAACTTGACATTGGGCCGCAGCTTGAAGCGCCATTTCAGCGGCGACACCTGCTGCCACTCCGTGGCCAGCGACGGCTTGATGCCCAGCTGCTTGTCACGTATCACCAGCTTCTCGTAGACCTGTCCGTTGATCGAGTTCGTGAAACTCTCGTTCTGCGAATAAGGATCCATGGTCTGCGCATCACCCTGCGAGGCGAACCGCAAGGTTTGCGCCGCCACGGTGCCCGAAGTCACCAGGACGGCCGACAGCAGCCCCAGCTTGATGCCTTTGATGAAGTTCATTCGTGAGTCCGTTCGGAAGTTCGTCGCCAGGAGGTACGGCCGTGGCGGCAGTTTAGGCAAGTCCCATGCCGCACTGCGTGCGGGGGAACCCGAGCGACCATAAACACAAAAGCCGCTGGCAAGCAGCGGCTTTTATTGTTCAAGCGCGTGCAACGCGCGGGGCTACTTGAACTTGGACTGCGGCACGGTCTTCAGTTCGGACGGCATGCTGGCCACATAGCTGGCCAGCGCCTTGAGTTCCGCAGGCTTGAACTGCTGGACCTGCGCCACCATCACCGGATGGACCCGGCCCACGTTGGGGTTCTTTTCCGTCTTGTAGGCCTTGAGCGCCACGTACAGGTAGTCGCCAAACTGGCCCGCGAGCTTGGGGTAGCTGGGGTCGATGGGCTTGTTCAGGTTGTCGCCATGGCAGGTGGTGCAGGCGCCCTTCTTCAGCAGCTCTGCCACGTCCGCGCTGGGCGTGGGGGCGGCGGCGGTGTTTTCCGTCTTGCCGCCGTCCTGCTCATAGAACGCTGCCAGGTCAGCGATGTCCTGGTCGGTAAGCGAGCCGGCGATGGCGCGCATGGTGGGGTGCTTGCGGTCGCCCTTGCGGTAGGCACCCAGGGCCGAGGCGATGTACTTGGCGTTCTGGCCCGAGATCATCGGCACCTTGTGCACCTCGGGGAAGCTGGCCTGGTAGCCCTTGATGCCGTGGCAGCCGATGCACATGGCGGCCTTGTTGTGGCCGGCGGCGACGTCCCCGCCCTTGGTGTCCTGCGCCTGGGCCTGGGCAACAGCGCCCATGGGCAGCAGGACGACAGGCAGCACGAGAAGCATGAGCTTGCAGAACAATGGCTTCATGGTGGGGTCAATGAAAAACTGATGAAGGAGCTGATGATTTCCGGGCTTGAAAGCAGCGCGGGATTATAGGCACGCCGATATACTCGACCGACCCCTCCCCGGCCCAGGCGCCGCCCCTCGTTCACCCCGGCCTACCTTGGCCCACCCCCTGCGCATGTCCACCAAGTTCCAAGGTTCCTCGAACTACGTCGCCACGCAGGACCTGATGCTGGCCGTCAACGCGGCCGTCACGCTGCGGCGCCCGCTGCTCGTCAAGGGCGAGCCCGGCACCGGCAAGACCATGCTGGCCGAGGAAGTGGCCGCGGCGCTGAAGATGCCGCTGCTGCAGTGGCACATCAAGAGCACCACGCGGGCCCAGCAGGGCTTGTATGAGTACGACGCAGTGAGTCGCCTGCGCGACAGCCAGTTGGGCGACGAGCGGGTCAAGAACATCCACCACTACATCGTCAAAGGCGTGCTGTGGCAGGCCTTCACGGCCGAGCACCAGGTGGCGCTGCTGATCGACGAAATCGACAAGGCCGACATCGAGTTCCCGAACGACCTGCTGCGCGAGATCGACCGCATGGAGTTCTACGTCTACGAGACGCATGAGCTCATCAAGGCGCGTCACCGCCCGCTGGTATTTATCACGTCCAACAACGAGAAGGAACTGCCCGACGCCTTCCTGCGCCGCTGCTTCTTCCACTACATCAAGTTCCCGGACGCGGAGACGATGCAGCGCATCGTCGACGTGCATTTCCCCGGCCTGAAGAAGGAGTTGCTGGCCGCGGCGTTGAAGAACTTCTACGACGTGCGCGGCCTGCCCGGCCTGAAGAAGAAGCCCTCCACCTCCGAACTGCTCGACTGGCTCAAACTGCTGGTGGCGGAGGATATTCCGGTGGAGGCGCTGCAGAGCAAGGACGACAAGGTCAGTGTGCCGCCGTTGGTGGGTGCGCTGCTGAAGAACGAGCAGGACCTGAGCTTGTTCGAGAAGCTGGTGCTGATGCAGCGGCACAACCGCTAGCCCATGGCACCGGCCTCCACCCTGCCGTTCACCCACGCCGTCACCCTGCGCGGCCAACACGCCACGCTGGAACCCCTGTCCGCCGACCACGCCCCCGGCCTGGCCGAGGCCATGAAGGACGGTGAGCTGTGGAAGCTTTGGTACACCTCCATCGTGCCGCCGGAGCAAATGGCCGCCGAAGTGCAGCGCCGCCTTGCCTTGCAGGCGCAAGGTTCGATGCTGCCGTTCACGGTGCGCGACGCCGCCGGCACCATCGTCGGCATGACCACCTTCATGAACATCGACGCCCGACACCGGCGCGTGGAGATCGGCTCCACCTGCTATGCGGCGCGCGTGCAACGCACCGCGCTCAACACCGAGTGCAAGCTCATGCTGCTCACGCATGCGTTCCAGGTGCTGGACTGCATTGCGGTGGAGTTCCGCACGCACTTCTTCAATTCGCAGAGCCGCCGCGGCATCGAGCGCCTGGGTGCCAAGCTCGACGGCGTGCTGCGCAACCACTCGATCATGCCCAACGGCACGCTGCGCGACACGGCGGTGTACAGCATCATCGCGGGCGAATGGCCCACGGTGAAGGCGCACCTGCAGTGGCAGCTTGAGCGGCCACGCTGACGACGCTGCGTGAGCTATCCCATCGTCACCATCCCCGCGGACGCACGCGAGGACATGGAACAACTCGGTAGCAAACCCAAGTTCTGGGTGCTTCTGGATGGCAAGCGCTGGTTGTCCAAGGAAGCACGGCCCGATACAGGTGAGGACTGGGCCGAAAAAGCCGCCGCCGAGGCGGCCAAGGCCATCGGGATCAACGCCGCAACGGTTGAGCTGGCGGAGTACGCCGGACGGAGAGGCAGCATCTCGCTGAACTTCGTGGATGTGCAAGCCGGCCAGGCATTGGTCCACGGCAACGAAATCCTTGCCACGAGTGTGTCGGCCTACGATCGGGACAAGACGTTCCGGCAATCAGATCACACGCTGCAAAACATCGAGACAGCAATCCGCGACCTGTTTCCGCACGACCGGGCCGACGTTGCCCTGGCCGAGTTGGCGGGATACCTGGTGTTCGACGCGCTGATCGGCAACACCGATCGCCACCACGAGAACTGGGGGCTGCTGCTTCACTTCCTGGATGAGCCCCCGGCACTGGTCCCCAGCGTCGCACCGAGCTTTGATCACGCCTCTTCGCTGGGCCGGGAACTGCGTGATGAGCGCCGCCTCGAACTGCTGAAGGCTGGTCGGGTGCCGTGGTACCTCGGCAAGGCCCGAGGCGGCATCTTTCGAATCCCGGAGGAACGCCATGGCGAGAACCCGCTCCGGCTCGTTCAGTCGGCCGCGCGAGCGTATCCTTTGCTCTTCGCTCCGGCATTGGCCCGGGCTGCCGCGCTCGCGGCCGCCGATGTGCATCAAATCGTTGAGTCGCTACCCGAGATTCGTACCTCGCAGTTGGCGAAGCGCTTCGCCGAAGCCATGATCCTTACCGTGCAAGCATCGCTGGTCCAAATTCTGAGATGAGCATCCTCTTCGTTGCCTGGCAGGCCCCCGCCCCCACCCGGGCCTGGTTCCCCATCGGACGCCTGGACGCATCTGCAGACCGGCACGATTACGTCTTCCGCTATACCCACGGCGCGCTGCATGCCCAGCAGCGCTCTGGCTTCGAGCCATTGATCTCGTTTCCGGATCTCAACCGGCGCTATGAAGCCCGGGAGTTGTTCCCGTTGTTCAAGAACCGGATTCTTGAACCCAACAGGAAGGACTTTGCGGACTACCTTCGGTGGCTGGACATGGATCCGGAGCATGTCGACCCGATTGAAATCCTGGGCCTGACCGGTGGCGAACGGCAGACCGACAGCCTGGAGGTGTTTCCCCAGGTTCGCAAGCTCCCAGACGGCACCATCCGGTGCCGGTTTTTCCTGCATGGCCTACGCCATGTGTCCGCTGCAGCGAGGGAGCGGGCGGAGCGGCTGACCGAAGGCGAGGCATTGCAAGTGGCGGTCGAGGTCAACAACCCGGCGACGACGTATGCCGTACAACTTCAGACCACGGACTGCCACCTCATTGGCTGGGCACCCCGTTACCTGGTGAGCGACTTGCGCGCGGCACTGCTCGAACATGCGACCGTCAGCGCGACGGTACAGCGCATCAACCGGCTGGACGCACCCTTCGCACGGCGTGTGCTGGTTGAACTGCGCGGCGGCGTTCCACAGAATTTTGAACCGATGACCTCAGAGGAATACCGCGTCGTTGCTCAATGAGCCGGCACGTCCTGGGTACGTTTCTCACTCTGCATCGCATCCACCGCAGGCAACCGGCATGGCAAAAACAAAGACCAAACAAAACCTCCTCACCGTCGACGACCTCTGGAAGATCGAGCGCCTGGGCGCGCCCAGCATCGCCCCCGATGGCGCCCACGCCGTCTGCGCCGCGACGCGCTTCTCGATGGAAGACAACAAGTCCACCGCCTCGCTGTGGCTGCTGTCCACGCTGGGCGATGATCCGCGCGCGCTCACGCAATGCGGCGAGAAAGACGGCCAGCCGCGCTACAGCCCGCACGGCGACCTGGTCGGCTTCATCGCCCGGCGCGAGCAGCAAGGCAAGAAAGACGACGAGGCGCAGTTCTACGTGATCGCGCCCGATGGCGGCGAGGCCCGCCGCGTGGCCACGGTGGCCACGGGCGTGGAGGCCTTTCGCTGGTTCCCGGACGGCAAGCGCATTGCCTTCGTCTCCTGGGTCTGGCCTGAGCTGAAAGGCGAGAAGGCCCAGGCCAAGCGCCACAAGGAGTGGACCGAGCGCAAGGAAACCGGCTACGCCACCTCCGAGGCGCTGCATCGCTACTGGGACCACCTGGTGCCCATGGGCCGCGTGCCGCACCTGCACGTCATGGAGATCGACACCGGCCGCGTGCGCGACCTGTTCGAAGGCACGGACTACGAACTCATCCGCAGCGAGCCGGACGCCAACACCTTCGACGTCTCGCCGGACGGACGGCGCATCGTGTTTGCCTGGGACCCGGCGCCGCAGAAGCGGTTGGAAAACCGCTTTGCGCTGGCCGAGATCGAGGTGCGCAGCGGCACCGTGAAGCCGGTGGTGCAAGACCCGGAATGGGACTTCGGCGCCCCGCGCTACAACCCCGCCGGCAGCGCGGTGGCCTTCCTCGCCAGCCACCAGGAGCGCCGCCACACCATGCCCACGCAACTGGCGATGTGGGAGCGTGGCGGCACCGGCTGGGAGGTGGTGAGCGCGGAGTGGGACCATGCCGTGAATGCGCCGCTGCACTGGGAGGACGACGGCCAGGCACTGCTCTTCACGGCCGAGCAGCGTGGCCGCCAGCACCTCTGGCGCTTCGACCTGCCCGACCGCCGCGCCGAGGTGGTGGTGCAAGGCGGCTGGGTGCAGGGCTTCGACAAGGCCGCCGGCGTGCTGGTCGCGAGCGCCGATGCGCTCACCCACCCGGCCCGCGTGCATGCCCACCTGCCGGGCGAGGCGCCGCAGCGCATCGAGGGCTTCAACGACACGCTGCTGCAGACGCTGGACCTGGGCCACCACGAAGAAGTGTGGTTCAAGGGTGCGCAGGACGACGACGTGCAGATGTGGCTGAGCTTTCCGCCGGGCTTCGACTCGCGCAAGAAGCACCCGCTGCTGCACGTCATCCACGGCGGCCCGCATGGCGCCTTCGGCGACACCTGGCATTACCGCTGGAACCATACGCTGTTTGCCGCACAGGGCTACGTGGTGGCCAGCGTCAACTACCACGGCTCCTCGGGCTTCGGCTACGCCTTCCTCGACTCCATCACGCACCGCTGGGGCGAGCTGGAACTGCAGGACATCGAGGCCGCCACCGACCGGCTGCTCAAGCGGCCCTGGGCCGACCCGGGCCGCGTGTTCGCCACCGGCGGCAGCTATGGCGGCTTCATGGTGGCCTGGATGAACGGCCACGTGCCGCCCGGACGCTACGCCGCCTACGTGTGCCATGCCGGCTGCTTTGACTGGACCGCCATGTTCGCGGGCGACGCCTGGGGCTGGCACAGCAAGGAGCTGGGCGCCTGGTACTGGGAAGACCCGCAGAAGGCCGACGCACAGAACCCGCGCGCCTCGGCCGGGAACCTGCGCACGCCCACGCTGGTGATCCACGGCGCCAAGGACTACCGCGTGCCCGACGCGCAAGGCCTGGCCTACTACAACACGCTCAAGGCGCGCGGGGTGGATGCGCGGCTGCTGTGGTTCCCGGACGAGAACCATTGGATCATGAAGCCACGCAACAGCAAGCTGTGGTACGGCGAGTTCTTCGACTGGCTGGCCGGCCATGGCGCGCTGAAATCCAGCCGCAAGAAAAGCTGAGCGCCGCAGGCCGCGGACTATCATTTAAGCAACCCACATCCCGCCACCGCAGCACCCCGGCCCGCCATCATGTTGATCGACTTCTTCTTCACCCTGCGCGCAGCCCGCCTGCCGGTCTCCGTGAAGGAGTACCTCACGCTGCTGGAGGCGATCCGCGCCGAAGTCATCGGCCCCTCGGTGGACGACTTCTACTACCTGGCCCGCCTCACGCTGGTGAAGGACGAGACCCACTTCGACAAGTTCGACCGCGCCTTCGCGGCCTACTTCAAGGGCGTGGAACTGCTCACCGACTTCACGCGCGAGGTGCCGCTGGAGTGGCTGCGCAAGACGCTGGAGCTGGAACTCAGCCCTGAGGAGCGCGGCGCGATCGAGAAGATGGGCTGGGACGAGTTGATGGCCACGCTGAAGAAGCGCTTCGAAGAGCAGAAGGAGCGCCACGAAGGTGGCAACCGCATGATCGGCACCGGCGGTACCTCACCCTTCGGCGCCTACGGCTACAACCCGCAAGGCGTCCGCATCGGCCAGGCGGGCGGGCGCAACAAGAGTGCGGTCAAGGTGTGGGACCAGCGCTCCTACAAGGACTACGACGACTCGCTGGAATTGGGCACGCGCAACATCAAGGTGGCGCTGCGGCGGCTGCGGCGCTTTGCGCGCGAAGGCTCCGAGCTGGAGCTGGACCTGGACGACACCATCCACTGCACCGCCGCCAATGCCGGCATGCTGGACATCAAGATGATCCCGGAGCGGCACAACAAAGTGAAGGTACTGCTGCTCATGGACGTGGGCGGCACGATGGATGAACACGTGCACAAGGTGGAGGAGCTGTTCTCGGCCGCGAAGTCGGAGTTCAAGCACCTGGAGTTCTATTACTTCCACAACTGCGTGTATGACTTCGTGTGGAAGAACAACCGCCGCCGCTTCAGCGAGAAGACGCCCACCTGGGACGTGATCCGCAAGTACAACAAGGACTACAAGCTCATCTTCGTGGGCGACGCCACCATGAGCCCCTACGAGATCCTGCAGCCCGGCGGCAGCGTGGAGTACAGCAATGACGAGCCGGGCGCCGAGTGGGTGCAGCGGCTCACCCACGCCTTCCCGCGCAATGCCTGGATCAACCCCGAGCCGCCAGGCGTGTGGGGGTATCGCCAGAGCATCTCCATCGTCCAGCAACTGGTGGGACAGCGCATGTTCCCGCTCACGCTGGCCGGGCTGGAAGGCGCCATGCGCCTGCTCAGCAAATAGGATGTCGACAAGGTGACTGCGGCCCGATGACGGCAAGGTGCCGGTGTGGCCGACAATGCCGGCTGGTCATGCATTCGCGCCACCGGCTGTCACCTTCAACGCTCGCTCTCGACTCGCGCGTGTCCTGCGCGTGGTTCGCCCGCGCCCTGGTGCGCCTGGCCGTGCTGGCACTGCCGGCGGCGCACGCCCAGGAGGCCGCTGCGCCAGCCCCGGCGGCATCGGCTCCCGAGGCAGCGGCCTCCGAACCGGCCGCGGAGGCCGCCGCCCCGGCCGTGGCCTGGCAGCTGCAGATCGAGGCCCCCACCGAATTACGCGCCCTGCTGGCCCAGCATCTGGACCTGGCGCGTTTCCAGCGTGCGGGGGAGGCAGAACGCATCACGCGCGCCGAGCTGAGCCGCCTGGTGGCGGCCACGCCCGCGCAGGCGCGGTCGCTCGCAGAAACGCTGGGTTATTTCTCGGCCGAGGCCCGTGCCCGCTTCGTCGGCGGTGAGCGGGCCGGCCAGCCCACCCAGGTGCAGGTGCTGGTCACGCCCGGCCCGCGCACGCAAGTCCACGCGGTGCGGCTGGAGTTCGAGGGCCCGTTGAGCGTGGCCGCGGAGGGCGGCGATGCCACCGCCACGGAACTGGTCGGCCAGATCCGCCAGGGCTGGTCACTGCAGCCGGGCGCGCCGTTTGCCCAGCCTTCCTGGAGCAGCGCCAAGAACGCCGCGCTGACCAAGCTGCGGGCCGAGGGCTACTTGGCGGCAGCCTTGTCGGGCAGCACGGCGCAGGTAGACGCCCCCAACACCCAAGCCGAGCTGTACGTGGTGATCGACAGCGGGCCGCTGTTCCATTTCGGCAAGCTGGAGGTCGAGGGTTTGAACCAGGTCAAGCAGGACGTGATCGACAACCTCGCTCCGTTCGGGCCGGGGGCGCCGTACCGCGAGCAGGTGCTGCTGGACTTTCAGGACCGGCTGGTGAAGACCGCCCTGTTCGACAGCGTGGCCGTGGTCGTGGAGCCCGAGACGGAGCGCGCGCAGTCCTTGCCGGTGCACGTGCGCCTGCGCGAGCGCCCGCGGCACCAGCTCACGCTGGGCGTGGGCGTGAGCGACCTCACCGGCCCGCGCGTGACGCTGGAGCACGCGCAGCAGAACGTCTTCGGCTTGCCCTGGCAGTCCAAGACCAAGCTCGAACTGGGCCGCACCCAGAGCGGGCTGCAGCTGGACCTGATCTCCCACCCCAACGCCGACCTGTGGCGCGACCTGGGGTCCGTGGCGGCCTCGCGCGCCGAAAACACCGGCCTGGTGGTCAAGAGCCAGCGCGCCCGCATCGGCCGCTCGCAGGACAGCGAGAACATCGACCGGCTGTACTACCTGGAGTGGCAGCACGCCACCAGCGAGCCCGACCCCGGCACGACCGGCGCCTTCGACGAAGCCAGTTCGGTCACGGGCAACTACCAGTGGATCTGGCGCGACCTGGACAGCCCCGTGCTGCCCACGCGTGGCCTGTCCGCCACGGTGGAAACCGGGGCGGGCTACGCCTTCAGTGCCACCGAGGACAGCGGGCGCTTTGCCCGCGTGCGGGCCCGCATCACGGCGTACTGGCCCTTTGGCGACGCCTGGTACGCCCAGGTGCGCGGCGAAGCCGGCCAGGTGTTTGCCGGTGACAACGTGACGGTGCCCTTCACCTTGCTGTTCCGCGCCGGGGGCGACGAGTCCGTGCGCGGCTATGGCTACCAGTCGCTCGGGCCTGTCGACCTGACGGGCCGGGCCGTGGGCGGCCGGGTGCTGGCGGCCGGCAGCCTGGAGCTGGCGCGCCCCTTCAGCAGCAAGTCACCGGCCTGGCTGGGTGCCGTGTTCCTGGATGCGGGCGATGCCGCCGAGCGCTGGGAGAACTTTTCCGGCGCCATGGGCTACGGGGTGGGCGTGCGCTGGCGCAGCCCGGTGGGGCCCCTGCGCATCGACCTGGCCTACGGTGAAAAAACCCACAAGGTCCGGCTGCACTTCAGCGTGGGCGTGGTGTTCTGAAAAGCCCGATGAGCGAACCCACCGCCCCTGCACCGCCCCCCCCGCGCCGCAGGCGATGGATCGCAGCCACGCTGCTCGTGGCCATGGCGGTCGTGCTGGCGGGCACCGCCGGGCTCTTCACCTGGCTGGTGGGCACCGAAGCCGGCGCACGCGCCTTGCTCGCTCGCCTGCCCGGCGTGCAGGTGGTCCAGCCCCACGGCCGCCTGCTGGGCGGCGACTCCGGGGCGCAGCGCATCGAGGTGACCCTGCGCCCGGGACGCAAGCTCGTGATCGAATCGCCGCGCTGGCGTGACGCAGACCTGCACTGGCAAGCCGACGCACCCTGGCACGTGCGCGTGAGCCTGGCGCAGCTGAGCGCGCAACACGTGCGCATCGAAGACACCGGCCCACCACCCGAGAGTGCACCCCTGGTGCCGCCCACGTCGCTGGCGCTGCCGCTGGGGCTGGACATCGGCGAAGTCCGGGTGGGCGATCTGCAAGGGCCGCCGCTGCAGGACCAGGCCGTGCGCGAGCTGCGCTTCGGCTTGCACCTGGGCGCCGGCATCGGGGCCACGCACCGGCTCAGCGACCTTTCCGTGCAATGGAACCGGCTGCAAGCCAGCGGCAGCGCGCAGATCGCCGCGATCGCCCCCATGGCACTGACGGCCCAGGTGCGCCTGCAGCCCCTGCGCGCCGCCGCCCCGGCGAGCACCGCAGCGGCAGGCCCTCTCGACCTGCCCGACGATTGGAGCGCGGTGCTGGATGCCACCGGCACGCTGGAGCGCATCGGCCTGCAAGCCACGCTGCGCGCGCGCCAGCAGTCGCTGGACGCCACGGCGCAAGGCCAGCCGTTTGCGGCCCAGCCTGTGACACAACTGCAGGTGCAGGCCAAGCGCTTCGACATCGCGCCTTTCGTGCGTGATGCGCCGTTCACCGCGCTCACCGGCGAGCTGCGCCTGCAGCTGGAGCCGCCCGCGGACCGCACCCGCCGCCTCAACGTGACGGCCTCGCTGCGCAACGAGCGCGCCACCCGCTGGGGCGAAGGCGGCGTGCCGGTGCGCCAACTGGAGCTGCAGGTGCAGGCCGATGCCGCGGCCCTGGGGCGTGGCAGCGTGCCCTCGCTCACGCTCGAACTCGGCAGTGCCAGCCAAGCCGCCGGCCGCGTGAGCGCCAATGGCACCTGGGAGCGCACGGCCGCGACCGGTGCCCTGCAGATCGACGGCCAAGCCCAGCTCGGCGACGTGATGCCTGCCGGGCTGGATGCGCGGGCACCGGCACTGCAAGCCTCCGGCCCGGTGCAATGGCGCCTGCACTGGCCCGGCGCCGGTGCCGCGCCGGTGCTGCAATCCCTGGAGGCCCGACTCAGCGGCCGGGCCCTGGCCCTGCGCAATGCCCCGCCGCTGCAGCTGGAGGTCAGCGCCAGCGCCGATGCGTCCTCGTTCACCCTGACGCGCCTGGAAGCCCGTGCCGGCGCGGCGCAAGCCTCGCTCAGCGGCAGCGGCAAACGCCTGGGCCAGGCACTGAACCAGGCACCGGCCCAGGCCGCAGGCGCCACGCGCTGGCAGCTGGCAAGCCGCTTGTCCTTGACCGCCTTCGACCCCAGCCTGTGGTGGCCGGGGCGCGCCGACTCCCCCTGGCGCCGCGGGCCGCACCGGCTCAGCGGTGACCTGCGCCTGGACCTGGAACTGCCCCTGCGTGCCGGCGCGCGTGCGCTCGACACCCTGGCCGCCGCACGCGGCCAAGGCGAGCTGACCCTGCGCGCCAGCCAGGTGGCCGGCGTGCCGCTGTCCGGCAGCGCCACGCTGCAGGCCGCCGGCCCCGGCGCCGCCAACGCGCCGGTGAGCGCCGCCTTGCAGCTGCGCAGCGGCGCCAGCGACGTGAAGCTGCAAGCCCGGCTCGACACGCGCGGCACCGGGGCCGACGACCACTGGCAGCTCGAGTGGCATGCCGAGGCCCTGGAGGCCTTCGCGCCGCTGCTGCGGCTGGTGCGCAACCCCGTGCCGGCCCTCAGCGGCGACAGCACCGGCACCCTGGCCGTGCAAGGCCGCTGGCCGCACGTGGCGCTGCGCGGCGAGATGCGCAGCCAGCAGTTGCGCGCCGCCGAGGTGAGCGTGCAGAAATCGAGCGCCCGCTGGACGCTGGATGGCGGCCTGGATGGCACTGTGGACTTGCAGGCGCAGTTCGAGCGCGCCCGCTTCAAGGCCCAGCCACAGGCCTTGGAGGCCGTGAGCTTGCGCGTGCAAGGCACCGCGGCGGCCCACCAGGCACAGCTGGGCGCCGACCTCACCGGCCTGGTCCCCACCGCGAACACCTCGTCCCCGCTGATTGCGCGCGTGCCGCAGCGCCTGCATGCGTCGCTGCAAGCCCAGGGCGCCTGGAACCCGGGCGATGCAACACGGCCGCCGGCCTGGGCGGGCAGCCTGCAACAGGTGGAGTTGCGCGACCCCGCCGAGGGCGCCCTCGTGCCCGTGTGGCTGCGCGTGGCCAGCCTGCCGCTGCAGGTGACGCTGCCGCCTGCCGGGCCTGCGGTGCAACTGGGCGACGCCCGCATCGAGCTGGCCGGCGCCATGCTGCACGTGGAGCGTGGCCAGTGGCAGCGCAGCGCCGCCGGGGCGGCGCTCCTGGACGTGCGCGTGGCACTGGAGCCCCTGGCCGTGGTGCCGCTGCTGACGCGCCTGCAGCCCGATTTCGGCTGGGGCGGCGACCTGCGCGCGGCCGGCCTGCTGGAGGTCAAGAGCAATGCCGAGGGCCACGTCGACGTGGACCTGGACCTCGGGCGGATCGACGGCGACCTGCTGGTGCTCGATTCAGCCGGGGCCGAAGGCCCGCAGCGCCTGGGCTTGAGCGACGCGCGCCTGGGCCTGCATGCCCACCAAGGCCTCTGGCAGTTCCAGCAGCACCTGCTGGGCCGCAGCCTGGGCACGCTGGATGGCAGCGTGAGCGTGCGCACGGTCCCCACCGCCTGGTGGCCGGACGCGCAGGCCGCCTTGACCGGACAGATCGACCTGCGCGTGGCCACGCTGGGTGCCTGGAGCCTGTGGATGCCCGCGGGCTGGCGCCTGAGCGGCGAGCTGACCACGCAGGCCCGCGTGGGCGGCCGCTTCGGCGCGCCCGAATTCACCGGCGAACTCACCGGCCGGCAGATGGCCGTGCACAACCTCGTGCAAGGGGTTGACTGGCACGATGCCGCCATGCGCATCGCGCTGCGGGGCGCCAAGGCACATATCGAGTCATTCACCGCCCAGGCCGGCGCCGGCACGCTCAGCGGCAGCGGCGAAGTGATCCTGGCCGAGGTGCCGCAGGTGCAACTCAAGCTCACCGCGCAGAAGTTCGCCGCCTTGCAGCGCGTGGACCGGCGCGTGGTGCTCAGCGGCACCGCCGAGCTGGCCCTGGAGCCCCAGTCCGTGACCGTCTCCGGCCAACTGCGGGTGGACGAGGGCCGCATCGACATCAGCCAGGGCAACGCACCCAGCCTGGACGACGACGTGAGCGTGCGCCGCGGCCCGGAAACCGCCGCCCGCACAGCCACCGGCGCCAAGCGCGAGGCGGAACATCGCCTGGCGGTGGACCTGAAGGTGGACCTGGGCCCTGCCCTGCGCCTGCGTGGCCGCGGCGTGGATACCTTGCTCACCGGCGAGTTGCACGTCACCAGCCCGGCCAACCGGCTGGCGGTGCACGGCACCATCCGCGCCGCCGACGGCACCTATGCCGCCTATGCGCAAAAACTCACCATCGACCGCGGCCTGGTGATCTTCGCCGGCACGCCCGACAACCCACGGCTGGACATCGAGGCCACGCGGCCCAACACCGAGGAGGTGCGGGTGGGCGTGGCCATCACCGGCACGGCGCAGAACCCGCGTGTGCGGCTGTTCTCCGAGCCCGAGATGAGCGAAACCGACAAGCTCTCGTGGCTGGTGCTGGGCCGCGCGTCCGACGGCCTGGGCCGTACCGACCTGGCACTGCTGCAGCGGGCCGCCTACGCCCTGCTGTCCGGCGAAAGCAGTGGGCCTTCGGTGCTGGACCGGATCGGGCTGGATGAACTGTCGGTGCGGCAGAACGACGGCACCACGCGCGAAACCGTGGTCTCGCTGGGCAAGCAGTTGTCGCGCCGCTGGTATGTGGGCTACGAGCGCAGCCTCAACGCCGTGGCGGGCACCTGGCAGCTGGTGTACCGCGCAGCGCAGCGGTTCACCCTGCGGGCTCAGTCAGGCGCCCAGAACTCGCTGGACCTGATCTGGTCCTGGCACTGGGATTGAATGAGGGCACCCGGCACCGGAATACCGGTGCCACCCGCCGAGCGGGTGCTCAGCCGCCTTGGGGCGGCCCGGCGCCGGCTGAATGAGGGCACCCGGCACCGGAATACCGGTGCCACCCGCCGAGCGGGTGCTCAGCCGCCTTGGGGCGGCCGGGCCACGCGCTTACTTCACCACCAACTTGCCGACCCCGGCCTGGCCAGGCACCACCTGCTTGAGTGTGTCGCTGGACAACAGCGTGAAGCGGTAAGGCACCGTCCAGCCCACGTCGCTGCTGAAGCTGCAAGCCGTGGCCAGGTTGAGTGCCACGCCATTGAGCAGCGATCCGGCATCGGTGATTGCCCCGGTCTTGCTGGCTGAGCCAGGGTTCTGCACCACGTCCGGACACGACTTCGCGCCCGTGATGTCGAAGGCGTTGTTCTGCGAAATGATCTTCGCCTTGAAGCCCACGCCGATGCTGAACAGATGCGGATACGCCACGTCCGCCTTGTCCCCTTCGTAGTAGTTGTTGTAGACGTGGACCTGCCCGAAGCGCACCCGCGGCGAACGCTCCGTGATGTCGAGGAAGTAGTTGTTGTTGAAGGTGACAGTCAGGTGCCCGTCGTCGCTGGTGGTGCTATCGGACGAGCCGATCAGGTTGTTCTTGTCGTGCAGCTCGAAGCGGTTGTTTGACACCGTCACGTAGTCGGAGCCGTTCTTCACGTCCAGCGCGCCGTCGTGGCACTGCTTGACCTTGCCGTTCTCCACCGGCAACTTGTCATCGGTGAGCGGTGCATCGGTGAACATGTTGCGGTCGATCCAGACCCGCGTGGCGCTGTCGATCACGACACCGTCGTACTCCGAGTTCCAGTTGCCTGTGGAGCCGTCGTTCGGATCCCAGATCGGGTTGATGTCGCAGGGGTTCACGATCGTCAGGTTGCGCACGATCACGTTCTCGACGCTCTTGATCGAGAGGCGCGCGTTGACGAGCCGGGTGTCGCTGCCCATGCCGATGAGCGTGGTGTTGCTGTTGAGCTTGATCACATTGCGCGCCGCCTGGTCGCTGGCGCTGGTGAAGGGACCGCCGTTGTCAGCCGAGGCCATGTCCACGATGCCGTACAGCTTGATGATCTTGGCGTTGGTGCCCTGGGCTTTGATCGCGGCCAGCAGCTGCGACGGGGTGTTGACCTTGTAGATCGCCGTGGCCACGGCGGCGCTGCCGCCGCTGGTGCCGCCACCCTGGCCGGCCCAGCCGGTGGACGGGGCAGCCTCGGTGCTGGCGTCCGCGGCCGGTGTGGGCGCGGGGACAGGTGTTGGGGCGGGTGCAGGGGTGGGCGCCGGCGTGGGAGCGGGTGTCGGGGCGGGAGAAGACACCGGGCCTTCGGCGCACTTCTTGGCCTTGTCCGGATACGGGTCCGAGCCGAAGGTGGCCACGGTGCAGGCAATGTCGCCCGCCAGTTCCTTGATGACCCACTGGTTCTTGACGCCGAAGGACACCTGGCGCTTGGCCGAGCCGAGGCTGCAGGTTTCGCCTTCATCGGCGCACTTCGAATAGCCGCTGGGCCAATCCGCCGCGTGGGCCGTGCTCGCAAAGAGCACGGCCAAGGTGCCGCACACCAACGTCCTGTTGTGTTGATTCACGCAAATGTCTCCTGGATAGACGTGGTCATGAGGCACCTGCCGGAACTGCCGAGCCAACCTGTGCCGTGGGACCTGACCGGGCCACCCTGTGGGCCGCGTCAGGCTGGCGTAATTGTGAGTTGATGTGGAACAGTGCTTCATTCAAAACGGTCTATGGTTTTACACAATCAAGATGCCCGGAGTTCGTCCGGGCCGGCTGCGTTGGGAAGGGCCGCCGCGCCCGGCGCCAAGCCCGCCCTGCCAGCCGGGGACCGGACGCTAAAATCGCGCGCCTGCCGCCGTAGTTCAATGGATAGAACGAGCGCCTCCTAAGCGCTAGATACAGGTTCGATTCCTGTCGGGGGCGCCAACACAGCAGAACCCAAGAAGCCCGCCCCCCACAGGGAAGCGGGCTTTTTGTCGAGGGTCGCCCGAGGGTGTGCCTTTGCATCCGGGGCCACATGGGGGCGTGCGGTCGCCGATGTCTGCGCGCCTCTTCAGCGCCGCCCTGTCGGCAAAGCTGTCGGCGCCCGGCCAGGCGATTCAGCCGCGCTGAATCGCCCGCGACACCAGCATCACCGGAATCAGCCCCACCACCACGATGGCCAGCGACGGCAAGGCCGCTTCGGCCAACCGCTCGTCCTTGGCCAACTGGTACGCCACCACGGCCAGCGTGTCGCTGTTGAAAGGCCGCAGCACCAGCGTGGCGGGCAGTTCCTTCATCACGTCCACGAACACCAGCAAGGCCGCCGCCAGCGCCGAGCGCTTGAGCAGCGGCAGGTGCACGCGGCCCAGCAAGCCGGCACGCGTGCTGCCCAGCATGCGCGCGGTTTCATCCAGGTTGGACGGCACGCGCGCATAGCCGGACTCGACGCTGTGCATCGCCACGGCCGAGAACCGGACCAGGTATGCGTAGACCAGGCCCCCGGCCGTGCCGGTCATCCATGCGGCCGCGCCGGTCTGCGGCCAATGGTCCTGCGCCCAACCCAGGGGCAGCAGCAGGCCCACCGCGATCACGGCGCCAGGCACCGCATAGCCGAGCGCCACCGCACGGGACGCCAGGCGCAAGCCGGGGCCGGCCCCGGTGCGGGTGGCAAACCCCAGCGCCACGGCCAGCACCGTGGCCGCGGCAGCCGCCACGGTGGCGAGCTTGAAGCTCGTCCAGCTCCAGCCCAGGAAGCGGTCCCAGGGCAGGCCGAAGCTGCCCTGCGTGTCTTCGGTCCAGCTCAGCCGCAGCAAGACCAGCACCGGCAGCAGGAACCCCAGCACGATGGGCAGCGCGCACAGTGTGACGGCCAGCGCCGCCTGCCAGCCTTTCAGCGCCTGCGGCCGCGCTTCGCTGTGCCCGGCCAGGGCCAGCCGCGACGATGCGAAGCGCACGTGGGCACGGGCGTGCTGTTCGGTCCACAACAAGGCCGCAACGACCACCAGCAGCAGCGTGGCCAGTTGGGCCGCGGCGATGCGGTCGCCGAACGACAGCCAGGCCTTGTAGATGCCGGTGGTGAAAGTGGTCAAGCCGAAGTACGAGCCCACGCCATAGTCGGCCAGCGTCTCCATCAAGGCCAGCGCCACGCCCGCCACCACCGCGGGCCGGGCCAGGGGCAAGGCCACGCGCCACACGCGCCGCGCGGTGCCCGCTCCCAGCAACCGCGCCGCCTCCATCAGCGCCACCCCGCGCTCGGCCAGTGCCGCACGCGCCAGCAGGTACACGTAGGGGTACAGGCACAACACGAACAGCAGCACCGCCCCCCACAGGCTGCGGACATCCGGCCAGAGGGGGCCCTGGGCCCCGCTGGCGGCCCGCAATGCGCTTTGCAGCGGCCCGCCATATTGCAGTGCGTCGGTGTAGGCATAGGCCAGCACGTAGGCCGGCATGGCCAGGGGCAGCAGCAAGGCCCATTCAAAGAAGCGCCGCGCGGGAAAATCGAACAGGCTCACGGCCGCCGCGAGCGCCGCGCCCAACACCCCCACCC